>Ga0137409_10002052_pt1 | contig 21696 bp, 26 predicted proteins | sample CZODoug1_16funga_FD_122059 | JGI IMG/M metagenome (GOLD analysis project Ga0137409, IMG submission 122059) | Vadose zone soil fungal communities from Angelo Coast Range Reserve, California, USA - CZODoug1_16fungal (Hybrid Assembly) | ecosystem: Environmental > Terrestrial > Soil > Vadose zone... | reverse complement strand
TGGTCGGCTCCGACGGCAATTGCGTCGCGCCCTACGGCACCATGTCGGATGATCCGGCGGCATACAGCCGCGGCAGCCGATTCCATCCGGACAATGATTACTTCCGCAAGACATTGGGTCACGTCAGCCCGGCAGACAGAGCCAAACGACAACGTATCGGCGTACTCGAGCGTTCGCTGGCCAAGCCCGAGGACGTCTGCCGCCGTGCTTTGTTTCGCCTCGGATTGCGCCAGTTTCAACACCGGGCAGGTTTTTACTGTGGACGGTGGCACCCTTCTTTAGAGGAGACCGACGTCTTTGGCTCGCGATTGAAGGGCAACGCGCCGACCCGATCCAATCGATCAGATCGACACCTTGACGATCAAGCGGTCTCGGCCCTGACCGCGGCGGCGCGCTTCGACATCTCGATGATGTCGCCCGATGTCACCGGCCGCAGGTCTTCGGTGGGGCGTGAGCCGCCCGAGGACTTGGTGCTGACGTCCACATTCTTGGCCGCGGCCTTGGCGCGCAGCGCGCCGACGGTCACTTCCTTGCGCTTGAAGTTGTCGAACAGCGAGTCGTGGCGCAGGAAGCGGATCGCGTTCAGGTGGCTGATCTTGTCGATTTGTGCATCGGTCAGGAACTTGGCCTGCTCGTAAAGCTGCTCGGCGGCATCCGGCCAGACAGCGTCGGAATGCGGATAATCCACCTCGAACGCCACCATGTCCTCGCCGACTTCCTTGAGGTTTTTTAGTCCATAGGGATCGTGCATGAAGCAGTGCATGAAGTGCCGGCGGATGACGTCGCTGGGCTTGATGTTCTGAAACAGCGAACGGGTCCAGGCCTTGTGGCGGTTGTTGGAAAAGTCGGCGCGCTCCATCAGGTAAGGCACCCAGCCGATGCTGCCTTCCGAGATGACGATGCGCAGATCGGGATAATCGTGCAGCGCCTTGAGCTGCGCCCAGTCCGCCAGACCCTGCGCAACCGACAGCGGCATGGTCGTGATCCAGGCTTCGATCGGAGATTCCATCGACGAGTGCGGCGCCGGGTTACCGCTGCCGATGTGCAGTGCCGCGGCCATGTCGGTATCCGCTAGGCCCTTGAAGAAAGGCTTCCAGTAGTCATTGTGGATGCTCGGCAGGTCCTGCACCGTCGGGTTCTCGTTCATCACGATGTTATGGAAACCCATCTTCGACAGACGGTGGAGTTCCGCGACGGTCGCGCCCATGTCCCAGGTCGGCAGAATGCCGAGCGGCATGAAACGGCCCGGGTACTTCATGCACCATTCGTGGTAATGCCAGTCGTTCCAGGCCTGCAGATGGCGCAGCGCCAGCTTCTTGTCCGCCGCCTTGTGGAAGGTCTGGCCATCGAAGCCGATCGAATTGCCGAAGCACATCGATGCTGCAATGCCGTTGACGTCCATGTCGTCGATGCGCGCGTGAACGTCATAGCAGCCCGGCCGCAGCTGGTCGAAAGAGCTCGGCTCCATGCCGTATTCCTCGTACGGCCGACCCACGACGGCATTGAGGCCGATCAGCGGCCGGACATTGCCCTGGTATGTCCAGTAGTTGTTGCCGTTCTTGTCGGTGCGATTCTTCGGCGCGCTGGCCAGCAGGGCGCCGGAAAGGACGTTATCAAACATATTCGGTGGTTCGCAGATGTGATCGTCGGCGCTGATCACCACCATGTCGTTCATTTTCATGAGAGTTGTCTCCTCAGGCCATTGATCTGATTAAAGCAGTAGGCAGATCGTGGTACGAGGGCCACTTGCCAACTACCGTGTCGAGCCAATTTGGCTAGACATCCCGTTACCGCCATACGAGCGGGACCAGTTTGGGCCCGACGACGCCGCCCGCCCAGTATTCGATCTTGGTGCCCGGTTTTAGCTCGAAATCCGGAATGCGCTTTAGAAATTCTTGCAGGCACACCTTCATTTCCAGACGCGCCAGATGCGCGCCCATGCAACTGTGTGCGCCGCCGGCAAAGGCGAGGTTCGGCTTCCGAGGACGGTTGAAATTTACTTCGGTTGGGTTGGGAAAGATTTCCGGATCATAGTTGCAAGAGGGCAGGATGCTGGTCACGCTATCGCCCTTCATCATCTTCACGCCACTGAGCTCGTAGTCCTGAGTCAGCCTGCGACCGGAGAACGTAACGCTGAAAACGCGTAACAGCTCCTCGACGACATTATTGATGTTGTCTGGGGTGTTGATGATCTCCCGCCGGCGATCGGGATTCTCTGCCAGCCATACAAAGATGTTGTTCAGGCTCGCGAACACGGTGTCGAGGCCGGCGATGAACAGAAAGAAGACGAAGCCGAAGATTTCGCGCGGCGGCATCGGCTCGCCGCCCGGCTTGCCGTGCACAATCGCGCTGACCGCGCCGCCATCCGGCGTCGCGACCTTCTCCTTGATCACTGCATTCAGATATTGCGTCACTTCGCCCATCACCTGCTGCGCGACTTGATGATCTTGCGCGTGCAAGAGCCCCATTGCCCAGCGGACAAATTCGTCCATCATGCTGCGCGGCAGCGCCATGATGTCAAGGAATACGCCGACCGGCAGGGGTCGGCCGAAGTCACGGGCGAACTCGCATTCGCCCTTGTCGACGAACGAGTCGATCAGCTCATTGGCAAACTTGCGGATCGAGGTTTCCAGCGCCTGTACCGCCTTCGGCGACACCAGGGGATCGACCAGCGCGCGATATTTGCGATGGTGCGGTGGCTCGATCTCCAACGGAATGATGTTCCACCAGTCATCCGGATCGCGGGGGAATGGACCGGAACCGGCACTGGTGAACAACTCAGGATGTCGGAGTACGAAGAACGCGTCTTTGTACTTCAGCAGTTGCCACGCCGACCTTTGATGAGGAGTGCCGGGGCTGAAGAAGATCGGCGGCACCTTTCCATGAAGCTCGGCCATGAATTTATGGGGAGCGGCCAGGTATTCCGCGCCCTCGGTGATCCGCGCGTCATAGACGAGTTCCCGCGGCACATGGTCCGGGATAAAGGCCGGGTCGGCCGGCTGCGCGCTGGTTTCCATCGTTATTCTCCTCGAATTGCGGGCGGACTATCCTTATAGGATTCAGTATTGCGTTTCCGGCAAGTGGACGACGAGGCCATCCAGCGCGCCGGTGACCGTGATCTGGCAGCTCGCGGCCAAAAGCGCGGACGAGGCATTTATTTCAGTTTTCACTGGATAATAACTAGTGCATACTATTTATGATACCTGTTGAATGCACCTAAGGCCAATTTAGGTGTTTCCGGGCAGCTTCTAAGTGACCTGGCGGGATTCATCATGATTCACCAGCAGAGCAGGGCAGAAGACCATGCTTGAACCGCATATCCCGGAAATATCTTTCTCGAAGGAAAGCAAGCCTGCGCATAGCACCAGCTTGTTGATCGACAGGTTTCCTTCGGGACAGCGATTGGCCCTAAACCGAGTGGACACCGCGGCGCTAACTTCGGTCGTCAGTGACTACGTTAGGGACGACTTCCGTTCGGGTGTGTGGCATTCCGTGGATATGCATTTTCTGGATTTCAGCCTTTCGGGACGGCCAGAGGGAGCCTGGGGGTATTTTCCGGATTCCTTCGCGGAGCCGGAGCGGGTCGGCAAGATGTTGTTCATTCCCGCGGGCCACCGCTACGCCGGCCAGGGCGGCATTGGTCGGCAGCGAAGCATCGCCTTGTTTCTACGTTCGCCGAGAGGGTTTGACGACGAACCTGTCTTTGGCAAAGAAATGCGACCGGTGTTGCGCCATTGCGTACATCTGCATAGCAGCCGTGTCGTTGATCTGATGTTGCGAATTGGTCGCGAAACGCGTCAGCCGGGAATCGCCACCGAGATGATCCTGGAGGGCTTGAGTTTGATCCTGCTTGGTGAAATCGCGCGTGTTTTGCATACTTACCGTCTCGGGAATGCTTACAAGGGCGGTCTTGCCGTCCGACGCCTCAGGCTCATTGAGGACCGCATTCGGGAAGAAGGTGCTCCGCCGACAATCACCGAACTTGCGACCCTCTGCGGGATGAGTCGCCGCCATCTGCTCAGGGCTTTCCACCAGCAGACCGGGCAGACGATCGGCACGTTCGTGCAGCAGATCATGATCGAGCGTGCGAGGCAGCTGCTGTCCGAAAGTGACGACTCCATCAAGACCGTGGCGGCAAAGCTGGGCTTCTCGAGCCCCACTTCCTTTGCGACGGCCTTTCGCCGATCCTGCGGGCTAAGTCCGCAACAGTTCCGGACGCGCTGCACGACCACTCCGACCGAATAACCGTGCCGATTGAACGCAGAAGCTTCGGTATGGCGTTTTCGCAAAGGTTTTGGCGCTCAGGCGAAGGCAATCGATTGTTGCCCGAGTGTGCAGCCGATATAGTGACTGCGAATTCAAGGGGCTGGCACCGAGAGTTCGCCCAGGGTCATTCACAAGAAGTCCGGGTGCTCGGGTGAGAGGAACCAATCAATGCTGGTGACAGCGCAAGAAGATAGCGCGGGTGTCAATCACCCGTTGGCGCGGCGCATGGCGGTGATCGCGTTCCTGACCAACAACATCACCATCGGCACGCTCTGGGGATCGTTCGGCGTGCTCCTGATCGCGGTCGAGAAGCACCTCGGCGTCGGCCGGGAACTGAGCACGCTCGGTGTCCCGGCCGTGACCATGGGCCTGGCGGTATGCGCGCCGTTCGTCGGCGTTCTCGCCGGCCGCCTCTCGCTGCGGATGCTGTTGCTGCTGGGCACGATCCTAAGCACGACGGGCTTCATTTTGCTTGCTGCGACCGGCAGCTATCCGCTCTATCTCATCGCCTATGGCCTGTTTCTGGGCCCCGGAATGGCGATCGGCGTGATCCTGCCACCGACGCTGGTCACGCGGTGGTTCGTCTCCGGCCGCGGACGGGCGCTGGGTATCGTCTGCACGCCGGCGCTGATCGCGCTCGTGCCGCTGTCCGCGAGTTGGTCGCTGAAGTCCTTCGGGCTCGCTGCGACTTACGGGGCGTTGGCCGCGCTGTCGGCGGTCGCCGTGCTCGCCAACCTGTTCATCGTCGATTATCCGCCCGGCGACACGACCGACGCGCCACCGAATCCCGGGGCGGCAGCCGGTGCCGGCAACTCGGGAACGATGAGCGTCGCCGCTCTGTTTCGGTCGCCGCGCTTTTGGGCGCTGGCAATGACCTCCGCCGCGTCGACTACGGGTTCAACGATCATGGCTGCGCAATTGGTGCCGATGGCGACCACCTGGGGCTATTCACCGACCCTGGCCGCGACCTTGGCATCGATCCCGTCGCTGGTCGGCATTGCCGGCGGGGCGCTTTTTGGCTGGATCGCCGATCGCATCGGCAGCGTCACCACGCTTGCGATCATTGTCTTCGACGCGGCAGTGCTCTGGAGTCTGGTCGCGTTTCAGCCAGCGTCCCCGGTCATGGCGGTTCTGTTTGCCCTGCTCGGCCTTCACGGTTCCGGCATTCTGCCGGTCGTTGGGCTTGCCCTGTCGAACGTCTTCGGGCGCGCCAATTTCAGCAGGGCCTACGGCATTTCCAACTTCCTCAATTTGCCCTTTGCGGTGGTCTGCGTGCCGGCGGCGGCACTGGTTTTCACGAAAACTGGCTCTTATTCCGGCGCGATCATCGGTGAGGTCGTGTTCCTGGGCATCGCGGTGATCGTGGCACTGGCGGCGCGTCAGCCGAAGCTCGTGCCAAACGCCGCATGATGGTTCACCAAAGAGCCTTAAAAATCTGAACATTTCAAACCGGCGGCATTCCGGAAAGGCATTGAGATTCGATGGAAGCTTGCCGCGTCAAACGAGGAGTCGCTGAATATATGCCCGTTTACCTAATCGTGTATCGCGAGAGCGAAGTGCTGGATGCGGACGAGATGCAGCAATACCAGACTAAGGCCCGCCAGGTGGGCGGCGGATTCAAGCTGACGCCAAGGGTTCTCGAAGGCGAGGTCACGTCCCTCGAAGGATCTGCGCCGCAAGGCGTGATCATGCTTGAGTTTCCAACCGTGGAGGACGCCAAAGCCTGGTACCACAGTCCTCAATATCAGGCGGCACTGCAACACCGCAAGAAAGCAGCGGACTACCGCGTCATTATCGTTCAAGGAATGTGATCGCTGCGACCGCGAATTGGGAGACGCTTTTGACATCGTTCCACATGGGCAAGTCATATAATCTGTAAAGCCTGTCAGGCTTTGGAATCAACGAAGATGAAAATCGGATTTATAGGTCTTGGCAGCATGGGCGCACCGATCGCCCGCCGGCTGGCCCGCAGCGGCTTCGACGTCATCGGCTGCGACGTCGCGCCGGTCATGCTGCAGGCGTTCGACGAACCCGGGACCGCGCAGAGCGCCGACCCGATGGAAACGGCACGCAGGGTCGATACGCTGGGTATTTGCGTCCGTACCGATGCGCAGCTGGTGAGCCTGGTCGACGGCGGGAGGCTCTTCGAAGAGCTCGGCGAAGGCGGACTGGTGATCCTCCATTCGACCGTGTCGCCTGCGCTGGCCCGCGATCTTGCCGAGATGGCTAGAAAATATGGCGTCGGCTTCGTCGACGTCGGCGTTTCCGGGGGCGGCCCGGCCGCCATCGAAGGGCAGCTCTCGCTGTTCGTCGGCGGCGAAGAGGTCGATGTAGCGCGTGCGAAGCCCTGGCTCGACGCCATTAGCAAGTCGATGGCGCACCTCGGGCCGGTCGGTCGCGGCCAGGAAGCAAAGCTGCTCAACAACCTGATCTCGATCGCCAACTACGGCATGTCCGCCGCCATCGTCGATGTGGCGACCGCCCTGGGTTTCGAGCGGGAACAGTTTATCGCCGCACTGATGTCGGGGTCGGCGCAAAGCTTCGCGCTCAAAGTGGCGCCCGGCTTCGTCTGCAAGCGCAGCGGCCTCGGCTCGACCAGCTCGTTCATAGGATTGCACGACTTGCTGAAGAAGGACGTCGATCACTGTCGCGAACTGCCGCCGTCGGACCCCGTGGCGATGCAAGCCCTGCTGGCCTCCTGCGAAGCGATGCTGGCCCGGATCCGGCGGGCGTCAAAGGAAGACGAAGCTACCGCTCCAAGTTCCTGAGACAGTATTGAAGAATTGAGCAACATCAGGAGGTCATCATGAATTCCGATACCTACAAAGCGGCAATATTTCGCGGCGCCGGCAGTGTTGATGTCGTTGCGCTTCCTTTCCCAAAGTGCGGGGACGACGAAGTGATCGTCCGCAATTTAATGACCGGGGTTTGCGGTTCAGATATCGCAGCGTACCGACGCGGCGGTGATTTGAACATGATCTGGAAGGATCATGAATTCGGGCATGAAGCGGTCAGCGAAGTCGTGCAGATTGGCAAGGATGTTAAAGGTTTAGAGTTAGGCGACCATATCTTCCCGCATCTGGGATATGCCTTGAGGGACCGCAATCGCATGTCGACCGTGGGCGGATTTTCCCAGTACATCAAAATCCTGCAGTGCGAGGTTGGTTATAGCCTGTTCAAAATCGACAACAGCATCCCCACAAGGACTGCCGTTCTCGTCGAGCCCTTCGTGATCGGAACGCGGGGGGCAAAGAATCTGAATCCCGGCCCCGACAAGTCGGCGATTGTGTTTGGCGCGGGTATCATCGGCATGTCGGCCGCGATCATGCTCGACTGGTTGGGCTGTTCCAAGGTCATGATTGTAGACATCTCTGAAGCACGTCTCGAAAATGCCCGGAAGTTCGGCCTGGTTACCTGTAATCCTGAAAAAGAGGACCTGCAAGCCAAGGCATGTGCGGAATTCGGCTCACACGCGGGTCAGGGGGGCGAGCGTTGCAACGCCAATACCTACCTGGACGCGATCGGTATGAAGGCCGCCATCGACAATTTCATCATGCTCGCCGGCCGTGATTCCACGCTGGCAATCGTCGGCGCCCACCACGAACCAGTCCCGCTGAACCTGCGACAAGTCTCACTGATGAACTGGAAGATCATCGGCTGCGGGAGCGCCCCAACGCAGGAAGCCATTGTGGATGTCCTGGCGATGATGAAGTCCGAGAAATACCAGTTGTCCTCGCTCGTGACGCACGAATATCCCATCGATAGGATTAGTGATGCGCTGATAATGGGAGGAAACGCCAGAGAGGCACAGAAGGTTGTCATCAATTTCGACACGGTATGACTGCCCATTTGTCGACGGTGCGATTCAGGACAGCGTTTCCGTCTATTGCGCTTGGATTGATCGCACTCTTTGCTGGAAATGTCGGGATTGCATTAGGAGATAGGAACGTGGACCCCAATCAAGTAGCAGAGCGATACTTCGCGAGCGTTCGTGCACGCGATATTGAAGCATTCATGGCACTCTTTGCATCCGATGCAACCTTCATTCTTCCCGATGGCCGCGTCGTTACCGGACAAGCTGACATTCGAGAGGTGGAATCTACGGTGTTTGAAAAAGGCGCCCCATTTCCGACCCCAACGACGATCGTCGCGAACAGGGACACCGTCGCGGTACAGATCGATGTTCGACTGCCATCGGGATCGGTCATGAGAACGGCGAATTTCTTCCATCTGAATGACGACGGACTGATTAAGCTCCTGAGCGTTTATCGGCAGGCGACGCCCGCACCATAGGGAATGATATCGACGCGGCTAGATGCCGACTTACCAAAGCGGCCGCCGCTGAAACGCAGCGCGCCGCTCGCGGATGATCTGTTCGCGTTGCTCGGGCGTCACGGTCGGTGTTTCCGGTGGAAGCGATGCGCGGACATCCTCGAAAGCCACCTTGCGCAGCAACGGCATCGGCTTTGAATCGCAATCGGTCCAGCGACCCTGCAGCAGCCCGCGTTGATCTAGCCAGTTCGGCACGCCCGGATCCTTGGCCGCGATGACGATGCGCAGGACTCCGTCCGCGTCTAGCTCAGCCTGGCTGCCGTTCAGGCTGCTGTGATTGTTGTACCAGTTGAGGGTCTCGTAGATCTCGTTGGTGAGGATCAGCGAACGATACAGGCACTGACTCGGTGCCTGGACCTCCACGATCAGCGCTTCGTCATCCTGCAGATCGTAGGGACCTTCGTAGTAGGACTGGCCGGCGAGGCCGCCGGTTTGCGAGACGTCGAGAACCTTCAGCTTGTTGACATACCCTTCCTGGCGCAGCTTCTCGACGTGGCCGACGAACATTGCACCGACGAACTCCGCGGTGCGCGGTGCCCGACGCAGACGGTGCTCCAGTTCAACGGCGGCGGGGCGCGGACAGGTGACCGGACGATCGACGCGCTCGATGGAAAGCGTCGGGTCCTGCTCGTTGATCCAGTCGGAACTGACCATGCGAAGAACCAGCTTGGTGGTCGTCGGCTGCGGCTGCCACCAGTCGCCGTTGTATTCCGCCGGCCGCTCAGGGCTGAGCGCCACGTCGAAATGCCCGTGCTGATCGACGGTCAGGGTATTGAAATCATGATAGGGGCGCAGGCTGGTCTGCGGCGTGATGCCCGGCTCGTCCGCCGCGTTGGCGGGCGCCTGTCCCATCCTGACCAGGGTCAATGTGCCGCGCAGCCCGCGAATGCGATAGCTGCCGCCCGGAGTGATGCGCGCCACCCGATAGATCGTGTCCGCATTCGGCTGCCCGACATTGAGCGCCAGCGAGATTTGCGGCACGAAGCTCGGATGGTCGCCGTCGCTGGCGAGCGCGTCCAGCGAGGCGGAGGTAATGGCGGCGAGGGCGAGCCGCCCAACCTCCTGCCTAATCTGCGGATCGTCGCGCATCGCGGGCGGCAGCTTCGACAGCATCCACGCCGGAAGTTCGCGAGCGCCATCGACGAACGTGTCCCAGCCGCGACCTGCGGGACAGGCGCTGCCGCCGGCTTTGCCGCAGTCGACGGTGCATCGCTCATTGGCTGCTCAACGGACGGCATGACGAACTTGCGTGGTGCGCCCATCGTCGACCGGTAGCTGGGCGGTTGCTTGCCGTCGACATCGCGGATCCCATAGCGCTCGCCGAGCTCGGCTCCGATCAAGGTCTCGCCGGAATAGCTCAGCAGCTGCGGATCTTCGTAGAGGGCGTTCAGGATCAGGGCGCTAAACTCGGGCCGCTCGAAGTCGGGGAGATGCTTCGCCAGCTGCGCGGGGATCATTTCCTTCGGCGCCGACCCTACGAACTGCGCCAGCGCATCAGAGTAGATGAAGCCGGGCCACAAGGACACGCAGGCGACGTTATGCTTGCGAAGATCGATCGCCATGTCGAAGCTCATCTTGTCGGTGCCGGCCTTCGCGGCGCCGTACGCGGGGCCGTGGAAATAAGTCATCGCGCCGTAGAACGAGATATTGGCGATCAGGCCGCGCCGCTGCGCGACCATCAGCGGCGCCGCGAAATAGCTCATCAGGTAGCTGCTGCGCAGACCGACTTCGATCATGTCACCCAGTGCAAGCGGTTTTTCCCAGAACGTGCCCGGGCGCGCTAGCTTCTGATGCACCGCCGTGGCGTTGTTGACCAGGATGTCCAGCCGGCCGCTTACCTCGCGAATGCGCTGGACCAAGGACTCCACCTGCTCGGCATCGCGGTGATCGACTGCGATCGCGACACCGGTTCCACCAGCGGCGGTGATTTGGGCGGCGGCTTTCTGCAATTCTTCTTCGCTCGATGCACGGCTGGTGACGTAGACCGTGGCGCCAAGACGGCCGAACTGCCGGGCGATGCCGCGGCCCGGCCCTCGGCTTGCCCCGGTGATGAGAACGATCTTGTTGTTCTTGGTGGCGGATTCGCTCATTTAAACCTCGATCGATGAAGTGCCTGGCACTCTGGATTACTTGAGCGGAATGGCAAAACGCTCGCAGTAATCCTTGAAGTGCGTATGTACGCCTTCCTTGGTCAGGCCAAACTCTTCCAGCGAGTAGGTATGCTTGCCATGCTTGCCCTGCGGATTGTTTGCCAGGAGGCGGGACATCGCGCCTTCGGCTTCCTTCGTCAACGGCTCGTCGAAGTGGTCGTAGAGCTTGCGCATCTGGGAGATCGGATCGCGCAGCTGCTCGGCGTACTGGATATCGAAGATCGAGTCTTCCCCGTGCTTGTCGCGGTAGGCATTCTGCCGCGCAATCATCAGATCAAAGGTATCGATCATCTGGTCGGCGATTCTGCGCAGGTCGACGGCGTCGCTGAACATCGGCCGTACTAGGCGGATCAGGCTGCAGGCCGAGCCGACAACCTCCGCCGGATCGCGATGCGTCATTACCAGCTGCGCGTCCGGATAGACCGTCGTCAGATCATCCAGGAAAAGCGGATGCCAGGGATTCTTCAGGGTCCAGCGCCCCCCGTTTTCCGCCTGCAGCAGCTGCAGCAGCTGCTTATGAAACCTGAAGGCGGGCAGGTAGCTGGTCTTATGCAAAAACCAGTCGTGATAGCTGGGAATGTCCAGATTGGAATCGAACAGCTGGGCGCAGAACGTCATCGCCATTGAGAACTGGCATTCGCTGGGGCCGTCGGCGTCCTCATAGTGCGCCGCCGCGATCTGTGGCATGTATTTGAGCGACAGTTCGAGCCGTTCCTTCTCGGCGAAGTAGCGCGGGTCGCTATGCAGGGCGCCAGCCGCGGCCGGCGGCACTGGATTCTGCGATTCCCAGCGCAGGAAGCAGCGGCGAGCCGGATCGGCGCAGAGCAGGTTGATGGTCAGCGTCGTGCCGGTTCGCGGCAGCCCGAAGACGAACATCGGCTTATCGATCGGCCGCTCGAGCAGCTCCGGATACTGCTTCAGATAATCGACGACGCGCAGGCGATTCGAAAGCTGCTTGACGAGGTTTCCTTCCCAGCGAGATATACCTGCTTCGGAAAGCTGCGCTTCTTCGTTCGAAGCTTTAACCAGCACCTCGAGGCCTTCCAGCATCGTCGGATCGCCAAGGTCGGTGAGGCCGGCTGTTTCGCGGGCTTTGCTGATGATGCCGTCTACATTCATTCTCATTTTTCCCGCTGCTTTTCACTCCGCGCACCTCATTGGCTCGAAGCGGGAAGCTAAATCCTCCAGGCCAGCACCTTGCTCTCCAGGAATTCCTGGATGCCTTCGATGCCCCATTCGCGGCCGATACCGCTGGCCTTGTAGCCGCCGAAGGGCAGGTCGCCGGCGATGCACAGGCCGCCGTTGACGCTGACCGATCCGGTTCGGATGCGGCTGGCGAGGCGCAGCGCGCGATCGAGATCGCCCGAGGAGACACCGCCCGATAAGCCGTACTCGCTGTCGTTGGCGATTCGGATCGCATCTTCCTCGTCCTCGTAAGCGATGACGACCAGCACCGGCCCGAAGATTTCCTCGCGTCCGATGCGCATTTCGTTGGTGACATCGACGAAGCAGGTGGGCTCGACGAACCAGCCGCTGCCCTTGTCCGGCCGCAGCTTGCCGCCAGCGAGCAGGGTTGCGCCTTCCTGCACGCCGAGGTCGATGTACCCTTTCACGCGCTCCATCTGCTTTTTGGAGACGACCGGCCCCATGATCGCGTTCGGATCGTCGAACACCCCCCATTTGCTCTCGTAGTCGGCATAGGACTTTTTCAGAATTTCCTTGGCTTCTTCATAGCGCTTCCTGGACACCAGCAGGCGTGACACCACCGCGCAGCCCTGGCCGGCATGGTGAAGCAACATCGAACCGGCGATTTCCTGGGCGAAGTTCGGCACGTCGTCGAGAACGATCTTTGCCGACTTGCCGCCGAGCTCGAGAAACACACGCTTGAGCGTCGCCGCACCTTTTTCCATGATCCGCTTGCCAACCGCAGTGGAGCCGGTAAAGCTGATCAGATCGACGCGCGGATCGGTCACCAGCATCTCGCCGGCCATCGCCGGATCGGCGCCGGTGATGACGTTCAGCACGCCGGGCGGAAAACCCGCCCGCTGCGCCAGTTCACCGAACACGAAGCTCATGCCCGGCGTATCCGGTGCCGGCTTGAGCACGGTGGTGCATCCGGCCAGCACCGCCGAAACCACCTTGCCGACGGTAATGTAGAGCGGCACGTTCCAGGGCGTGATTGCGCCGACGACGCCCACGGCCTCGTATACCACCTTGCGGTGGCAACGATACGCTGCCGGTCCGGCCTCACCCATGTCCTTTTCCCATTTCAACTGCGGAATCAGATCGAGCAGGCTCTGGAAGCAATCGAGCGCCATGCCGACCTGGGCCCGGGAAACCGCACCCATGGCGACACCCCCCTCGTGCCGTGCGATGTGCGAAAGCCGCTCGTAGTCGGCTTTCAGCAGATCGAACAGTTTCTTGGCGAGATCGAAGCGCAGCGCATGGTTGGTTGACCAGTCGGTGTCGTCGAACGCACGGCGCGCCGCGGTGATTGCGGCGTCCACATCCTTGGGCGAAGCGTCAGCCGCCTGGCCGACTACCCCTCCGGTCCAGGGACCGATGCTGTCGTATGTCTTGTCGCCGGCGGCGCGGCGGATGACGCCGTCGATATAGAGTTTGGCTTCAGGAAGGATCATCGAGTTAAGTCTCGCTAGTTCAATAGAGTAGGCAAAGGAAATCAGGGATGCCGGGCCTCGACGATCAGGTGCGGCACGTTGATGTCGTCGGGGAGATTCACCAGCATGTGGAAGACATTGGTGACCGAAATGAAGCTGCTGATCGGCCGTTCGCGGAGGTTCAGGCCGCGCTTCAGGTTCTCTTCGGCAAAGCGGCGGCCAATTTCGCCGCTGGTCGGAGATTTCGAGTCGGCGTCCATCATCTGGCCACAGCGAATCATCGTGACGCGGATGCCGGCGGGTTGGAGTTCATCGTGCAGCGCCTCGCTGAACCGTTCCAGCCCCGCCTTGCTGCTCTGGTAGAGGGAAAACATCGCGAAGGGCTTGCCCACCGTCTCGCTACTGATGTTGATGATCTGGCTGCCTTTGTGCATCAGCGGGATCACCGCGCGCGAGCAGTAGATCGGGCCGGCGAAATTGGTCGTCATCGCCGTCACGATCTGCGCGTCCGTCGCTTCTTTGACGGTGAACACCTGATAGACGGCGGCATTGTTAATCAGCACGTCGATCGTGCCGTGTCGCTCGCCGATCGCCGCGAACGCGGTGCGGACCGATTCGGGATCGGCGACGTCGCATAGGACCGTATGACAGGCGGCCCCGAACTCGGCGGCGACCGCCTCCAGCGAAGACCCGGTTCGCCCGAGCAAGACCAGCGTGTGGCCGTCGGCCGCCAGCCGGCGAGCAACCGCGCGGCCCAGGCCGGTCCCGGCGCCGGTTATGACGATGCATTTCGCCATCGTTCGACTCTCTCGAAGAACTGGAAGGGAAGGAGCGCCAAGCGCACATCCGTAAAATGTCTGCTGGAGCCACCATTACGCACCGTTTCATGTGTCCTCATCGACACGGGAGCAGCGCGCCTATATAGTAGTCACTCTTTAGGCGGAATGCCACCGACGATTGCGGTGTTCGCGTGGTGAGGCTTTCATGCCGAATGGCGTAGTACGTATTGGAGCTTGGTTCCGCGCCAGACAATTGCTTCGCTTTAGAGATGCTTTAAACCACGGGCGGAAGGACGCATGATCAAGACCGATCTGCTGGATCTGGGCGGACAAGCTGCATTGGTGACCGGTGCGGGGCAGGGCGCGGGGCGCGGCATTGCGCTGCTGCTCGCGCGGCACAATGCGGGCGGTGTCGCGGTCAATGACTTCGTCATCGAGCGCGCGGAGGCGGTCGCCGCCGAAATCGAGACCATGGGCGTGCGCGCCGTGCCGGTGCAGGCGGATGTCGGCAACCATGCCTCAGTAACCGCCGCCTTCGAAAAGGCGCGCGCCGCCCTCGGTCCGATCACCCTATTGGTCAACAATGCCGGCAACGCGGGTCCGAACGCGGCCATGGGGCATTCGCCGTTTTTCTGGGAAACTCAGCCCGAAGACTGGGATCGTTTCTTCCGCACCAATCTGCAGGGTGTAATGAACTGCTGCCATGTTGCCCTGCCGGAGATGGTCGCGCAGAAGCGCGGCCGCATCGTCACCATCGTCTCGGACTCCGGCCGTGTCGGCGAGTCCCGGCTTGCCGCCTACGGGGCTGCGAAGGCCGGTGCCGCCGGCTTCGTCCGTTCCATCGCCAAGGAAGGCGGCCGTTTCGGCATCACCAGCAACGCCATCTCGCTCTCGACCCTGGAGCCACCGATGAGCGAGGAGCAGCTCGCCCACTTCATGTCCACCGAGCGTACCAAGGCCCAGCTTGCGCACTATACGATCCGCCGCTTCGGCCGGCCGGACGACGTCGCCGCAATGGCCTTGTTCCTGTGCTCGGACGCCGCGTCCTGGATCACCGGCCAGACCCATCCTGTCAACGGCGGCTATAGCTTCGCGGTCTGAGAGCGGGACGATCATGACTGCGACCCTCAAGCCGCTCACCGGCATTCGCGTTCTCGACTTCACCGCCTTTCCGCCCGGCGGTGCCTGCACGGTGATGCTGGCCGATCTCGGTGCGGACGTTATTCGCATCGAGTCTCCGGCGCAGAAAGGCAAGCCGAGCATGGTCATCGGCCAGATGTCACTGAGCCGCGGCAAGCGATCGATGACGCTGGATCTCCGCAATTCGGCCAGCAACGGTATCCTGCGGCGGCTGGCGGCCTCGGTCGATATCATCGTCGAAAACGCCAGGCCCGGGTCGATGGAAGAACGCGGCTTTGGTTACTCCCACGCGCGCGCCGCGAACCCCGGCCTCATCTGGTGCGCGATCACCGGCTTCGGCCAGACCGGGCCATATGCTGAGCATGCGGGCCACGATCTATCGTATTTGGCACACTCCGGTCTACTGGCGGCGATGTCCGGCGACCAGATCTGGCAGCCTGGCATCTCGCTATCGCTGCAGTCGGGTGGGCTCGGCGCGGTCGTCGGCATTCAGGCGGCGCTGCTGCAGCGTGCGCGGACCGGCGAAGGCGCGTTCGTCGATCTGAGCCTGTCGGAATCGGCAAGCTGGTTCCTTAGCTGTGGAATCAATCCACTGTCCGATCGCCCGTTCGTCCTGCCGATGACGCCGGACCGGCGCCTTTACGACTGCGCCGACGGCCGGCGTGTGGCCGTCGCCTGCGCCGAGCCGCGAACCTGGGGTGCCCTATGCGATCAGCTTGGCCTCCCTGAGCTCAAGCCCAATTTGCACAAGGCTGAATTCGCTGAGGCGACGACCAGCACGCTGGCGTCGATCTTCCTGCAAAAGCCGGCTGCCGAATGGGTGGCGCGGCTGGCTCCGGCGGGTGCGGCGGTCACGATCATGAACCATGCAAGCCAGCTGCTGGCTGATCCTCAGGTTCAGGCGCGTCACGGCACTGTGGTTGCTGCCGGCGTCAACGTGCCTGCTACGCCGCTTCGTATTCGAGCTCCGGATGGACGCCAAACGGCAACCGCCACCGAAGCGCCTCATCAGATCGGCGAAGATACCGCGGCCGTGCTGGCCGCCGCCGGTTTCTCAGGCAGTGAGATTGAGGAGCTGTTTGCGCAAGGCATTACTTAGCACCTCTGACGAACGAAGAACAGAATGGATCAGTATCGAGACCGAATCGCAATCGAGTTCATCAGCGTCCTCGGCATGCCGCCCGTCGAATATGTCGAGCTGGCTACCGGCCTGGGATGCCGTTATATCGGCATCGCCCTGGAGCCGATCGTCGCCTACAGCAAGGCCTATCCGAAGTGGTCGCTTCGTCACGACATAGACTTGCGACGTGCGACGCTGGCCGTCATGCGTCGACATGGCATATCGATCTCACTCGGCGAGGGTTTTCTCGTTTGGCCGAACAAGGAAATCCGCGACGTGGCCGCCGATCTCGATCTCATGGTCGAACTTGGTGCGAGGTGCGTCAATTTGCTCAGCCTCGACACCGATCGCGGCCATACCGTCGATCAGTGCGGGACTTTCGCCGAATTGGCGAGCGCACGAGGCCTCGATGCAACGCTCGAATTTCTACCCGGAACGCCGATCGATGATTTATCCAGCGCGCTTGCCGTCGTTCGCGACGTGCACAAGCCCAACTTCCGTCTGCTGATCGATACCATGCACTTTTTTCGATCCGGCTCCGATTTGACGCAACTTTCTCAACTCGATCCGAACCTGATCGGTCACGTACAGTTGTGCGACGTGCCGCTGCAATCGAAATATGCTTCCTATGCGGATGAGGCACGCTACAATCGGCTGGGACCGGGCAAAGGTGAATTGCCGCTGCTAGATTTCCTTGCCGCTCTGCCGGGCAAAGGCACCATCTTCGGACTCGAAGTGCCGATGCTGGCCCAGGCTGAAGCCGGGGTCACGCCGCATGATCGGATTTCGGCCTGTATCGACAGCGCCTGCGAGTTGCTGAAGGAGGCCGCGAAACGGTGACTTCAGCCACAATAATGAATCGTTGGGAAATAGCTCCCGCAACAGTGATCGGGCTCTTTGTGAACCTTGCTCTGCAATAGGCTATGGGACAAATCCAGCATAAAATGGCACAGCGTCGGCGGGTTAAATTGAGCGAAGGCGATTTGCCTCCAAATGGCAACGGGGCGAAAATGAAGCGGCGACCGCGTCGCTCGACCGAAGAAATCGTCAATCTGATCATTGCGGCGGCTTGCGAAGAGTTCGAGCGCAACGGATACGAGGGCACCACGACGGCGGAAATCGCGCGCAAGGCCGGCGTTGCCGAAGCGCTCATTTTCACTAACTTCGGATCGAAAGCGAAGCTCTTCCACGATTCCATCTTCAATCCACTGAATCGGCACTTTCTTGACTTTACCGCTACGCACCGGATAGGGCCGGAGGATGTGGAAGCCTTCAAGGAAGGTACGCGGCAATACATTTTGGAGCTTCAGCAGTTCATCCAGCAGCATTCACGCATGCTGACTTCAGTCGTCGCCGCGCAGATATACGAGACGGATGACTTCCAGGGCGTCAGCCAAATCGAAGGTCTTCACGACTATTTTTCGCGCGCGACCGCAAATGCGATGAACCGCAATGTCGTGAAGCCTAGAGTCGATCCAAGGCTGATGGCCCGTGTGTCCTTCGCCTCGATTCTGGCGTGCACCATCTTCAAGGACTGGCTGTTTCCTCAAGATCTGGCCAGCGATGCACAAATCACCGATGCCATCCGTGATTTCGTAATGGAAGGACTTAGTGCAAATGCCTCTGCGCCGAGCGGCAACCTACCAACAGGTCGTCCACGTAAGGCGTCAAGCGTCAAAGGGTTGGCCAAGCAGAGTTGATTCATGCTTGCGACAGGATCGCAATCCGGCTCACGTGAAAAGGTTTGAACCAAATTATGATCGAAGGCCGGCACTATCAAAACGCATATGTAACACGAGACATCGCCAAATGGACTGATCATTTTCAGGCCAATGCAGACGTTCGCAGATTGATTACGTATCAGGGATCCACCGATATTTGGACTCCAACCGGCATCGTCACGCAAACATCAAAGCTTGCCTTTATCTGGGTCGAAGACCTGCAATATGAACTCATTGAGCCATCTACAGTGATGCACTACCCGATGACGATTCACTGAAATTCCACCATATCTGCAATCGTATATTCGACTGGGACGGTTTTCGTGGGCGTATCGACAAGCAACGTTATCCAATCGTCCTCGAGCGCAATAGCGGCGACGCGCTCAAATTTCTCTATCTGGATATGCGCCCGTTTATCGGTCATTTTGTTGAGTACGTTTGGGCTGCCGACGAGGTTTGGACGCGGATGGGTGGACGGTAGAACTGTTGAGGGAACTTCCAGCAGGTGGGATTCCTTTTCGAACATTCATTTGCAAACTGGCGTTCGGGACGCATGTGGATATCAGCAGATCTCCTATTGGCGGTCAATAGTGGCCTAAATCGGAAATTCGCCTCTCTGGTTGATGATCGCCGGGAGGTGTGCGCCGGCCATCAACAGCTGGTCAATGCCAACGGACTTCGATTTGTGGCCTAATGCGTCAATTGCGGCACGCCGGAGCAGATCAATGATACGCCCGGTCACCCCATCCGTGAGGGCGAGGACATACTCGATGAAACGCTGGTCGATAGCGGCGGTGTTCTTGCGAATGGGCAGCATGGCTAGATATCCGGCAACGAAACGCCGCAGTTCATCAGATTCCGTCCACACGGGTAGTTCGATCTGCTCGAATCGGCTCGATCTGTGGGTCAAACCGCATGACGTGGTGCGCCTCACGGGTACCGGCAGCAACGACCGAGATTCGCCTATCATTCGACAGGAATTTGACCATGATCCGGGCGGCCCGCTGCTCACCCACCACCACCGTCAACCGCTCGGCCTGATTGCGGCCGCGACACCTCACTCAGCGTCGCGAAACTAGGTCGCCCAATGGACAAATTCTTTCTGGGTAAGCAGCGGCAGAGCCAGCAAGACACCGAACACAACAAATGTGTTTGCGTCGCGCTCGTGCAATTGAGACTCGGTATCAGGACGACAACCGTGGGTACGCGATCGGAAGATCGTGTCGAGACCAATGCGTCCTAGAGCCCTTTACCGCTTCGGGGTGAACAAAGTCATCGTGGCCGTTGACGATGTGCCGGCGTACATCGACTGCTGACCCCATACCTGAACCGGAATCATCGGCGCGTCGGCGTGATTGTGGGGTGTGTGCTTATGGCCAAAGACTTTCAATAGCACAGTGGTCAAAAAGTGAGCAACGTAAGTCATTGAAATGTGGTGCGCCCGGAGAGATTCAGAGATTCGAACTCCCGGCCGCCTGGGTGCTCGTCTTGAGTAGTTAAAGAGGTACAGTGCGGCTTCTGCAGCCCCGGTCATGGCGCGAACAGGCGTCGATCCCACCATACCGGTTGATGCAATCCGGTGGTTACGTGGCGAAACTCGGGGTGCTCAGGATTGATGAGGAAATTCTTTTCGATCCGGGCAACGACGCTCGGCACGATGAGCAATAGAGAACGCTTTTGTTGCTGCCACGTCTGACCGAACGGCTTGCTCGACGCGCAGGATTCCAGGTACCAATCCGTTAGTGCGGCTGTATCCAATACTTCGTAGCTAATACCGTTCGGAATGGTAATTGCGATGTAGTGCTGGTCGGGCGGTAACTGCCCGCTGCCGTGAACTAACTTCTCGAGCATCGCAGTCGAGTAGTGCTCCGAAGTGTAAATCATCGGGCTTGCCGGAGTGTTCCAGCGGCCCGGAAATAGCGTCGAACCTGTCGCATCGAAGATAGGATGAGCGCCGCGCGGATCGCCAATTCGGTAGCTGGTCAGAACGCGGTCAAGCGTTTGGGCCATTAGACAGCTGATCCACTCTCGAGCCGTCCCAGTACATCGCGTACGAGACTTGCGCCGATTTCGTTCTCCAGTACCAAATCAATCGGCTTGCGATGGCCCAGCTCCGGATGGGATCGGGCGAGAAAAGAGCGCGCCGCCGCTTCCGATTTCCAGATGCGCACCGCCTGAGCCCACACCGACGCGATCCGCGTGACCACGACACTCTGGGGCGCAGAGAGCCGTCGGCTCATCTTCCGGCGCGCGTAGCTTGCCTTAGGTACGATGCGGTACTTGAACTTCACATCTCCTGGCGCTATCTCCTCGGCAATACGGTCAAGCACCTTCACGGAAAGGCCGAGTGCGACCATGCCGAGATAGTCCACGTCCGAACCGACCGGATGGGCGACGCTTCCGACACCCAGTACTCTCGCGGCTTCCATCAGTTCTGTCATGGTTCACTCCTGCTTCACATGAGACCAATTATAGTCTCATGTGGACTGAGGCGTACAAAGATCCATATCCCCTTTTTGCCCGGGTTTCGCTTAAATTTGCGCGACGCAGGGCACGCAAAATTCCGCAGGCTTTCAAGCTGAGCAATCGTAAGTTATTGATTTTGGTGGTGAGAGAGGGACTCGAACCCTCGACCTCGGCATTATGAGGGCAGAAAGTTAGACAAATAGGCTTGCATTTTCAATGACTTACCGCGTGGCGCCCGTTGCAATTGGCACCACCGAGCATGACGAAGCAGCACTGGGTCCCGCAAAACTCCCGCACGGATCACCGGAGAATCAAGAAGCCGCACTGGCGCTTAGGCCGCTCTGGTAGTATTTTCTACTACCAGAATCTATAGGTGCATTGTGAGCAAAGCTGTCAAGAAGGCGATCTCCCTACCAGCGGACCTTGCTGCCGAGGTCGAGGCTATTGCGCGCGATGAGAACAAGTCATTGAGCGCCGTAGTGCAGGATGCGCTGCGCGCGATGAAGCGATCGCGTTTGCGCGGCGAATTTCGGGAACTGCAAGGTTACTGGTCCAATCGTGCTCGGGCAGCAGGCGTCCTGTCCGAACGGGACCTTAAGCGCTTACTCCGACGTTGAAGGCGGTCTTCGACACCAACATCTTCGTTTCCGCCTTGGCAATCCCTGGCGGACAGGCTGAACGAGCTATCGACTTGGTCCTCGACGCCCGGGTGAATCTCTGCATATCCAAAGAGATCATTCACGAGGTGCTCGGCGTTCTGGCACAGAAATTCTCCAAAGGCCCGGAAGAACTGTCGAGAACCGCCGTATTCTTGTCTGAATTGTCTGAACTCGTCGTTCCCCGCAAGAAATTAGCTGTTCTCGACGATGAGCCTGATAACCGCATTCTCGAGTGCGCTGCGACGGGGAATGCGGATGTTATCGTAACGGGCGATCGGGCGATGCTGAATCTCAAGAAGTATCAAGAGATCCGCATACTCTCACTCCGGCAATTCCTAGACGAAACATCCATAGCCGACTCGTAAGCGGCATGTTGAGCGGAAGATCGGCTTAATGCGAGAATGGAGCATGCCGAAGATTCTCTTGTTTCGTGTCGCTCACGATT
>Ga0137409_10002051_pt1 | contig 21696 bp, 19 predicted proteins | sample CZODoug1_16funga_FD_122059 | JGI IMG/M metagenome (GOLD analysis project Ga0137409, IMG submission 122059) | Vadose zone soil fungal communities from Angelo Coast Range Reserve, California, USA - CZODoug1_16fungal (Hybrid Assembly) | ecosystem: Environmental > Terrestrial > Soil > Vadose zone... | reverse complement strand
CATGATCGGGGGAAATGGAACGATCTCTGGTTCACCCACGCAGGCGGGGTCCTACACTTTCACCGTGGCAATTTCCGATGGCAATACGGGAAATCTCCATCAGACGACCTCGCAGCAACTAACTTTGACGGTGAAGGACGGTGGACAAATGACGCGGAATGACACCATCGCTACCGCCACACCGGTATCGAATATCAGTCTTTTGGCCTCGAGCAGTCCTTACAGTGACCCTAGCACCATGGGGCCCGACGTCGACATATATTCCGCCAGCGCAGCTCCCGGGACCATTGTCCAGGTCTACGTTTCGCCCAATAACGATTTCCTACAGCCGCCCGAGCCTAACAGCCTGCAGGCGGTTCTCGAGATTGTCGATTCCACGGGTACACGCTACCAAACCTGTGGCTATTATGGGCTTTTGCCTGGACAGGTTAACAACCTTCCCTGCATCAACCATCTTCCCGGGAACCAGTATTTGTCTAACAATTACTACGCTTTCCAGGTTCCAGGCTCTGGCACTTCACCTGTTACTTTCTTTATCCGGGTGTTGGACGCGCGCGGAGACGCACGACCGGACTTCATCTACACCTTCACCGTATTCGGCGTGAATTAAGCGAATGGTTGGCCGGAAATCGTTTCTACGGCCTCCGTTCATACCTACTGTCGCAGCAGCTTTGTGGGGCTTAGATAGTGAATAAGCACATTGCTAAGCTGTTCTCACTGTACTGACCTGCTCCCCAAAATCCGCGCAGAAGTCGCCTGGACGAGCTTGAAAATTTTCGGCAAACGCATAACCGAGCAACACGCCCAGCAGCAACAAACCGGTCACGATCACCGCCAGATTCCAGAAACGCAATGATAGGGAAACACTCAGGACAGGTGGGGCGTCGCTGCGAAGGTTTACTGAGAGAATCGGCAAAGCGTTTAGAGTGAACGCGACGAGCAACGCACCAAGCAGAATCAGAGGACTCCCCAGCAAGGAGAGCCCCGGCGTATTCTGCCTGAGAACTGAGGCACTGATGAAGTAGATGGGAACGATCAGAAGAGCTAGTCCCAATCGCGCAGCAACGGCGGGTTTGATCGACGAAACAATTCTCATGGATGGAGCTCCTTAGTCAAAGAGTCTCGCCAGGAATCCCTATGGGAAACTATCATAGGCACTCTACAATGTAAAGTACTTCGTAACAATTGATTGCCGGTTGGCAGTTGTGAGAAAGCGAAATTCGAGCACAGCGAAGCGTCAGCCCTAGTCTTCCCTTTTCACTTCTCTTTTCAGTTCGTTGACTTGTGCAACCATGGACCGTAAGATGACCGCCCAATGGCGGATCCCCAGTCACTCCTCGGGCAAACCGTCTCCCACTATCGCATCGTCGAAAAGTTGGGTGGCGGAGGCATGGGCGTGGTCTATAAAGCTGAAGACACGCGCCTTCACCGGCTTGTCGCGCTCAAATTTCTACCCGAGGATGTCGCGAGAGACGCTCAGTCACTGGCGCGTTTCCAACGCGAAGCCCAGGCCGCTTCTGCGCTCAACCATCCGAACATTTGCACCATTCATGACATCGGCGAAGAAAACAATCGTGCCTTCATTGCTATGGAATATTTGGATGGCACCACGCTCAAACACCTCATCTCTGGCCACCCGCTCGATTTGGAACGTCTACTCGAAATCTCCATCGAGATTGCCGATGCTCTGGATGCGGCTCACGCCCAAAGCATCGTGCACCGCGACATCAAACCGGCGAACATCTTTATCACTAAGCGCGGCCACGCCAAGATTCTCGACTTCGGCCTCGCCAAAGTACCCACCGCGAAGGCTCCCGCCAGTAACGCTGACACTCTCGCCACATTGACATACGAACCCGAGCATCTTACGAGTCCCGGCACCGCCCTGGGAACGGTCGCCTACATGTCACCCGAACAGGTTCGCGCCAAAGATCTCGATGCGCGCACCGACCTTTTTTCCTTCGGTGTCGTCCTCTACGAGATGGCCACGGGACAATTACCCTTCCGTGGGGAAAGTTCTGGTGTCATCTTCAACTCCATTCTCGAACGGGCTCCGGTTAGCCCCGTGAGACTGAATCCCGACCTGCCCGCAAAACTGGAAGACATCATCAATCGGGCCCTCGAAAAGGACCGTGACTTGCGCTTCCAGAGCGCGGCGGAGATGCGCGCAGAATTGAAACGCCTAAAGCGTGATACGGAGACGGGGCGCGCCGCAGCGAGGAATGAAGTTGCGGAAGAGGTTGAAGCAGGAGCTGGTTCTTCTGCCGCAACGAAGGCGTCCAGCGGGAAACGGAAGGGAGTCTCCTCTCGAGGTCAACAGGTTGTTACAGAGCAACCACGCAACTGGCCCTGGAAGATATTGGCGCCTGCGGCCATTCTGCTCGTGGCGTTGGTTGGGGGTGGTCTGTATTGGCGCTCGCGCCAATCTGTGAAACTTTCCGAGAAGGATACGGTCGTACTGGCGGATTTTACGAACACGACAGGCGATGCCGTCTTTGACGGAACGTTGAAACAGGCCCTCTCGGCGGACCTTGAGCAGTCGCCCCTGCTCAACATTCTTTCGGACAAGAAGGTAGCCGAGACACTACGCCTGATGGGCCGTTCGTCCGCTGAACGCCTGACCAGGGATGTGATGCGGGAGATCTGTTTGCGGACAGCCAGCAAGGCACTTCTCGTGGGCTCGATTGCGAACCTCGGTGGCCGTTATGCCGTAGGTCTCAAGGCAGAGAATTGCCAGACGGGAGACTCGCTGGGGGCGGCGGAGGAGGAAGCGGAGGGCCAGGCAAAGGTGCTGCAGGCATTGGACCGAGCGGCAACAACGATGCGCGGTAAGCTAGGCGAGTCGCTCGCTTCTATCCAGAAATTCGACAAACCCTTGGAACAGGTAACAACATCGTCTATGGAAGCTCTAAAGGCTTACAGTGAAGGCAAAAGAATTCTAGAAAAGGGTGATGCAGAGGCCGTTCCATTCTTTAAACGTGCCGTGGAGTTGGATCCGAGTTTTGCGATCGCTTACACCTACCTGGGCATTTCGTATGGCAACTTGAGTGAAACGACTCTGGCCACCGAGACTCTTAAGAAGGCGTACGACCTGCGCGAACGGGCGAGCGAGCGGGAGAAGTTCTTCATTTCCACTTTTTACTACTCGATGGCCACTGAGGAACTGGAAAAAGCGAACCAGCAGTTACAGCTCTGGATTGAAGAGTACCCGCGCGACGAGAATTATCCCCAACTTTTACTGGGATTCAATTATGCCAGTCTGGGGCAATTCGAGAAGGCGACGACAAAGTTCCTCCAACACCTGCGTGTCGATCCTGACAGCGCCATCGCTTTTGAGGATTTGGCGGCTACTTACCGGGCTCTGGATCGTCTCGCCGATGCAAAAGCAGCTATCGACACTGCATTGGCTCACAAACTCGATCATCCCGGGCTGCACTCGCAAATGTATCTGCTCGCCTTTTTGCAAGGCGATCTAGCGGGCATGAAGCGCGAGGCGGATTGGGCCGTGGGTAAGCAGGAGGGGGAAGAAGGGATGTTGCAATTACAGGCCGACACGGAGGCTTACTTTGGCCGCGTGCAAAAGGCGCGGGAGTTGTCAAGACGCGCCGAAGAGGCTGCAAAACGCAGCGGCAACAACGAGTTTGCCGCGTTCGCGCGACTCGACTTGGCGGCTGTCGACGCTGATTTCGGGAATCCTCTTCGGGCGCGCCAGGCAACCGCGGCAGCGTTGGCGTTAGCATCGGGACGGGACCAACAATTGTCGGCGGCGGCGGTGCTGGTGACCGCTGGCGACGCGGCTCAAGCGGGGAGCCTTCTGGATAAGCTTGTCAAAGAACATCCACTGGACACGCTGATTCAGGGTTACTGGGCACCCACCATTCGAGGGGAGATCGAACTTACTCGGGGAAATGCAGCGGGGGCCATCGATATCTTGGAGCATGCAAGGCCCTACGAACTTGGCGGAGGGCTTGGTCCGGCTTATGTCCGCGCTCTGGCGTATCTGCGCGCTCGCCAGGGCACCGCTGCAGCAACAGAGTTTAAGAAGATCCTTGAGCACCCTGGGCTGACCGCCAATAACGACATTGGCCCGCTGGCGCGACTCGGCTTGGCGCGTGCGCGGGCCATGAGCGGAGACACGTCCGGAGCACGCACCGCATACCAGGACTTTCTGGCTCTCTGGAAAGACGCTGATTCCGACATTCCCATCCTCAAAGAAGCCAAGGCCGAGTACGCGAAACTGCAGTAGTTGTTGTTCTCACTCTCGGAAACCATCAGTTTTCTCGGCGATTGCGCCTTCGCTCAATGAACGGGGCACACCACAGTCTAACGGCAAGCCGTCCGGCTGGGATTCTTGAGCGGTAAGCATCAACGTGCTCGATCTTCCCCTGAATGTCACGAGAGTGCGGAGCCGCTCGCTGCACGGCAACGTTGACACGGCGAGTGCGCGGCACCTAGAATCGCGGCGGCGCGGGACACCTTTTCACCGCACCGGCGAATTTGGGGTGTCCTCCGCCGGAGACTATCCATCGCGCCTGGAGCCCCAAAATCGAAAATCGCGATCGTGGACGACGACGCAAGTCTTCGCTCGAAGCTTGCGCCGGCGTTGCGCCCGGATTTCGAAGTCCTCGAAGCCGAGGACTACAAGACCGCCTACAAGCTTCTGCAAGAATCGGACTTGGACATTCTCCTGCTCGGGCTTCCCATCGCATCCGGCGGCGTCCGGGAATGCTCTGAATTGCTCCGGCGTCTGGATGGGAGCGAAATCGATACGCTCGTCATCATTCTGAGCTCCGACCCCAAAAAATCCGCGGCGCTGAAAGTGATCGATTCCGGCGCCTACGACTATTTCCTTAAGCCCATTGACGGAGATGTCTTGCGTCACCTGCTCGAGCGTGCGGTGGAAAAGCTCCACATCCAGCGGGAGAACCGTATCCTGCGGGAAGAGATCAGCCGCAAGAAGGCGCTCGGTGACCTGATCGGCGCAACCGACTCGATGCGTCATGTTTTCGATTCGATCAAGCGCATGGCGCGTGCGACCAGCAACGTCATCATTCGCGGCGAGAGCGGCGTGGGAAAGGAACTCGTCGCCCGGGCGCTCCACGAACAGAGCCCGCGGCGGAGCCGCGCGTTCGTGAGCGTGAACTGCGCCGCGCTGCCCGAAGCGCTGATGGAATCGGAGCTTTTCGGCTATGAGAAGGGCGCATTTACCGGCGCGGCTGGCACGAAGGAAGGCCGCATCGAACTAGCCCACCGCGGCACGCTCTTCCTCGACGAGATTGGAACCCTCACGCCCGCAGTGCAGAGCAAACTCCTCCGCGTGCTGGAGGAGCGCGCGCTGACCCGGCTCGGCGGCAAGAAAACGGTTCGCGTCGATTTCCGGCTGATCAGCGCGACGAATGTTGACCTCGAAGAGATGGTCCGCCAGGACCGGTTCAGGGAAGACCTCTATTACCGCATCCAGGTGGTGCCCATTTTCGTTCCCGCGCTGCGCGAGCGGGTTGAGGATATTCCCATCCTGGCGGAATACTTCGTCAGCGTGTATTGCGCCGCCAACAATTTGCCCCCCAAGCGCATAGCCGATGACGCGATGCAGGCGCTTAAGCGCTACCGCTGGCCCGGCAACGTCCGGGAACTGGAAAACGCGATCCAGCGGCTGGTCATCATGACCGACGACGACACCGTCTCCCTGAAAGACCTGCCCGCAGAAATCGTGCAGGGGGCTGGCCGAGGTTCGCGGAACCATTTCCGTTTGACGGCTAGCGGCATCAGCCTCGATAAGGAGATCGAGGCTTTCGAGCGGCGCTGGGTGGAAACAGCTCTGGAGCAGACGAAGCATGTCAAATCCGACGCCGCGCGGCTCCTCGGGGTGGACCGGAACCGGCTGAATTACCTCTGTCGCAAATACAATCTGTAGGCTGCATGTTGAATAATTCAGAAAATATTGATTAATTCAACGCCGTTTCACTCGGCCCCGGCTTCGAGCGCGCGTCCTGTGCGGATCTAATTCAAAAGGCATGACTTCCGGGCGGAACTGTTTTCCCTGGAAATTGGTGCGTCATTTGCACGTACGGGAGGCACCGTCCGGGGCAATCTCAAAGAAGGAGAAAGCACAAGGCAACCAAGAAAGCCAAAAAGACCAAGGGGCACAAGAAGCTCAAGAAGTCCAAGAAGCTCCAAGCGACCAAGCCGTTGGTCGTTAACGCCTACTTATACGTAGATGGGCCCACCAGGTAGCGTTTGGGGTAGGCCCACATCCTTCCATAAGTGATTCAAGGATAATGACTTCGCCCGGGGGGCAATCTCAAAAAGGAGAACTCAAAATGGCAGCCAAGAAAGTGAAGAAAACGACCAAGCGTCTGAAGAAGGTAAAAAAGCTCGAAGCAACCAAGCCACTCAAGAAGCTTATGGAGAAGATTTAAGGGGCTTCGCCAAGCTTGGAGATAGCTCTGCCCTGCGTTCAGAGGCTGTGTAAGTGAACTTGTCTGTTCGAATCCCTACACGGATCGGTCCCAGAGACTCGTTCTATCACCTCGGAGTCGGCCGCTCCTCAATTCATCGTTTCGGGGTATTCGCAGACGAAACCATTTCCGCCAGGCGGAAAGTGATTGAATACACAGGCGAGCGAATCACGCGAAGGATGGCCCTGGAGCGTCAGAGAAGTTCTTGGACGCCGGGAAAACCAAAGCCGATCTATTTCTTCCGTCTCAGCCGAAACTGGGAACTTGACGGCGCCGTGGGTGGGAGCGGCGCGGAACTCGTCAATCATAGTTGCGCGCCGAACCTCTCTGTGCGTCGAATCCGAGGCCACATCTTCTTCTTCAGCCGCAGAACGATTCAAGCGGGGGAGGAGCTCAGCTTGGACTATCATTTCCCCAAGGACGCTGAGAAGGTCCCCTGCCGGTGCGGTTCAACCAAATGTCGTGGGACGATCAATCGAAAATGACCACCGGGCGTGCCCAACTAGATGAAATCACGGGGTGTGGTGAATAATTCAATGCACCGCAAATATTTCAGCGAAAAGACGACGTATGATTGTATGCGAATGCTGGCAAGGCAACGCTAAGTGCTTTCCTTTGAATCCCGCCGGGCCACCTCTGGGCCGGGTGTGGTTTGGTGCGCTGGTTGCTCCGTATGTTCCTAGAACTGCGCGGGGCACGGTTCTCAATGGAGCGCAAGAGCATCATGGCAAAGAAAGCAAAGCCGGTGAAGAGGGGAAAAAAGCTCCGGGCTGCCAAAAAACTCGAAAGGAAGACCACGCTGAAGCATTTTGACGTGCTAACCCCCCGTCTGCCCGTTGGACCTTAAGCGTCCGGCCTTCCGATCCAGGGTACCGCCCCGCCGAGGGTTCGCAACTGCCGCCAGTGCAGATCTCTTGAGTTATGTTGAATTATTCAGCTAGCGTTGATTTATTCAACGCCGTTTCACGCGGAGCGCGGCTTGGCCGCCGCCTCTCCCGTCCCGATCTGATTCAAAAGGCACGATTTGCCGGCGGGGCTGTTTCCTCTGGAAATTGGTGCGTCATTTGCATATAAGGAACGCACCGCCCGGGGGGCCATCTCAAAGAGGGAGAAACCAAATGGCAGCCAAGAAAACCACAGGAAAGAGCAAGGGTCTGAGGAAGGCGAAGAAGCTCGAAGCAGCCAAGTCGCTCAAGAAGCTCCGCTCGCTCAGAATTTCGTAGGTCAAGTCAAAGGCCGACGAAGCAGTGCAGCGCTAAAGGGCTACCGCCAATGAGGCGGAAGCCCTTTTTTTGTGGGGGAAGATAAACAGACTCGCCCCGATGGTTTCATGCCAACTCAGCAGATTGAAAAACGTTGAATAATTCACCAAACATTGATTAATTCAACGTCGTTTCCCACCCGAAGCGCGGCTTGGCCCCAGCCTCTCCCGTCCAGATCCAATTCAAGAGGAACGATTTGTAGGCGAGTCCGTTTCCCCTGGACATTGGTGCGTCTTTTGCATATAAGCAGGGCATCGCCCCGGCAATCTCAAATGAGAGTGGAGGAACGAAATGGCATCCAAGAAAACCACAGGAAAGAGCAAGAGTTTAAAGAAGGCCAAGAAGCTCGAAGCAGCCAAGCCGCTCAGTCAAGTCGTGTCGCTCAAGAAGGCGTGATAAGGCTGAAGGGCTGTTGCTTACAAGGCGGCAGCCCTTTTTTTTGTGCGAGGGAAGATCAAAGAAACGCACGCCAATGGTTCATGACAACTCAGGGGATTGAAAAACAGTTGAATATTTCACCAAACACTGATTAATTCAACGCCGAATCACCAGGAGCGAGACTTGGCCCCGACCTCTCCTTTCCAGATCTGATTCAAAAGGCACGATTTGCCGGCAATGCCTTTTCCCCTTGGAGATTGGTGCGTCATTTGCATATAGGCAGGGCACCGCCCGGGGGGCCATCTCAAAGAGGAGAAACCAAATGGCAGCCAAGAAAACTACAGGAAAGAGCAAGGGTCTGAAGAAGGCGAAGAAGCTCGAAGCAGCCAAGCCGCTCACTAAGACCATAGCACTCAAGGCCAGATAGAAACCAGGCACTGACACGCCCTAGTTCAAAGGCCGAAACACAACAAGGTTCAGGGGCTGCTGCCAACGAGGCGGCAGCCCAGTACCGAGTACGCATCCGAAAGATTCGAAAGGGACATAAGAAGAACGGCGCCCGGGGGCTATCTCAAAGAGGGAGAACTCAAATGGCAACAAAGAAACCAAAGAAAACCACCAGGGGCCTGAAGAAGGTGAAGAAGCTTAAAAAGATCCTGCCGTTAGGCGGCACCCGCGGGAGCACCTAGCCCTTTTTGTCTGGCCGGAGGGTTGGCTCACCTCTACCAAATCTGTGAACGAAGCCACCGCCACATCCCGCGTCCCGCCTGCCAGGCGAGTGGATAGCTTTTTCCGGAGATCTTTGCGGTTCCCTTCATCCCCTCACGCAGAAAGGCGTCGGGGTTCGGAAAATCCATGACCACGGCGAAATAGTTGGTCAGCTCCTGCCCCATCCGCTCGAACTTCTGCGGTTGTGACACGGGGCGGTCCGACGTGGCAGCCGGGAGGATCTGCTCGACACGGCCGTAGTACGTGCGGTAAGGAAAGGAGCGGACCTTTACTTGAACGGGTGCGCCCAGGCGAACCTGCTCGAGCTCCGCGTCGCGGACCAGGATGCGCGCCTTCATATTGCCGCGATTCACGACTTGGCAGAATTCATCACCAGCGGCCAGGAATTCGCCGACTCTCTGTTCCAGCTCTGGCGTCTTCACAGCGCCGTCAAACGGCGCCCGGATTTCCAGCGCTTCTACTCTTCTCTGCGCCACCGCCAACTCTTTTTGGAGCCGCGCACGCTCGCGCACGGCCACGGCGGCTTTATCCAGGTCCGAACGGCCCTGGGCATTGCGGACCTGGCCGTCGGCAAGCGCGAGCTGCTGCGTCAGTACCTGAGCGTCCGCTTCGATTTCGGGATTCCCGAGGATGGCTAGAACTTGACCGGCCTTCACCTCGTCGCCTTGCCGGACAAGTACTTGGCGGACTGCGCCGGGAATTTCAGCGCGAATCCGGGCGTCCTTACCTGGCTCAAGGACAAAATCCGTGACGACTTTCGAGGGAACAGGTGGCAGGAACACCACCAGGAGCACGCCCAGAAAACCAATCTGCTGTGCCCGCGTTATCTTCCAGGCCATGTATTCCTCCTTCTTTTCGCGCACCCACGCGCGGATCGCCGGCAAGGTCTTCCGCAGCCCTTTTCTGGTTAAGAAATAAGCGACGACGGCGGTCAGGGGGTAGCCCCAGCCACCGAGCCTGCTCACCAGGACGTTTTTTACAAAGACGATGAAGAGGGTAAGGAGGGCCACCCCATAGATGAGCGCAATGATGCCGTAAACCAAATAGATGCGGCGCTGGCGACGGCTGGCAGCCGGCAAATCCAAATCTTCGCGCAGCAAGTATTTCCTCGCCCACGCACGCAGGTAAGCGAAAGAGTCTTCCCGCAAGTTATCGATGCTCAGGTACTGTGAAAGCGCATAGTAGCCATCGGCCTTGATCAATGGATCCAGATTAAGAAGCGTGCCCGAAATTCCGCTCAGCAACAGCGTCTTGTACGCGAGATCATTGGTGAGCGAGCCGGGAAGAGTAAAATGCCAGATCAGTGTCGCAATTCCGCACACGACGAGTTCGATCCACATGCCCGCGAAAATCACCCACTGGCGGCGGCTGCCGCGGTCGAACAGGAGAATGTCCGTCGTATCCGTGTAGAAGGCGGGTGTGAAGTAAATGAGCATGAAGCCCATTTGATGGACCTCTCCGCCGAAATGTTTGCAAGTGAGTCCGTGACCAAATTCGTGGATCCCGCCCAGCCCGAGGAGCAGGAACCAGAAGGCCCAGATGTCGTAGGCGGTCTTGCCCTCAAAGGAATACAAAGCGAGGGTGTCGTTCTGGATTCGGGTCCAGTCGCTAGCTAGCAGATAGAGTGTAGCGATGAATAACGCAACCGAAAAAAGGACAAAGCCCGGGGTGAACATCCAGCCCAGGTACGGGTCTAATTTCGACAGCACCTTGTCGGGGTCCCAGGCCTTGAAGCTGAGATAGAGCACGTTCGACTGATCGATCCGGCTCTTGCGCTCGTCGCGAATGCGCGCGAGGACAGCGAGATTTTTCTCCCCGAGCGGTCGCTCCCACATGGCCGGCTCGACGCCATCGAGGAACTCGAGGACTTCGGCCTCTTCGAGCGGCTCATCCGGATGGCGCTTGTTCAGTTCCTCGGCAATCTCGGCGGGAGTGCGCGTGCCATCGCACAGCGTCAAGAGCTCGTATTCGGAGGCGCCATAGCGGTTGTAAGAATTGGTCTCGAAGACCTTGATGACGTAGCTGGTTTCTCCCGCAACGGTCTGCTCGCTGATGCGCAGGTCCGCGCGGAGCTTGGGGCGGCGCAATCCCTTAGCAAGGACGCTGGAGACTTGCAGGCTGGTGGGACCAAAACGCATGGGCGCATCCGCTACCGCTTGGGGTGCCCAGTCCCGGGCCACCCGACGCGCACGGCCATCCCCGGACGCAAATCCGATTGGCCCATGCCGGTGAGCTGCGCGGTCACATTGTAACTGTCACCGGCCGGGTCAACCGTCGGACTGACTTTGACGACTCGCGCATTTAGCAAGCGTTTCGAATCAGCGACAAGAAAGAGATCAACGGGCGCGCCGCGCTCCGGGCGCCGCCCCGAGGATTCTGGCACTTGGAATAGCACCTGCAGGGGCGCAAGCTGGCTCACTCGAAAACATTTTTCTTCCTTCGCGACCCCCTGGCCCTCCCGTACGTAGCGTCGCACAACGACGCCGGGGAACGGGGCGCGCAAACGAGTTTGATCGATTTCAATTTCGAAACGATGGATTTCCGCCTGGCCGCTTTCGACCAGAGCTTCCCAGCCGCGCAGATCGTAGTCGGCGCCCTTGGCTTGGAACTCGGCGGCTTCGAGGTCGGCATCGCTCGAAAGGCCCAGCTCGCGAAGTTGTTGCTGGCGGCGGTGGGCCGCAGTCTTGGCCTTCAGTTCCGCTTCCTTATATTTGACATTGTTCTGCGAAACCTGAAGATCGTTCCGCGCCTTGACGAGTTCCATCTGCAAACTGCGGTCATCGAGCTGGCCCAAAATGTCTCCGGCCTTGACCGCGCTCCCTTCATCGCTTGCAATCGAGACGATTACCCCGTCGCGCTGGGTTGAAACGTCGACTTGATGCTCGACCGAGAGCACGCTCAGGATGTCGCCTACGTCGCTAGGTTTCGCAGCCGCCTGTGAAACCGCCTGCTGTGAGGCAGACGAGGCGGGGGAAGGATTTGGCGTGCGATTGGATGCGCTATCGGGGCCTGAGGCCACTGAGGAATTTCCGCAGCCGGAGCCGGCGATCGCCAGCGCTACAGCGATAAGCAAAGTTGCGCGTCTCATCATGATCTCTTCTTTCTTACGGCAACCAAGCCCAAACCTTCTGCCACAACCACCGGAACGGCGAGCGCAACAGGACGTAGCCGACTGGATACCACCCGCTCTGGAACCATCCGCCTCCAGGGCGGATCCGCGCGCGCCCGACCATCCCTTGGCGTGCGCGCCCGCCGCGATTTTCGAAGACAGCGCGCGCCAGGAAATACTGCTGGCCCGCCTCGGCCTTGGTCCGCTCCCCGATGCGTTCGACTGTCCCCTGAAAAGTTGTCGTTGGAAAAGCGTTCAGTTTCAGGGCAACGTTTTTGCCCAGCCGGACGAGCCCCAGGTCTGCTTCCTCAACGCTCATCTCGGCACCCACGTGGTCCTGGGCGAAGATCTCGCAGAATACTTCCCCGGGCCTCACCATCATCCCGGCTTTTTCCTCCACTTTCGGTGTGACGACGATTCCCGAGATCGGCGCGCGCAGCTGTGCTTCGCCGACGCGCGCCTGCTCGAAGTGCACTTCCGCCGCGTGAAGGTCTGCGAGGATCTTGGCGGAACCCGCGACCGAAGGGTCGTTCCGGAACTCCGCTCCCATCAGATCGCGCCGCGCCTGCGCCTGCGCGGCTTCGGCTTGTGCCAGTTTCACGCGGTCTTCACCGTCGTCGAGCTGTGCCAGCAACTGACCAGGTTGTACGGCGTCACCTTCGTGCACGAAGACGCGCCTGACCACTCCTCCTGCGATGGCGCTCACGATGCGGCGCTCGGCCGGTACCACGGTCGCGTCCGTGCCTAATCGCATCGGCCATGGCACCAGCACCAGCAGCAAGACGATAAGTCCAGCCCGCTCTGCGTACTCTCGCCACCTTCCCTGTGGCAGAGCCGCAAGCATCTTCTGCTTCCTCGCGGCGAGCGGTTGCAGGAGATTTGCGAGCGGGACCTGCTGGTAGAGCTGCGCGTTGCGGATCGCGACCGTCGTCTGGCTGGCGAGGATGGCGACTGTTTCCTTGTTGCTCTCGGTGAGGAAGTCCGCGTCACCGCTTAGCAGCGCGATGGCACCAAGGGTGCCCTGGTCGTCGCGCAACGGCAAGGCATAGAGTCCGTCGTGCTCGTGGGCTTCGAGAAAGGAGGCGAACTGTGCGCGGGCCTCTTCTGGCTGTGCATCCCAGCCATCCTCGTTCAAATCCGCCGAGACGGGATTTTCCTGTTCCGCCACCCATTCCAGCCGTTTGCGCAGCTCGTCCATCTCGCGCGACTTGGGAACCTCCGCTTCTCCGGAAACGGCGCCGAGCACGAAGCGGTTGCGGTCGTAAAATCCGATCACGCAGCGGTCGAAGGGCACCACGGACCCCGCCTGGTGCACGACCGTCGTGAGCACGTGGTCGAGGTCCAGCGTGGAAGTAATTTCCTGGGAGATTTTCAGCAGCGCGCCGAGCGCGTGCACTTGGCGTTCGGATTCGAGGAGTTTCGCGTTGTGCAGCGCTACCGCCGCCTGTTCGCTAACGCTCGAAAGGAAAAACAGGTCGTCCTCAGTGAACAGCGTGCCGTCGGCTTTGTTGACCAGCTCGACCACGCCAAGAACTTCGTCGTCTTTCCGCAGCGGCGCGCCTATCCACGACTGGATTTCGAATTCTCCCCCAGCTTTCCGGCGCTCCTCGAGCGCCGCTTCTTCACCGGGTTCCTCGATGAGTCTTGGATTCGCTCGTTGTACGATTTCACCGAACAAACCTTCGGTCAGCGGCGCGCGCGCACCTTCTTCGACGGTGGGATCTTCGCCGGCCTGTTGCGCCAGGTGAAGTTCCTGCGAGCCGGAGTCCACAAGCCAAAGGTTGCAGGCGCCAGCGCTAAGGATGTCGCGAATCTTTCCAGCCATGATGGGGAGAAGCTCTCCGAGCTCTAGCGTAGAAGTAAATGTGCGGCCGAGATCGTAGAGCGCCGTAAGCCGTTCGAGTGTGGCGAGCTGCGTGTGGCGTTCTCTCTCAATCGCGCCGAGGTTCATCAATGCCTGCCCGGCGAGGCGGCTCGCTTCTTCGAGGAAATGCGCATCTTCTGCAGTGAACTCGCCCGTCCGCTTGTTCAGGACTTCGACAATACCTTCGGGGCTTTGCGCCCCCGGCAGAGAAGCGTAAAGCGCGCATTTCACGCGCGTCCGGCTCGCTTCCTCGAGATGCGAAAGATCGTCCGGCACAATTTCACGGGCTGCCAGACGCCGCGTCGCGCCCGATTCGGACAATGATTGGTACACTTCGGCGAGCAATCCCTCGTCCTGGACTTCGCCCGCAGGATCGAATCGCTCGCCTGCCTCAGTCCAGCGCGTGCGACAGACGAGTTGTTCGTCTGTTGGGTCGACGATCCAGACAAGAACGCCCCTGGCTCCGAGCGTTGGGCCTACGCGCGCGGCGAAAGTTTTCAGAAGTGTAGCCTGATCGCGGCACGCCAAAGAGATGCTCGCGAGATCGAAGAGCGCGGAAGTTGTTTCCATGGCTCTCCCTGTGCGGGGACGCGTCCGCTCTCCCATCGCGGGAAGTGCTCCGCGCAAACTTTGTAGAGGGGACCGGCGCAGCCTAACAAATGCATCGATTATGCGTCAAGAAGGTGCCTCTCAGCACAACCTCTTGATTGGCGAAGGTAATTCAGTTAGCTTTGCGACGCGCACTGAGGAACCCGTGAACATCAACATCCGCAAGGCTGGCGCAGCGACAATTCTCGACCTTGATGGGCCGCTGAGACTCGGTGAAGCCGAGGAATCCCTGCGCAGCGCAATCCAGCACCTCCTGGATTCCGGCACAACACACGTGGCGGTAAACCTGTCTGGCGTCACCGCCCTTGATAGCTCGGGCATCGGGGCCCTGGTGCGGACCTTCACTACACTAAAGCGAGCCGGCAGAAAGTGCACCTTCTTCGCGCCGAGCAGGCAAGTCATGATGCCTTTAAAAATGGTCCGCCTTGATACCGTCCTCGACCTCGTCGAAGACGAAGCCACTGCGCTCGCCCGCATCTAGGTTCGCCTTCAGACTGAAATCCGAATGACATTTTCAGTGTCGCTCGTTTCGTTGACTTGCCTTCGCGTGGGACCTAAGATATGCGCCAAACGGAGGAATCCCAGTCACTCCTTGGGCAAACCTTCTCTCACTACCGCGTCTTGGAAAAGATAGGTGGTGGCGGTATGGGTGTGGTTTACAAGGCCGAGGACACCAGGCTCGGCCGCTTCGTTGCCCTTAAGTTCCTGCCCGAAGATGTTGCGCACGATCCGCAGTCGCTGGAGCGTTTCAAACGTGAGGCGCGGGCGGCATCAGCCTTGAATCATCCGAACATTTGCACGATTTATGACATCGGCGAGCAAGAGGGCCAGGCCTTCATCGCCATGGAGTTTCTGGATGGCAAGACGCTGAAGTACCGCATCGGAGGGCGCGCGCTGGAAATCGAAACGCTGCTGTCCCTGGGAATCGAGATTGCGGACGCCCTCGACGCTGCCCATGCCGAGGGAATCATCCACAGGGACATCAAGCCTGCCAACGTCTTCATCACCAAAAGAGGGCACGCCAAGATTCTCGACTTTGGCTTGGCGAAACTCGCACCGGACAAAGTGATGAAACCACAATCCGCCGCATTGCAGGTCACCGTCGACGTGAACGAAGCGCATCTCACGAGTCCGGGAACCGCCCTGGGTACGGTGGCTTATATGTCTCCCGAGCAGGCCCTCGGGAAAGAACTCGATGCGCGGACGGATCTATTTTCCTTTGGGGCGGTGCTCTACGAAATGTGCACGGGCATGCTTCCGTTCCGCGGAGAGACATCGGCGGCGTTATTTGATTCCATTCTTCATAGAGCGCCCGTCGCGCCCGTGCGGCTGAATTCTGATTTGCCCGCCAACTTGGAGGGCATCGTCAACAAGGCGCTTGAGAAGGACCGGGAGTTGCGTTACCAGCACGCTGCGGATATTCGTACCGACCTCAAGCGATTGAAACGCGACACGGACAGCGGGCGCGCCGCGGCAGCAAGTTCAGGGAGCGAAGCGGTGGCGCAGGAAGTGCATTCCCCCTCTGCAGCCCAGCCCGCCGTACCCGCATCGGGTTCGACTGCAGTCGTGGCTCCCTTGCCATCTTCCAGCGCTGTAAAGATAGCCGAAGTTCCCGCAGCTCACGGTAGGAAGCTCTGGAAGCCGATCGTTTCCATTGGTTTGGTACTCGTCGCTGGTCTGATTGCGGGCAGCCTCTACTTCCGTGCGCGTTCTGCAAAGCAAATGACCGAGAAAGATAGTGTCGTACTGGCTGACTTCACCAACACCACGGGGGACGCGGTGTTTGACGGTACTCTCAAGGAGGCCGTCGCTGCGTACCTGGGACAGTCTCCTTTTCTCAATATCGTCCCCGAAACAAAAGTGCGTGAGACCCTGAAATACATGAGCCATTCGGCCGATACGCGGGTTACATCGGATCTGGCCAGAGAAATCTGCCAGCGCCTGGGGAGCAAGGCGATGATCGGGGGTTCGATTTCAAGCCTGGGCAGCGAGTTTGCAGTCAACCTGAACGCCATAAACTGTCATACCGGCGATTCTTTGGCTCGCGAGGAGGTTGAGGCGAATGGCAGAGAACAGGTTTTGGCAGCCCTCGGAAAGGCCGCTGCCGGTTTGCGAAACAAGCTGGGTGAATCGCGCGCCTCGGTGCAGAGCTTTAATAAGCCGCTCGAGCAGGCTACTACCTCGTCCCTTGATGCTTTGGAAAGCTACACACGGGGAGAGGAGCAGCGGGCGCACGGAAAGGATGCGGAATCCATACCGATTTATAAACGTGCGGTCGACCTTGACCCCAACTTTGCGATGGCATACGCGAAACTCGGTGTGCTCTATGGGGAACTGGGGGAAAGCGAGACGAGCCAACAATGCTATAAGAAGGCTTTCGAATTGCGGGATCGAGCCAGCGAGCGAGAAAAGTTCTACATCTCCGCCCGGTATTATGACTCCGTCACCGGAGAAACAGAAAAGGCTGTAGAGACGGACCAGCTGTGGGCACAGACCTACCCGCGTGATGCCATCCCGCACATCAATTTGGCATTCCTCTACCGCCAGTTAGGTCAGTTCGAAGGCGCGATTCGCGAAGCGCAGGAAACGCTGCGCCTGGAAGTCAATCAGGTGATGCCTTACGGCAGCCTCGCGTATGCGTACCTAAACCGGAATCGCTTCGACGAAGCAAAGGCTATCATCGCGCAAGCTACATCCCGCGGGATGGAACCGTGGTACTTTCACGAAATTCTCTACCAGATTGCTTTCATCCAAGTTGACTCCGCCAGTATGAAGGGCCAAGTCGAATGGGCCAAGGGCAGCCCGGGGGAATATTCGATGCGAGCTCTCGAGGCTTCTGCGGCGGCATCCTCGGGGCAGCTTATTAAGGCGCGGCATCTTTTTCAGCAAGCGACTGATCTCACGGAGAGCCATCATCTCAAGGAAGCGTCGGCAAATCTCATTGCTGGCGAAGCGAGTCTGGAGGCAGTCATGGGGAACAATTCGCAGGCCAGCCAGAAAGCCAAAACTGCGTTGGCTATTTCCCATGGCTACGGCGTTGAGGAGTCGGCCGCCTACGCTCTCGCACGTGTGGGCGAACTGGCTCAGGCGCAAAGCCTCGCCAATGATGTGGCGAAACATTCTCCTCTCAATACCCTTCGCAATAAGGTCGATGTTCCAACGATTCTGGCGGTCGTAGAAATCCGACGCGGCAATCCAGCGCGGGCCGTTGAGTTGCTCCAGGCGGCCCTTCCCTATGAACTAGGCGAGTACGCCGCGTTAACCCCTGCCTACGTGCGCGGTGAGGCCTATCTTCAAATGCACGAGGGCGGCAAGGCAGAGGAAGAGTTCCAGAAGATTGTAGATCATCGCGGCAGCGACGCGTTTGACTACGCCTTCGCTAACCTCGGCCAGGCTCGCGCCTACGCTCTGCAGAAGGACGCCGCAAAAGCCGGGGCCAAGTACCAGGATTTCTTCGCCCTGTGGAAAGACGCCGACCTCGACATCCCAATTCTGAAACAAGCCAAGGCAGAGTACGCAAAGCTGCAACAGTGATCGTGCGCAGCTTAGATGACTTTGGATTCCTAGGTAAAAGGGAACGGAGAAATCGGCAGTGAATTCAATTTGCCAGGGCGAGGTAGACACTGAGCGCCGGAAGAGCGGCGTCTTCGACGCCGGGTGTGCTGCATTGATCGGACCTCAGGTTAAGGCCGAGACGGTTGACGCCGGCAAGAGAATCTTGGCTCCCGGCGTGGAGCGTATTGAAAGGGCACTGGATGATGGTTGGCTTCAAGTTGCGCGACTCTCATCGAAGGAAAAGGACACGGCGCATAGCATCGTTTCAAAGGGCGGTCTAGGCGCAGGCGAGGCCGAGTCCATCGCCTTGGCGAGCTCCCGTAAACTGATGGTCATCATAGACGACAGGGCGGCGCGGTCGTTTGCAGAAGTTATGGGAGTCGCCTTCGTTGGGACAGCGGGAATGTTGTTCCACGGATTTGTCAGAAAGCACCTGACTTTGGCTGAACTCGAGGACGCAGTTGAGGAGTTGAGTAAGACAATCTGGCTTGCTCCGGCCGTTGTTGCTGAAGTGTTGAAGAAGGCTCGGGAGGCTGAGCGATGAAAAAGGAACAGATGGTGGGTACGAGGCTGCCTGACACAGTTGTTCGGGATCTTGAAGCAATAGAGGAAGTCGAGCTCTGGCTCGGGCGATACAGGACTGGAAGCTGGACCACTATTCGCGGCTGTATGGCAACGGCAAGCTCACATTTGCACGTGCTGCCCGTGAGGCAGGAGTCTCACTCTGGGAAATGATGGATTACGTGAAAACCAAGAAGATCACTGCCCAGTACGATCTCGAGGATCTTCAGCGAGACCTGAAAACTGTCGCCGCACGTGAAAGGCGGTAGTTGACCTAGTCTTGTGGCCCGAGATGCGCATGGCAAGGTAGTCGGACGGTCGCGAAGTACCTGCGAAGCGCGTATGAAATCTTCAGTGACTGATCGAGTAGCCGTAGGCGCGAATGGTTTCCACGGCCTCGCTCCTGCTCCCAGCGTCCACCTGCTTCAAGATTCGATGGATGTGATTCCTCACCGTAAACTCAGAAAGATTCAACTGAGTAGCGATTTCCTTATTTGTGAGCCCTTTGGCGACGAGAGTGACCAATTGCTGCTGCCGCAAAGTAAGATCAGGCTTTGAGGCCGTGCGCTTGACAGGGGTCTCTTCGACCACATTAGCAACGAAGCGGAAGAGCGTCGCACAAAGCTGAGGCGGGCAGACGGCCTCCCCCCGGTAGACAGAGCGCACAGCGGCAACGAGCTCGGAAGCAGAAGCATCTTTCAACAAATAGCCCATAACGCCGGAACGGACGGCAGCCATGAATAGTTCTTCGTCAGGTTCCATGCCGATCAGGACGGCCTTATAGGCAGCTTTACCTCCAGTTTCGCGAACAATCTTTGCCGTAGGGCAGGTGGTTTGAAACGAGTCGATGAGGAGCACGTCGAATGGACTCTCCAGTACCTGATAAGAGGTTGCATCGGCTGGCTCGTCGTAGCCGACGACGACAAGATCGGAACGCTTGCGGAGCAGTCGAATAAGCGCTTCGCGTAGCAGACGATTCTCCATCATCAGAAATACGCGGATAGACGACGAGGGGACGATTTCGCTCACGGGATCCATTGTTCGCTCGGCTGCTGGGTGTTCCGACCGAGAGCGACGGCTCGGTCACGAATAAGCGAATGACCAAGGCATGGTCGGTGAGGCAATAAACTAAGCTTGAAGTCTAGCTATGTCAAGCGAAATTTATTGAATTGCCATAGCTAATTTTTAGACGTGTTGCCGGCTCTACTCACCTAAGTGTGGTCATTTCGCAAGGGCTTCCTGCACTTCAGTGATGCCGGATTTCCAGTCAGTTTTTGCGTAGTCGGTGTAGTGCCGCAGGCTCGAGCGTACTGTAACCTTTGGCCGACGGTTTGTCGACGAGAACCCGGTACATTTGATTAGGTCATTGTTGGTACCCATCACATTCCGCTTGGTACATGACCCAAGGCGTACTGATTACTTTAAATAGGCATTTTTTGAATCTTCCCCTAACTAGCTGAAAAAAGGGACACTTACCGACTTGGTGGACCGACACTAACCTCGCGCGGAGTAAGCAATGGAAAAAGCTATCCGGGTCCTCGTGGCAAATCGTCCTCGGCTCATGCGGGAGCTCATACTCACAACGTTCGCGGACCAACCTGACATCGAAATTGTCGGGGAAGTCGCCGACGAATCTGAGATTTCCGAGAGCGTAAAGAGAACCCTGCCTAATTTCGTGGTCATCGCGCTCGACGACCCTGGCAGACGGCCGGCCATATGTGACGAGCTGCTTCGTGAACATCCGGAGGTGCGTGTGATTGCCGTGGCGCCGGAGAAGAACTACATCGTTTACTACTGGGCCTCGCTCAATATTCATTCCAACGATATTGAGGCGTCTGAAGAAGGGATTTTGACCGCGATGCGAAGCAGGATGGTCGCGAACGGAGCAGATTGAAGAGTGATTGCCCGGCACTGGAGTGAAATTATGTTTGAATACAATAAAATGAAGAAACTTGTCGGCCTGCTGGCCTTGGCTCTTTTGTTTTGCGTGCAGGGCTACCCACAGCGGCCATCCCAGGGGAGTGCGGCGCAAGCTGCCGGAACGGAAACTCCTTCGCGTGTACCTTTGCACTCACCGGATATCATCTCGGACAACCTTGACCGGGTGGCTGCCTCGGCTGACCAAATACTCGAAGTCTTGAACAAAGAACCAGGTCTCATGGTCGAATTGAAGCGCCTTCTCGCGCAGGACGCCGGGGCGAGCGGGCAGATTCTGGAAGAGTCTGACCTGACGGATGTCTCGATAGCGGTGCGTCTGCGCTCAGAGTTGCGCGCCCGCGTACTTGCAACACGTCTCTTGCAACGATATGGCTTCCTCGTCCCGCGTTTGAATCCGGATTCGGACCTCGAAGCGGAGCGAAAGCTCGTGCTGCAGGAGCGCGCGCAGATTCTTGCGCGGGCTGCCGAGCGCCGCGACACGTTGAGTGATAGCTCACCTGCTGCACAAAACGCGGCGTGCGATCCAAAGCGTTTCTCCGAGTGCGCTCTCCCGTCCACGCTACCGCAGGACCGCGAGAGTCTGCCGGTCGGTCCGATTGCACCCTGGCGTGTGCCACGTTCGTCGACGCCGGTCCAGCAAGCCGGGGACTCGCCACAAAACGAGATGTCTCGTCCGGATGGAACGAGTGTTTTGCCGAATCAGCGCTCAGAATATCCGGCCAGTTCGGGTTCAACGGAAACTGTGCTCGCTTCGATGCGCGCCGGTACGAATCCACAGCTGAACGCCACGCCAAACATGCCCGGGTACGGGAACAGAGACAGTCTCTCCGTTCCGCTCACCGGTCAACCGGATATGGAATCGTTCTCGATATCGCAGCCAGAGCAGCCAGCGGTTGAGTCACGCGCGCCACGAACGGGGCGGTCACGAACGTCGTGGCCAGCACGATGCCGGGCACCGCGAAGATGATCTTGAACTGCCAGTCGTCCATCAGCGGGCCCAAAAGGCCCTTGGCACCGAACAGCAGGACATAGACCAGGCCGGCGACGACCGGCGACACCGAGAACGGCAGGTCGATCAGGCTCACCAGCACGCTCTTGCCCGGAAACTCGAACTTGGCCACCGCCCAGGCCGCGGCGACACCGAACAGCAGGTTGAGCGGCACGGCGATGGCGGCGACCAGCAGGGTGAGGCCAATCGCGGACTGCGTGTCGGGCTCGTCGAAGGCGGCCAGG
>Ga0137409_10002050_pt1 | contig 21708 bp, 16 predicted proteins | sample CZODoug1_16funga_FD_122059 | JGI IMG/M metagenome (GOLD analysis project Ga0137409, IMG submission 122059) | Vadose zone soil fungal communities from Angelo Coast Range Reserve, California, USA - CZODoug1_16fungal (Hybrid Assembly) | ecosystem: Environmental > Terrestrial > Soil > Vadose zone... | reverse complement strand
AAGTGCTCAGGCGAACCGACGGTCGTATCTGCCTCGCCGGACCGCGAGCCGTTCATGCGAGCGTCCGGCAGCGGATTGAACGTCGCGCGCGCCACGATCGAGAGTTCGCCGCCGGTCATCACCTTGACCACCGCGGCGATGACCTCGCTCCGCAGCCCGCTTCGATACTGTTGAATCCATCCAGCGCCGGCAGGGCTCAAGAGGATCTGCTTCAGCTCTCCGACGGTCAGGCCGGAGACGTCGGCGAGCGGCTGCGCATTCAATGAGCGCTCGAGCGCTTCGGTGACACCGTCATCGACGAAGGCGGCGGAGACGATCTCGCCGACCCGCAGGGCGCCGATCGAACGTCGCGCCTCGTCCCGCACACGGGCGTCGTCCGCCCCACCGACGAGCAGATCGCCTTCCTTGAACTCGTTCGCGAGAACGAACGTCTGTCGCAGATCCAAGGAGTCGAGTCTAACTTACAGCTCGCCCGCCTCGCCTCCGTGCTCGTCGTGGGTGTTCATTTACCGGCCCCTCAGATCGTGGACTTTGTCGCGAAACAGCGTGAGCGCGATGCGGCCGCGGTTCGGTTCCCCTCTCGCAAGCGATTCAGCCATGTGCAGCGCCTGCTTCGCTTTCACGCGCGCCGGCATCGGCGGCTCGAACGGGTCGACGACCGCCTCGCACAGCGCGGGACCGTCGGCGAGCAGCATCGCCTCGAGCGCCGATCGCGCCTCGTCGGGCCGCTCACAGCGGAAGCCGACGCCGCCGCAGGCCTCGGCAAAGCGCACGAAGTCGATCGGCTGGAGCGACACGCCGTATTCGGGGTTTCCGAGGAACACCATCTGCTCCCACTTGATCATCCCGAGCGAGTTGTTCTTGACGACGATGACCTTGATGGGGAGGCGGTATTTCACGCAGTCGGCGAGTTCGGCCATCAGCATCGAGAAGCCGCCGTCGCCGACGAAGGCGACGACCTGCCGCTCGGGATAGGCGATCTGCGCGGCCATCGCGTACGGCAGCCCGTTGGCCATCGAGGCGAGCGTGCCCGACAGCGAGTGCATCTGGCCGCGCTTCACGTGGATGTACCGCGCCCACCACGTGGCAATCGTTCCGCTGTCGCACGCGACGATCGCGTCGTCACGGAGGAGCCGGTTGACTTCCTTCGCGACGACCTGCGGCTTCATCGGCACGTCGGGAGCAGCGGCATGTTCGTCCATCACCTTCCGCCACTTCTCCATCCCCTGCTGCGCCTTCTCGAGGAACGAGCGGTCGTCGTGGCGCCGCAGCATCGGCATCAGCGCCTGCAGCGTGCGGCGGCTGTCGCCGACCAGGCCGACCTCCACGGGATACCGAAGCCCGATGCGGATGGGATCCAGCTCGATTTGCACGCCACGAGCCTGCCCGGGCTTCGGCAGGAACTCGAGGTACGGGAACGAGGTGCCGACCATGAGGAGCGTGTCGCACGCTTCGATCGCGTCCTGCGACGGGCGCGTGCCGAGCAGGCCGATGCCGCCCGTCGTGTACGGGCTGTCGTCGGGCACCGCCGCCTTGCCGAGCAGCGGCTTGACGATGGGCGCGCCGAGCAGTTCGGCGGCCTGTTCGAGCTCGCTCGCCGCGCCGATCGCGCCGCGGCCCGCGAGGATGACGATTTTCTTCCCGCCGTTCAGGATGTCCGCGGCCTGCGCGAGGTCCATGTCGTTCGGCAGCCGCGCGCTGTGCGGCTCGAGCTCCGACATGTGGCCCTTGATGTTGCGCTTCGACCGCTGGCCGCCCGCCGCGGCTTCCTGCAGATCCACCGGAAAGGAGATGTGCGAGACGCCACGGTAGAGCAGCGCCGTCCGGCACGCCAGGTGCGCGACGTTTTCGACATGCGTCGGCCCCATGACTCGCGCGTTGTACTTCGCGACATCCATGAAGAGCTTGTCGAGCTCCACGTCCTGTTGCGTGTGGGTGCCGATGAGATCGTGGTACGGCATGCCGGTGATCGCCAGGACCGGCTGTCCGTCGAGCTTGGCGTCGTACAACCCATTCAGCAGATGGATGCCGCCGGGCCCAGATGTCGCGAGGCAGACGCCGAGGCGGCCGGTGAACTTGGCGTAGCCGCACGCCATGAACGCGGCCGCTTCTTCGTGGCGCACCTGCACGAAGCGAATCGCGTCCGCCTTCTTGCGCAGCGCCTCCATGATGCCGTTGATGCCGTCGCCCGGCAGGCCGAAGATCGTGTCAACGCCCCATTCCTGGAGCACTTCGATGAGGATGTCGGATGCGGTTTGAGACATCGCGCCTTCCTTGGATGAGTCCGGGGTTCGGCCGGTGCATATCGGATGCCCGGTGGGGATCCCTGCCGTTCACCGTCGAAGGTAGAGCCCGGCGGCGATCACGACTGCTGCAGCGGCCGCGAACGCGCGGCGATGTTTCGAGAACACCAGCTCCCAGCTTGACGATCGTGCGCGTCGATCGAAGCGGCCATGCGCGCCGAAGTCGTGGTCCTCGTCCACCGGCGCCCACAGGTTGTCCGGCCGGTGGTGGTCCTCGGGCTCGGACGTCTGCTGCGACTCGTATCCCGCATGCGCGAGATAGCGGTCGGCAAGCCCCGCGGCCACGCGATCGCCGACGATAGCTTCGACCGTTGGAAAGCCGACGAAGTACTCGCGCCGCGGATGATCGGCGGCCCAGACGATCGCGTCTGCCGCGACTTCGGGCTGGAAGATCGGAGGTACCGGCTGCGCGCGGTTCGGAAGACGGCTCTTCACCCAGTCGAACTGCGGCGTGTTCAGCGCGGGCAGCTGCACCATCGTCACCCTCACGCCGCTGCGGTCGTGCAGCAGTTCGGCTCGAAGCGAATCGCAGAACCCTTCGACCGCGTGCTTGGCGGCGCAGTAGGCGGACTGGAGCGGGATGCCGCGATAGGCCAGCGCCGACCCGACCTGGACGATGACGCCGCGGCCGCGCGGCGACATCCTGCGGAGCGCCGCGAGCGTGCCGTGCACGACGCCCAGGTACGTCACCTCCGTGACGCGCCTGAACTCGCTCGCGTCCATATCGCGAATCGGAGAGAACACGCTCGCCATCGCGTTGTTGATCCAGATGTCGATCGGACCGCACGTCTCCTCGAGGATGGCGGCGGCCGCCTCGACGCGGTCGGCATCGGCAACGTCCGCCGGGAGGATGACCGCGCGGCCGCCAGCGTCCTCGACGTCGCGGGCGGCGCCGACGAGCCCCGCCCGGCCGCGCGCGAGCAGGCCGATCGAGGCGCCGCGACGCGCGAAGGCACACGCGGTCGCGCGGCCCACTCCGGCCGAGGCGCCGGTAATCATGACGACCTGAGGTGTTGTTGCGGCTGTCATCCTCTTCGTGGATGCAACGCCGCCGCCACGTGACGCGCGGCGCGTGACTCGCGCGGGGGTCACCGCGGCGCTTCGACGAGCGTGTGCGTACCGGGGTCGATGACCAGGTGTGGCGGCTCGGCGGCAATCAGGTACTCGAACTCGCCGCGGAACTGCTGGAGCGAGATGCCGGCCGTCGCCGCGAACTTGGCGAGCTCGTGCGGATCCTCGAAATCGTCGCGGCGCAGCCGGATCATGTAGCGCCTCGCGATGCCGTACCGCGTCGAATGGATGTCCACCAGCCGCACGCGCGTGCGTCCGCTGTCGGGATCGATGGCGTCGGCGAACGGGATCGGCACGAAGTTGCCACCCTGCATGGAAACCATCACCGCGCTTCCGCCCGACAGCAGGTATTTCGCCGCGCAGTACCCGAGGTCGCGGGTGTACTCCATGTCGGCCGGAATCGGGTCGGCGCATCGCAGCTCGTACCCGATGTTCTTGGCGGCGATCGTCGTCCGGATGCCGAAGGTGCGGAGCCGCTTCTGGACCTCGGCCTTCAGGATCTCGCCGATGTTGACCTCCGCGATGCGAAGGTGGCCGTGGGAATCGCGTTCGACGTCCTCCAGCCGCTCGAGGTCGGCGGGGTCGATGCCGAGCACGAGCCCTTCGGCAATCATGGCGACGCCGTCGCGCCGGCCGTAACTGAGCCGCTTGATGACGGCGCCGACCAGGGTGTCGACGACCGCCTTCAGCGGGATGTGGTGAAGCGGGAACTCCTCGGGAATGAGGGTCAGCGTCGCGCCCGCCGCCTTGCCGATGCCCAGCGCGAGGTGGCCGGCCTTGCGGCCCATCGCGATGACGAAGTACCAGCGCGACGTCGTCTTCGCGTCGACCATCAGGTTCTTCAGGATCTCGACGCCGTGATGGCGCGCCGTCTGAAAGCCGAAGGTGTCGACGTTGGCGGGCAGATCCAGGTCGTTGTCGATCGTCTTCGGGACGTGGACGACGCGGATGCGCCCGCGGCCGTGCTCCTCGACCTTCATGGCCGAGAACGCGGTGTCGTCGCCGCCGATCGTGATCAGCATGTCGACGTTCAGCCTCAGCAGCGACACGACGACCTGCTCCAGGTGATCGGGCTTGGTCGTCGGGTTCGCGCGAGAGATGCCGATGTGCGACCCGCCGCGGAAGTGGATGCGGCTGACCGAGTCGATCGTCAGCGGGGTCGTGTGATCGACATCGCCGTGCATGATCCACTCGAAACCGTCGCGGATGCCGAGCACCTCGACGCCCTCGAGGCGGCCCCGAATCGTGGCGGCGGAGATGACGCTGTTGATGCCTGGCGCCGGCCCGCCGGCGACGAGAATCGCGAGCCGAGTCTGGTGACCCATGCGGAGACCCTGAAGAACGTGCGCTTCAAGAATATCGCGCTTCGGTCGCTGCTTCGTACCTGAGCCGAACGAGAGGCCGTGGCACCCGGGTTGCGTGACGTGAGCGCCCGGAGAGGTGATCTATGCCCGAAAAAGAGACGCTGCGGCGCGCCCGCGCCGACAAGCGCGCCGGCAAGTCGGCATCCACGCAGGCCGGCGAGTTCGTCCGCGAGGAGGTGCATCACGTTCGTGAGGGGAAGCATGGCGCTCGCTCGACGAAGCAGGCGATTGCGATCGGCCTGTCGAAGGCGCGCCGCGCGGGCGTGAAACTGCCGCCGCCGCGAGGTGGCAAGGCAAGCACTCGGCGCAGCGCGGCCGCGGCTATGCACGCGTCGCGGAAACGGTCGCGGCCGTCGGCGGCACGGTCACGGGGCGTGCGCCGCGCCCTGAAGCGCGAAGGCCATCGCGTGGTGTCGCGGAAGGCGCTGTCGCGTCAGGCGACGTCGGCCGCTCGCCGCCGGTCACCGGCAAGTCGCAGCGCAGCCGCGCGAAAGGCCGCCCGTACCAGACAGCGGCAGGGCACGATGCGCCGGCGCCGCGCGACGGCATAGTACGGTGCGACGCCGCAACGGCGGCATTGACACCATGGACGCTTCATACGTCAGGCGTCATACCACGGGGACCTGGCGCGTACGAGCCGTCCGATCATTCGTGCGTACGTAGTATCTGTCCGAGCGATTAAAGGGGGGGAGCTATCTTGTCGAACGCTGTAGGGCTGAGTCCCGGTTGCAGGTGTACGGCGTGGGAGGCAATCAACGGTCCCGCAACGCCGTAGCGCACCTTCGAGGTAGACAGGGGTTATGCCTGTAGCCCAGTAGAGCGTTGCCGCCCGATTGGGTTGCGTCGTCTCACGGGGCGTGCGCAGCGGGGCCCGGTCGCCGCCGGGCATGAATTCAAACCACCCATGCCATCGCCGCGTGCCGTCGGCCGCCGGTGCGCCACACGCGCGAGCCGCAAAGGGGCGCCCGGTCCCGGTCACCACGGCCCGCCTGTATTCCAGCAGCACCACTGCCATGATCTGCGCGCGTTCACCCTGTTCGGACCGCATGCCGCCACTCTACGAATGCAGACGTCGTGCCCTTGCACGTGAGCGCTCAAGTATGTCGTCGCGTACCGCCGTATCGTGGCGGTTCTCCGCATTCGCCGCGCTGACCTCGCCATGTTTCTGCCAGAAATGCGCGCGTGCGACGTCACGGCGGATACGCATCGCGTCGCCAATCGCTACGTCTGTACCTGACCGGTCAAGTGCGCCGGAATCTCCAACGGCTCGACGCCGACAGGAGATTGCGCGGCGCGGTGGCGTTCGGCAATTCATCGCTTTACATAACCGGTCAAGTATTGCAGAATTTCCGCGATGAGGGAGAAGTTGCTGGTGCTCGCCCGGCGCCGCTGCCTCGCGTGCGACACCGAGCAGGACGTGCTCGAGCAGCCGGACACCGATGTGATCGGCCCCGCGTGCCGCGAGTGCCGCGCGCCGACCGAGCGAGTCGAGGTAATCGCCTCGCGGCTCGTCGCGAAAAACCCGCACGCCGCAGAACTCGGGCGTCTCGGAGGCCTCAAAGGCGGCCCGGCGAGGGCGAAGGCGCTCACCGCGGAGCGGCGGCAGGAGATTGCCCGCCGCGCCATCCAGGCCCGGTGGAAGCGAGCGCGATGAGCGTGAGTCGGCGCTAACCCGCCAGGTAGTGGCGAACGAGGCGGGTGAGGAGCGTGTCGAGCGTCTCGCCGTCGAGCTCGAACTGCGACGAGGCGGGAGACCAGGCGAGCTTGTAGCTGCGTGACATCGCGGAGACCCAGACCTGCCGCACGGGCGCGTTCGGGCTCACCACGAATTTCGCGGGCGACGGATCTTCGAAGATCACCTGCAGCACGCCGTTCTGCAGTTCGACCTCGAAGCCGTCCTGGTCGGCGAGGGGCAGCAGCGACCGCTGCGCGCGCTCCAGCGCGTGATCCGCCTGCAGGCGGAAGTCCTGCTCGGTCAGCGTTCCGTTCATCAGGGCTCCAAGTCGGCCTTGGAGCGTTCGAGCTTAGCTCAATTCGTCGTGGAGAGGCGATTGGCCGACGCGATGTACGTCTTGCGCGCGCGAGCGACCTGGCCGACCTGTTTCATCCGCACTTCGAGCTTGTGCTCCTTGCCGTCGAGAGTGGCCGGCGAAAAGCCGATCGTGTAGAGGCTGTGGAGCTCCTGCGCCACGCGAGTAAAGGTGGGCGCGAGCTCGTCGGTCTTCTTCAGCTCGAAATAGCCGCCGCCGGTCTCCTCGGCGATCTTCCTCAGCGATCGATCCGGCTGCGATCGGACCATCCGCTGGCCGTTGAAGTACTGCGACTGCAGGCCGATGGCGTACACCATCACTTCGTTCTGCTTCGCGTGGTCGAGCACGCTGCCGAAACCGATCTTGCTGTACGTGTCGTCGCCATCGGTGAAGACGAGCACGACCTTGCGCCCCTCCACCGGCTTCAGCATGTCGATGCTCTGGTCGACGGCGTCCCACAGGCGCGTCGGGTTGCCGTACTGCAGGTCGCGGAGCGCGGAGATGAGGTCGTCGCGGTCGTTGGTGAACTGGCCGCTGAACTCGATCCGGTCGCTGAACGCGCCGACCTGTCCCTTGTCCTGCGGCAGCATGCGGAGGAGGAACTGCTCGGCGGCCGCGCGCAGCAGATCGAGGCTGCTCGTCATGCTCGCGCTGTAATCCAGCATGACGACGACGGAGAACGGCTGCGTTTCGTTCTGGAAGAACGTGATGCCCTGCAGCTTCCCGTTGTCGAGGATGGTGAACTGGTCTTCGTCGAGATTCGGCACCAGGCGTCCCTGGCCGTCCAGCACCGTCGCCGGCACGGAGACGATCTGCGTGGTTGCCTTGAACGTCGGGGCTTCCTGCTGAGCGGCGGCGGTCAGCGTGGCAGCGGCCAGAAGTGCGATGGTCGTAAAGGTCCGCATGAAATCACTTTATCTGATCTTGAGACGCCGCGCCCGACCGGCCGGCCGGAGTATCATTTCCCGCATGCGAACTGTTTTTATCGCGGCCGGCCTCCTGATTTCGCTGGCCTGCTCGTCGCAGGCCCAGCAGCCGGCCGACGCGGCGGCGCGCGTCGGCGACCGGACCATCACCGTCGGCGAGCTCGACGAACGGTGGAAAACCGAGGATCCCGGCGCCAGGGCGACCGCCGAGCAGGCCCTCTACGACGGCCGGAAGGCGGCGCTCGACGCCATCATCGCCGACATGCTCGTCGCGCAGGCCGCCAAGGCGAAGGGCGTCACGCCCGAAGCGTTCGTCCAGGCCGAAATCGGCAAGCGCACCAAGCCCGTGAGCGACACCGACGTCCGCAACTTCTTCGTCCAGAACAGCGAGCGGATGCAGGGGCGCACGTTCGAACAGATGAGCCCCGCCATCGAGCAGTACCTCGAAGATCAGCAGCAGACCACCGCCAAGCAGGATCTGATCGCCGAGCTCAAGAAGGGCGGTCCCGCCATTCGCGTCGTCATGGACCCGCCGCGAACGGCGGTCACCGTCAATCCGGACGACCCGTCGGAAGGGAAGGCCGACGCCCCCGTGACGCTCGTCGAGTACTCCGACTTCCAGTGCCCGTTCTGCCTGCGCGTGATGCCGACGCTCAAGCAGATCCGTGCGAAGTACGGCGACAAGGTCCGCGTGGTCTGGAAGGATTTTCCGCTGACGCAGATTCACCCGCAGGCGTTCGTCGCCGCGCAGGCGGGCAACTGCGCGCGCGAACAGGGGAAGTTCTGGGAGCTGCACGACAAGATGTTCGGCAACCAGTCGGCGCTGCAGGCCGAGGCGCTGAAGCGGTACGCGGCCGAAGCCGGGATCGATACGACGAAGTTCAACGAGTGCCTCGACACCTCGAAGTACGAAGCGCGCGTGCAGGACGCGATCCGCGCCGGCGGACGTCTCGGCATCCAGTCCACGCCGACGGTGTACGTCAACGGCCGCATGATCAACGGCGCGCAGCCGATTGAAGTGTTCCAGGCCGTGATCGACGAGGAGCTAGCCCGCGGCGGGAAATAACCGTTCGAAGTTGCCTCCGAAGATGAGCGCCGCGTCCGCGGCGCTGACGCCGGCCGCGTCCACGATCCCTCTCTGTGTGTCGTAGACCCCCTTCTGCCACCCTCTCGGGAAGAACGACGAATCGGTCCCGAACAGCAGCCGCGACGGGCCGGCCACGGCGAGCGCCGCCTTGAACACCGCGTCGAGCGTCAGGCCGGGCGTGTAGCGGATCCAGCCGTTCGAGCTCGACGTGTCGAGGTGGATGTTGCGCGCGGTGTCGGCCGCCATCAGCGCCTCGCGCAGCAGCCCCGCGCCGAAGTGCGGGATGATGAACGGCACCGCGGGAAACGCCAGCGCCGGCTTCAGCACCTCGAGCGGGTTGCCGAGCCGCATGTCGAACCGGCTTGGCAGTCCCAGCTTCGCGCGGACGCCGACCGAGAGCACGCCGCAGTGCACGAACACCGCGACGCCGGGACGCGACGCGGCGATCTCGACGATGCGCGTGACGCGGTCGTCGGTGACCGGAACGTGGTGCATCGCCGGAAAGAGGCAGATGCCGCGCAGCTGCAGCTCGTCGATCGCGTGGCGCACGCGGTCGGCGGCGTCGGGCGCCGACGGGTCCACCATGAAGAAGCCGACGAGCCGCGTCGGATGGTGCGCCACCGCCTCGGCCACCGAGGCCTCGTCGGCCGGCACGCTCGCGATGATGGCGGCGCGGCTCACGCCGTGCGCATCGAGCTCCGCGACCCAGCGGTCGGCGAGCGCGTCGGCCGTGCCCGGGTCGTCCCACTTCAGCTCGCGGCAGATGGCCGCGGCATCCGGCTCCGGCGACGCGGGCCGCTGGCGCGCGAGCGTGTTGAAGAACTGGGGCGAGAAGAAGTGGCAGTGTGCGTCGTTGATCGTCACAGCATCTCCGCTGGCTCCGGCGCATGCGCATCGGGCGGCAGCCGCAGATGGCGCGTCCGCGCGATCCACGTCGCCGTCAGCGCGACCGCGCAGAAGACGAGGCCGATCGACAGCCCGATCCAGAGCCCCGTGACGCCCCACGCGAACCGGAAGCACAGAGCATAGCCAACCGGCAGCCCGAGCACCCAGTGGCCGATGACGTTCATGACCATCGGCGTCCGCGTGTCGCCGATCCCCCGCAGCACGCCCGTCGTCACCGCCTGCGTGCCGTCGAAGAGCTGGAACGCGGCGGCAATCGCGAGCAGCTGGACGCCAATCTCGAGGACGCGTGCGTCGGTCGTGAACACGCTCAACATGGGGATGGGCAGGAGGAAGAGCATCAGGCCGAGCAGGATCATGACGCAGGCGCCGAGGCCCAGCGCCGTCCATCCCGCACGGCGCGCGCGCCGGATGTCGCGGGCGCCGACCGCGTGCCCGACGCGCACGGCGCCCGCGGAGGCGAGGCCGAGCGGCACCATGAAGACGCAGCTGACGATGTTCAGCGCAATCTGGTGCGAGGCGGATGAGACCGCGTCGAGCCGGGCGGCGAGCGCGGTCGCCAGCGTGAACACGCCGACCTCGAGGGTGATTTGCGAGGCCGCGGGCGCGCCGAGCGCGACGAGCGTCCACAGCCGCTGCGCGTCGACCGCGAACGGCACGTGCGGATGCGCCTCGCCGCGCCGCCGGTGCTCGCGCCGGATGGCGACGTAGAGGAACGCCGCCATGTACAGGCGGGCGATGCACGTGGCCCACGCGGAGCCGGTGACGCCAAGCGCGGGCATCCCCAGCCGCCCGTAGATCAGGATCGCGTTCGCGCCCGCGTTCACGAGGTTCGCCGACGTGAGCGCGTACATGATGGGCCGGACGACATGGATGCCCTGCAGGTAGCGGCGGAAGGCCGCATAGAACATCAGCGGTGACGCGCTGAGCGCGATCACCTCCAGGTACGGCTTCGCGAGCGCACCGATCTGCGGGTTCAGCCCCCACGCGTCGATGGTCTGGAACGCGATCCACGTGACCAGCATCACGAACGGCGAAACGAGGAGCGCGAGCACGACGCCCTGGTGCAGCCACCTGAGGCACTCGTCGTAACGCCCGGCGCCCGCCGCGCGCGAGACGAGCGCATCCACGCCCAGCATCAGGCCGGCGCCGAAGATCATGATGGCGGTGAAGACCCCGCTCCCCATGCCGGTCGCCGCAATCGCGGCGGGGCCGAGGCGGCCGACCATGACGGTGTCGACCAGGCCCATGCTCATCCAGCCGATTTCGGCAAGGACGACGGGGCCGGCGAGGCGGATGAGAGGACGGAGCTCGGAGAGCACGAGACGGCCCAGTTTAAGACGGGCCGCCCCGCCGATCTCAGAAGGTGATGCGGAAGCCGATCTGCCCGACGCGCTGCTCGGGCTGGCCGAAGTCGCCCGCGTACGCGCTTGGCTGCATGAACGACGTCAGCGGCACGCCCGCCGCGTTGAGGCGACGCGTCGTCGGCGTGATGAACGGGTTCTTCGCGTTCAGGAGGTTGAACACCTCGGCGATCGCGTCGACGCGCGCACCACCGCCAAGCTGGAAGCGCTTGGTTACGCGGAGATTCATCTGCGAGTAGGGCGCGCGCCAGCTGCAGTTGACCGTTTCGCACGGCCCGATCTCCTTGAACGTGGCGCTTCCATCCGCGTTCAGCCCCGTATACCGGTAGGCGATCGCCGTCTTGTCGTTGGGGTTGCCGTCGCCGTTCAGATCGAGGCCTTCGAACGAGTGCGTCGGAAGCGCCGACTGATACAGGAAGATCGGCGCCACGTCGATGCCGAACGGCGCTTCCACGATGGCCGAGAGCGAGACCCGGTGCCGCGCATCGGTGCGCGTCAGCGGCGCGTCCTGCACCGCGCCGAACGGGTTGCGCACATCCTGCACGAGGTTCGCGTCCGCCTCGTCGGTGGAGCTGCCGATGATGCTGGTGGCATTGGCCAGCGTGTACGACGCGCTCACGTCGAGGTGACGCGACATGCGCCGATTCAACCCGATGATGAATGCCTGGTAGAGGCTCGTCCCCTTGCTGAGCGCGACGCGGAACTGGTTCGAGTTCGGCTGGATCGCCAGGTCGGCGAGGTACCGCCGGCCGTTCACGAGCTGGTTGATCCGCGGCCGCGTGTTGACGTGACGTCCTTCGGTGCGTACGACGTCCACGCTGAGCGCCGTTGACGAGTCGAGCTGGTGTATCCAGCCAACGTTGGCCTGTCGCGTGTACGGCTGTTCAAGAAGCGGTGACTGCACCTGCCCGGCAAGCGGCGGGATGTTGGGGTTGACCTGATTCTGAGCCGCAATCGTCGAGAGCGGATCGGAAGCTCGGAAGAACGAGCCGTCCGACTTCCGGATGCCCGCGGGGTTGCTCACGATGAAAGTGAAGCCACCACCGCCCTGCGCATCGATGGCCGCATTCAGGGCGTTCTGGTTCGTATACGCAAAGTCCGTATACAGACCCCAGCCGGCCCGCATGACGTCGCGCCCGTTGCCCATCACGTCGTAGGCGAAGCCCACTCGCGGCTGGATATTGTTCCTGTCCGCCTTTGGTGCCGTGCCGAACTCGTCCAGCACCGTGCCCGCGAAGCGTCCCGCCGCACCGGCGGCCTGCATCACCTGGAAGTTCGGGTTGCGGCTCTGGTCGAGCGGCATGCCCGACACGTAGTCGTAGCGCACGCCGGCGTTCACCGTCAGCCTGGTCGTGGCACGCCAGTCGTCCTGCACGTAACCCGAATAGAAATCGAGCGGGATGTTCGCCTGCACGGCGCCGCCGATCACCTGAACCGACTGCAGGGGGGCGTTGAGGTCGTTGGCGGTAAAGGTGAAGAAGCCGCCCAGGCCTGACTCCGTGCTGATGAACAGATGCGGCTCGTGCAGCCAGTTGGCGCCGACCTTCATGTTGTGCTCGAGACCGCCGAGACCGCGGATCGTCCAGCTCACGTCGTCGCGGAGCTGCCACTTGGTCTGTTCCGTCGCCTGTGGCGCTGAGCCGTTCGCGCCGCCCATCACGCCGTTCGGGAAGCTCAGCACAGGCTGCGTGGTGCTGCCTGGAATGTCGTTCCTGAACGTCGAGACCTGGAAAATCAGGTCGTTCAGCTTCGTTCCGGCGAACAGCCAGCTGTCGTTGGCGTTGAACGAGTGGAATGTGTTGGTGCTCGTCGTCCACGTGGAATGCGCGGCGCGAGGTCCCGCTCCGCTGGGCGACGAGTTGCCGTCGTACCCGTAACGAACCGCGAGGTAGTGGCCGGCGCGAAGATCCGCCGTCACCTTCCCCGTGAACAGGTTCTCGCGCACGGGGATCGGGAACACGCCGTCCTCCGTCGGGAAGAGGCCGGACGTGTTGACGGTCTGCCGCGTATCCTGCTGCGTCCGCTCGAAGGCGCCGAAGTAGAACACCTTGTTGAGCGCGATCGGTCCGCCCACGCTGCCGCCGTACTGATACCGGCGGTACTCCTGCTTCGGCAGGCGGCTCAACGTCTCCGTTTCCGTCTTGGAGTTCAACGCGGTGTCACGGAACAGCGTGAACGCGCTGCCGCGCATGTCGTTGGTGCCGCTCTTGGTCACGACGTTGAGCACGGCGGCGCCGCGGCCGTACTGCGCGTCGAAGCGCTGGGTCATCACGTTGAACTGCTGGATGCCCTCGAGCGGATACATCTGCGCGAGGCCGCCGATCGTGTCGTCGTTGTTGTCGCCGCCGTCCACGATGTAATCCACGTTGCGTCCGTTGCCGCCGCTGATCTGTGGCGAGTACTGAGTCGCCTTGGTCGGATCCGAGTGGAAGCCGAGGCCGACGCCCGGGACGGTCGCGGCGAGGTTCGCGAACTGCCGGCCGTTGAGCGGGATGCTCTCGATGCGTTTGATGTCGACGACCGCGCCAACCGACGACGATGTCGTCTGGATGAGCGGCGTTGCGCCGGTCACGTTGACCGTCTCGGCCAGCGCCGCCACCTTCATCGAGAAGTCGACCGCCTGGTTCTGCGCGACGTTCACCTCGATGTCTTTCTTCGAGACCGTCTGGAAGCCTTGTAGTTCCGCGGTGACTTCATAGAGGCCGACCGGGAGCGCGTTCAGGCGGTAGAGGCCTTCCGCATCGCTTGTCTCCGTCCGTGTGAAGCCGGTCGTGCCGCTTTTGGCCGTAACAGTCGCGCCCGGAATCGCGGCGCCCTGCTGGTCGACAATGCGGCCGGTGACGGTGCCTGTGGTCTGCTGTGCGAACGCCAACGCGCAGGTGAGCAGCACGAGTGTGACTGCTCCGAGCAACTTCCTTATCATTCCGCCTCCCACTGAACAAAAAAACCAGTGTCCGACTGAGAACGCTGTCCGCACGCGATCGGTGACTGAAATCGGAACACTACAGCTTACTTGCTTCCTGACTGCGACTGGAACCCCTTATTTCGGGCGCAATTGCAAGGATGTGAGGATCCGGGCCGCTTCGCGAATCGACGCGAAGCCGCCAGGGTTGTCGTTAATTGAAATCGGTGCAGATGGATCCGGGTAAGTCTATTGGACCGCCCGCAGCAGTCGTTGAACTTCAGAGCGCTGCGGCGCGTCTGGCGGCAAACGGGACAGTAATTCACGCGCGGCCGCCCCGGCGTCCGATCGACGGCCGGCCCTGGCGTAGGCGAGCGCGAGATTGAAGCGCGCTTCGTCGAGAGTCGGATCGGCGGCGAGCGCGGCTTCGAGCGAGCGGATCGCGCCCGGGAGATCGCCCTTCGCGCCTTGCAGGACGCCAAGGTTGGCGGTGACCACGGGGTTGCCAGGCTCGCGCTGACGGGCGGCGGCGAGCGCCCGCTCCGCGCCGGCCAGGTCGTTGCGCCGGCCGAGACAGGTGGCGAGCCCGAGATGCGCGTCGGCGGTCGGCAGTCCGCCGTTGATGGCCCGCGTGAATTCCTGTTCGGCCCGCGCGCAGTCGCCCGCCTGGAGGCGTGCATAACCGAGGCGCAAATGCGCCTGACTGTTGCTCGCATCGACTTGCAGGATCTGCTCGAGCGCCGACACCAGCGCGGCGCCGGACAGCTCGCCGGACGTCACCTGCGCGATGCGCGCCGCGATGTCGCGGCGATCCTTCGGGTCGGCGCGTCCGGCATCGTCGTCGTGTCGCGGTCCGTTGGCATATCCAAGCGCGCGCAGCCGATCGAGGCCGCTGGCGTCGATGACGCGCGTCAGCGGCAGCTGCGCCGGCGAATATCGCCCGGGGCGGCCCTCGAGATCGCGAGCCACGACCGGCTGCGCCGCCACGACGTTCCGCTCTTCGCGCGCGTCGCGCTCGACGTCGTACAGCTCCGGCTTCGGCGCGGCGATGAACTTCCAGGCGCCCGACCGGATCGCGCGCAGCGGCGCCCAGCCGAACTCGAAGAGCGGCGCGAACGATTCGGCGTACAGCTCTCGGCGGGGAAGCGCCGCGCCGCCGAATGCCGGCGACACGTCGATGCCGTCAACGTCTTTCATGGCGGCGCCGAGCAGATGCACGACCGTCGGCGCGAGGTCCGCCAGCGTCACCGGATCCGCGACGTGCGTGCCGGGCGCGATGCCCGGCCCGCCCATCACCAGCGGCACGCGAAGGGTCGTGTCGTAGACGAAGATGCTGTGCGCGTATTCGCCGTGCTCGCCGAATGCTTCACCGTGATCGGCAGTGGCGACGATCAGCGTGTCGCCGCGCGCCGGCCCCAGCGCCCCGATCAGCCGGCCTGCCTCGCGGTCTGCGGCGGCAATCTCGTCGTCGTAGCGGTCGATCGCGGGCCGGGACGACGAGGGGTCGCCGTAAGGCGCGTGGGGTTCGAAGAGGTGGATCCACAGGAAGAACCGGGATTCGGGATTTGGGATTCGGGATTCGCTCGGGATTCGGGATTCGCTCGGGATTCGGGACTCGGGATTTGGGATTCGGGACTCGCTTGGGATTCGGGACTCGGGATTTGGGATTCGCGATTCGCTCGGGATTTGGGGTTCGCGACGCGTTCGCAGCCAGGCGATGGCTTCGTCGACCACGCTCGAAGCGGGGCGCTCGTTGGCGATCCGTCCGTCGGCGCCGCGCGGCAGGTGGTCGCTGTAGACGTCGAAGCCCCGGTTCAGGCCGAACTGGTGGTCGAGCGGAAACGCCGCGACGAATGCCGCCGTCCTGAACCCGCGTGCATGAAGCTCGGTGGCGAGCGTCGGCACCGTGGCGGACACGTGCAGTCCGTTGTCACGCGCGCCGTGTCCCGGCGGATACCTGCCGGTCAGCAGCGTCGCGTGCGACGTCAGCGTGATCGGCGCAGCGGCGTACGCGCGATCGAATCGCGCGCCGCCGCCCGCGATCTCGTCCAGCGTCTTCGTGTGCGCTCCGGCGTATCCATACGCACCAACGTGATCGGCGCGCAGCGTATCGATGGTGATCAAGACAAGATTGCGCGCCGCTGGCTTCGGCCCGGGCGCGCCGGAGCTGCACGCCACCGCCATCGCCAATGGCACATGGCCGATGACTATCGCCAATGATCGGACCATCTTCCATAGCAGCCCGTGGTGAAAGTCTGGCGTCGCACCGAGACGGGGGATGCATCGCCCGTCGAATGCAGCCAGACTTTCGCCACGAGCTGATAGGCCATCAGCGATCAGCCATGAGCCCTGACGGCATTCTGTCATCGAGCGGCTCCCAGCGCCGCCATCAGCTTTGCGGCCGCCGCGCGTTCGCGCGTGTATCGCGCTGGAGCGTTGAGTACCAGGCGGTACGCGTCAGCCGCTCGCTTGTTATCGCCGACTTGCTGCAGCGCGATCCCGAGGTTCAGGCGCGCTTCGATCAGATCCGGCGCGGCAGCGAGTGCGCGCTCGAACCACGGCGTGGCATCGGCCGGACGGTTGGCCTCGACCATCAGGACACCGAGCCCGTTCGCGGCATCCGCCGCGCGCGTGTCCACGTCGAGCGCCCGGCGATACGCCTGCTCCGCGCCGGCGCGATCGCCGATCGCCCGGCGGGCATTGCCGAGGTTCGTCCAGTACGACGCGTTGTTCGGATCGATCGCCGTCGCGCGCTCGAACGACGGCACCGCGTCGGCCGGCCGGTCGCCGTCGATGGCGAGCAGACCAAGGCCGTTGAGGGCCGCCGGGCTGGTCGGGTCGAGCGCGAGCGCCGCCTGGTCTGCGCGCATCGCCTCGTCGCGCATCGCCCGCGCGGCGGCGCCGGTCGCGCGGTTCGCCGCATCCCGCGCCGCGACGGCGAGATCGTGCAGCAGCGCGGCGTCGGTCGGCCACCGGCGCGCCGCCTCACGATATTTCGCAAGCGCCGCCTGCAGCTCGCCCGCATCCTTCAACGCGCGGGCCAATGTCGTCTGGATCACCGGCGCATCGGGGTTCGTCGTCGCCAGCCTCCTGAGCACGCTCACCGAAGCGGGACGATGCGCGGCGAGAGTGGACAGCGCGTCCTCGAACTCGTTCCACGCGGCGATCCTGTCCGCCGGATTCGGTGCACCGGGCGGAGGCGCGGATTGTGTCGAGCTGGCCACGTATCCCAGCGCGCGCAAACGCTCCTGTGCGTCGGCAGAGATCGCGCGCGGTTGTGAAAAGGCGGCGGCGCCGTGGATTCCCTCGGCGCGAGACGTCATCGCCGCGGCGATTGCCGCCTGGGTTCCGGCGACGTCGTGTTCCTCGCGGGGATCGTTCTGCAGGTCGTATACCTCGGCCGAGGCACCGGCACGAATCGTCTTCCATCGTCCATCGGTCAGCGCCTGCAGCGGCATCCATCCGGCGACGCGCGGGTACTCGGTTTCGCTGTACAGATCGTACGCACCCGCCGCCGCGTTCGCACGCCCACTCGCGTACGTCGCATCCGGCTTCAGCCGGACCGTCGTCATGCCCGGCTTCAGCGTGATGAGATCGCGCCCTTTCATGACGTCCGGCGGCGTGATGCCAGCCGCGCGCAGAATCGTCGGCGCCACCTCGCTCAGGCTCACCGCTTCATCGACCGTCCGCGCGGACTGGCCCGGCGCCGCGATTGCCAGCGGCACCCTCAGCGTCGAATCGTAGAGCAGCATGCCGTGAGTCTGCTCGCCGTGATCGCCGAGCCCTTCGCCATGATCGCCGGCGACCACGACGAGCGTGCGATCGAGCTCGCCGCGGGCACGCAGCGCGTCGAGCACGCGCGCGACCTGTGAATCGGCGTATGCGATCTCACCATCGTACGGGGTCTTCGCGCGTGCGCGGAATTCAGCCGGCGGGTTGTAGGGTGCATGTGGATCGTATAAGTGGATCCACAGGAAGAAGGCACGGGCACCTAAGGCGGGTGGGCCAGGCAGGGCTGGTGGGGCGGATAGGGCTGGTGGGGCGGATAGGGCTGGTGGGCCGGGTCGGGTGGCAGAGGCGGGATGGGCGGGTGGGGGCTGACGAGCGAGCCACGCGAGGGCGCGGTCGATGACGGCCGACGCCGGACGCTCCGCCTCGAGGCGCTCGGTCGCGTCGGGGTCGCGCGGGATCTGATCGTCGTAGGTGTCGAATCCTTGTGAAAGACCGAAGCGGCGATCGAGCACGAACGCGCCGACGAACGCGGCCGTGTCGTACCCGGCGCCTTTCAGCAGCCGCGCGATTGTCTGATGCGACTCTGCGAGCGGACCGGCGCCATTCTCGCGCACGCCGTGCGCCGGCGGCAGGAGGCCCGTGTGGATGGTCGTATGCGAGGGCAGCGTGAGCGGCGCTGCGGTGCGCGCCGCCGTGAAGCGGATGCCCGCCGCCGCGAGGCGGTCGATCGCCGGCGCCACGCCGGCACCGATGCGATCGGCGCGGAGCGTATCGATCGTCACCAGCAGCACGTTCGGGTGCGCCGGCGCGCCGGCTGGCTCCACGCGGCCGCAACCCGACAGGGCAAAGAGCAAACAGCAGAAGGCAGCCCTACGCTGGTGCATCCTCAGCGATTCTAACCAAGCGGCTACAATCCTGTATTCATGACCCAGTTTCCCTCAACCCGGCATTCGATGGTGGTGGCGATCCGCAGCCCGCGGACCGACGTCCGACGATCGGCATTCGACACGCTCGTGACGGCCTACTGGAAGCCAGTGTTCAAGTACGTGCGCCTGAAGTGGCACGCGACGCCGGAGGATGCCGCCGATTTGACGCAGGCCTTCTTTCTGCGGGCGTTCGAAAAGGATTTCTTCGCCAGCTTCGACCCCTCGCGCGCGCGGTTCCGGACCTACCTCCGTTTGTGTCTCGACGGCTTCGTGTCCAACGCGCGGAAGGCCGATGCGCGCTTGAAGAGAGGCGGCGCCGTCAGGCTGATCTCGATCGACGTCGGCGAGGCCGAGCGCGAGTTGCGGCATCAGGCGCCGAATGCCGTCGACGACTTCGACGCGTACTTCCACCGCGAGTGGCTGCGCAGCCTGTTCGCGTCCGCGGCTGGTCGTCTGCGCGAGGCGTGCGTCGCGCGTGGGCGCGAAGCGCGGTTCGCGCTCTTCGAGCAGTACGATCTCGCGGGCGAAGACGGCGAGCGGCCCACGTACGCCGAGCTTGCGCGGCGGCTGAGCCTCTCGGCGGCCGACGTCACCAACGAGCTTGCCGCCGCTCGACGCGAATTCCGCCGCCTCGTCATGGAGGCGCTCCGCGAACAGTGCGCGACCGACGAGGAGTTCGAGGCCGAGTCGCGCGCGCTGACGGCATGATTTCCGAACCGGCCCTCAACCGCCTGTCCGCCATGTTCCGCGGCCCGGACGTGTCCGGCACCCGGTACGAGCTCGTGTCGGTGCTCGGCCGCGGCGGCATGGGGGTCGTCTACCTCGCGCGCGACACCGCACTCGATCGGGAGGTCGCGCTCAAAATCGTCGATCGGCTCGTCGACGAGACGCACGCACGCGGCGGGAACGCGAGCGCGCTCGCCCACGAAGCGCGCATCCTCGCCCGGCTGGAGCATCCCGGCATCGTGCCCGTCCACGATTTCGGCGAGCTGCCGGATGGCCGGCTGTTCTATGCCATGAAGCGGGTCCGCGGCGACCGGCTGGATCACTGGATGACCTCGGACCGCGATCTCGCCGAGCGGCTGGGCGTGTTCCTGCGCGTCTGCGACGCGGTCGCGTTCGCGCACGCGCACGGCGTGATCCATCGCGATCTGAAGCCGGAAAACGTGATGGTGGGCGAATTCGGCGAAGTCCTCGTGCTCGACTGGGGCGTCGCGGCCGATCTGGCCCGGGATCCGGGACTCGGGACTCGGGATTCTCAGATCGTCGGCACGCCGGATTTCATGGCGCCCGAGCAGGCGCGCGGCGACGCGGACGCCGATCACCGTGTTGACGTGTACGCGCTCGGGGTCGTGCTGGAGACGATCGGCGACGCTGCGCCGCTCGTCGCGATTGCACGAAAGGCACGCTCGTCTGACGCGTCGGCGCGCTACCAGGACGTGCGGGCGCTGGCGGCGGACGTCAGCCGGTTCCTGGCCGGACGCGCGGTCGGAGCGCACCGCGAGCGTCTCGTCGATCGGCTGGGGCGCGTCGGCCGGCGTTATCGGCTGCCGATCCTGCTGGTGCTGACCTATCTCGTGGTGCGTGTCGTCCTGCTGTGGCTGTTCCGCGTCTAGAGCGGTGCGTCCGAGGGCTTTAGTGCACGCGCGCCTCGCCGAAAAGGCCGGACTCTTTTTTTCCCGAGCGCGGGCGAAAAGGCGGACCGCCCCTTGTCCATGCGGAGCGGGAGTGTCCACGCGATTGGGACACACCACACTGGATCGGTTTAAAGGATCGGCCGCGCCACGCGTAATAGAACGGTTGGAGGCGCTCCCTTGAAAAAACCGTTGTTTGCCACGCTGCTTGGCGGCGTCCTGGGGATCTTCGACGGTCTGACCGCGCTGTTTACTCCTGAAGTGCGCAATCAGATCGTCGGCATCGTCATCGGGTCGACGATCAAAGGGATCCTGACTGGCGTGATCATCGGCTTTTTCGCGACCAAGGTCCGCTCGCTCGCCATCGGCACCATCTTCGGACTGATCGTCGGCGCGTTCTTCGCGTACTTGATTCTGCTGATGAACCCGGGCCACACGCTCAACATCATGCTTCCCGGCAGCCTCGTCGGCGTCATCGTCGGCTACGCGGCGCAGAACATCAAAGACTTTGATCAATCCATCCGTAGCGCAGTCATCGGATCGACGCGCGCCGCGCGCCGCGCCGGGATGTAGCTCGCCAGCAGCGCGACGATCGTGAGCGCGCCCGTGACGGACGCGAACGTGATCGGATCCGTCGTCGTGACGCCGAACAGCAGCGTCGTCAGCGCGCGCGCCGCCGCGACGGCGCCGGCCATGCCGACGACCAGGCCTGCCAGCGCGAGCCGGGCGCCTTCGCCCAAGAACAGTCGAGTCACATCGTCCGGCGCCGCGCCCATGGCGAGGCGGACGCCGATCTCCTGCGTGCGTTGCGTCACGAGATACGCAAGCACGCCGTACACACCGATCGCGGCCAGCAGTACTGCAACGACCGCGAACGCCGCCAGCAGCAGCATCGTGAACCGGCGCTCCGCGATCGAGCGGCCGACGAGATCGTCCATCGTCCGAATGTCCGCCATCGGCAGCTCGCGGTCGAGCGATGCCAGCTCCGCCCGCGCCGATGGCACCATCCCGAGGGGATCGCCTTTCGCGCGCACGGCAATCGTGAGGCTGTCGACCGGATGCTGCGCGTACGGCAAATACACTTCGGGCGGCGCCGTGAGATCGAGGCCGCCGTATTTCACGTCGCCGACAATGCCGACGATCGCTTTCTGGCCGCTGCGGACGCCCGACACCAGGCGCACGCCGAGCTTGATCTGCTGGCCGATCGGACTCTGCCCGGGCCAATAGCGGCGCGCCGTTTCCTCGTTGATCACCACCACCTCCGCGCCGCGGTCGTCGTCGCGGGCGTCGAACAGGCGGCCCGCCCGGAGCGGAATATTGAGCGTCCCGAAGTAGCCGGGGGTGACGATCCGCATGCCGGCGCTCGGCGAGTTGGCGCTGTCGGCCTCGCCTGTGCGCAGGAAGCTCGAGCTCACTCCTTGGCTGAAGGGGCTGAGAGCGGGGCGCCAGGGGCTCGCGGTGGCGCG
>Ga0137409_10001538_pt2 | contig 21711 bp, 19 predicted proteins | sample CZODoug1_16funga_FD_122059 | JGI IMG/M metagenome (GOLD analysis project Ga0137409, IMG submission 122059) | Vadose zone soil fungal communities from Angelo Coast Range Reserve, California, USA - CZODoug1_16fungal (Hybrid Assembly) | ecosystem: Environmental > Terrestrial > Soil > Vadose zone... | reverse complement strand
GCCCGCTGCGTCATCAACGCCGCCGGCCTCTACGCCGACGAAGTCGCCGCCCTGCTCGGCAATAAATCCTGGAAAATCTATCCCGTCCGCGGCGAATACTGCGAAATCCGCGGCCCCCGCCGCACTCTGATCAATAATCTCGTCTACCCGCTTCCCCACGCCGACGCCCTAAGCCTCGGCGTTCACTTCACCAAAACGTTGTGGGGCACCGTGCTGCTGGGACCAACCGCAAAATACGTAGACGCCAAAGACAACTACGAGCGCGACCGCCTAGCCATCCCCGACTTCGTGCAAGGCGCAAAACCACTCCTGCCAGAAATCCAGGAATCCGATCTCCAGCTAGGCTATTCCGGCATCCGCCCCAAGTTAGTCCCCCCAGGAGGCAAAGGTTACGCCGACTTCGTAATCACCCGCGACCCCGCCGTCCCCCAAGCCATCCACCTGGTAGGCATAGAGTCCCCCGGCCTAACCGCCGCCCCAGCCATAGCCGCCCAAGTCAACAAAATGGTCGAGGAAATGATGGACTAATTTTGGAGTGCGGTGGTCTTGCCGCGGCTTTCGAGACCGATGCGTCGCCTCAAACGAACCGTTTCAGTTGAGCTTGTCACTATCAGAAACCTGCCGTGAATCTCCGATTGCCTGTTCCTCCTGCGGCCTTCCACACGGGTATACAGCAAAGCCGGTATATATTTTCACCTGTCCCCCCGCCCCATTTGCGCCAGATGCGCTGAGCGCATATCTGACCCGGCCCTCAGGGAAGGCAACGCTCAATGGAATCTACTCGTGTTGTTCCGTTCAATTCGGGGACAAACGAATTCTGTATCGGTCGAATGGTCACTAAGTTCGGACTCTTAACCCTCGGAGCTACCCGCGGCCTCCGAGCGGCCAAAGCTCGCATAAAAGAATTGACCGAGTCGTCGCCGGGAGACTATGTCGTTTTCCTTCGAAATACTGGCCGCGTCGTTGCCAAGGCGAGTAGCGAGTTCCAGCGAGGCTGAAACGACGGCCGAGCGATAACACATGAAGGCAGATCCCTTGGGGGATCAGTAACCGAACTCTCAGCGGAAGCCCGGGTACGAGCGCCGCCGGGGCGATCCCAAAAGCATACTCTCCTGCTCCGGGAATCGCCTGACCGTAGTATCCGGGCTTTACCTTATTCAGTCCGTAGGTAAATCAATGTATCTATTTTCCAATGACCATCGTTCCCTTATTAGCTGAGGTGAACCGGCGCGGCACTACCCGCTCTGCCCATTCGATTCGCCAGTCCGGCAGTCATGAGCCCGTTGCCCGACAACATAGAGGATGGGAGGAAGAGTCATGAAGTGGCGAATATTCCTTCTCAGTCTGGTATTGGCCCTTCCGCGGCCTTCGCCCGCGGCGACTCAGAACCGCTTCATCGTCCGCGCAACTCTCGGTTTGCAGGCGCTAACTCAGCTATGCGCACTGCCAACGCTGGGGTGTACCGTAGTCGGCGGCCTGGACGGCAGCCTGAATCAACTCTTCCTCCTTACCACTCCCTCAACTGTAGATCCGAACGTATTTTTGGCACTTTTGAAGGCCACCGCCGGAATCGTCGACGCCGAACTCGACCAAGTGCTTTCGCTCGTCGCCGGGTTAAACAAAGTGGTCACACCGTATCCATCCGGGCTCTCGGATACCACCCTCGTAACCTATTACAGCTCGTCGGTTTGGCACGGCTACGTCAATCAACCAGCAGCGGCCAAGGTTCAAGTCGCAAACGCACAAAATACCTTCAGCGTGACCGGCGCAGGGATCGTGGCCGACATCGATACCGGAGTCGACCCTAGCCATCCAGCGTTCACCGGCGTCCTTCTGCAAGGCTACGATTTCACGCGCAACCAGCAGGGCGCTTCCGAGATGAATGATTTAACTTCAACGGATTTTCCTACTCCTCCGTCTACCACATGTTCAGGCTCGACTTGCTCTCCCGCCATCGTGAATCAGCAAAGCGCAGCGATCCTCGACCAGCAGTCCGCGGCAATTCTCGACACCAACGCCAAGTACGCCGCCTTTGGTCACGGCACCATGGTCATGGGTGTGATCCACCTGGTCGCTCCGCAAGCCAAACTCCTTCCATTGAAAGCTTTCAAGTCGGACGGCACCGGCTACCTGTCCGATATCCTGCGCGCTATCTACTACGCTGTGCAGAACAACGCCAAAATTGTGAATATGAGTTTTGAGTTCAAAGTAAGCTCCCCGGACCCCGAACTGCAAACGGCAATCAGCTACGCCAATCAGCTCGGGGTCGTTTGTTCGGCGTCGGTGGGAAACGATGCGCAACTCAACCCGAGTGTCTATCCCGCCGGCTTCACCACCGCAGTCATGGGCATCGCATCCACCTCGGACCTGGACACGCAGTCTTCCTTCACCAATTATGGCAATGCGATCGTTTTTGTAGCCGCGCCGGGCGAAGCTATCATTACTACGTATCCCTTTGCCAGCTATGCGGCCGGATGGGGAACTTCGTTCAGTGCTCCGTTCGTTTCCGGCGGAGCTTCTTTGCTGGTGAACAAGCAGCCGAACATTATTCACTCCGCGGCCGCCAGTGCTATTGCCCATGCGGATGTCGTTGGGCCGAACTTGGGCAACGGCCGGTTGAACCTGGTTCTAGCGCTTGGCTCGCTTACTCCGCCAACCTCATCTTCCGACTTCGATATTTCCGCCGCACCATCGACCCTCTCCATCACAGCCGGCCAGTCGGCCAGCTATTCCGCTTCTGTTACTCCCGTGGGCGGGTTCAAGGGCACCGTGTCACTAACCTGCAGCGGCGCTCCCACCCTGACCACCTGTTCGATTTCTCCCACACAGCTAACTCTAGACGGCACCAATCCCGCAGTTGCCACCGTCACCCTAACGACCACCGCGCATTCTTCATTCCCGCCCATCGCGCCGCAGCGATTTGTTCCCCCACCACCTACCGCGAAGCTCCTCGCCAAGCTTTTCGCCTATCTTCTCGTTTGCGTGATCCTCTGGAGACTCGCTCGTATTCCACGCAAGCGCGTTCTCTTGACCGCAGGCGTTGTCCTGCCGCTCGCGTTACTGTGCACTTCGTGCGGCGGTAGCACCTCAAGCTCAAGCAGCTCCGGTGGGACCAATCCACCGCCTCCCACGCAACAAGGCACACCACAAGGAGCCTTCACCATCACCGTGACGGGCACCTCCGCCAATCTCACCCACACGACCAATGTCATGTTGAAGGTCAACTAGGTAACACGGGCTTCAGCCCTGTGCGCGCTTGCATTTTCCTGTAGCGCAGGGCGGAGTCCGCGGAGCCCTGCGGCTTTTTCCTCGATCCGCGTAGCGGAACAATCGCGGCAAATCGCCGCGCTACTCCACAACAATCCGTAAAAACTTCTTCTTCCCAAATCGAACGCGAAACGAGCCGGGCCGCTCCAGATTAAGTTTGACGGTCGGATCGCTAACCGGCATCCCATCAATCTCAAACCCGCCCTGCTTCATTACCCGTTCCGCCTCCGACGCCGAAGGCACCTGTTCCAACAATGCCAAAATCCTCGACCACTTCTCCGACGCACCGGAAAGCGGCAACGTCATTTCCTCCGCGACCATTCCCGTTTTCGGCAGCGTCGCATGTACCCCGCCGGGAACGCGTTTCAACCGGAACTCCGGTATCTCCTCCGGCGCCTCGCGATTCCGAAATACGCGCTGAAAATTCTGCTCCGCCTGCTTCGCCGCTTCTTTCCCATGAAACTGCCCGATAATTTCCTGCGCCAGCCGCATCTTCACATCCATCGGATGCGTAGTGCCCTCCACAACCGTCTTGCGTATCTCCGCAATCCACGCTTCCGTCCGGTCCGTCACCAACTCCCAGTATGTCCACATAAGCTCGTCCGAAATCGACATCAGCTTGCCAAACATCTCGTCCGACGCTTCGGTAATCCCCACATAATTTCCCAGGCTCTTCGACATCTTCCGCTGCCCATCCGTCCCCACCAGGATTGGCATGGTCATGCACACCTGCGATTCCTGCCCGTACTCGCGCTGGATTTCCCGTCCCATCAGCAAATTAAATTTTTGCTCCGTCGCGCCCAATTCCACGTCCGCCTTCAGCACCACCGAGTCATAAGCCACAATCAAGGGATAAAGCAGCTCATGCATCGAGATGGGCTGCTCGTTTTCCAGCCGGTTGCGAAAGTCCTCCCGCTCCAGCATTCGCGCCACTCGATATTTCGCGCAAAGCCGCACAATGTCGTAGCTCGAGAGCTTATCCAGCCATTCGCTATTCCGCCGGACCTCGGTCTTCTTCGGATCCAAAATCTTAAATACCTGTTCCAAATATGTCTTCGAGTTAGCATCCACCTGCTCGCGCGAAAGCGGCGGCCGCGTCTCCGATTGTCCCGTAGGATCGCCCACCAGCGCCGTGAAATCCCCAATCAGAAACACCGGAATGTGCCCCATATCCTGAAAATGCTTCAGCTTCCGAATGACAACCGTATGACCCAAATGCAGATCCGGCGCCGTAGGGTCCACGCCAAGCTTCGCGCGCAGCGGCACGCCCGTCTTCAGAGACTGTTCCAGCTTCGCCTTCAACTCGCTCTCGCGAATAATCTCCGCCGCCCCCTTCTTCAAGTAAGCAAGCTGTTCATCCACCGATTTGAATGTAGTCCCTGTCATCATCCCCGTTCGTCAATACCGTTCAAATGTTTGTTGTCGTTCGTAATGTTTCTCGACTTCCGCGATGTCGACTTTCGTCAGGGCACGGCTTCAGCCGTCCCGTAACCGCCACAAGAACCCGCAGTGTCATCCCGACCGGAGCAGGCCGCCTTTTCTTGCGCACAGTTCCATCCGTGCGCGGCCTGCGTAGCGGAGGGACCTTGGCAACATTGCAGCCTACCTCAACTCGACGGGACGCAACCGGCCAACTCCGAAACTCCGCGGGTGTGTTCCCTCACTCCATCCTCACCACCCGCCGCCCAACAATCTTGTACTGCCCCTCCAACACAATCCGCACCGCCTCCGTATAAATCCGGTGCTCCTCCGCCAAAATCCGCGACGAAAGCGTCTCCTCCGTATCATCATCCCGCACCGGCACAGTCGCTTGCAGCACAATCGGCCCCGCATCCAGATTCTCATCCACAAAATGCACGGTGCACCCGGCGAATTTCACGCCATATTCCAGCGCCTGCCGCTGCGACTCCAACCCGGGAAACGACGGCAGCAACGAGGGATGAATATTCAGGATGTGATTCGGAAACGCAGCCACAAAAAAAGGCGAGAGCAGCCGCATATACCCAGCCAGGCAAACCAAATCCACATTGAACTCGCGCAAAACCGCCACAACCTGCCGGTCGTAAACCTCCCGCTCCAACCCCTTAGAAGGAATCACCCGCGCCGCAATCCCCCGAGCTTTCGCCCGCTCAATCCCCGGCGCCCCCTCCCGGTTGCTGACCACCACCGCAATCTCCGCCCCCGGCAAGCGCCCTCCCCCAACGCTATCCGCCAGCGCCTCAAAGTTAGACCCCCGCCCACTCAACAGCACTCCAATCCGCTTGGCCATAAACAAAGAAACCTAGCACACAAGCGAGAAGCAACAAAATGACGGCAAACCCAGTTAGTGGGTCAGTTTCCGGTAACCCGACTACCGACAGAGATTAGTTGAGAGCATCTGTGAATAGAAGAACAGCAACCGCGACCAAAAGAAGGGCAGAGACAGTCTGAATCAGTGATAGAAAAGACTTGATTTCATTGACCGAACGAGCATCTTTAAGAATTATCTTCTGTAGTTTGACCGACCTTTTGGTACCCCAGCCAATTAAGAATGCGAAGAGAAGCGGGGCCAGCGCGATTACTCCAGGTTTGTTCATAGAGCCATGTGGCGCAGCATTAATGAGGAGGAACAGCCCATTCCAGATGAGAATGAACGCAAGTATGGCGCCCCAGCGAAATGGAATGCCACGCGACTGAATTTCTGAGCCAGCTTTTGCAGTTGGCATGAACCCAGCCGCACGAATCCTGCTGATGAGCTCGTCCGGACTACCAAAGCACCAAAATATGATTTTCGAGGGATAGTCTAGCCGTGCGTGGACAATTCGCACGCCGTTGAAAAAAAGGGGGATCGACCCGTAGCGCTCGAGCGAAACCACATCGCCCGGTACAAAATCGTAAGTATCCAACACACACGCCAGTCTTAGCCCCAGAGGCGATGTAACAAGCTTGGCCAATGGCCAACTGGCGTTGACAAAACCTATTCGCGCTCCGCCTGTGACATTAATTTCTCCCATTCGCGGATTCCTTGCGACTGTCTGAGGAGTCTCTACTCTTAGAAATTTTACAACAGGTTATTTTATTTCTGCTGCGCGATCCACTTATCTGTCCGAGCCTCCAGCAGGTCCAGAGGCAGTGTTCCACCATTGAGCATCTCATCGTGAAACCTGCGAATGTCGAACTTGCTTCCTAATTCCTTCCGAGCGCGCTCGCGCAGCTCGCGAAATTTGAGTTGGCCAAGCTTGTAACTAAGCGCCTGCGCGGGCCACGCGATGTACCGGTCGGTTTCAGACTGAATAGTAGGCTCGTCCACCGCGCCCGACTTCCGGAAGAACTCCACCACCTGCTCCCGCGTCCAGCCTTTCGAGTGGATGCCGGTATCCACAACCAACCGAACCGCCCGGAAAAGTTCGGAGGAAAGCCGTCCGTAATCCGAAACTGGGTCCTGATAAAAACCGACCTCCTTGCCAAGCTGCTCTGCATAGAGCGCCCAACTTTCGCTGTAAGCATTGAAGCCCAATCCATGCAGCCGGAACTTGGGCAATCCGGAGAGCTGCTGCTGCACCGACAGCTGCATATGGTGCCCAGGGACGCCTTCATGGTAAGCGACCGCTTCATCGTCAATCAGGGAGCGCTCCGCGAAGTTGGAAGTAGCCACCACCACGCGGCCGGGCCGCTTACCGTCCGGAGTGCCAGTCACATAATGGCTAGCCGCGGCGGCCTGGAACGCAGGAATCGCCTCGACAGTCACAGGCGACTTGGGAAGCAAAGTGAACAGCTCCGTCAGTTTCGGTTCCATCTGCGCGATGTAGTGCCGAAAATCCTCAAGAATCTGCTCAGCGGACGTAGGCTTATATTTCGAATTGGTTTTGAGAGATGTGCGGAAAGACGCGAGGTCCGAAAAGCCCTCTTTTTTCGCGATCAGCGTCATTTCGCCTTCGATGCGCTCGATTTCGCGCAAGCCGAGTTGGTGGATCGCGTCCGCCGTCATGTGCGTGGTCGTACGCCCATAAATGTCGTTCTGATAGCGCTTCTCGCCATCCGATAGAGAGATAACCGCAAGCGTGGAACGGCCATGTGGCGCATATTCCGTACGAATAAAAGTAGCAAAAGCCTTGTAGGCCGGGATCACATCCGTTTCAATTGCGGCGCTAATCTGTTGTGTCAGCCGCTTCTGCTCTTCGGCCGAGATGCTGGCGGGATACTTTTTTGTCGGAAGCAAGAAGGGATCCGAATCTATGATGCCTTGGCATTGAGCCGGAATCTTCTCGAGAAGAAAGCGGACCGGCATAAGATTGTCCTTCATGCCCGCGCGAAGCACTTCAGTGGTCTGGCTGAACGCGCGAGGGATCTGGTGTAGCCGGGCTACGTAGTCTTCATAGTGCTTAACAGAGTCGAGAGGAACCGAAAGCGGCAGATCGGCGACACCAGTGTGGACGCCGTTAAACTGATTGACCGGCATCTCATATTCTTTCAAGTTGAAGTCGGCAATGCGTTGCTCGAGGACTCGAACAAGAAGATCGTGCGAGAGCTGATCCTGGTCCGAGAAGCCATTCGTGCCGATCGCATTCAGGCGCCTCAAAAAGCCGCGGTCCGTCTGATTACGTTCGGCGATGGCAGCAAGTGAGTAATCGCCGAGCTTATCGTTATATCGATAATCGCCGTACGCGGTCGCGCGGGTGGGAAAGTTGCGCAGGTCCGCCTCGTACTGTTCGTCAAAGAGAGCGTTCTGCGCAGCCACGCGATCAGAAACCGATTTGGCATCCTGCGCAAACACACAACCGCTCAGCATTAGTAGAAAAAGAAGCCCTTGGTAAAGTCGCATGCGTGTGAGCCTAGCAGACGTGCGAAGTTCGTTGCACGAAGAAATTGCGCCCATCCGTTGCAGTCTCATTCGTTAGCGGGGGAGGGGGATCATGACTTGGGAGCGTAGCAGCCAAATTAAAATGGCTATCGGAATCGCGGCCGCCGTAACCACCCCCAACAAAAGGACAGCGAGGAATATCCAATCTCGCCCAACACCGGCGCCCGGCTGCTCTTTCTCTCGGATCAGCAACCGATAGTTTCGGCGATTGGCTTTCCAAATTACGTGGAAGACGTCGCCTGCCACCGGTATCGCTCCGATTGCAGTCTCGAGGAGCACGTTCGCGATCATGCGCACCAGCGTCACCGCCTTTGCACCTCGGCGCCACGACGCGAAAACAATCAGGAATGATGCGATGCCGGTCATCGCATCGCCAATACCCGGGACCCAGCCGATTAACGCATCCAAGCCAAATCGAATCTGCGTTCCCGGGATGCGAAAAATATCGTCCAGTAGCGCGGCAACATAATCGAGATGTTCGTTGGAAGCGAATTGGCGCGGCATAGGCCCTTTCCTCAGACTATACAGGCCGGACCGGCCGGGCAGGAACGTCGCAAGAATCAGGGCACGCCCTTTCGCAATCTTGATTGGAACAGCTACTCAGATTCTCGGACCTTGAACAAATCTGTCAGCCGCTGGTGCAGGATTTCAATCGCGCGAAAAAGTTCCGCAGTCCCAGGGGTTGCGTCGCCAACTTCTTGGGACTCCAAATCGGAGGCCAGTGCTTTGCTGAGTTGCGTGGCGCGCCGGACCCGTTCGTCGGTGAGCAAGGAGCGCACCGTGGCGATGTCACGTTGATGAGCCTGACGTTCCTGCAATTCCTGAAGAGCCCATGCCGTCTTGCGTACATAATCGACGGCGTCGCGAAATTCGCGAAGCACCCGGGGATCCATTCCCCCCGATCTGCTGTCCTTCATGTCCTTTTCGAGTTTCATCAGATCGTCGATCGCCATTTTCAGGCGAAACGTAACGCCCCAAAAGGTTTCGCTGGGCGTAAGCAGCTCGATGGCTACTCCCAATACGTCGCCTTTTTTGGAGAGCCGCTGCGATATCACTTGCGCGGAAGCTGTTCGCGTTGAGCTGAGGTTCGTCAATTCGACAACGCTGTTGATAGCCGGCCGGCCCTTCATCTCCAACAGCCCACCATGCATATTGACTTCTTTCGCTTCCGCAAACTCGATAACGCCCGCACCGCTAGGCTCCAGCCATTTCACTCTCACCGGGACAACGACGGGATATCGGTCGCTTCGGCGGTTCTTTCCCTTTCCGATAGGCAGCTCCAACACTAGTTTTTTTGCCGTCACGAGCTACCTCCAATCTTCTAATCGACGCTGACACTCACACTACTCTTGATTCTCACCCAGAGGCGCCAACTCTTAGCACGCCTGCGATTTGAATAAGCTGCCCCACGTTTATTCTCGCCCGATTGCCGTGTATGTAGCGCGTAGGTAAGCTCTTACTTTCCTAAACAGCACACCGTCACGGGCACTTTTCCCGCGATTTGACCCGCCTTCCTGTCAGCCCAAATTGGTGCTTGTTGCTGGGCAAGACAGCTGCACAATGGCCATGCCATGAAAACCACGACCTCGACCAGCAGGTCACGTTCGACCCCAAGCAAGAATTCGCGCGAGCGCGGCTCGCAAACGAATGCAGTGCATGCCGGCGAAGGAAATAAACACGGTGTCGGCGTCGGGGTGGGCACGCCGATTGCGCGCACCAGCACGTTCACATTTTCCTCCACTGCGGAAATGAAGTTGTGGGCTGAAGGTAAAAGCAAAGCGTACATCTACACCCGCTACGGGAACCCAACGCTGGCCATTGCGGAACAAAAAATCGCCGCGCTCGAAGGCGCGGAAGCCGCGGTGTGCACCGCGTCCGGCATGGCCGCAATTTCCAGCGCCCTGCTCGGCGCGCTGAAATGCGGCGACGAATTGATTTCCACGGCGCAGCTTTATGGCGGAACGTATCGCCTGATGCGCGACGTATTCGGCGATCTCGGAATCAAAGTGCATCACGTGGGCACCGATCTCGCCGGAATCGAAACGCTGGTGAATTCGCGAACGCGCGTTTTGTACGTCGAGAGTCCGACAAATCCCACCGTGCGTTTGGTGGATGTAGAAAAAGCTGCGCAGTTCGCCAAGAAACACAACTTGATTTCAATCATCGACAACACCTTCGCGACGCCGCTTCTGCAACAGCCCATCAAACTCGGCTACGACATGGTGGTGCACAGCGCCACGAAAGCGCTGGCCGGCCACTCCGACGTAATTGCCGGCGTCGCGGTGGGAAACAAGAAATGGATGGAGCGGGTGCAGCACATGGTGATTTACCTGGGCGGCTCCATGGATCCGGAAGCGGCGTATCTGCTGAATCGCGGAATCAAGACGCTGGGATTGCGCGTTCGCAAGCAGTGCGAAAACGCGATGGCGGTCGCGAAATTCCTGGAGAAGCATCCCAAAGTGGATCACGTTTTTTATCCTGGCTTGGCTTCGCATCCGGATCACAAATTGGCCAAGAAGCAGATGCGCGGATTCGGCTCCATGCTCGCATTCGATTTGAAAGGCGGCTTGCCGGCGGCGAGGCGGGTTTGCGATCGCGTGCAATTATTCTTGCTGGCGGCCAGCCTGGGCGGCGTGGAGTCGCTGGTGGTTTTGCCGGCTTATACTTCGCACTACAACATGAGCGAAGAAGAATTGGCGCGCGGCGGTGTTACTCCGGGCATGGTGCGCGTTTCTATTGGCATCGAGGACGCCGAAGATCTCATTGCTGATTTGCAGCAGGCGCTGGCTTAGCTTTCTCCTATAGATTCAATTCAACGGCAAACTGCGAACGTCCGCGGCCGCTTCATTTTTTGCTTCTCCAAGAAATTCCCTAAGTTCTGTACACCTCAAAAGTGGCGGCCAGACCTCCGCACTCCAGAGCTACGCTTTGGCTGGGGCTGGCATTGGGGCGGTTACCTCGTAGTCGTCTTTTGCTGGGAGGACGGACTTCACTATGTCTTCCAGCTCGTGGGAGCTTTGGGCGTCGTCCGGGTAGTTGTGGACGGTGGTCTCGAAGGCGCCGCCATGTTTGGCGCGGACGCTTTGCAGCTCTTCTTGCAGGCGGACGGCAATGCGCTTGGCGTTGAGGGTGTCGGTCTCGGGAAGGACCAAACCGAAAATTTCTGGTGCGAGGCGATAGATGGAATCGGTGGGGCGAAGTTTGCGGGACATGGCTTTGGCGGCGTCGCCGAGTGCGGAGGTGCTGTCCGTGCCTGAGGCAGCGTTCAGCTTGGCCTTGACCACTAGCAAGGAGAGGTTTTTCTGCATGGTCATGGCGCGGCGATATTCCATGGTGAGGCGATCCCAGAAATGGTTGATGTCCGGCATGGTGTGAAGAAGATCGGCGCTGGCTTGCAGGCGTAGCTCGATATTGCGCTCGAGTTCTTCGAGAATTTGCTGCTTGAGTTGGTGGACAGTGCGCTGGCGCTCGAGCAAGTAGCCGATGAAGAGAAGGGTGAGCGCGCAGAAACCGAAGAAGGCGACGCGAAGCGTCCATTTGTTGGCGGCGTCGGGGTGGACAAAGACGAGCGGATACATGAAGACGGCCAAGCCGCTGGCCAGCACGAAAACGAAAACGGCTGCCATGATAGTGAGCTGAAGCTCGCGGCGCTCGAGGCGTTCGAGCTCTTGCCGATTGATAGTTGCCATAGCTGTTTCCACCTGACCGCTGAGAGACGGGCAGCGCCCGAAAAAGCGATTCGGTGCGTCCTGGAAATGTTGACGGGGAGAGATGCTTGGTGCAATAGGCGCGGGGTACTGCAGTGGCGGAAGCGATAACTGAGGAAAGCCAGTGAGTAGTGGGCAGTGGGTAGCCGGGAAGATGCGCACGCTTCACACCCCACCCCGGGTGTTTTGGCAGGAGAGTTTGGATTTGCTTGATTGTAAAGGAGTTGACTTTTTTCGCGACGACCAAGAGATCTCTTTTCACCTCCACGGCTTCGATAATAATCGCGGATGCTCTGAAGCTAGAAATAGTAAGTGGGCCTGGCTCTCACAATTCCTTCTGATATTTTCCCCTTGCATGTTGCTTCCACAAAAAGTACGCAAACATCAGGGCTAGAGAGCACAGTAAAGCACCCCCCAAAAGCTCCCACGGTTGCGTCGCCGGATTGGAAATGGACTCGTGCAGAAGTGCGCCACCAACCGACAGAAATGTGAGCGCCAGTGCCACTACGAGACCCTGAAAGAAGTTCAATCTATCCATTTGTCCGAAAGGCAGCGAGTGTGATCTACAACTTCGATGTTCGATTCAACCAAGGAATCGGCTCGAAGCCATGCTTCGTAACGAATCAAAATTCGCTCTCCGGTACGATGCATCAACATCCACAAGCCATGCATGTATCCGAGCTTCTTGAACATTCTGGACGTGGCGGGGATGTCGCTAGTTGTCGACGCTGTCACCTCGTCGTATCGCCTGCCGATTAATTCGTCGATTTTATATCCGAGGAGTTCGCAAAAATTGTCCGAAGCCCAAACGAATTTTCGATCACTGTCAACAACCGTCGTGTAAATGGGCGCAACGCGAGGTCCAGAAGGTTCACTGACTTCCAAGTAGTTTTGGAAGCATTCCACAATCCATTCAGGAACTTGGTCTGGAACATAGGGAATGATGCGAGGTGGGGTGTACGGCTTCTTATCCATTGCGGGCCTCAATTCTGTTCCATTGCGAAGTAAAGATATAACGATTTAGCGGATACAAAAAGGATCATAGTTACGTAAGTAGATTTGCTTACGTAATTCCACTGTTGCAGATTGATCGTAAACGGGCTCAGTATCCGGCCTCGCCACGGGGCTGCCACTCTAAATGGAGGTTGTTAGGGACTAGGGACGTGCTGCTGGTCCGGGGAATGTACGGAGGTGGCTATTATCAGGCCGTATTCCTCGTCGATGTGATAACTCATCTGCGACAGAAAGGCACGACAAGTCGGCGTGTAATTGGGTTCCGTGGATCTCAAGGAAAATCGTCGGGTGGAATTCGGCCAGGGCACGATGGGAGCCCTGCAAGACTTCGAGTTCCGCGCCTTCCACATCGATTTTTATGATGTCCGGGGGGCCGAGGCGCCTTGGTCCGTAGATGCCACTATCTAGAGTCGTTGAGGGCACTAACAATTCGCCGTTAGGCGAAAGGTGCGCCATCGGGGATTCCATGGCAGCCGCGGAGAATGAACGCGTCCCTTCTTCGTTGCAGACTGCCTGTCCAAAGGCGGTGCAATTCTGGAGGTTGTTCAGGGCAATATGCTGACGAAGGTACTCCAAGTTGCGTTCTAACGGCTCGAAGGCGTAGACACTTCCCGAAGGCCCGGAGCGTATGCTAGCCAGGAGCGAGTAGATGCCGACATTGGCCCCCACATCGTAGACCACGGCACCCTGAGTCACGAGGTTTGCGAAAGCGCGTAGACGGACTACCTCGTACGTGCCAAACCAGTAGGCATTAGGACCGGAGCCCTTGATCCACTTCATTCCGCGGAGTGGACCGCGTAGGACGCGAACTTCGGCCTCACGAGGGATCAGGGAGAGTGGCAGCCGCAGAACCTTCCCGAGCAACGCTTCCGAAGAACTCATGCTGGACCTCTGCGCGGAACCAGGGGACAGGTCATTGCTTGAGGTTAGCTCTAAACCCGTACCGTTTCCAAATCAAAGGTTCGGAAATCCGGCGGGCTCGCCTGGGAGCCCTGGCTTTGCAGTCGCTACGTGCTGCCGGTAGCGGAGCGGCGGGCGGCGAGGGCATCGGCCAGCGCGTTGAGGATCCAGGTCCAGCCTTCTTTGTGCTGATGGCCGAGTTCGTCGTCGGGGACGCCGGCGTGGCGAAGGGTGACATCGGTTTGGTCTCCGCGCTGCTGCAGGGTGACGGTGACGACGGACTCGGCGCCCTTGGTGCCTTCGGACATCCAGGTGAACTCGACGACACTCGGGCGCTCCATCTTGATGAAGCGGCCGTAGTGAGGCCAGACGCGGCCTTCATGCTTGATCGCGAGATAATACAAACCGTCTACCACCGGATTGAAGATGACGCGTTCGGCGCCGTGCCACGGTCCGCCCGGGCTTTTGGGATCGATCCAGACGTCGTAGATTTTTTCGGCGGGTGCGGGAATGGTGCGGTTAACGGTGATATCCGTAAAGTTCATCTTCAACTCTCCTTTTGATTTTGTCGGGCCTTTTGATTTTGTTGGGCAAAAAATTGTTCGAGGCGATCGAGACGGGAATTCCAGAACTGCTCGTATTTAAGGAGCCACTGAGCTACTTCGCGCAGCGGTTGCGGGGCTAGCTCCAGAGTGTTGTTGCGACCGCGGCGAGTGCGACGGACGAGCCCGGCACGTTCGAGCACGCGGACGTGCTTGCAGAATCCGGTGAGTGACATATCAAAGGGCTGGGCAACATCGGAGATGCGCGCGGGACCGCAGGCGAGGCGGTCGATGATGGCGCGGCGAGTGCGATGAGAGATGGCGGCGGCGACGGAATCGAGGTTGGTAGCGGGCGCGGGATGGTGAACCATATGGTTCAGTATAGGGGCGGGCAAAAGAACATGTCAACACGGCGGCTTAGTTTTTTCGAGCGTGGTTAGGCTGAAGCCGACGATGAAGTAGTTCAGCAGCAGCCCATACGAATCTGGCCGTCCACCACCGGCGGACCGAAAGCCTGCTTCGGAATCGGAGCGCCGTGCAACGTCATCCAGCAGCGGCGAGCGGCACCGAACAAGACCAGAATCACGCCGATGACGAACATGGTCATTAAGATTGAATCGAGGTAGCCAGTAAACATTTTGCCAGGCACTTTAGTTAGCGGCCAGAAGATGTTTTTAATGGACAGCACACCAGCCGTAAGTGTAGTCACGCCGACAAACAGCATGGGCACCGCCGTGATCCAGGCATATTTTGCTTTTCCCATGTTGATCAGAAACGTGGTGCTCACGGCCAGCGCGATAGTCGCGAGCAGCTGGTTCCCGGTACCGAAAAGCGGCCACAGAGTCGAAATGGACCCCGTGTAGATCAGGTACCCCCAACCGAGGACCACAAGGGTAGTAGTGATCAGATTTCCGGGAAGCCACTTCGCATTGGCAAAGGGCGTGTGAACCTTGCCCAAGAGTTCTTGCAAGACGTAGCGGGCCACGCGAGTGCCGGTATCGATAGTGGTGAGGATGAACAGGGCCTCAAACATGATGGCGTAGTGATACCAGTAGCCCATGAGACGAGCCATTCCCGGCAGCCCACGAAAAATCTGCGCCATGCCCACGGCCAGCGAAACTGCGCCGCCCGTGCGGCCGGCAAGATTCTCGCCCACTTCGGCTGAGAACATGTTGAGGTTTACGCTATGCATTCCTAGCTTTGCAAAAACGTCCGGGGGAACGTTAATCGCGAAATAATCTCCGGGAAAAAGGGAGCAAGCAGCGATGAGCGAGAGCACCGCCACCAGGGACTCCGCCACCATGGCTCCGTAGCCGATGAAGCGAGCGTCCGTTTCTTTATGGAGCATCTTGGGTGTGGTGCCTGAACCCACCAGCGAATGAAAGCCCGAAATCGCGCCGCAGGCAATGGTCACGAACAGGAAGGGGAAGAGCTTCCCTTTGATGATCGGTCCGCCGCCGTGGATGAACTGCGTGACGGCCGGGAACTTGATGTCCGGATGCACGATGATCACGCCAACAACCAGGATCGCGATCGTGCCGAGCTTGACGTAGGTTGATAGATAATCGCGCGGCTCCAGCAGGAACCATACGGGCAGCACCGAGGCGACAAACCCGTATATCGCCATCAGCACGGTGATTTGGTGCGGGCTGAAGGTAAGCTGCGCGGCAAACGGCGTCATGGCGACCCAGCGGCCTCCGATTACTGCGGCGATCAGGAGCAGCACACCAATTGCGCTGGGAACAGCAACCTTGATTTGTCCTGGAGTGCTCTTGAACATGTACAGGCCCATGAAAATACCGATCGGAATGGTCATTGCGATGGTGAACACGCCCCAAGGACTATTGGCAAGCGCGTTGACTACCACGATTCCAAGCCCCGCCAGCGTCACCAGCAAAATAAACAGAACCGCCAGCATGGCCACCAGGCCGGCAAACCGCCCGATTTCGGTCCGGGCTATCTCTGCCAGGGAGCGCCCACCATGCCGGACGGAGGCTACCAGGACCATGAAATCGTGCACACAGCCAGCGAGTACGGCACCAATCAAGATCCACAGGAATCCGGGAGCAAAACCAAATTGTGCGGCAAGTGTCGGACCCACAAGAGGTCCCGCTCCCGCAATCGCTGCAAAGTGATGCCCGAACAGCACAAGTTTCGGCGACGGGACATAATTGTGTCCATCTTCAAAAGTGTGCGCGGGAGTAGTCCTACGATCGTCCAGCGCCAGGACTTTAGCGGCAATGAAGGCGCTGTAGTAGCGATAGGCAATCGCGTAAACGCAAAGCGCGCCGAGGATCACGGGAAACGTATTCATAGTCGTCTCCTACATCGGGAAAGTCGATTTCAGGCAAGACCTGTTCCCAACATCCATTGATGGCAGTGCATGTTTTTCCCAGTCGTCCTCATCTTCTCATGAGCAATTAGAATTTCTGAAAACGGGCCAGTTGGAAAACGGACTTCAGCTGGTTCACGGAGCGTGCGTTTGCTAAACGCCCGCTCCGTGACGTGGACGATGTTAGAAGGTGAAAATAGGGCCGAACTCACTGCGGAGGTCGCGCCAAGTCCGAGAGGGGATACCTCTGAAAAGCGGCAGTTCCCCGGTGGAGCCGGGCACGGCTTTGGTTTCGAAGAGGGACTGTTCAAAGCCGAAGGTCACCCAGTTATTGAGCTTGTAGTACAAGGTGCCGACGTACTGCGCACTCCGATTACGGGTGCCGCGGGCGCCCGCAGCCAGCATTCGGCGGACATCGCGGGCCTTGGCGAAGTCTTCGCCATAGGTGAAATAGAGCGACCAGCCAGCATTGCGACCGGACGGGTCAGCGTTAAATATGCGAGAGAGTGGAAAACCTAGGCTAACGAAACCGCCCTGGGTGCGCACCGGGCGCTCAGGAGCGACGACCGCATTACCTGCCGCGTTGGTGCCGAACACGACATTGGACGCTCCGTCGACCGAGGCTACTACGGTGTTTCCGGTGAGTCCGAAGGTGTCGTTGAAGTTGGAGAAGAGCTGGCTGCCGAAGTAGTATCGCAGGTCGCTCCCGTTGTAGTACTTTCCGATTAAAGTGGCGAAGCGGGTGGGAAGCTGGAATTCACCCGTCCATGCGGCAGTAACGCTGCTGACCCTTGCGCCATTCGGGAAGGCCGCCTGGAATGCCGCAACCGCAGGCACCGCGGATTTCAGGACAACAGCGGTACGGCGCGCTTGCTCGCCGCTGAAAATGATCTGCGCGGGAGCAACGCCCGGAGCATGATCAAGTTGGAATTGGCCGACGATTCGGCCTTGCACTTCGGGGCGGCCCGAATCGGTGCCTTGGCGCTCGCCGTAGCCAAGCTGGTTGGCGACACCGGTCACGGTGAGAGTGCCAGTCGCAGTTTGCACGTTTGCGGGCACGTTACCGAAGGCGGGGAAAACCACGGCGACTTCGGGCATCAGCTTGAAGCCACCGCCGAAGTCGTGGGTCCAGCCGGCGCGCATCTGGGGCGCTCGTTCCCACAGAACACCGAAACCGATGGAGGTGCCAGTGGTTTCGAAGGTGATCGGAAGGGTGGAGGAGGTGAAGGGCGTCCAGTCCTGGCCGAAAAGAAGGTTGAGGTTATCGGTGTTGCTGAATCTGTAGTCCAGCCGCGCATAGGCCAAGCGGATGCTGAACATGCTGGAGCGTATAGTGCCGATATTCCTATTGTCAACGCGGCTGAAGTTTCCTTCAAAGTCGCCCTCGAATTTTCCGGTAATGGTGAACTTGGAGGATGGATCGAGCCATTCGATATTGGTGCCGATACGCGAAGCGCGAGCCTTCACGTGAAACTCGGGTGCGTCGTTGGGGCCGCTATCGGGCGCGAGAAATCCCGGAAGGGGGAAATCATCGCCGTTAGGCGAAGAGCTATCGTGGACGACAGTGGCTTTCACGAAGCCATAGGGGGTGACGCGAATCGATCCAATTTTGAATGAAGGCGTGCCCGCTTCTCGAGGGAGTGACCCTACCGGGAGGAAGCGGATTGGGGTAAGCGCCGGGATCACGGCCGAGGCGGCCGAAGCCGTTTGATCGGAAGGTGGATTCGCCGGTGGTGCTACGTTCGAGAGGGTAGATAGACTTGCTCCGTGGTTGACGGGCAAGCGGTAGACAGCGGCAATTTGAGTCGCGCCGCTCGTTCCTGCAGTGGAAGCGTTTATCACCGCGGGCGCGCCTTCGGTTTGATCATAATCGGCCTGCGAGATTACGCCCTTCCTGAGGAGCAGCTTGGCCAGACGGCGATTTGCGTCGTTAACAGAGGCGGCGTGACTGATTTGCGCCACTTCCTCCGGGGTCAAAATACCCTTTGTTTCTAAGATACGAATGAGGGGATTAACGGCAGGTTCATTGTCGGTCGATTGCTGGGCCCAGATCCGATCACATAAGGCAAGAACTACTAACAGAGACACCACTACGCAGAATGGTTTGCTTCTCATCGCAGCCACCCCCTGTAAGTCATAACTGGAATGCTTAGTTCATGAGATTTTAATGGCCCTGAAACATACCGTTCATATAGCGGCTCGGCGACGGTTGTCAAGAACTCTACTTTCGGCAAACGAATCGATTGCAAGTCAGCCAGCGCATGCGGGGAACGCGACTAAATCGAGGTAGAACAAGAGAAATTTTAAAAGAGCTTTGACGTGGAAATGGAGGATGGGTTGACGAGCGGTTGGGAGGACTTATACCATCGGGTCGCCGAAAGTTAGCGAAAGTCCATTCTGGGTGCCAAGGGAAGTTGTCGGGGGAACCGGGAGTGCGTTGCGGAGTTCTGGAACAGTCCGCGGGACTGGTCTGGTTCGGAGCGAATCGGAATCCCTATTGTCTTGCCTGTTGTTGAAGCCACGAACGAACTGTAATATTCGTAACTTCAAATCCATCAATGAATTAGAGTGAGACTCCTGCGGATTGTTACAGGATATTCACATTCGTTTGACGTAACAGTAAGACGCGACAACTACCTTCCTCGACGGGGTGATTCGCATACTTAACGGTATTGGGGTCGAATTTTGCGTAAAAGAGAGAGGCGATGAGAAAATTTGCAGCACTAACAGTGTCGATTTTTCTGATGTACGGAATAGCGCTGGCGGACACACCGAAAGACGCTAATCCGGAACCCGGCAAGGCAGCCAAAGCTGGGAAAGCGGCAAAAGCTAAGGCGGGGAAGAGCGCGGAGAAGGAAAGCGCTGCGTTTGCAGCCGAACTGGAGGAGTTGCGGCAGACGCTGCAGGCGCAGCAGGAACAATTGCAGATGTTGAAGGAAGAGCTGGCAAAGCGCGACCGGCAGATCGATGAAGCACGGGACGAGGCGTCAACGGCGAACACTCGCGCGATAGAGGCGAGCAGCAAAGCCACGGCAGCGGTGAGCGCGAGCGCGGAGGTTAAGAGCGCGGCGACGTCGCTGAATACTTCCGTGAGCGACCTGAAGGTAAGCAACGAATCGCTGCGCACCACAGTGGCTGCGGCGCAGGCGGACGCGAAAAAGGCGGAGGAGACGGGGCCAGCAACCATCAAGTACAAGGGGGTTTCCATTACGCCGGGAGGTTTCCTGGCGGCGGAGACAGTGTCGCGTACCCGTGCAGCGAGTGCTGATATCAACACGCCATTGACCGGCATTCCCTACCCAGGGAATGCGCTGTCGAAAGTAGCCGAGAACCAATTCACTGCACGCCAGAGCCGCGCTTCGCTCCTGGTCGAAGGAAATGTCGGCAGTTACAAAGCGACCGGCTACTACGAGGGAGACTTCCTGGGTACGGGAGTAACCTCGAATAATCGGCAGAGCAATAGTTACGTTTTCCGCCAGCGGCAAGTATGGGGACAGATCGCAACGCCAGGCGGGTTTAGCGTCACGGGCGGGCAGATGTGGTCGTTGACAGCCGAGACCAGAAAGGGCATCCAGAATCGGCTGGAAGCGCTGCCGATGGTGATCGATCCACAATACAACGTCGGCTTCACCTGGGCCCGGCAGTACGGGTTCCGAGTAGTGAAAGACTTCGGCGGGAAGGTCGCTCTCGGTCTGTCCGTGGAAGGTCCACAAGCGACAATTGGCGGACGTGGATTCAGCACGCGTACGAGCACTACGGCCTTGGGCGCCGTGACGACCATTACGAATACTTTCATCAACGCGCCTGGTGCTGGCGGCGGGCTGCTTAACTTTGTGGATACACAAGGCTACACGGTTAACAAGGCTCCGGACGTAATTGGCAAAGTCGCACTTGATCCAGGGTTTGGGCACTACGAGGTGTTCGGGATCCTTAGTACCTTCCGTAACCGAATCTACCCTTGCGGCGTCGTAGGAACGAACGCCGGGAATACTCCTACGCCCGTGACGCCCACAGCAGTTCTTTGTCCGGCAAATGGCACGGCAACGCCAAGCGCAGCAGGCGCCTTCAACGATACAAAAGTTGGCGGCGGTCTGGGCGCCAGCGTGCGCTTCCCACTGGCTCACAAGAAAGTGGACTTCGGAGTTAAGGGCGTAGCTGGCGACGGCATCGGCCGTTACGGTTCCGCACAGCTGGCGGATTTGACGTTCCGCCCGGATGGTACGGCATCATTTCTCCGCACCGCTCATGGCCTCGGAATTCTTGAGTTTCACGCTAACGCCAAGCTGGATGTTTATGCGTATTACGGCGCGGAATATGCTTGGCGCGCAGCATATCAGGGTTATACGACGATCGCAGTTACGAATACGCCTGCGATTCCGGCAACGGGAACCACGCCAGCCATTCCGGCGACGAGCAACACCACCATATCGACGACGGGTATCGGTGGCTATGGCTCGCCGCTTGCAAACAACAGCGGCTGCAGCACGGAAGCGGCGCCTGCGTCGAACATCGCTCCTTCTGCAGGTGGGACTTGCGCAGGCGACATTCGGGTGATCCAAGAAGGCACGCTGGGCTTTTGGCACAAGTTCTACACTGGGCCGAAGGGCGGCTTGCGCTGGGGCATCCAGTATTCGTACTTGACGAAGAGTGGATGGTCCGGGAGCGGAGGTCTGCCGGCAGGCACGCCTGGCATCTCGCCAAAGGCAGTGGACAACATGATATGGACGTCGTTCCGCTATTACATACCGTAGAAGCGGGCTAAGTATTTAGAAAAGCGATGAAGTGCATTAGGGCAGCTCCTTCGAGAGCTGCCCTTGTTGTTTTTATGGAGTCGGGGCGCGGACGCCAAGACACGCCGTAAGTCATTGCATTACGGAGGCTTATAGAACGCTCCGCCGGAGCGAGATTCAACAGAAGGTGTAACGATTGTAACAATGCTGTAACACGAGAGGGGCACACTGGGGCATCCAAGGCGGTAAATCAAATAAATCAATCGACGGAGAGACGCATGAAGCGAATTGCAGGAAACTTCCTGGCAGCCCTGGCACTCGCGCTCACAGTTGTGGTGTTTGCGCACGCGGCGCTTTCCATCAACGGAGCGGGCGCGTC
>Ga0137409_10002049_pt1 | contig 21716 bp, 11 predicted proteins | sample CZODoug1_16funga_FD_122059 | JGI IMG/M metagenome (GOLD analysis project Ga0137409, IMG submission 122059) | Vadose zone soil fungal communities from Angelo Coast Range Reserve, California, USA - CZODoug1_16fungal (Hybrid Assembly) | ecosystem: Environmental > Terrestrial > Soil > Vadose zone... | reverse complement strand
CGGCAGTGCAGGAGCGCTCGCACCACGTACTTGCGCACCATACGCTCGGAGACCTTCATCTCCCGCGCAATGGAGGCGAAGTCGCGCCCGTAAAACTCATTCAGGACGAACGCCTGCCGGCACTTCGGCGGCATGGCGGCGATCAGCCGCCCCAGCCGCTGCACCGTCTGCTCATCCGCGACGCACCGCTCTGGCGTGCGCACGTCGGCGAACTCATGAAACAGCGGCAGCTCGGTCGCGCGCACATGTGCCGCATCACGCCGCCGCCGATCGATCGCGATGTTGGCAGCGGTCTTGAACAGGAACGCGCGTAAGTAGCTCACCGCGCCGGGCTCATCGAGGCTGAGCAAGCGCACGTAGGCTTCTTGCGCCACCTCGCGGGCATCCTGGTACGAGCGCAGCCGCGCCATCAGGAAGCGGATCAGGGCTTCGTTGTGCTCACGGAACAGCCTCTCGACGAGCGCCACGCGGGAGCGGTGCTCCTCGGGAGCCTCCTCGGGCAAGGTGCCCGGCTTGGACTGCCGCGCGCTCATCGCAGGCGGTGACTCGCTTTGACCCACTATTAAGACGAAGACCGATCTTCATTTTGAACTCTTTCTTCGCTTGTGCAATTGGGGTTCAATGGCGGGGAGTCTCTTCGTCATAACCCCTGTCACAAGCGGCTGTTGAGCCGTGCACGTATCGGGGAGCGCACACAATGACGAAGGGTCTTATTCGCGTGATCGAGCGCATCTCAGTGGTTCTGGTGCTCTCAGCCCTCGCGGGCGTTCGCCCCGGCATTGCCGCAGCGGATCTGTCCTCCATGGTCAGGTTCGACATCGCGCCTCAGCAACTGCCGTCGGCGCTGCTCAAGTACTCGCAGCAGTCGGGGGTGCAGGTGACGAGCTCGGGCGACCTCATCGAGGGAAAGACTTCCGCAGGGTTGGTGGGGACATTTCAGGCGCGGGGCGCGCTGGAGCAGCTGCTGATGGGGACCGAGCTGGGGTATGTCGTGATTGACCCCAACACGATCGCAATCCAGCCGATCGCAGGGCACAAGCCTTCGACTGCCCACTCCTCAGGCGAGGCGAGGGCGACGGGTGAGGCATCGACCAAGGACGATCAGAAGGCCAAGGGGTCCTTCTGGGACCGCTTTCGCCTGGCTCAGATGGATCAGGGAAGAGCTGCGAGCGATACCTCAGTAGAAAAGCAAGACGAACAGGCTTCCAGAAAAACGCTTGTGCAGCTCGAAGAAGTCATCGTCACCGGATCGCGCATTCCCACACTCGCGGGGCAGGGCGCGCAAGACGTCAAGATTTATACGCGAGAGAAGATTGAGCAAAGCGGGCAGACGACCATAGCCAATTTTCTCAATACGCTGCCCGACGTATCGATCGCAGTCACCGAAAATGGATTTCAGACGATCAACGGGGGTTCAACGGTCCAGCTGCACGGACTTCCGATCGGAACTACGCTGGTGCTTGTCAACGGCCGCCGGGTGGAGGCCTCCGGAGCTACACAGGCGGGTAGCGGATTCAACTTCTTTGATCTCAACACCGTCCCGGCGATGGCAGTGGAACGGATCGAAGTGGTTTCGGAGGGTTCCTCGGCCGTATATGGCTCCGATGCGATCGCTGGCGTGGTGAACATTATTCTGAAGAAGCAATTTCAGGGCGCGGACTTCAGTACCCGGTACGGGTGGGCCTCGGGAATGGGCGAGTCGAACACCAGCCTGGCTTTCGGTAAAACCTGGCAACGCGGTTCATTTTCGATCATCGGCAGCTATCAGAAACGGAGCGAACTGCAGGGAACGGAACGCCCTATCACCGCCAACGCCGATAAAACGCCTTTTGGGGGCAGGGATTTTCGAATCACCACCTGCAGTCCAGGCACCGTATTCTCTCTCGATGGAAATCCCTTGCCGGGGCTCGGCCAAGCAACCTTCGCAGCGGTTCCGGCGGGCTTCACGGGGACCCCGTCGCAACAGGAATTCGTTGCTACCGCTGGCAAGATCAATAAATGCGGCATCTATACCAACTTCTCCTTGGTCCCTGCAACACACCGCACAGGCGCGTTTGCCTTCGGTCACTACGATCTGACGTCTGCAGTGCATTTGTTCGCGGAGCTGATGTATTCCCACACTGAGCAGCTTTACGAAACATTTCCGCCGGGGCTCTTTGCTCAGCAAGGATTCGCGAGTTTCCCGGTATCTGCAGCGAATCCTTATAACCCTTTTGGCAAAGACGTGGGCGTGAGTTATTCGTTTGCTACGGGCTTCGGACGCACGGCGACCCCTCTCGACACCGTCTTTCTCAGACCTTTGATCGGAGCCAAGGGAAATTTCCTGAGCAATTGGGAGTGGGAGGTGGCCGGATGGGAATCCCGCGACCGCTCCGAGCTGACTTCGACTAACACGTTAGATGACCTCAAGGTTCAAGGGGCGCTCAATTCGACGAACCCGAGCACCGCTCTAAATCTATTTGTGGACGGTCCCGCCGGATCTGCGCAGCTGCTGCAATCTCTCGTGTTCAGTGTTTTCACTCAGTACATCGGCCAGTCAACGGCGGTCAATGGCTTTGTGCGGGGACCGATTTTCCATTTGCCTGCCGGATCGGTGGAACTGGCGTTGGGCGGCGAGTACAGCAAAGACAAGCTCTATTCGGATCAGGTTAACAGTCCTTTTGCGCCGTCCAATACGAAGTTAACCTTTCGGCGTCACAGTCATGCGGTATTCGGCGAGGCGAGGCTGCCGATCTTGGCAAGCCATACCAACCCACCTGCCGGCGATACGCTCGTCCTGACCCTCGCCGGTCGTTACGACAGTTACAGTGACTTCGGTAACAAGACCACCCCGCAATTCGGCGCAGAATGGCGCCCCGCAGAATCGTTACTGATTCGCGGTACTTACAGCCGGGCGTTCAAGGCTCCGGGCCTCGGTCAAGTTCACACACCGTCTGCGAGCTTTCCCGGCGTCGTCACCGATCCATTGAATGGCAATCAGCCCGAGTTTCCAACCATCGTGTACGGCGGCAATCCGGATCTCAAAGCAGAAACGGGCGAGTCGCGCACCGTGGGGTTTGTTTGGTCCAGCAAGGCCATCGCGGGCCTGCAGCTGTCCGTCCGCCATTGGCGCCTGGATGAGGACAACAGCGTCAATTTTCTGGGCGAACAGATCGTGGTGAACAATGAAAATATTTTCCCGGGTCGCGTTATCCGCGGGCCCAGTCAAAATGGACAACCCGGACCCATTACGGAGGTCGACATCTCGTACGTGAACTTCGGCAAGATTCACGTGAGGGGCTTCGACTACGAAGTCAGCTACAGACTACGGACTGGCATCGGCGAGTTTCCGGCCTCACTAGCGGCAACCCAGACCTACGACTACAAAACCGCGCTCCAACCGGGACTCACACCAACGGATCGGACCAGCAAGGCGAACGATGACGGCAACTTCGCGCCCCGTTGGAAAGGCACGCTCGCCCTGGGGTGGAAGCTCGGCCCGTACGGCGTGAATCTCACCGGCCGATTCGTTGGGCCGTACCAGGACTACGCTCCCCTGACTAACGGCACAGTGAAAACCTTGGGCGACTTCTGGCTGCTTGACGCCAATTTCCGCATTGCCATGGGCGAAGTGCTCGTGCCCCAGAACCGCTGGCTGAAGGAGGCCTACCTTGATTTTGGGGGAACAAACATCCTTGACCGCTCGCCTCAATACTCGAATTTCTTCTTCGGGCTCCTGGGTTACGATCCGACTCAGGGCGACCTGATCGGCCGGTTCCTTTACGCGCAGCTCGGAGTGCGGTGGTGAAGCCGGGATCGACCGCCGGCGATCAGCCTCGCGACATGCATGCAGGGCTATGGGTACTCAGCCTATTGGCGACGCTGATCGGCTGGACATGCTCGCCCTGCGAAGCTGCTAATCGTCGTTTCACCGTCGCCGACGACATCGCGTTCGTTCAATTTCGGCACCCATTCTCCGAAGTGGCCGAGCCGGACATCTTTTCTCCGGATGGTCATTATTTTTTCGTGGAAACGGAGCGCGGTCTGCTCGACCAAAACAGACCTGAACACACCCTGCGAATTTTCCGCACCGAGGAGGTGCAGCGGTTCGTTCTTCATTCTGAACTTGAGCGCGAGCCAGCGCCTCTCTGGGCAATCAGGCGGGCCACTTACAAAAATGGTCCCCTCATCACACGCATTCGCTGGCTGGCAGATTCAAGCGGAATTGCGTTTCTCGCCAAGAACGCTTTGGGGAACGAGCAACTGTTTGTAGCGGATCTCGCCACGAGGAAGGTTCACGCATTGACTCTGGAGGATCAGCGAGTTACGGCTTTCGACATCCGCGACCGAAATCACGTCGTCTACAGCATTCAAAGCCCGATCATTCAGGAGAGCGCGAATGCGGAAAGTCGGGCCGCCGCGATTGTCGGAAGCGGGCGTCCGCTGTACAGCCTCATGTTCCAGGCATCCATCGCGACGTTTTACGATCTGAGCGAGCTTTGGGCCATTGCGAATGGCAAACGATTTCGGGTCGAGGACGGTAATACCGGTCGACCCGTGTATCTGCATTCCGCTGGAGAAAGCGCGCTGGCATTATCGCCTGACGGTCGTTCTGCCGTGACTGCACTCACCGTTGACCCTGTACCACCCGCGTGGGAGGCGTTCTACCTGCCGCCGCGGCCGGACGCTTCGCGTCGCATCCGAGCCGGCCGACAGGACCCGCAGGCATTCAATGGCAGCGACCATGTGAGCGAATACGCTTTGATCGAGCTATCGAGCGGGGAGGTGAGAACACTAATCCATGCGCCGATCGGTAACGCTGCGGCATGGTCGAGCTTCGAAAGAGCCGACTGGTCTTCAGACGGCCGATTTGTCGTCCTGTCGAATACTTTTCTTTCTCGGAATGAACACACGAGTCCGGAAGGCGGCGGACCCCATCCGCCCTGTGTCGCCGTGTTCGATCTCGTAGAGGGGCGCGTCGATTGTGTAGAACGCCTGAAAGGTCCTGACGAGCGCGACTCCCATTTGGTCGAGAACGTCCATTTCGAGCACGGCGCGGCGAACAGCTTGATCATCGACTACGAGATCGAGAACGGCTCTCACGGCGTCATGCAGGCCTCGACTACTTACGCGCGATCGAGCGACGGCTCCTGGACAGTCGCAGCGGGGGAATCCGGCCCGCAGAATCGACGGATCAAAGTTTCCGTCAAACAGAGCTTAAACGATCCACCGGTTCTCATTGCCACCGACACCACCACCCAAAGTTCTCGTATCATCTGGGACCCGAATCCGCAATTGCAGGATATCGCTTTGGGCGAGGCGTCCGTATTCAAATGGCAAGACAAGACGGGGCGCGACTGGATCGGCGGTCTGTATAAGCCACCGGACTATACTCATGGGCAAAGGTATCCGCTGGTCATCCAAACGCATGGCTTTTCCCCGCTTTATTTCGTGCCCAGCGGTCTATTCAACTCAGCATTCGCGGCTCGCGAACTGGCAGCGGTGGGAATTTTGGTGCTCCAGGCGCAAGATTGCCCGTACTCGGCCACTCCCGCAGAACTGTCGTGCAATATCGCGGGCTATGAAGCGGCCGTGAAGCAGTTGGCAGTCGAGGGTCTGGTAGATACCAACGATGTCGGGATCGTTGGCTTCAGTCGCACATGTCTCTATGTGATGGAGGCGTTGACGGCAAGCTCGCTGCACTTCAAGGCCGCATCGATCACCGATGGGGTCATGGCCGACTACCTTCAATATCTGATGTCGGTGGACTCGCCGGGAAATGCGCTAGCCAATGAATACGATTCAATAATCGGTGCGCGACCGTTTGGCGGAGGTCTGCAGCAATGGTTGCAGCGCTCGCCGCTATTCAACGTGGACAAGGTGACGGCACCGCTGCTCGTCGTCGGGGAAGGACCGTCGAGCCTGCAGTTCATGTGGGCGCCGTACGCCGCGCTGCGCTATCTGCACAAGCCCGTGGAGTTGACTCTGCTGAACACCGACGAGCACGTCCTAACCAATCCCGCGGCGCGGCAGGTGTCGCAGGGTGGATCGGTTGATTGGTTCCGGTTTTGGCTGCAGGACTACGAAGATCCCGATCCCGCCAAGGCCGAGCAGTACGCCCGCTGGCGCAAGCTCCGGGACATGCAGAACGCGAACGAAGCTGCGAGTGGCAGCACTCATTAGTCGGAGCCCTCCACGCATCACCTCAATCTCGGCGCGCGTCGGCGAGCGAGGGGCGGCACCTTGGGACACTGGCGTGAGGCACGTCGACGTGTACAGGCCCACCCCCCGTCGCCGCCGCGATGGAAGGGACGGGATTCGTTGGAGCTCGTCTATCAGCTGAACGAGCGGTCCCTGACGCTTCTCGCCGATGCAGCCAGGAGCGGCACGTCCGAGTGGCTCGCAGAAACTCCCCACCGCGTGTTCTGGTCGGAGCTCACGACCGAAGCCATTCAGCGCGCCGCTCGATTTCCGTTCGTGATCCTGGAGGCTCACTTCACGGACGACGAGTGGTGGCGAGCGGCTTCGGTAAACCCGCAGGACGTGATCGAGCAGAGCCTGGGGCCGACTTGCTGGCCGCACGAGGAGGCTCAGCAACTGATGAGCGAGGCGCTGGTCTTTGCCTGGCATACCGCCAAATGGGATCGGAGGGTTGCGCGCTTGTCGTTGGGAATGTCGACCGGGGTGGTCGGTTTGATGGCGGCACTCACACCGCAGCAGCTCGCGGTGATCTCTTCGCGGCATTGGGGCGTACCGCGGCTGCGATGGCACGACCAACCCGACTTCTGGACACGACTGCTGGTGGCGGCCCGCGATGACGACGAGGACGCCCTGAGCGAAATTCCCCTTCACGCCAAACTCCTTCTGTCGGGCACGCTGGTCGCGCGCTCGACTCTGGTGAAGTTGTGAACGTGAGCGCGAGGTGGTCCTACCGTTTAGACAGCTGAGTTCGGCAAAAACCTCCGAATCGACGTCGAGCCCGGAAGTCGGCGGCACTGGCGTGCATTCGCCAAGAAGAAGACGAGCACACTCCCACATATATAGACACGGGAGGGCATCGAAAACCTCCAGTGGCGGTTGATGGAAACATTAGGTCTAGTCTTCAATCACGGTCGATGTCATCGTACCGTCATGTCCGGCTGGCCGAAGTACCTGAAGAAAATGCGGGGCGTTCTATCCCGTCACGGCCGTGAACGCGAAGAAATCGAGGACCTGATGCAGGACGCCCTGGTGCGCCTGCTCGAATACTGTGAGCACGGGGCCGAGGTGCGCGAGCCCGAGGCCGTCCTGGTACGTACGGTGCAGCGCCTGGCCATGAACCACGATCGCGATGCCCATTCCGATCTCTACGTGGGCCAACCCGTTGAAAAGCTGGATTTGATCGACCCCGGGCCGAGTCCCGAGGAGGTTTTGTCAGGGGAACAGTGTCTAGATGAATTGAGGAGGACCCTCGACGCCGTGAGCCGCCGGACCCGAGAGGTGTTCTTCCTGCAACGATTGCACGGATTCAGCTACGCCCAGATCGCGCGGCAGATGAGTATGCCGATGAGTACGGTGGAAAAGCACATGGCGCGGGCGATGACGGTGCTGATTGAGAAGAAGCGACGCGAGAGGCAAGAATGACCATGACCGCGTCTGCCGACAGACCCTCTGAGAATACTCCGTCGGCCGCCGCTTGTGCCGAAGCAGCCGCCTGGGTCGCGCGGCTGCATGGAGAGGATCGAACCGCGAGCGTTGAGGCGGGCTTTAAGCGCTGGTTGGCGGCCAGCGCGGAGCACCGCGCGGCCTTTGAGATGGCGAACGAGATCTGGGTGGGCGCCGAGCAATTGCCGAAGCCGGCGGCTCCGGCGTTCGTGCGCTGGCCGAGGGCGGCGCTCGTTGTCACGGTGCCGCGAGCATTGACGGGTGTCGGCGTGGCGGCGATTGCGATCAGTCTACTGCTTCATTTTCGGGATCCCGGCCTCGCCACGCGCGTCGGCGAGCAGCGCAATCTGAGCTTGGAAGACGGCACTCGCATTTCGCTCAATACGGCAAGTCGGGTCCACGTCCACTATGACCGTACTGCGCGGCGGGTGGAGCTCGACGAGGGCGAAGCCTACTTCGAGGTTGCCAAGCGTCCCGATCGGCCGTTCATCGTGCTCGCCGGTGGCACGCGCGTCGTGGCCCGAGGGACGGCATTCCTGGTCCGGCGCGATGACGAGCGCGTCGCAGTGACCTTGGTCGAGGGCAAAGTAACCGTCGCACCCGCAGGCGAAGCGCTGCCCTCCAGGTCGTCGGCTCCGCCCACCTCGTCAGTTACCGCGCCTTTGTCCGGCTCGGATGCTCCACCCTCGGACCCAGGCGGGTCGGCCGGTGACATCACACTCTCGCCCGGTCAGCGATTGACCTTTGTCAACCACCAGGCGCCCCGGCTCGATCGCCCCGCGATCGAACGGGTGACGGCCTGGCAGCGCGGCCAGGTCATTCTAGATCACACCCCGCTCAAGGATGCGGTCGCGGAGATGAACCGCTATAGCGATGTTGAACTGACGATTGAGGATCCTGAAGCCGCGCAAGCGCAAGTAACGGGGATCTTTCGCGTTGGTGACTCGCAGAGCTTCGCACAGGCGGTCGCAGAAACTTATCACTTCAGGATCGTCGATCGCGGAGGCCAAATCATGATCTCCGGCGTGCCCGGGGGATAGAGTCGCGTTGCAAATAAACACCAGTTGGAGGTTTTTACCGGACTGCCGTGTCTAGCTCTTCAGGGGCGTCATTTACCCAAATAACTGCAACGGACTACCCTCACTGAAGGGGTCTCCATGCGACACGCGGTTCGCTCAGTTCTCTGTCTTCTAGCAGCACTTCTCGCGTTCGCGCCGTTGGCGTCATTCGCGCAGACCGCGAGCTTCAATTTGCCGGCACAGCCGCTGGCGGAATCGCTAAAGGCTCTAGGTGCCCAGGCGAACCTCAACGTTATGGTCTCGCCGGCCCTGGTCGATGGGAAACAGGCGCCGGCGCTCAAGGCAAAACTGTTGGTGAGCGACGCGCTCGCGCGGCTATTGAACGGGACGGGCCTCGAGTACCACTTCGTCAACGATCAGACGGTAGTGATTCGTGAGAAGGGGGTGGTAGCGGTGAAGGATCCGCCTGTTGGGCAGGTCACCAATACCGATGGTCAGGACTCCACAAAGGAGGCCGGGAAGAAGTCTTCCCAGGACTTTCGCGTGGCTCAAGTGGATCCGGGAAAAACTTCGGGCGATGTTTCAGTAGAGACGTCAAGCAGGCAGGAGTCTAAACAGAGGCAGTTTGTACTTGAAGAAGTCGTTGTTACGGGATCGCGCATTCCGGTCGTGGCCACCGCAGGGCCGCAGGACGTCAAAATCTACACGCTCGAGATGATAGAGCAGAGCGGACAAACAACGGTTACTGATTTTCTCAACACGCTGCCAGACGTGTCGATCTCAATCAATGAAAACGGCTTCCAGACGTTTCAGGGTTCCACGACCATCCAACTGCACGGCTTACCGCTGGGGACGACCCTAGTACTCATTAACGGGCGTCGAGTGCAATCTTCAGGAGGCACATTTGGTACGTTCTTTGATCTCAACAGCATCCCACTAGTCGCCGTCGATCGGATCGAAGTGGTGTCCGAAGGCTCCTCTGCAATCTACGGCTCCGACGCGATTGCGGGCGTGGTCAACATCATATTGAAAAAAGACCTCAGTGGCTTCGAAGCAAGTGGAAAATACGGCGCGGCCGACGGATTCGATGAATGGGACGGCAGCTTGGCGTGGGGAGCACACTGGGACAAGGGCTCGCTGTCAATAATTGGTAGCGTCCAGACACGACGTGAGCTTAGCGGGTCCGAACGCGCACTCACCGGAAATCAAGACTACCGGGCGTATGGCGGGATAAACGCTCGATCCAATACGTGTAATCCCGGGAACGTCTTCTCTGTCGATGGGAGCAATCTTCCTGGGGTCGGTGCACCCTTTGCGGGCGTTCCCGCCGGATTTACCGGAATCCCAACACAGCAAGAGTTCGCGAGAACCGCAGGCACCCTCAACGCGTGCAGTCTCAATAGCTACGTCTCAGTGATTCCAGCGACCACACGGCAGGGTGTACTAGCGCAGGGAAACTATGAACCAAACTCATCGGTTGAGCTATTTGCCGAATTGATGGCTTCACATGTTAGGGAAGCCCTGGAAGGAAGCCCTCCCAGTTTGTTTGGTATTCCAGGCTTTCAGGCCTATACGGTATCTGTGGCGAATCCTTACAATCCATTCAATCAAACGGTGGGCGTGGGCTATTTGCTGACGGATTTGGGCAGAAGTGCGCAACCGAGTGACACCAACTTTTTCAGACCGCTGATCGGTGGTCGAGGTACGCTGCTCAGCACATGGAAGTGGGAACTGTCCCTGTGGGACTCGTTCGACCAATCGCACTTTGCGATCAAGAACAATCTGGATCCTACGGCGGTTCAGAACGCTCTGAATGCTTCTGATCCGGCAACAGCGCTAAACCCGTTCACAACTGGCTCTCCAGGGTCGGCACAGCTTTTACGCTCGTTACTTGCTCCCGATCAAACCATTCACTTCTATGGTCAAACATTGGCGGCGAATGGCTTCGTACACGGCCCACTGCTTCAACTTCCTTCCGGCTCGGTCGAAGGCGTTCTCGGCGCCGAGTACGATCGAGACAGACTAGATATTAATTACATAAATGCCCCAGCATTCGAACCCCCGAACACCGAGTCGAATCACACGAGAAACAGATACGCGTTTTTCGCGGAGGCTAGGGTTCCCATACTTGCGAATCGCTCCCATCCTGTAGCAGGCGACGTACTTGCGCTGACACTAGCGGGCCGATATGACCACTACAGCGATTTCGGCAACAAAACGACCCCTCAGGTTGGAGTCGAATGGCGGCCGAGCGACACATTTTTGATTCGCGGTGCGTATAGCCGCGCATTCCGGGCACCGGATCTGTACTTTCTCTATTTACCTGTCAGTGGCTTTCCAACGACTGTCGTCGACCCGCGCAACGGCAATCAGCTCGAAACGATCACGGAAGTGTCCGGCGGGAACACAAAGCTCCAAGCGGAAACTGGCCAGTCGTGGACATTTGGTCTTGTGTATTCCAGCAAGGCTATTGAGGGCCTACGGGTATCCGTTGCTCATTGGAAAGTCGAAGAAAGTGACAGCATCCAAACCCTTCCGCTTCAGGTTCTCGTGGACAACGAAGATCTTTTTCCCGGCAGCGTGATTCGAAATGCCGCGGGCGTCATAACGCAGGTCAATGCAACGTACCTAAACTTTGGCAAGATCGACGTCGCTGGACTGGACTACCAGATCAGCTATCGCGCAGTCACTAACTTCGGCGAGTTTTCACCTTCACTAGCCGCGACCCAAACGTATCGGTACCGCGCGGCGCTCACGCCTGCCACACCACCGATCGACGCAACAGGCAGAGCGCAGGATAGCGGCAACTGGGCACCACGCTGGAAGGGTATCGCGTCAATAGGTTGGAAGCGCGGGCCTTACAGCCTTTACGCGGCTGGCCGCTATGTAGGGAGGTATACTGATTACGACTCGACAAGTGAGATCGGCAACTTCTGGCTCTATGACGCGAACTTTCGCTGTGCAATCGGCCAGGTGCTGACGCCAACCAGCCCTTGGTCAAAAGGGGCGTACTTAGAGCTTGGCGGCATAAATCTCTTCAACCGTGCGCCTCAATACTCGAACTATTTCTTTGGCTCAGTCGGCTACGACCCGGCACAGTCGGACATTCGCGGCCGGTTTCTATACGCACAGCTTGGCGTCAAATGGTAGGGCATCGCCTGGGATTCAACGCGAGAGGGAGCGGGATACTGCATCGACGGTTCCACTCTCCATATATTGAGCTGCAGCGCTTCTCCTCGAGCACACTCCGTGCGTGGGAACTTGCGGTTGTTCTGACAACTTTGATTGGCGCGTCCGCAGCGACGCAGGCGGCTACGCGACACGGCGTTGGCTTGAGGGACCTACGGGGATTCACTGGGGCCCAGAATCTCCGACTGTCGCCTGATGGCAGGATGTTGGCATACGTCACCGCTACAGACGGGGGCCCGTTGAGTGGAACCGTGTGGCTGTCGCCGACGAAGGCGGGCAGTACTCCGCGCAAAATCGGAGAGGGGTTCTTGCCACTCTGGTCCCCGAATGGGACCAAGCTGGCCTATTACTCGCACAAATCCAAGTCCTTGCAACTCTGGATTTTTGACTTGGCCACAAACCGCAGCAGACCCGTAACGCGCTTGAGAACGGGCATCGATCCTGATCCGAGTACCAGACTCGGCGGATGGATATGGGACCCATTTCGGTATAGCTGGTCTCCAGATGGGCGGCAGCTGGTGTTCGCATCACGGGTCGCGGTCAGAGAGAAGCAGCCGACGCGGCCGGAACCTAGGATGTCCGCTTCCCCCCGAAACCACACCGCCGACTGGCCTCTCGTGCTGACGACTCGCACGCCACCCGAATTGGCGATCAGAGGGGTTTTTACGCACGGTTTTGGAGACGCGCAGTGGAAGAACGGCACTGTCGTCGACGAACCGGACCCAAAATCAGCAGAGCCAACTCGCAGGGTTAGTCAGCTTTTTGTTGTAGCCGAGAACCCGAAGCTTATCCGCCAGCTAACCCAGGACGAAGCGGGATACTTCAACCCTCTTTGGTCGCCGGATGGGCAGACCATCGTCTGCGCCTCGAACGAGGGTAGGCCTGTTGGCGGATTCGGCGCCACAGTGACGAACATTTACGCGATAAGCCCGGTTAACGGCGCCAAGACTCGGCTCACATCAGGCCCCGGCAATAAATGGATGCCCGAATGGTCCTCCGACGGACAAACGATTGCATTCTTGGCCAGTGAGCGATCGGGCACGACGTCAGTAGTTGTAAGTCCAAGGACCGGCGGCAGCGCAACCAATGTCACAGCACGACTTGATCGATCTGTTGTGGAGTTTCAGTGGGTTTTTGATCACAACTTCCTCCTCGCCAACTATGTTGATGGCGTGTCATGGTCGATCGCTCGCATTGATATTGCGACCTCACACATCGAGCCCCTGAGCGACAAGCAGAGCGCATTCAGAAGCTCAATAACCGTTTCTCGAAGTGGGACATTGGCGTGGATGCAAGACGATCCAACGACGCCCGCGGCAATCTATGTGCTGCCAGCTGGCGAAGACTCGCCATACGTTCTGCGCGATCTGAATCCGCAGGTCGGGCGCCTGAAGACTGGGGCTCAAGAGGTCATCAGATGGCGAAATGATCGCGGCGACGAACTGGAAGGCGTGCTAATTGAGCCAGTCGACTATCAGAAAGGTAAACGGTATCCGCTCATCGTGGATACTTATTCGGGGCAGGGGAATACGTTCAAGGGCAACGCCATGCTCGGAAACCAGGCGTGGGCAGCAAGGGGGTACGCAGTATTCTGGCCAAATGCGCGAGCCCCGCATGAATGGGAAAACCATTTCAAGTCAGCTGAATATGACCAAGCTGCCAGAGGACCCAAAGGATGGGATGTAACCGTCGACGATGTCATGTCGGGGACTAGCGAATTGGTTCGGCGTGGAATCGTTGACCCCGATCGAATGTGCCTTTATGGATTCAGCAATGGAGCCGGGATCGTCAACTATCTTGTAACGCGTACCGATCGATTCAAGTGCGCCGTATCGGTGTCTGGTATCTCGGACTGGATGAGCATTCCTCTCTTGACCGGTGATCAAGAACAGGTTGTCGAGGGGTTAGTCGGAAATAGCAATCCATGGGAAAACACAGATGACTACGTGCAGATTTCGGCCGTCTTTCACCTCAAGTCCGTAGTAACACCAATGCTGTTGGCTGCAGGAGACGAAGAGGATGGATTTCTTCTAAATACCATCGAAATGTACAGCGGGTTGCGCCGACTCGGGAAGGACGTCGTGTTGCTTCGATATCCAAAACAGGATCATGGTTTCACAGGGGACGCGTTAGCAGATTTCTGGGGGAGAGAGATGGCATTTTTCCACGCCTACCTGCTCCCGAGAAAGCAGGAAAATGACCCAATTCAGCCGTGACCAGTCTACCGCACCCTGTTGCGAGGTCCTGCGCTCCCAAGGTTTGACTATCAAGTGAGGCGCATCCGATTCTCTCGAGCAGGGAGTTCGTGGGGGCTTGGCCAGCGGTGCTAGCGAGGTGGTGGAATCTACGCACTGAACCCGAGCTGCGCGCACCGATGTCTAAATCCATGCTTCAGCTGCCACGTAGGCTCCACATCCAGGTCGATATCGGCCACCCACGTCGCCAAGCGGTGACGGCCGCTGCGGTAGAGGTCGCGCGGGCCCTGCCACCGATGCCGCCACGAGCAGGCGCTTCGACCGTAGGGGATTAGAAAGACGGCCGAAACCGGATTTTCCTACATCGAGCGGGCCAATTTTCTCGCGCGGGCACCCTGGGGTGGTGCGGATCATTGCTTCGCGTCAATCGTCGGCGCTAGCCTTGTGGCCTCTCGTAGGCAGGGGGCAGGGTGGGAAATCCGGGCGATCGTTACCTGCTTGAGGCGCTTAAGTCGGAGGGCGTGCTGCGCGCGTACCTGTTCCGCTATGTGCGTAACCCGGCCGACGTGGACGAGCTTCTCCAGGAGACCTACGCCCGACTCCTGACCGCCCAGGGAAGCGAGGTGCGCTCAGTACGCGCGCTCGCACTCACGATCGCCCGTAACGTGGCGCTGGACTGGCTGCGCCACCGGGACGTCGTGCCGATAGATCTCGTGTCGGATTTGACCAGCCTGGACGTCTTGGATGAGAGGGCCCAGGTGGATGAGATCGTGAACTCGCACCAGGAGCTGGCCCTGCTCGCTGACGTCATCGCGGAGTTACCGAAACGTTCCCGGCGGGCTTTTACGCTTCGCCGGGTCTATGGACTCTCTCAACGGGAGATCGCGCAGCGCTTGGGGATCTCGGAGAAGACGGTCGAACAGATGCTGGCGCGGGCCGTGCGTCGCTGCGCGGAGGCGCTCTTCGCCCGGGAGGTGGACGCCGACCGGCCTCAGTCCCTCAGTGAGCGCCTCCGGCGCCGCTTGAAAGCACCATGACGCACGCCTCCGACATCGAAGCGCAGGCCGCACTGTGGCTGGCGCGGCGGGATGCCCGCGACGAGGCCGGCGAGAGCGCAGAATTCGCCGCTTGGCTGAGCTCCGATCCCCGCCATCGTGCCGCTTACCTGCGCCTCGCGGCCGCGTGGGAGCGCTCGGCACGCCTTAAGGCGCTGCGACCGGACGGCGGACCGATCGATGCGGATCTCCTGGTCCGCCGGCGCCCCGCGCATCACACCTCTCGATGGCGACACCCTCTGGCACCCGCGGCCGGGCTGGCCGCCCTCGCCGTTGCAACGGCCTGGTGGGTCATCGCAACCCGGGCTGTAGAGACCTATCGGACCGAAGTGGGAGGGCTCTCCCGGATCGTGCTCAAGGACGGCTCAGCGGTGACCCTCAACACAGATACCGAGCTGCGCGTGCACTTCAGCGAGGCGCGGCGCGGAGTCGAACTGCTCCGGGGTGAGGCACAATTTACGGTGACGCTCGACGTCTCCCGTCCCTTTGAAGTGTCAGCTGGCGGTCGGCTGGTGCGCGCCGTCGGAACCGCGTTCGACGTTCGGCTCGATCACGGTGAAGCCCTGGAGGTCATCGTCACTGAGGGTCGCGTGGCGTTCGTCGATGCACCGGGCCCAGCCGCGGGGCCGGGGGGGGCGCCGACTCCTGCGACGATATCGGCAGGCGAGAGTGCGATTGCGGGCGGCGGGAAAGTCACCGTCCGTCGCGTCAGCACCACGGAGACCTCACGCCATCTCGCGTGGCAGGTGGGCGAGCTCTCGTTTCAGGGCGAAACGCTCAGCGAAGCCGTTGCGGAATTCAATCGCTATAACCGCCGCAAGCTTAGGGTCGAAGATCCCTCGATCGGGAGCCTCCAGATCGGCGGAAACTTCCAGGCGCTGGATGTCGACAGCTTCGTCGCGGCTCTCGGCCGCTCATTCGGCATTACGGCGCAGAGCGCGGACGATGGCACGCTCGTCCTGGAGCGTGCACCGAGCCCCGTGCGCGATTGAACGGTGAGCCTTACCGTCATCTGCGTGTAGGAATTTGGCAAACCGGCCGTCTAACTTCCTGACGACACCCTGTGGTCGATCGACAACACGAAAGTCGGGGGGAGTATGCAGCGGTTCAAGCGCAAGGGTTTCACCGTGGCGCTCGTAACGGCGTGGCTTGCCGGTTGCCTCACGGCCCACGCCATCGCCTCCGGGGTGAGGTTCGAGATCGCCGCGGGTTCGGCGCCCACGACGCTAAAGGTGTTTGCAGCCCAGGCGCACCTACAGCTCCTATTCGATTACAAGGCCGTTCAATCGCTGAAGACTCCCGCGGTTCGAGGACAGCTCGAGCCGACTGAAGCCCTGAAAATCCTTCTGCAGGGCAGCGGTCTGACATTCCGTCAGGTCAATGACCACACGATCGCCGTCATGGCGGTCGGATCTGAGTCCACCAGTCAGACTTCAGGCAGTGTGGCCGATAAGGAGGGGAAGAAGAAGTCTTCCGACGGATTTCGCGTGGCTCAGGTGGATCAAGGAACATCTGCAGACTCTTCTTCAGTAGAAAAGAAGAAGGAAAAGGCGTCTGAAAAGAAGCCTGAGCAGCTCGAAGAAGTCATCGTCACCGGATCACGAATCCCGCTGTTGGCAGGGCAGCAGCAGGTGCAGCCAGTGCACAGTTACACGCGCGATGACATTGCGTCCAGCGGGCAGAGCACGATGGGAGAGTTCTTGAGCACTCTGCCCGGGGTATCAACGATTTACAACGCGCCAGCGCAGACCGGATTGGCAGGCACGCAAAGCGTGCAGCTCCACGGATTGCCGATCGGGACTACACTGACGTTGCTTGATGGGCGGCGACTGGAAACCAGTAGCCTGGGGTTCTTCGATCTCAGCAACATTCCCACGGCGGCAGTCGAGCGGATTGAGATATTGCCGGTGGGCGCCTCGGCCGTCTACGGCTCCGACGCCCTAGCCGGTGCCGTCAATATCATTCTTCGGAAGAATTTAAACGGCTTTGAAATGAATGCCAACTTGGATCACGCTCCGGGGGTCAATGACCCAAGGATTGATCTCGCATGGGGCAAGAGCTGGGAACGCGGGTCCGTGTCTCTCGTCGCGAGCTACCAACACTTCGGCGAGCTCGCAGGAACGCAGCGCGAGCCGTTCTCTTTGACCCAATTCCCGGTAAACATTTCGGAATCTACGGCGCTGGCTCTGGGAAGTGACACCTGCGCTCCGGGCAATGTGTATTCGGTCGATGGCGTGAGCAATCTTCCGGGACTCTCCTCGCCGCACGCCGGTATCCCGTCAGGCATCGTTGGCAAGCCGAACATCGGAGAGTTTACGGCGACGGCTGGCAAACTCAACGTGTGCAATGCCGGTCGGTATAGCGACATCACGCCCCGATCACAGCGCGAGGGCGTGCTGCTGTCAGCGCACTATGAGGTGAATGAGTCCGCGGATCTCTTTACGGAGGCGCTACTCTCGCATCGAGAGGTGCGGAATCGGGTTCAAGCTCAATTCACGGCGTACAGCAACTTTAACGGTACGGTCGCTGCGAACAATCCCTACAACCCGTTCGGTCAAGATGTCAACGTGAGTTTCGTCTACCCGGGCAAAGGGGCGCAGGAGACCGATTCCTCGTCTTTGATTCGACTGCTAGTCGGCACGCGGGGTTCCTTGTTCTCAGACTGGCGTTATGAAGCCACGGCCACGCTATCGCGGGACCGCCTCGATGACCGTGAATCCCAAATCAATTACGCAGCCGTCTCAGCGGCGCTCGCATCTACTGACCCGGCCACGGCATTGAACCCATTTACGAGCGGCGCGCCGGGAACACCACAAGTCCTGAGCTCTTTGATGAATCCTGACTCGTCTATTGTACTTGACGACGAAATTGTGAGCGGCCTAGGTGCTGTACGTGGCCCCCTGTTCAATCTTCCAGCGGGCGCAGTACTTGCCGTGATCGGCGGCGAATTCAATCGAGAGAAGCAAGATACGGTCGTTGCGGGCCTTGAGTCGCTGTATCTGCATCGCAATGCTTATGCGGCATTCGGGGAAGCGCGCGTTCCATTGCTTGCCGAAGGCGGCCCTGCGCAACGCCATGAGCGGCTGACCCTTACTTTCGCCGGCCGCTATGACCATTCTGATGATTATGGCGGGAAGGCTACGTGGCAAAGTGCATTGCAGTGGCGCCCGTTCGACGTGTTCTCCGTGACTGGTAGCTATGGGACATCCTACAAGGAGCCGAAATTGGATCAAATCTCAGGGCCGCAGACATCGTCCGTTGGTCCGCAGTTCGTAACCGATCCGTTTCGCGGCAACGAAGTTGAAGGCTACAACGTGACAGCTGTCACTGGACCCAACTACAACCTGAAGCCTGAAACAGGTGCGTCATCCTCGCTGCGGATCGAATACTCGAACGACGCGAGCACCGGCCTACGAGCTTCTCTCACCTGGTATGACCTCAAGATTTCGCGATACATTGGGTTCCCCCAGCTCCAGGTGCTGGTTGATTTCCCCAACCTGTTCCCAGGCGCCGTTGTCCGTGCGCCGGCCACGCCTCAGGACATACAAATGGGGTTTCTGGGCGTGATCACGCAGCTGAACGACACGTACTACAATTTCGGCGACATACATGTCGATGGGTTTGATGCGGATGCGAGCTACGCAATCGATACTCGCCTGGGTCAGTTTACGCCTTCGATTGCGGTTGCCAACATCTACAGGTGGCGGGCCGCCCTGACGCCCAATGCGCCGATTATCGACGGCATCAACCAGGCGACCATTTACAGCGTCGGCTGGTCGCCCCGTTGGAAGGGTACCGCGGCGCTGGTGTGGAAACGCGGGCCGATATCCGCGAATATCGCTGGTCGATACATCGGGCGGTATCTGGACTATCAGGCGACCGTTCCAAATGCCAACGAGATTGGCAACACCTGGGTCTTTGATTGCAATGCACGCTATGAGGTGGGTCAGGCGTTTGCTGGAAGAGTTCCGTCGCTCGCGGGCGCCTACGTCTCGCTTGGGGCCGTCAATGTGTTTAATAAGATTCCGCCATTTTCGTTTAACTCCACTTGGTATGACATCCAGGAGTACGACATCCGCGGACGGTACGTGCACCTCGGTGCCGGTGTCCGGTTTTAAATGAAATGCTGATGAGGCTTCCGTGGTGATAAGGAGATTTGCGATCTCGACCTGGCTCGTTCAAGTCGTTGGAATAGTCTTCACGCTGATGCCGCGAGCGCACGCGGAGGAGATCGCCACTGTGCTGCGGGAGATTCCGTTTGTGCCGGAGAACCCAAAGCGCCTGATTGCCATTGACGATCTGCTGCGCCTACGCGACATCGACTCATTGAACCTTTCGCCTGACGGTTCTCACTTCGCCATCCTTGTCCGTCAGGCGGTACCGGAGCAAAACACTTATCGCACCGGGTGGTTTGTCGGCTCCTCGACCGGAGGCGATCTCACATTTGTGGGAGGTGGTGGAGATGTGCGCCTGTTGACCCTCCCTGATGGCACGACTGGTGGAGAGATTGCAGGCGGCCCTGGCCGCTGGTCGCCGGACGGGAAGTGGTTAGCCTACCCGGTGAAACGGAACAATGAGGTCCAGCTGTGGCGAAGCCGGTCGGACGGTCGCGTCGTCGAGCAGTTGACCCACAATTCCGCCGATGTGCGGGACTTCGCCTGGAGTGAGGACGGACGGATCGTGTACTTCACGGCCGGCACCCCGCATGCGGAATTGAAGGCCCGCGATCAGGCGGAGGCCTGGCGCGGGTATCGCTTCGACGACTTCCGGAGCGTCTCTGAAATAACAACGCCTGGCCATCCACCTAGGCCTCTTGAGGACAATCCCCCGGTATGGGTGGTTGATCTCGAAGCCGCCCGCGAACGTAACGCTAATGCTGAGGAATCAAAGTCATTCGAGCGGTTGCGGTCGGTCAGTTATATGGCGGGGGCAGGAGGTGCAGAGCTCCCTAAGATTCTCAATGGAGCGGAGGCACGGCCGGCGCTGAGTTCGAAAGGAACATTGGCCTGGCTCGCTCGCACGGGCGATCGTTCCTCCATCGGTCTAGAACTGCTACGGGTAACTGTATCGAAGTCGGCTGATGGTTCCCATCCGATTCCGTGCTTAGCGCCAGAATGTTCAGGACTATTTATTGACACGGTCTGGTGGAGCGCCGATGCGAACCGAGTGATGTTCTGGAATCTAGGCGGAAACACAGGAATGGAAGTAGCGCTGTACGCGTGGTCGCCGTCAACCGGAAAGATTTCGATACTAGTACGACCGGGTGATGTGTTCAGAGGTTGTGCGATGGCCACAAATCGCCTGATCTGCCTACGCGAAACCGTCGTGCAACCTGCTCATGTGGTGGCGATCGATACTCGGTCCGGCGCAGTAAAGGTTATTGCGGATGTTAATCCGGAGCTGAAGAATATCCGTTTCGGGAAGGTCCAGCGGTTCGAGTGGGATGTGCCCAGCGCAGTTCCCAATCTCTACCCGCAGCGTTCCTTTGGCTATATTGTCTACCCGCCGGATTTTGACGCTACCCGCAAGTATCCTGTGTTTATCGCCCCTTACAGCGCGAGTGGTTTTCAACGCGGTGATGTTGGGGACGAACATCCGCTATTCGCTTACGCCGCTAGTGGAATCTTGGTCATTCATGCTTCTTACCCCTTCGAAATTCAATTGCACAAGACAAGCGCTGAGGTGGAAAAATTTCTATTTTCCCCCGAGCGGGGCTTCCCGTATCTCACCACCATGCTGGAGTCAACCTTACGTGCCCTCGACGTAGTGTCAAAGCGCGGAATAGTCGACGAGAAGCACGTTGGCATCGGAGGCGTAAGCCAAGCGTCGGGCAATCCACTCTACATGCTGTGGAAGGAAGATCGGATCGCGGCGGCATCTGTAGCGGGCGGCTACTTGGGTCCCTGGATGTATTATTGGTGGACCCCGCGAGGACATCCGCGGTCTGACGAATGGTACCCCGCAACAAGCGTCGAGGGCTTGAAATGGTGGAATCCAATCGATGTCGCCCAGCACGTAGACAAGATTAGGTCGCCCATACTCTTCAATATCTCAGACCAGGAGATAGGCGCCGATGCGACGCTTCTTAGGCACTTGGAGGACGCCCGTAAGCCGTTCGATGCGTATGTGTTTCCAGGTGAATATCACGAGAAATGGCAGCCGGCCCACCGCCATGCAATCTATGAACGAAATCTCGACTGGTTTCGATTTTGGCTGCAGGACTATGAAGATCCGGATCCCACGAAGGCCGAGCAGTACAAACGGTGGCACGAACTCCGAAAGCTACAGGTCGCGCAAGATGCGGAGCGGGTAAACACCGACAAAGAGCAGTCGAGGGTGCATTGAACGATTCTCTCGAGCAGGGAGTTCGTGCGGGCATCTCGGCAGTTCCGGTTGGGGACCCCAAAGAAACCGCGCCGCCGCGGTCGGGCGAGCTTCGATCCACGTCTGAAGTCCGCAATAGGCGCCCACATAAGCCCTTGATTAGATTGGACACCAGCGCGGCCGCAGGGCTGGGTCACCGAGCCATACCCACTTTAGCGCCCGTAGGGCTCTAATGACGTAGGAAGCACTCATTAGTAAAGGGCCACGCCTTGTCGAGCGCGGATCCGGCACCGGACAAGAAGAGCTTCGTG
>Ga0137409_10002048_pt1 | contig 21719 bp, 16 predicted proteins | sample CZODoug1_16funga_FD_122059 | JGI IMG/M metagenome (GOLD analysis project Ga0137409, IMG submission 122059) | Vadose zone soil fungal communities from Angelo Coast Range Reserve, California, USA - CZODoug1_16fungal (Hybrid Assembly) | ecosystem: Environmental > Terrestrial > Soil > Vadose zone... | reverse complement strand
CGACGCTGCTCCGCCTGCTCGCCACCCTCCAGCGCTCGACCTCGGGCGCGCTCCAGGTGGGCGGCATCGACGCGGTCCGGGAGCCCGACCGGGTGCGCCCGCTGCTGGGCGTCGTCGCGCATGGCTCCTACGTCTACGAGGACCTGACCGCCCGCGAGAACCTGCGCTTCTGGGAGACCATGCGGGGCGGTGACGCCTCCCCCGCCCGTCTCACCCTCGCCCTCACCCAGGTAGAGCTCGATGCTGTCGCGGACGAGCGCGTCCGCACGTTCTCGGCCGGCATGAAGCGCCGGCTCGGGCTGGCCCGTGTGCTGCTGGCCCAGGCCCGGCTGCTGCTGCTCGACGAGCCCTTCTCCGGGCTCGACCGGCGCGGGCGGAAGTGGGTGAACGAGTTCCTGCTGGCCTTCAAGGCGGGCGGCGGAAGCGCGGTGCTGGCGACCCACAGCTTCGGCGGCGGCCTCGGCGTGGCCGATCGCATCGCCATCCTGGGCCAGGGCCGCCTCCTGCTGGACCGTCCGGCGGCCGATCTGTCGTCGGAGGAGCTGCATCGCGTGTACGAGAGCCTCACCGAGGGCGCGGAGGCCGGCGCGTGACCTACGCCCGCCGGGCCTGGATCATCTTCTACAAGGACCTGCTCGTCGAGCGGCGCTCGAAGGAGCAGACCAACGCGCTGCTCTTCTTCTGCCTGCTCCTGCTGTTCCTCTTCCAGTTCGCGCTGGGCCCGGACCGCGATCGCCTGGCCGCCGCGCTCCCCGGCCTCCTCTGGCTGGGCTTCATCCTGGCCGGCCTGCTCGGCCTGGGGCGGAGCTTCCTGGCCGAGCGCGAGAACGACTGCTGGGAGGGCCTGCGGCTCACCCCGGGCGACAAGTCGGCCATCTACCTCGGCAAGCTCGCGGGCAACTGCGTGCTGATGACCGCCGTCGAGATCGTCCTGGTGGTACTCTTCGGCGTGTTCTACAACGTCGATCTCTGGACGCCGGCGGCCCCCCTGGCCCTGGTGCTGGCCCTGGGCACCATCGGGCTCGCCGCGGTGGGCACGCTCTTCGCCGCCATGACCACGCAGGTGCGCGCGCGCGAGCTGCTCTTCCCGGTGCTGCTGCTGCCGGTGCAGGTGCCGCTGCTGCTGGCCACTGTGAGCGCGACGCAGGCCCTGCTGCTGGGCCAGCCGCTCGCCGACGTGGCGCACTGGCTCAAGCTGCTGGCCGGCGCCGACGCGGTCTACGTGACGATCGGGCTGCTCACCTTCGAGTTCGTGCTCGAGGGCTGAGCCGGGAGAGGACATGACGCGCGCGCTCGGCTGGCTGGCGGCACTGGGGCTGCTGGCGGGACTGGTGGCCGGCTTCGGCTACGCGCCCCGCGAGGCCGTCCAGGGCAACGTGCAGCGCATCATGTACCTGCACGTGCCCTCGGTGCTCACCGCCTACCTGGCCTTCGGCCTCGTGCTGCTCGGCTCCATCGCCTACCTGGCGACGCGGCGCCCCGGCTGGGATCGGCTCGCCGGCTCCGCCGCGGAGATCGGCGTGCTCTTCACCGGGCTCACGATCGTCTCCGGCTCCATCTGGGGCAAGCCCACCTGGGGCACCTGGTGGACGTGGGACGCGCGGCTCACCTCGACCGCGGTGCTCTTCTGCGTCTACGTGGGCTACCTGCTGCTGCGGAGCCTGATCGACGATCCCGAGGCGCGCGGGCGCTACGCCGCCGTCGTGGGCATCCTCGGCGCGGTCAACATCCCGATCGTGCACTTCTCGGTGAAGTGGTGGCGGGCGCTGCACCAGCCCTCGACGATCCTCGGCCCCGAGCCCTCGCCGATCGACCCCGCGATCGGCCTCGCGCTCTTCGTGAACTGGCTGGCCTTCACGCTGCTGTTCGCCTACTTCCTGTCGCGGCGGATCGAGATCGCCCGGCTCGAGGAGCAGACGTGATGCCGGCCAACTGGGGCTACGTGATCGCGGCCTACGGCATCGCCGCGGTCGCGCTCTTCGGCTACTGGCGCCGCCTCGCGCGCCGGGCCCGCGCCCTCGCCGCCCGGCCGCGGGCGGCCGCGAAGACGAGGGCCGCGTGAACCGCAAGGCCAAGTTCATCGGGGGCGGCCTCGTCATCGTGGCCGCGCTCGCCTACCTGATCTACGCCGGCGTGAGCCAGTCGGTGGTCTACTTCGTCACCCCGTCGGAGCTGGGCGCCGCGCCGGTCGCGGGCAAGTCGTACCGCCTCGGCGGCATGGTCATGCCGGGCACGCTCAAGTGGGATGCCAAGAGCCTCGACCTGCGCTTCACGCTCTCCGACGGCCAGGCCTCCGTGCCGGTGCGCCACCGGGGCACGCCGCCCGACCTCTTCGCGGAGAGCCGAGGCGCCGTCGTGGAGGGCACCTGGAGCCACGACGGCTACTTCCAGGCGACGACGATCCTGGCCAAGCACTCGGAGGAGTACAAGGCGCCGCACGACCAGAATCAGGCGGGCTACAAGGAACTGTTGAAGACGTTGAAAGGCTCGGAGGGCAGACCATGACTCCTGAAGTGGGCTACGCCGCGACCGTCGCAGCCCTGATCCTCGCGGTCTACGGATCCGGCGCGGCGGCCCTGAGCGCGGTCAAGGGGCGCGCGGACCTTCGCCGCTCCTCCGAGCGCGCGGCCGTCGGCGTCTGGCTGCTCGTCATGACGTGCATGGCGCTGCTGATCTACGCCTTCCTCACCTTCGACTTCTCGGTGCGCTACGTCGCCGGCAACACCAACCTGGGCACGCCGTTCTACTACCGCATCACCGCGGTCTGGGGCGCGCTCGAGGGCTCGATCATCCTGTGGGCCTTCATGCTCTCGATCTACACCCTGATCGTGATGGCGCGCTATCGCCGCACCCAGCCCCAGCTCTACCCGTGGGTGCTGGCGGTGATGCTCGGCATCTCCGCCTTCTTCCTGCTGGTGATGGCGATCCCTGCCCCGCCCTTCGAGCGCCTCTCGCCCATTCCCGCCGACGGCCGCGGCCTCAACCCGCTGCTCGAGGACTCCGGCATGATCACCCACCCGGTGGCGCTCTACCTGGGCTTCACCGGCTTCACGGTGCCGTTCGCCTTCGCGATGGCCGCGCTGATCATCGGGCGCACCGGCGACGAATGGATCACGATCACCCGGCGCTGGACCATCGTGGCCTGGTACTTCCTCTCGCTGGGCCTGCTGATCGGCGGCTGGTGGAGCTATCACGTGCTGGGCTGGGGCGGCTACTGGGCGTGGGACCCGGTGGAGAACGCGGCCTTCATGCCGTGGCTCACCGGGACGGCGTTCCTGCACTCGGTGATGATCCAGGAGCGCCGGCGCATGCTGAAGCTCTGGAACCTGACCCTGATCATCCTGACCTTCAGCCTCACCCTGTTCGGGACCTTCCTCACCCGCTCCGGCATCATCGGCTCGGTCCACGCCTTCAGCCAGGGCTCGGTCGGCCAGTTCTTCCTCGGCTTCCTGGCCCTGATCGTCCTGGGCGCCTTCTCGCTGCTGGCCTGGCGGCTCGAGCGCCTGCACGCGCAAGGCGAGCTCGACTCGATCGTCTCGCGCGAGTCGGCCTTCCTGCTGAACAACCTCTTCCTGGTGGCCGCCGCCTTCACCGTGTTCTTCGGCACTGTGTTCCCGCTGCTCTCGGAGGCGGTGAAGGGCCAGAAGGTCAGCGTGGGCGCGGCGTTCTTCAACCTGGTCAACATCCCGATCTTCCTCGCGCTCATCTTCCTGATGGGCGTGGGCCCGCTGATCGCTTGGCGCCGCGCCTCGGCGGAGAACCTGCGGCGCAATTTCCTCACGCCGGTGGCGATCGGCATCGCGGCCGCCGCGGTCTGTCGTGTCGCCGGCGTCGCCAACGCGCTGGTGCTGCTCTGCCTGGCCCTGGTGGTGTTCGTGGCCGCCACCATCGCGCTCGACTTCGCCCGCGCCGCCCGCGCGCGCCGCCGCACCGGCGACGGCTGGCTCGACGCCACCTGGGGCCTGGCGCTCCGGCAGAACCGGCGCTACGGCGGCTTCGTGGTGCATCTCGGCATCCTGGTCGTCGCGCTCGGCGTCGCCGGCTCGCAGGCCTGGTCCACCCAGACTGAGGCCACGCTGAACCGCGGCGAGTCGATGGAGCTGGCCGGCTACACCATCCGCTTCGACGGCCTGCAGGGCGTCGAGGAGTCGAACCACGCCAAGGTGGTCGGCACCTTCACGGTCTCTGACCGCAAGGGGCCCTACACCGTCCTCACGCCGGCCAAGAAGTTCTACCCGCAGGAGCAGACCCCGATCGCGGCGGTGGACTATCGCCTGGGCTTCATGGAGGACCTCTACCTGGTCCTGGGCGAGTTCGCCCGCGACGGCTCCCACGCCACCATCAAGATCCAGGTCAACCGCATGGTCTCGTGGCTCTGGATCGGCGGCTTCCTGCTGACGCTGGGCGCGGCCCTGGCCATCGTGCCGGAGCCGCGGCGCACCCCGGCCGTGGCGCGCGCGGGCCAGACCGCGGCGGCATGAGCGGCCGCTCTCGCATCCTGCGCTGGGCGATCCCGCTGGCGGTGGTCCCGGTGCTGGTGCTGCTGGCCTACGGCTTCCGCACCGACCCGCGGGACATCCCCTCGCCGCTCCTCGGCAGGCCCGCGTCTCCGTTCAAGCTGACCGCGTTCGACGGCAAGCCGGTCGCCCTGGAGTCGCTCCGCGGCCAGGTGGTGGTCGTGAACTTCTGGGCCTCGTGGTGCTACCCCGCCTGCTACGAGGAGGCCCCCAGCCTCGAGCGCGCCTGGAAGGCCTACAAGGACCGCGGCCTCGTGATGGTCGGCGTGAACTACCAGGACAAGGACGAGCCGGCCAGGCGCTTCCTCGCCCAGTTCGGCCACACCTTCCCGAACGCGCCGGACCCGGGCAGCCGCGTCTCGGTGGACTACGGCGTCTACGGCGTGCCCGAGACCTACTTCATCGACAAGAAGGGCCGCGTGCGCTTCAAGCAGGTGGGGCCGGTGAGCGACGAGATGCTGAAGGACCAGATCGAGCGGCTGCTGGCGGAGGCGGCGTGAGGCGGCTCGCGGCGGTCGTGATGCTGGCCATGCTGGTCATGGCCACTCCGGGCGCCGCCGCCCCGGTGAGCGAGGACACCGTGCACGAGGTCGCCTCGCAGCTCCGCTGCGTGGTCTGCCAGAGCCTCTCGGTGGCCGACTCGCCCTCGGAGACCGCCCACCAGATGAAGGACATCATCCGCGAGCACCTGGCCGCCGGCGAGAGCCCCGAGCAGGTCCGCGCCTACTTCGTCGAGAAGTACGGCACCTGGATCCTGCTCTCCCCGCCCCGCCAGGGCTTCAACCTCCTCGTGTGGGTGGTACCCTTCGCGGCCCTGGGGCTGGGTCTCGTCCTGGTACTGATCGTCGTCCGCCGGTGGAGCCGGCGGCCCGCCGTCCCCGAGGCTCCACCGCTGGACCCGGCGATGCGCGCGCGCATCCGGCGCGAGATGGCCGAGCGTGAGCCGTGAGCAGCCTGCAGATCACGCTGATCGTCGCCCTGGCGCTCCCCGCGCTCGCGATCGTGCTCTGGCCCCTCGTGGGTGGCCGCGGCGGCGACGCCATTGCGGCCGCGGAGCGCCCGCGGGACGACCTGCGGCTCGAGCTGGAAGAGGAAAAGGTCGCGCTCTATCGCGCCCTGCGCGAGCTCGAGTTCGACCACGACGCGGGGCATCTCTCGGACGCCGACTACGACGGCCTGCGCGGGCGCTACGAGTCGCGCGCCGGCGCGCTGATCACGGATCTCGACGCGCTCGGGCCGGCGCCCGCGCCGCGCGCGAAGCCCGCCGCGGCGGCGGCCGAGGTGGGGCCGGCGCGCGTCTCCTGGACGCGGCAGCCGGTGGTGCTCGCGGCCGGGGCGGTCCTGCTGGTGATCTTCGGCGTCGTCATCGGCATCAACGCCAGCCGCTTCACCGAGCCGGACCAGACCATGACGCCCCCCGGCGCGCGCCTGCCGGTTCAGCCGGGCTCCGGCGACTCGCCGGTGGGCCCGCCCAACGTGCGGCTCGAGCCGGGCAAGCCCATCCCGCCCGAGATGCTCGCGGGGATGCTCAATGCCGCCCGCCAGAGCCTCTTCGACGGCAACTACTCGCAGGCCATCGCCGCCTACCAGGCCGTGCTCAAGCGCGACGCCCGGAACGTCGACGCGCTCACCCACATGGGCCTGATCGTGGCCATCGGCGGCCACGCCGACACTGCGATCGAAACCATCGACAAGGCGCTGGCCATCGACCCGAAGTACGCGCCGGCCTATCTCTACCGCGGGCAGGTGCTCTTCGAGCAGAAGCAGGACTACGCGGGAGCGGTGAAGGCGTGGGAGCGCTTCCTCACCCTCGTGCCCAAGGGCGAGGACCACGACCGGGTGGTGGCGATGGTGGAGAGCGCGAAGAGCAAGCGGCAGACGCGCTAGGCGCCTGGACGCGGCTCGATGTCAGAGGGCCGCGGCCGGAGCAGGTCGCCGGGAGCTGCTGGTAATTGCCTGTACAACGCTCGCGCCAACTCCTTCATCCCCTCCTCCGCCTGCTCCAGCCAGAATCGCATGTCCATCTCGCGGTACAGCGTCGTCGCGATGGTGAGGTGTTCGTGCGCCTGCTCGCGCTGGCCGGTGCGCAGGTAGAGTCTGCCGAGGCCAAGATGGCAGTGGGCGATGAGAGGCCGCATGCCGCGCGGCTCGGCAAGCGCCAATGCCTTACGGTAGTGGGACTCGCCTCGCCCGGCATCGAAGCGGTCGGGGTAGGTCGCAACGTCGCCGAGCAGGTGCAGCGCATGAGCTGCGAGCCCGGGGTGAGACGGAGAATATCCGACTGCACGGTCGCCCAGACGCTGCGCCTCCTCGAACTGGCCAAGCAGCAGACCGGCACGGCCTAGCGCACGGTAAGTTCCTCCCCGGAAGCCGACGGTTCCCTTCGGCGTGTGATGATCGAGGAGATACTCGCCCTCCCGGAGCCGGGTCAGCGCCTCGCTCCCTTCGCCGACTTGCGCGAGAACCCAAGCGGAGGAGGCAACCGCGCCAGACAGGTTGAGGAAGATGTTCCCGCTCCGAAATGCCGCAATCCCACGCTCGATCAGTACCCGAGCTTCTGTCCAGTCACCCCTGTAGAGATGAAGCCAGCTCGCGGCGTAATGGGCCAGACCCATAGTGTTCGCATGATGCGTCGATTCGGCAAGCTGAAGCGCCTCGGACTCGTGCAGGGTCGCCTCCGCGAAACGACCAAGCTCGGCGAGGCTCAAGACCAGCCAATATCGAGCGTAGACCGATATTGGGAGGGTCGCTCCGAAATGGTCGTATACCGACTCGGCGGGTAGTGCCGCAAGGGTATCCGTGACCAGTTCGACCACCCGTTCGTACTCGCCCCGGTAGTAGTGCGCTTGCTCAAGATAGGTCATGGTCAGAAGGCGGAGGCTCAAGTCGCCGAGGTGCCCGGCAATCGTGAGCGCGCGGGTACCGACCAGAAGCGCCTCGTCCAGCTCGCCGAGCAACGAGTAGGCGTTCGTCGCGACAGCGCAGACTCGGCCTCGTCGGCGGTCGTCATTTAATTGCTGTGCGAGCGTCTCGGCCTCGCGCAGGTGCCGCAGCGCACGACCAACCTCACCGCATTGAACCAGCACTGGCCGTAGCTCAAGACGGATCTCAAAGCCCTCCTCTAGCGTGGTCGAGCTCTCCGGCAGCGCCGCGAGGCCGCGCAGCGCCTGCTCGAACCAGTTCCGGGCGTCCGGGAGCGCCCACCGCGCAGCCGCCTTGAGTCCGGCCCGCCTGAGATAGGGCACCGCCTTCTCCCACACCTCGCCACAGACCGCGTGATGGGCGAGCCGCTCGATCTGCTCGCCGAGGCGATCACCATAGAGGCGCTCCATGGTCTCCACGATCCGGACGTGGAGGTCACGGCGCCGGCCGGGGAGGAGGCTCCCGTAGGCCACCTCATGGGTGAGCGCGTGCTTGAAGGTGTACTCGAAGTCGGGAAAGCGGCGCGTCTCGTAGAGAAACTCGCTGGTCTGAAGGTGACCCAGCCCGCGATGGAGCATCTCCTCGTTCTCGTCCGCCACGGCCAGAAGGAGCGCCACGGGAAAATCCTTCCCGATGACCGCGGCAATCTCGAGGAGCCGCCTCTCTTCGGGCGGCAGGCGGTCGATGCGTGCGGTCAAGATGGCCTGCACCGTGCCGGGCACGTGGACGGCGGGCAGCTCGCGCGCCAGCTGGTATTCGCCTCGCACGTCCGTCAACGCGCCCGTCTCGACTGACGCGCGGACGCTCTCCTCGACGAAGAGCGGATTGCCCTCGGCGCGCTCGATCAGCAGGCGCTTGACCGGGTCCAGGCTGGGGTCGCTCCCGAGGAGGACCTCGAGCAACACCTCGGCACTCTCGCGGGGCAGCGGGTCGATCCGCAGCTGCGTGTAGGAGGTCGAGCGGCCCCAGTCATGCGCATACTCTGACCGATGGCTGACGATCAGCAATAGACGGGCACCGGGAAGGCTCGCGACCAGACTCTCGAGCAGCGCCTCCGTCTCGCCGTCGACCCAGTGCAGATCTTCAAACACGAGCACCAGCGGTCGCACCTGGCTCTCCCGCAGCAGCAGACGCTTGAGAGCGTCCAGGGTCCGCCGCCGCCGCCCGGCCGGATCGAGCGCGTGCCACGCCCGGTCGTCCACGGGCAGATCGAGCAGCGTCAAGAACGCGGGCAGCGCAACCTCGAACGCCCGGTCCAGGGCGAGGAGCTTGCCGATGACCTTCTCGCGGATGGCGCGCTGGTCATCCCGCTCGGCAATCCCGCAGTAGACCTTGAGCAGCTCGATCGCGGGGAGATAGGGCGTGGTCTTGCCGTAGGGCACCGCGCCCGCTTCCAGCACGAGCCAGCCGGACACATGCGCCGAGTGGGTGAACTCCCAGAGGAGGCGCGACTTGCCCACTCCGGGCTCCCCGACGACAGCCACGAACTGGCCCTGCCCGTGCTCGGCCGCGGCCAAGCGGCCGCGCAAGACTTCGAGCTCGTCGTGCCGGCCCACGAACTGCGTCATCGCGCCCCACAGCCCCAACCCCCGTCGTTCTTGCCCCGTGAGGCGATAGGCCGGGTCCACGCCCTCGGCTCCGCCGCCGATTGGGACGAGCTCGAACCGGCGCTCCAGGAAGGGGCTGGCGGCGGCGCTCGCCACCGTTTCGTTCGGCTCGATGGTTTGTAGAAGCTGATCGAGGACTGGCCATTGGGTGCGCTTCGCATCTGCGTCAATGTCGATCCGGCCCGCCGAGCGTCCGACAAGCAGCTGCGCCACGTGGATACCGATCTTGACCCCCGGCATCCGACTCGTGCCCTGACGGGCGCGCGCGGCCCCCTTGTGAACCGCCATCGCGGCGTGGGCCGCGCGCCGCGATGGATCGTCGACGAGATCAACCCCGAACGAGGCGACGACGCCCGTCGGCGTCAGCTCCTCCACGCGGCCGCCGAACGCTCGGAGCTTGTCGATCACGTCTTCGAGAACCCGGCTCGTCCCTGACCAGGCCTCAACCCCGGCGGGCGCCACGAGGTCGGCGCGGAGCAGCGTGATCCCGCGATGCTCCCACTGAATCCGCGTGCCTGTTGGCGCGGGGACCGCGACGGCGGCGGGTCGGCCGGCGTGGCGGCGCGGAGCCGGCTGGGCGCGCTGGGCGCGTACACCGTGCTTTTCAAGCCGGGCATACAGCGTGTTGCGCGCAATACCTAGCCGGGCCGCCGCGTGCGAGATGTTCCCCGCGCTCTGCGCCAATACCCCCTGGAGATACTGGCGCATCGCTTCCTCCGGCGTGATGGCGCTCGGACTCCCGCTGGGCGGCAGGGCCGCGGAGCGGGGCCCCTCCGCCGCAAGCGGCTCCAGCATCGCCCCCGTGATCACGGCCGCCTCGGTGAACAACGCCGCGCGTTCGATCACGTTGGCGAGCTCGCGGATATTGCCTGGCCAGGGATGGGCGAGCAGCCGGGCCTGCGCCGACGCATCCAGGCGCTTCGGCGACAGCCCATAGTCACCGCAGGCGCGGGCGAGGAACCGCTCGGCGAGGAGGAGCACGTCGCGGCCGCGGTCCCGCAGCGGGGGCAGATCGAGCGCGATCACCGCCAGCCGGTGGTAGAGGTCGTCCCGGAACCGTCGTTCACGGAGGGCTTCCCGGAGGTCGCTGTTCGTAGCACTGATGAGGCAGACGTCGACCGCCTCGGCCTTCGTGCTGCCGAGGCGGCGAACGGCACGGTCCTCGAGGACAGTGAGGAGCTTGGCCTGGACCGATGCGGGCAGCAGACCCACCTCATCGAGGAAGAGCGTGCCCCGGTGCGCCGTGTGAAAGAGCCCGGGCTTGGCGTGGCGAGCGTCCGTGAACGCGCCCCGCTCGAAACCGAACAGCTCGGCCTCGAGCAGGGTTTCCGGGATCGCCGGGCAGTTGATGTCCACAAAGGGGCCGCCCCGCCGGGGCCCCAGGCGATGCACGAGCCGGGCGACGAGCCCCTTGCCGGTGCCGGTTTCGCCCTGGATGAGGATCGCGGGCAGGCGCCGACCCGCCGGCTGGCCTTCCAGGAGCTTGCGCAGCTTCCCTCGGACGACGTGGATGGCCGGGCTCTCCCCGAGCAGTTCCGCCAGCGCTTCCATAGCCGCGGCTAGCCTACGCGGTTGCTCATCGGAAGGGGGTCAGAGTGGCCTGCGGGAGTCGAGCCCGAGGCTGTCGATGAGCGTAACGACTCCCCGGCCGACACCTTCCTCTCCTCCTCCGCCTGCTCCAACCAGAATGGCATGTCCATGTCGCGGTACATCGTCGCCGCGGTGGCGAGGTGCTCTTGCGCGTCCTGCCGCTTGCCCGTGCGCCGGTAGAGCTTGCTGAGGCCGAGGTGACAGTGGGCGACGAGCGGGCGCATCCCGAGTTCCTCGGCGAGCGCGAGCGCGTCGCGGTAGTGAGCCTCAGCTTTCTCAGGGGGATCGCGGCGGGCCGCGACCTCCCCAAGGAGCCGGAGAGCCCGTGCCTCCCGGCCGCATTGACCACGCTCACGGGCAAGGGTCAGGGCTCGCCCAGCGAATGCGAGAGCGTCCTCGAGCCGGTCGGCGAGCACGTACGCCTCGCCCAGGTACACCAGGAAGAGCGGCTGGTGAGCTCCGTGTCCCATCGTTTCATTGGCGCTCAGCGCCTGCTCCAGCAACGGGATGCCCTCAGCAACTCGCCCCAAGAGCGCGTACGCGTACCCCAGGCTCCCCGTGCAGAGTGCTGAAAAGAAGGTCAGGTTCCACTCGCGAGACAGCGCCAGCCCGCGTTCGAGCACGCCGACGACGTGGCTGAACTCTCCCCTGATGATGTGGAGACAGGCGAGATGCCAGCACACGTTGGCCACGCTGTAGGGGTGATCGAGCGCCTCAGCGAGGCGGAGGCCTTCCTGGCCGTGAATGATGCCTTCCTCGAATTTTCCCCGCTCGGCGAGAACCCAACCCAAAAAGCCGCGGACCGACACGGCAGGAAATCCGGGCTGGCCAAACCGTTCCTGACTCGGAAAAGCTTCGAGCAACTGCAGGGCATGCAGGAGAAGATCCTCGGCCCGTCGATGGTCCCCCGTCCCGACGCAGGCCAATCCGAAATAGAGATTTCCCGTCACCCGGAGCGGAACATCCCGAAGCGACTCGGCAATAGCCTGGGCGTTCTGGCCGAACGCGCGCGCTTCCGCCGAATGACCAGTCATCTGGAGGTTGTGGCACAGATAGACGGACAGCTGCCCGAGTCGCTGTTGATCCTCGAGCGTCCTGGCCAGGCCCTCGGCTTCGCGGAGACAGCCGAAGATCCGCTCGAATTCGCCGAGCGGAAAGAGTGCAGTTCTCAGGTCAAAGCGAAGATCAATGCCCCGCTCCAGCCTCTCGCGGGTCTCGGGCAGATGCCCGAGGGCCGTCAGCGCTTGCTCGAAGCCGCGTACCGCCTCCCGGTTGGCTGACCGCACCAAGGCCTTGACGCCAGCCTGCCGGAGGTACGTGACCGCCTGCTCCCACATCTCACCCCGCATGGCATGGTGGGCGAGCCGTTCAACGTGCTCGGTCAGCCGGTCCTGATGGAAGCGTTCGATGGCTCCGACGATCCGGGTGTGGAGGTCGCGGCGCCGGTCGTGGAGGAGACTCCCATAGGCCACCTCATGCGTGAGCGCGTGCTTGAAGGTGTACTCGAGGTCGGGGAACAGGCGCGTCTCGTAGAGAAACTCGCCCGTCTGAAGGTGACCCAGCCCGCGACGGAGCATCTCCTCGCTCTCGTCCGCGACCGCCTGGAGGAGGGCAAAGGGGAAGTCCTTCCCGATGACCGCGGCAGTCTCGAGGAGCCGTTTCTCCTCGGGTGGCAGGCGGTCGATGCGCGCGGTCAGAATGGCCTGTACCGTGCCGGGCACGTGGATCGCAGGCAGGCCACGCGCCAGATGGTAGGCGCCTCGTGTGCCTGTGACTGCGTCGGTCTCGACTAGCGCCCGGACGCTCTCCTCGACGAAGAGCGGATTGCCCTCGGTGCGCTCGATCAGGAGCCGCTTAAGCGGACCCAGCCCGGGGTCGGTCCCGAGGAGCACCTCGAGCAGCTCCTCGGCGCCCTCCCGGGGCAGCGGGTCGATCCGCAGCTGCGTGTAGGAGGTCGAGCAGCCCCAATCATGCGCATACTCGGGCCGATGGCTGACGAGCAGCAGGAGGCAGACACCGGATAGGCCTTCGACCAGGCTCTCGAGCAGCGCCTGCGTCTCGCCGTCGACCCAGTGCAGATCATCGAACACGAGCGCAAGCGGCTGCACCTGGCTCTCCCGCTGCAGCAGGCGCTTGAGGGCGTCCAGGGTCCGCCGCCGCCGCCCGGACGGGTCGAGCGCCTGCCACTCTCGGTTCTCTACCGGAAGGTCGAGGAGGGTCAGGAATGCGGGCAGGGCGGCCTCGAGCGCCGGGTCCAGGGCGAGGAGCTTGCCGGAGACTCTCTCGCGGATGGTGCGCTGGTCATCGCGCTCGCCAATCCCGCAGTAGGCCTTGAGCAGCTCAATCACGGGGAGATAGGGCGTGGTCTTGCCGTAGGGGACGCCGCCCGCTTCCAGCACGAGCCAGCCCGCAACATGTGGCGAATGCGTGAACTCCCAGAAGAGGCGCGACTTCCCCACCCCGGGCTCCCCGACGACGGCCACGAGCTGCCCGTGCCCATGCCCTGCCGCGGCCAAGCGGCCCCGTAAGACCGCGAGCTCGGCCTGCCGCCCCACGAACTGGGTCATCGCACCCCACAGCCCCAACCCCCGGCGTTCCTGCCCCGTGAGGCGATAGAGCTGGCCAGCTCCCCCTTGTTCGCCCTCGATCAGGACGAGCTCGAACCGGCGCTCCAGGAAGGAGGCCGCAGCCGCACTGGCCACCGTCTCCTCCTGCTCTATGGTCTGCAGGAGTTGGTCGAGGACCGGCCTCTGCGCGCGCTGGCCATCCGCATCGATATCGATCCGGCTCGCCGAGCGGCCGATGAGCACTGGCGCCACATGGATACCGATCTTGACGCCCGGCATCCGGCCCGTGCTCACACGGGCACGCGCGACCCCCTTGTGGATGGCCATCGCGGCATGGGCGGCGTGCCGCGGCGCATCGTCGACCCCCTCGATCCCGAACGAGGCCACGACCCCCGTCGGCGTCAGCTCTTCGACCCGCCCGCCGAACGTCTCCAGCTTGTCGATCACGCCGTCGAGGACTTGGCTCGTGCGGGAGCCACTCTCGAGACCTTCCAGCCCCACGACGGCCGCGCGGAGCAGCGTGATCCCGCGGCTTTCCCACTCAATCCGTGTGCCGGTGGGCGCCGGAGGCGGGGCGGTTTCGAGCCGACTGCGGCGACGGGGAGACGGGCGATGGCTACGCACCCCATACTTCTCGAGGCGCTCATAGAGCGTGTTGCGCGCAATACCCAGACGGGCCGCTGCGTGCGAGATGTTCCCCGCACTCTCCTCCAGAATCCGCAGGAGCCGCTGCCGCATCGCCTCCTCCGGCGTGATGATGACGCTCGCGCCCGACGCGGGGGCCACCGGGTGGATCCCTTTCGACAGTGGCTCCAGCATCGCTCCGGTGACGACGGGGGCGTCGGCGAAGAGTGCCGCCCGTTCCATCACATTCGCAAGCTCGCGGATATTCCCGGGCCAGTGATGGGCCAACAGGCGGGCCTGTGCTTCCTCATTCAGACGCTTCGGCGCCAGCTCATAGTCGAGGCAGGCGCGGGCCAGGAACCGCCCAGCGAGGAGGAGCACGTCGCGTCCCCGTTCCCGCAGTGGGGGCAGGTCGAGCGTGATCACCGCCAGCCGGTGATAGAGGTCGTCGCGGAAGCGCCGGGCTCGGACAGCCTCTTGCAGATTGGCGTTCGTGGCGCTGATCACGCAGACGTCGACCGCCTCGGGCTGGGTGCTACCGAGGCGGCGAACGGCACGGTCCTCGAGGACGGTGAGGAGCTTGGCCTGGACCGATTCGGGAAGCAGGCCGACCTCGTCGAGAAACAGTGTGCCCCGGTGTGCGGTGTGAAAGAGCCCGGGCTTGGCGTGCCGGGCGTCCGTAAAGGCACCCCGCTCGTAGCCGAACAGCTCGGCCTCGAGCAGCGTCTCCGGGATCGCCGGACAGTTGATGTCCACGAAGGGGCCTCCCCTCCGGGGTCCCATGCGATGCATGAGCCGGGCGACGAGCCCCTTGCCGGTGCCGGTCTCGCCCTGGATGAGGATCGCGGGGAGGCGCCGGCCCGCCGGCTGGCGCTCCAGCAGCTGGCGTAGCTTCTCCCGGACGGCCTTGATGGCCGGGCTCTCTCCGAGTAGGTCGGCCAACTCTTCCATGGCCGCGGCTAGCCTACGCGGTTGCTCAGATCACTGCTCAGATTTTCTAACACTCTGAACAGAGGCAAGGGCAGGCTCCCCGAGCGCCGCGCGCGCTGATGGGGCGCAAGCCCGCGTCATACCGTCGAAGCCACCACTCGCGACGGCGACCCAGTCGGGTGGCATGTCTCTCGCACCCTCGCCACGCGACCTCGACTCGTCCAGGACGAACCGGTGCCCTACAGGAGAGGGCATGCACTCAGGGAATCCGCACCAAGGCTCTTGGCGGCGATTCCGGCTGCGGCCAAGGTCTTCTACCTCGGGCCAGCGCTCGGCGATGCGCACAACAACTTCATCAGCTGTGCGCGAGTCGTTGCCCGAGGGTGCCGAACTCACGCAGTAGTGTCTGAACGCCGAGAGTACAGGAGGCTCCGGCATCGGATCGGCGTGCGGTTTCAACTGGCGCATCCAGGTTGACATGCATGGACACAGCACGGAGGAAGAATGATGAAGCGCTCTATGATCACCAACCAAGCCTTGATCAACCAAAGCAAGCCCGGCAGCGGGAATGGGCCAACCAATACCCAAAGGAGAACTTTGATCGGCGGGGCGCTGGTCGCTCTGCTTTCAGCCCCTCTGCTCTCAGCCCCTAGGCGGGTGATGGCCCAAGGAGCGGCTGTAGAGGATTCTTTCGTCGTCCTGTTGAAGGGAGTCTATGAACCAGTGGTTCACGCTCCCGACCTCGGCCTGTCCATGAACCTGGATGATGGTTCGTTCTCGAAAACGTTGATCTATCCCGTTAGCGGAATCCCGGGTAACAGCAACCCGAACAAGACTGTCGGCGACTTCTACGTGCAGTTCAACGGGGATCTGTGTGCCTACCATATCCCCGGCGGCTCATTTGCGATGCGCTTCACAGGTAGCGATTTCACGTTGAACCCCGACGGGCTGGGCGGGAATTTCTTGGATGGAACCTTCGAACTAACGATAGAGGAAGGGACCGGAATTTATCGATCTTTTGTCGGTGGTCACAACCACATGGTGGATCACCTGCATCTGCTGGCTGACGGCAGCGCCGATGAATACTGCTTCTGCTTTATCAGCCGCGCATAACGACAGCTATCGCTCGTTGGTCGGAGCGGCACTTTACGGAGTGGCACTGGCTGCGCCAGTTCACGCAGGTCTCCGAGGGTCTGCCTCGAGCTGAGCCGAGTCTCGCGCAGCTCGTGGTCGGCCCCTCACCCTATGGGGCATCGCAGCGGCGAGAATCCGGGGCACTCGATGCCCGGTTCTCGCCGCCGCGAGCAGGGAGTGCATCGCCATGGCTTGCCCGGCGTCATCGTCTTCGGGTATGGTGCGAACGGCATGCTTAACCGCTGTGCCGCGAGCATCGCAGCGCTCCTGCTGGCGGCGGGAGTTTCCACCGCGTCGGCCTCCGACAGCGCGTCACGCCTCATCGATGGCGACGGCGTGCTCCACCTCACCAACGTCCCCGGCGATCCGCGCTATCGCGGCCTTCCCGGCGCCTCCGGCACCACGTCGGGCTGGCTGCGACTGCCCGCACGCTCATGGACGCGCTACGCGGCGGATATCCGTGAGATTGCCCGCGAGCACGGCGTGAGCCCGGCGCTGATCGAAGCCGTGATCCGCACGGAGTCGGGATTCGATCCCAGTGCGATCTCGCCCAAGGGCGCGGCCGGGCTGATGCAGCTCATGCCGAAGACCGCGTCGGCCCTGGGCGTGGCGGACCGCTTCGACCCGCGGGAGAGCATCCGCGGCGGCGTCCGGCACCTGCGCTATCTCCTCGAGCGCTATCGAGGCAGCGTCGTGCTGGCGCTCGCGGCCTACAACGCGGGGGAGGGCGCCGTTGATACCCATCACGGGGTGCCTCCCTACCCCGAGACGCAGCAGTACGTCCGGAGCGTGCTGCGGCGTGCGGGTCTCGCGGACTCGCTCGCGAGCGCGGAGGCGCTCTACCGCTACGCGGGGTCCGACGACGTCATGACGTACAGCAACCTGCCGCCTCACCCTCGACACTGAGACAATAACGACACGGTGTCGACACAGAGTGACGATTGACGGCTCGCCGAGCCGCCAACCATAATCCGGCCACCTTGGGCACCGCCTCATCGTCGCCGCGCCGTCTGGGCCAGATCCTCGTGCAAGCGCACGTGGTTACCGACGACATCATCGCGGAGGCGCTCGTCCGGGCCGGGAGCGACCGCCAGCGTCTCGGCGAGGCCCTGGTGGCCCTGGGCGCCGCCACCTACGAAGAGGTGCTGAAGGCGGTCGCCGCGCAGCAGGCCCTGCCCTATCTCTCCCCCGAGGAGCTACCCTCGACGCCCCCGGTGCTCAAGGAGCTGTCGCCCCAGTACCTGCGCCAGTCCGTCGCGTGTCCCATCGCGATCGAGGGGACGACGGTCACGGTGGCGACGGCCGATCCCACCGATCCCCTGCTGCTCGACGAGCTCCAGCAGACGCTGCCGCTCACCATCCGGCTCTGCGTGGCCCCGGCGCCTGCCATCCTGGAGGCCATCGAGCGCGCCTACGGGGCCAGCACCGCGCTCCAGAAGATCGTGGAGGGCATGGGAGCGGCCGACCGGCAGGGCGACCCCGAAGACGACGTCGGGCACCTCCGCGACATGGCCTTCGAGGCGCCGGTGGTGCGCCTGGTGAATTTGTTGCTCGAGGGCGCGCTCGCCGCCGACGCCTCCGACATCCACATCGAGCCCTTCGAGGACAGCCTGCGGGTGCGCTACCGCGTGGACGGGCTGCTCTACGACCAGGAGGCGCCGCCGCGGCGGCTGCAGGCCGCGCTCACCTCGCGCATCAAGATCATGGCCGAGATGAACATCGCCGAGCGCCGCCTGCCCCAGGACGGGCGCATCCGCGTCACCGCGGCCGGCGGCCGGCGGGTGGACATCCGCGTCTCCACCGTCCCCACCATCCACGGCGAGTCCATCGTGATGCGGCTGCTCGACCGGTCCTCGGTCTTCCTGCCCTTCGACCGGCTCGGCTTCGCGCCGGCGGCGGCCCGCGGCTTCGAGACTCTCATCCACCGACCCCACGGCATCGTGCTCGTCACCGGGCCCACCGGCTCCGGCAAGACCACCACGCTCTACGCCGCGCTCGACAAGATCAACCGGCCCGATCTCAAGATCATCACCGTCGAGGATCCGGTCGAGTACCAGCTCAAGGGCATCAACCAGATCCCGGTCCGGCCCAAGATCGGGCTCTCCTTCGCCTCCGGCCTCCGGCACATCGTGCGGCAGGACCCGGACGTGATCATGGTCGGCGAGATCCGCGATCTGGAGACGGCGGAGATCGCGATCCAGGCCGCGCTCACCGGGCACCTGGTCTTCTCGACGCTCCACACCAACGACGCACCGGGTGCGGTGACGCGGCTGCAAGACATGGGCTGCGAACCGTATCTGGTCTCCTCGGTGCTGAGCGGGGTGCTCGCCCAGCGGCTGGTCCGGCGCGTCTGCCAAGCTTGCCGGGCGCCGGACCATCCGGATCCCGCCACGCTGCTCGCGCTCGGAGTGACCGACGTGGCCGGCGTCGAGCTGTTCCACGGCAAGGGCTGCGACGACTGCCGCGGCACCGGCTACCGCGGGCGCACCGGCATCTACGAGCTGTTCCGCATCACCGAGGAGGCACGGAGCCTCGTGGTCCGCAAGGCGCCGGCGGGCGAGATCCGGCGGCTCGCGGTGGCGCAGGGCATGGTGACGCTGCGCGAGGACGCGTGGGCGAAGGCGTGCGCGGGGCTCACCACGGTGGAGGAGATCTTGCGCGTGACCCAGGAGGACACGTGACGGTCTTCGCGTACCGGGCGGCCGACCGTCGGGGACAGACGATCGACGGGGTCATGGAGGCGCCGGACGCGCGCGCGGTCGTGGAGCGTCTGCAGCGCGATGCCTACTTCCCGATCACGATCGACGCGCAGGATCACCGCCGCCGGCTGCTGGGCCTCGCCTGGCCCGAGACCGGGCGGGGCCGTGTCGCCGGGCGCGATCTGGTGGCCCTCACCCAGCAGCTCGCCACTCTGGTCGAGGCCGGCCTGCCGCTCGACCGCGCCCTGGCCATCCAGGCGGAGCTGGCGCCCACGCCGCGGCTGCGCGCCATCATGGCCGACGTGCTGCGCAGCGTGCAGGGCGGCGCCGCGCTGGCCGACGCCCTCGGCAAGCATCACCCGCGGCCGTTCTCGCGCCTGTACATCAACATGGTGCGGGCGGGCGAGAAGGGCGGGGTGCTCGAGACCACCCTGCGCCGCCTCGCCTCATTCCTCGAGGAGTCGCAGGAGTTTCGCGACGCGCTGGTCTCCGCGCTGATCTACCCGGTGCTGCTCACCGGCGTGGGCGCGGCCGCGGTGATCTTTCTGATGACGTTCGTCATCCCGCGCTTCGCGGCCATCTTCAAGGACCTGGGCGCGACGATCCCGCTGCCCACCCTGATCCTGCTCGAAGCGAGCGGCTTCATCCAGCACTATTGGTGGCTGCTGGCGCTGCTGGCCGCGGCCGGCGTGCTGGGCAGCCGCATGGTGCTGGCGACCCCGCGGGGCCGTCTGGGCGCCGACCGGATGCTGCTGCGCCTGCCGCTCGCGGGCCAGGTCATCGCCCAGACCGACGTGGCCCGCTTCACCCGCATCCTGGGCACGCTGCTCAAGAGCGGCGTCGCGATGATCCCGGCCCTCACCGTGGTCAAGGACATGCTGAGCAACCAGGTGCTGGCCCGCGCGGTCGGGAGCCTGGGCGACGGCGTCCGCCGCGGCGCCGGCCTCGCCCAGCCCATGGCCGAGACCCGCACGTTCCCGGCCCTCGCCGTCCACATGGTGCGGGTGGGCGAGGAGACCGGGCGGCTCGAGGAGACGCTGCTGCAGGTGGCGGCCTCGCTCGAAGCGGACACGCGCAAGCTCGTCAAGCGGCTGATCGCGTTGGCCGAGCCCTGCATCATCCTGGTCATGGGCCTGGTGGTGGGCTTCATCGTGGTCGCCATGCTGATGGCCATCCTCTCCGTCACCGACCTGCCCATATGAGGCGGCCCATGTCGATACGACGACTCCTCCGCGACCAACGCGGCTTCTCCCTGATCGAGCTGCTGGTGGTCATCATCATCCTCGGGCTCATAGCAGGCCTCGTCGGACCGCGCCTCTTCGGCCGCGTGGGCCAGAGCAAGGTGGCCGCGGCCCGGGCGCAGATCGAGCTGTTCGGGGCCGCGCTCGACCAGTACCGGCTCGACATCGGCGCCTACCCGCCGGCGGCGGCGGGCCTGCAGGCGCTGGTGCAGAACCCCAACGTGGCCGCTTGGAACGGGCCGTACCTCAAGAAGCCCGCGGTGCCGTCCGACCCCTGGGGCCGCCCCTACCAGTACAAGTGCTGCCCGGGCGACCACGGCGACTACGACATCTGGACCACCGGCGCCGACGGCGCACCGGGCGGCGAGGGCGAGAACGCCGACGTCACCTCCTGGGACGTGAAATGACTCGCACATCTCCCTCTCCCCAGAGGGGAGAGGGCAGGGTGAGGGGCTCGATGCCGAGGGGCTCGATGCCGAGGGGCTCGATGCCGAGGGGTTTCTCCCTCATGGAGCTGGTGGTCGTCCTCGCGATCCTCGCGATCGGGGCGGCGGTGGTCGCCCCGGGCATCGGTCGCACCGCGGATGGCATCCGTGCTCGATCGGAGATCGGGGCCGTCGCCGCCTTCCTGCGCTCCGCCCGCGAGCACGCGGTGACCCGCGGGCAGGCGATGGAGGTGCGCGTCGACGACGAGACCCACACGCTCGTCATGCGCCAGGCCGGGCGCGGCGGCGATTCGGCCGTGCAGGCCACCCGCGCCGTCTCCTCGCTCGTTCGCATCGCGGCCGGCCCGCCGGCGCCGAGCGTCACCTTCCTCCCGCACGGCATGTCGACGGGGGCGCGCTTCGCGATCGCCACACCCGGGGCCCGCGCGTACGTGATCACGGTGGACACTCTGACCGGGCGCGTGAGCACCGCGAGGGGGGGATCGTGACGAGCCCCGTGAGACGAGGAGCGGGCGGGTTCACGCTGCTCGAGGTGCTGGTGGCGCTGACCATCCTGGCCGTCGCCGTCGTCGCCTTCATGCAGCTCTCGTCCCAGGGCCTTCGGCTCCTGCATGTCTCGGACGACTACCAGCAGGCGGTCGGCTTGGCCGACCGCGTCGCGCGCGCGATCGACGTGATCGGCGAGAGCTCCGAGGCCGGGCAGGAGGGGCGTTTTCAGTGGGAGCGCCGTCTGAGCCTCGTGCCGACGCCCGAGGAGCTGACTCCCGGCACGGGCCCCCAGCTCCGGCTGTACGCGCTCTCGGTGGCGGTGCGCTGGGGCCGGAACCGCACCCTGGAGCTGGCGAGCCTGCGGGCGGTGGCGGAGCCGTCGGGGCCGTGAGAGGCGCACGCTCTGGCCGGCGCGCCTCACCCCGCCCCTTCCCCCTAGGGGCGAGGGCGAGAGGGTTCACCCTGATCGAGGTGGCCCTTGCGCTGAGCATCGCCGCCGCCGTCCTCGTGATCGTCTTCGGTGGGCTGCGCGTGGGGCTGGCCGCGTGGAGCAAGGGTGAGGCGCGCGCGTCCGAGCTCGATCACGCCCGCGGCGTCCTCGTCCTGCTCGAGCGCGCGCTCGACGGCGCCTTCCCCTACCGCTTCGTCGCGCCGGAGCAGCGCGCGGTGCGCATCCTCTTCGACGGCCGCCCGGACCAGGTGACGTTCGCCACGCTCGCGCCGCCGTTCCCCGGCCGCGTGCCGATCGCGTTCACCGCGGTCAGCCTCTCCCGCGAGGCGGCGGGGTTGACGCTTCGCCAGCAGGTCCTGCCCAACCTCCTCGCGCTGGACCGCCTGGCGCCCGTCCTGGTGGATCCCGAGACGACCGGGGTGCGCTTCCGCTACCTGGGCGAGCAGCCCGGTGCCTGGCAGGACGAGTGGGACATGAGCCGCGAGGAGACGATCCCGCGCGC
>Ga0137409_10002047_pt1 | contig 21719 bp, 21 predicted proteins | sample CZODoug1_16funga_FD_122059 | JGI IMG/M metagenome (GOLD analysis project Ga0137409, IMG submission 122059) | Vadose zone soil fungal communities from Angelo Coast Range Reserve, California, USA - CZODoug1_16fungal (Hybrid Assembly) | ecosystem: Environmental > Terrestrial > Soil > Vadose zone... | reverse complement strand
TTTTTTAGTAGGGGCGAGGGGCGAGGGGCGAGGGGCGAGGGGCGAGGGGCAAGGGGCGAGGGGTGAGGGGTGAGGGTGAGGGGTGAGGAGTAAAGGGCAAAAAGTGCAAGCCGGCCGATGGCCGGCATTAAAAGCGTTGACGCAAAGGACGCAAAGGAAAACTGAAAGGCAGAAAAGAGAAGCGGGGGATCAGGCCATCTTTGCTTCCGGTGCTCGAAAAAGTACGCTTGAAGGGCCTACGTAAGAATCCCGCAGAAACCCGATGATCTGCTCTTCCGGAAATCGCTTCGTCATTGGCCCGATCCCCTCCCGTTGAAATCGGACTCCAAAGCACAACGCCAGTAAAATCGACGGTATGGCTAGCGGAAAATCGAGGCTTCTCTCTTAATTGGAATACCAAGTCGACTGCCCAGCCAGATCCCCTATGCATCGGTCTGCAATTATTTTGCCGCGCGCGCTTGCGTGGATATCCCTCCTTGCCTGCATGTCGGTGGCGTATGCCGGTGTGTTCGGCGACGGCGATCGCGTGATGCTGGAGTTCGGACCCTACGTAGCGCACCGGGTCGACAATACCGGACATAATCAATGGCCGAATCTTGTCGGTGTGGAATGGGAATCGGGTTCGCATTGGCTGGTCGGTGCCGCCGCGTTCAAGAACTCTTACTACCAGCACGCCGCGTACGCCTATGCGGGCAGGCGCTGGTTCCTCGATCGAGTCGACCCGAATCTCTACGTGAAGCTTTCTGCGGGGGTGGTGTACGGGTACAAGGATCCGTACGAGGACCGGTTGCCGGTGAACAACAATGGCTACGGGCTCGGAATTGTGCCGGCGCTCGGCTATCAGTTCGGGCGGGCAAACGCACAGATTGTTTTTCTGGGCACTGCCGCGCTGACGTTCACGTTCGGCTACGATTTCTGGAACTGAATTCAAGGTCAACCGCAAACTCCGGAACAGCGCAGGTCTTGTTTCCCGGAACCGTGAACTAAAGCCCGAATCGCCACCAGGCGCAGCACGAGGGGGTCAGCCAGCGTTTGTTCAGCTTGGTGCGTCGAGCGTATGATTTGCCAACGCTCGCCGCGGAGTGCCCGGTTAGCGCTGATCGGACGGCCGATGGCGCGCCGGCAATCCCGATCGAGCGCGATCTGGTGCGCGGGGCGGCGATTGGGGCATCACTGCGGCATTCGCCGCCATGGATGGCGGCGTCGGGCGAATTGAATTTTCCATCTTTCGGAGGAGTCCATGAAACCTGCCACTCGTTGGGCGCTTGTGGTTCTGGCCGTGGTCGCGATCGGCATTCTCTGGATGCTCTGGAGCCAGCGCAATCAGCCGCAGGCACCAGCGGATAGCGGTGTTGCCAAACAGCCGGTCGCGCCGACGCCGCCCAAGGTGGAAGAACCGGTGATTGCATCGGTGCTCTTCGACTTCGATCGGTCGGTGCTACGGCCCGGGGAGACCCCGAAGCTCGACGAGCTGACCGCCAAGTTCAAGGCCCGGGGGTCCGTTCGCATCGACGCCGTCGGCCACGCCGACCGAATCGGCCCGGCCCCGTACAACCTGCGGCTTTCCGAGCAGCGCGCCGAAGCAGTGCGCGCATACCTGGTCGGCAAAGGTGTGGACACCGGAAGCATTCACACCGACGCCAAGGGGGACAGGGAGGCCGTGACCGGCGAAGCGTGCAAAAAACTGGGCCCGGAAAAACGGAAGAACCGGAAGCTGGTCGAATGCCTGCAGCCCGATCGCCGCGTGGAGATCACGCTCGTAGCGGCGCGCTGACGAGCGTCGTAGTCCCCGGCAATGCGTGATTGCGGTCAATAGTTACCGCGGCGATACGATCCACGGATAGCTCAAGCTGCGTCCGCCGAATCCCGGTCAGAAGCACAGGGTGCCTGCCCGGGACTCAGAAAGCTCGCCGTGTCGTACTGCTAAGTCCGAATTGAGCCGCCCCTGATTGTTTCCGCAGCACGACCTGCAAGCCTGACGGCCAGGTGCCCGAACTCTCGTAGCGCCTTGCTTCCCCCTTGCCATGCGCGTTCGATGGGTCTGATCGATCCTATGCGTGCTGAGCAAGGCTCATCGTCTACATGTCCGCAGCGTTGGCATCGACCGATATGGAACACGGATTTAGTTACTTGGATGCTGATTCCCTCAGCCTGGCAGTCCGTGCAGAGGGTCGCAAAGGCCGTCTGCCCGCAATGCGGGCAATGAAACTCTTCCATTTTCTCCTCCCTTTAGAAGCAGCCGCACGACCGGGCCAATCTCTTGGTCTTTTGGTCACAAATACCGCGGCCTGCAAACAGCCTACCGCTGTTTCTCGCGATCAGTCAACACTTTAAGCACTACGGTCCGGGGAGGCAGCTACCGCGACCCAGCATCAAGGGGTCAACGACCCGCTCGATCGGCGCCTAATAGGATCCCGTGGCCTTGCCCACCACCGCGCCACCCTCGCGCATCTCTGCTACCGCACTCTTGGCAGCGGCGGCCAGAAAGGCGTTATCGGCCAGCAAGGTCACGAACTGAAAGCCAAGCCCGATCATCTGTTTTGCCATCGCGGTCGACCCGCAGTGAATTCCCGCATGGATGGCATGGCGCTTTGCGCCTGCCACGATGGTCTTGATAGCGCCTACAACGACCGGGTCTGTCGGCACGCCGGAGGGAGCGCAGCCAAGAGAGATCGCCAGATCGTTCGGGCCGATGTAGATCGCGTCGAGACCCGGGACGCTCAGGATGTCGTCGAGATTCTCGACCGCCTGCCTGGTCTCGATCATCGCCATTGCGATCATCGTATCGTTGGCGTGTTTGAAGTAATCCGCTCCCCCAAACCACGTGGCGCGCACCGGACCGAAACTGCGGTAGCCCGCGGGCGCGTACCGGCAGGCGCCGACGAACGCCTCGCACTCGGACCGGCTGTTGATCATCGGGCAGATGATCCCGTAAGCGCCGGCGTCAAGCATCTTCATGATGATGCCAGGCTCGAGCCAGGGTACGCGGGCAAGGGGTATCGTCGGCGTCGTGCTCACGGCTTGAAGCATGGTGACGGCGGTCTGATAGTCCACGTGACCGTGCTGCAGGTCCACGGTGAGTGAATCCCAGCCGGCTTGCGCCATATTCTCGGCCGAAATGGAACTGGGAATCCCCAGCCAGCCGTTGATCACGGCGCCACCGTTTTGCCAAATCGATTTGACTTTGTTCTGTCTCACAGTCTCTCCAATATTAGTAACGTTTTATGAGGCTCGTCCGTCCCTTGTGTGGCATATCGCCCGCGCTTCTGCACCACCGGTCGGGCGGATTCGTGGCATTGATACCGGAACAAGTATAAGATTTTCCGAGAATCTCGAAGAAGGATCATCATAAGTCGAACGCCAAGCACAGGCGTCCCGTCGACCGGAGGAGCTCGAGAAGGCCATGACAAACTTTGATCGTCGCCGCTTCCTGGGGGCCACGGCCGCGGCGTCTGCGTCTGCCGTGGTCGCGCCCTTTGTCGGCACCTCCCATGCCGCGGGTACGTTGAGCGTAGGTTTCTGGGATCATTGGGTGCCCGGCGCCAACGACGTTCTTACCAGGTTGTGCAAGGAGTGGGCAGCGAAGGAGAAGGTCGACCTCAAGATCGACTACATCACTTCCCAAGGCGGCAAAATCCTCCTCACGATCGCCTCCGAAGCGCAGGCGAAATCCGGCCACGACATTCTCGCGCTGCCCACGTGGTATGCGGCGGCCCAGGCCAGGAACCTGGAGCCCGTGGACGACATCGTGGGGCCGTTGATCGCGCAATTTGGCAATGCGGTCGCTGTTGTGGAATATCTCGGCAAGCAGAATGGCCGCTGGCTGGCCGTGCCTGCGACGCCTGGCAGCCAGACCAAGCCGCCGTGCGGGCGCATCGACCTGTTCAAGCAGCATGTCGGGCTCGACCTCACCAGGATGTATCCAGTTGGCGCGCCGCCGGACAAAGCGCTGGCCGACAAATGGACGTGGGACACCTTCCTGATCGCCGCCGAGAAGTGCTTCAAGGCGGGCTATCCCTTTGGATTGGGACTGGGCCAGACCACCGATTCGGTTGACTGGGTGGGCGCGCTGTTCGCTTCCTACGGCGCCGAGCTGGTGGACCCTAAAGGCAAGATCACGGTCAACTCCGACGCCACCAGGCAGGTACTGGAATACGCACGGAGGCTAGTGAAGTTTTTGCCGCCCGATGTGTTCGCCTGGGATGATTCCTCGAACAACAAATGGCTGATCGCGGGCAAGGGCGCGTTGATCATGAATCCACCGAGCGCGTGGGCGGTTGCCAAGCGTGACAACCCGAAGGTGGCCGAGCAGCTCTGGACGTTTCCGTCCCCCAAGGGGCCCAAGGGTCGTTACGATCCGGGCCTGCCTTATTTCTGGGGCATCTGGAAGTTTTCGAACAACAAGCCGGCCGCGAAGAGCCTGCTCACTTACCTTTCGCGACGACCTGCCATCGAAGCACTGGTAAACGCCAGTGGCGGTTACGACATTCCCGGATTCTCCGGCCTGCGCGATTTCAAGATCTGGGCGGAGCAAGGACCGCCCAGGGGAACCCTCTACCATTACCCGGCGCGGGACGATCAGATCGTCTCGATTTCCGCTGCGCCGGCGCCAACCGAGATCGGGAGCCAGATTTACGCCCAGGCGACCGTGACCAAGATGATCGCCAAATGCACGCAGGGTGGTGAGTCCATTGACAAGGCCATCGCTTGGGCGACGTCCGAAATCGAAGGCTTCATGCGCGTCTGAAGCCCGCGAGCGACGATGAAGAAGTTGCTGCGGCGGAAATCCACCATTGCCTTTGCGATGGCTCTGCCGCTCCTCGTCATCATCGCATCATTGGTGATCTATCCGGCGTTCTATTCGATTTATCTCGCAACGCTGAACAAGTCGATGGAGCATTTCGTCGGCTTGGGCAACTTCGGTTTTCTGTTCACGCGCGAAACCTTCTGGATGGTCGTCAAGCAGTCGGTCATCTTTGCGGTGAGCGCCGTTTTCTTCAAGGCGTTGATCGGTTTCTTCGTCGCCCATTTTGTCCACAATGTTCCCACCAAAGGCCAGCGCAAGTGGCGCGGCATGCTCCTTGTTCCGTGGGTTATTCCACCGGCCATGAGCACGCTCGCCTGGCTGTGGCTGTTCGATCCGTCGTACAGCGCCTTCAACTGGATCTTCGAGGGCATCGGCCTGCACGGCGTGAACTGGCTGGGCGAACCCTATTGGGCGCGCTTCGCAGTGATCCTGGTGAATGTCTGGTTCGGTGCGCCATTCTTCATGATCATGTACCTTGCCGCGCTCAAGTCGGTGCCGGAGCAACTGTACGAGGCCGCTTCGATCGACGGCGCCAACTGGTGGCAGAAACTCTGGTTCATCACCTTGCCTATGATGCGCAACATCATCGCCATCACCGCGCTGTTTTCGCTCATCGTCACCTTCGCCAATTTTGACATCGTGCGCGTGCTCACCAACGGCGGCCCGGTGGACCAGACGCACGTGTTCGCCACCTGGGCGTTTCGGGTCGGCATCGAGAGCAATGACATTCCACTCGGCGCCTGCGTCTCGCTGTTCATGTTTCCAATCCTCGCCATTGCCGCGATCTTCATTCTTCGCGACATCAGTCGGCGCGGAAACGAGGCCTGAAAATGACGGCGGCCGCGCAGCGCTCTGCAACTGTTCTCCGCGCGGCACGACCGGCCAGCATGCGGCGCGATCGCCGCCGCGCGCTGTTCTGGTCCTACGTGTTCCTGATCATCTTCGTGATTTTCTTCCTGACCCCCCCGATTTACATGCTGATTACTTCGCTCAAGACCAGCGCGGAGATTTCGGCGGCGACAAATCCGTGGTGGGTTTTCGCGCCGACGCTGCAGAATTACATCGAGCTATTGACCTCGCCCGTGTACTTGACGTTCTTCCGAAACTCGGCTGTCGTATCGGTGCTGGTCGTTGTCATCAGCATGCTGGTGAGCATCCCGGCTGCATTCTCACTCTCCAGGATGAGGTTCTGGGGGTCCACCACGCTCGCGACGGGAGTATTCCTCACTTATCTGATTCCTGACACGCTGCTGTTTATTCCGTTGTTCAAGATCTTTGCGTTCCTGCACGACTTGACCGGAATCGAGTTCATCAACCACTGGTGGGTGCTCATCATCATTTATCCCACGCTCACCATCCCGTTTTGCACCTGGATCATGATCGGCTATTTCAGCAGCATCCCGAAGGAACTGGACGAAGCCGCGCTCATGGACGGCGCCGGATACATGCAAACACTCATCATGATCTTCATCCCTGTCGCCCTGCCCGGGATCATAGCCGCGACCATCTTTGCTTTTACCGTCTCCTGGGCCCAGTTCCTCTATCCGCTCGCTTTCACGACCTCGGCCGATCAACTGGTCCTGCCGGTGGGCATCGTCACGACGCTGATCAAGGGCGACGTGTTCAATTGGGGCCAGATCATGACCGGCGCGCTACTAGGCGCCGCGCCGCCGCTCGTCATCTATGCCTTCCTTATGGACTACTACATCGCCGGCCTTACCGCCGGCGCCACCAAGGGCTAGGCCGTGCACGCAACCTTCCTGCGACTGGATACCGTGGAGACCGACCAATGGCCGAGGTAACGTTGCGCCAGGTGACCAAGACCTACGACGACACCCCCGCCGTGCGAGGGATCGATCTGGAAATCCTGGACAAGGAGTTTGTCGTTCTGGTCGGGCCGTCGGGCTGCGGCAAGAGCACGACCTTGCGCATGATAGCGGGTCTGGAGGACATCACCGGCGGCGAAATCCTGGTGGGCGGCGCGGTGATAAATGACGTGCCCCCGAAGGATCGCGACATCGCCATGGTGTTTCAGAATTACGCCCTGTACCCGCACATGACGGTGTACGAGAACATGTCTTTTGGGCTGCGCCTCAAAAAGGTCGCGAAAGACGAGATCCGGGTCCGGGTCGAGAACGCCGCCCGGATCCTCGACATAAGCGCGCTTCTCGAACGCAAGCCAAAGCAACTCTCCGGCGGACAGCGCCAGCGTGTGGCGATGGGTCGCGCCATCGTGCGCAATCCCAAAGTGTTTCTGTTCGATGAACCGCTTTCCAACCTCGATGCCAAGCTACGCGTGCAGATGCGCATCGAGATCAAGCGGGTTCACCAGAAAGTGCGCACCACCACCATCTATGTCACCCACGATCAGGTCGAAGCCATGACGCTAGCGGACCGGGTGGTAGTGATGAATGACGGCCTGATAGAGCAGGTCGGCGCGCCGAACGATCTCTACCACGCGCCGAAGACGAAGTTTGTTGCCGGGTTCATCGGCTCGCCTGCGATGAATTTCGCGCCCTGCAAACTCGAGGAGATGGCGGGCGGGCTGCAGGTCCGGCTGAACGAAGACATTGCGTTTCCGGTGCCGCAAGGCCGCGCCGGGCGTTACCGGCCGCACCTTCATCGCAGTGATCTATTATTCGGTCTTCGGCCGGAGCACATTCTGGAACGCCGCTCCCAACCGGAGCCGAACCTGCATGCGTTCGACGTTACACTCGAGGTGACGGAGCCGATGGGGATGGAAACGCTGGTGTACTTCCGGGTGAACGGCACAGAGGTGTGCGGGCGGGTCAATCCGAACGCGGGAGCAAAAGCCGGCGCGCCCATGAGGCTGGTCGCCGATCTCAACAACATGCACCTCATCGACGATGCGAGCGGCAAGGTTCTCTGAAGTCATGGCCCCAGCCTGCGGCGAGCAGGCGAGCGCTGCCGGGTAGGTGAAGAATTGCTGACAGGTCTCGACTAGACATGAAGGCAGAGCCCTTGTTTGTGATGGCGACGGACCTCGAAGGATTGGTTGCCGCAATCTTCGAAAAAGCGGGCTGTTCGCGGATCGAATCGGAACGCATAGCGCGATATCTGGTCCGCGCCAACCTGGCCGGCCACGACAGTCATGGGGTGGTGCGCGTACCGCGCTATATCCAGTTGAAGCACGAAAAGCTGGTGCTTGCCGATCAGGAAGTTGACGTGCTGGTCGACACACCGGTCCTTGCAGTGGTCGATGGAAAGTATGGATTCGGACAGACCGTAGCGCCGCAGGCGGTCGAAGTCGGCATCGGAAAATGCAAACACATGGGTCTCGCGGCCGTGGCCTTGCGCCATGCCGGCCACATCGGGCGAGTCGCGGACTGGGCGGAGATGGCCGCCGTACAAGGGCTTGTGTCCATCCACTTTGTGAATGCCACCGCCGGCGTTCTGGTGGCGCCGTTCGGCAGCGTGGAACGGCGATTTTCCACGGCGCCCTATTGCATCGGAGTCCCCCTGCCGGGACGCGCACCGCTGCTGCTTGATTTTGCGACATCCACAGTTGCGGAAGGCAAGGTTCTGGTGGCGAGCCAGGGAGGGCGGCCGATTCCCGCCGACGCGCTGGTCGGTCCGGATGGACAAACCAGCGATGATCCGCGGCTGCTTTATGGCGAATACCGGCCGGGCGAGAGGCGGGATATCCGCAAGGGACTGGGTGCACTGCGCGCCTTCGGCGGACACAAGGGATCGGGACTGGCGCTCATGTGCGAAATCCTCGGTGGAGCACTCACCGGCAACGGATGCACTGCGCCGGAACGGCGCTTCTCCAACGGAATGTTTTCCTTGTTTGTCGATCCGGGACGCATCGATCCGGACGGCTTGTTTCCCGAAGAGGTGGTTCGTTATGTCGCCTACGTGAAGGCCGCGAAATCGGCTCCTCCGAATATGGAGACCCTGGTCCCGGGGGAACCCGAAGAGCGGACCCGGCGCGAACGGTTGGCGCAAGGCGTACCGTTGGCCGAAGAGACCTGGAGTTCGCTGCTCGAGACGGCGCGGTCTGTTGGCCTCGACGAGAAGCGCATCGGGGAGACGCAAGCCGCGCGCAGCGTGAAGGCCTGACCGCCGCCTCTGGTCGTGAAGAAAAAATGAAACAGCCATTGGTCCTGCTCCCCGGACTGCTCTGCGACGCGGCGCTGTGGGAACCGCAGTTGTCGGAACTGGCGGATGTCGCCCGGTTCTGGGTGCCGGATCTGACCGAATACGAAACCATGAAGGAGATGGGCGAGTCGGTGCTGCGCGATGCGCCGTGGAAGGAATTCGCGCTCGCCGGTCTGTCGATGGGCGGTTACGTCGCGCTGGAAGTCATGCGCCAGGCGCCGCAGCGGGTGACCCGGCTCGCGCTGCTCGATACCCGTGCGCGGCCGGAAAGGCCCGACGAAACCGGGCGGCGGAGGCAATTGATGAAACTCGCACAGAGCGAACGCGGCTTCACGCCGGTAACCAGCCGCATGCTGCCGCTGCTGCTTCACCCCTCGCGGGTCAAAGATGCGCAGCTCACCAAGACCGTCCGAGACATGGCGGAACGCACCGGAATCGAAGCTTACCTGCGGCAGCAGCGGGCGATCATCTCCCGGCCCGATTTCAGGCCCGGGTTGCCGAAGATCAATTGTCCGGCGCTGGTGCTGTGCGGGCGCCAGGACCAGCTCACGCCCCTGGAATGCAGCGAAGAAATGGCCGCGGCGATCCCGGGGGCGAAGCTGGCGGTGGTCGAGGAGTGCGGTCACCTGTCCACGCTGGAGCGGCCACAGATCGTGAACACGGCACTTCGCGAGTGGCTGGCCTGACCTAGACAAGCACTTACCACGGAGGACGCGGAGGACACGGAGGAAAACCAGAGGCGAGGAAAAACACGTGGGAGTTAAAAGCAGGCCCGGTGCCGAAGTGACCTACAGTAGCGGGGATTAACTCTCGAAGGTTCTTTTTCCGTCCTTGCCTTTCCTCCGTGTCCTCCGCGTCCTCCGTGGTGAGCGCTTTGTTCCAGTGCCCGATCGAGAATGGAAATGGCGATTCGTTCCTGCGTCTATGGCGGCCCGCTATACTTCGCGCTGGCGGTCAAAACAACAAATGCGCCGCACAACAGACCCGCGGAGGAGATCAGCGTGACTGCACGAACCTTGGGCGCCCTGGCGCTCTGCATTGCCGCAGCCTGCGGAAGCGCTCTTGCCCAGGACAAGCCGGTCGAGCTGAAGTTTTCCCACTGGTTGCCGCCCGCGCACCCGTTGCACAAGACCGCGCAGGCCTGGGCCAAGTCGATCGAGCAGGCATCGGGCGGCACGATCAGGATCGCGATCTATCCGGCCCAGCAACTCGGCAAGGCGATCGACCATTACGATATGACGGTCAAGGGCATCGCCGACGTGTCGTATATCAATGTCGGCTACCAGGCCGGACGCATGCTGGTGGCGAACGCGGCCCAACTCCCGTTCATGATGGACAATGCCGACAACGGGTCGCGCGCCTACGACGTCTGGTACCGCCCGTACGCGCAGAAAGACATGCCGGGCGTAAAGCTGTGCCTGATGTTCGTACACGATCCCGGCACTTTCCACTCCAGAACACGGGTCAGTTCGCCGGAGCAGATCAAGGGTCTGAAAGTGCGGCCGGCGCAAGCGGTGGTTGCCGACTGGGTGAAGCTGCTCGGCGCATCGACGGTCAACGTCAGTGCTCCCGAGGCGCGCGAGGCGCTGGAGCGCGGTGTCGCCGACGCCATCACCTTTCCCTGGGAGTCCATTTATCTGTTCGGCATCAACAAGGTGATTCGTTTCCACATCGACGCGCGGATGTACACCACCGGCTTCGCGTGGATTCTGAATCCCGACCGCTACAATTCACTGTCGCCCGCACAGCGCAAGGTCATTGACGGGCATTGCAGTTCCGACTGGGCCTACCGGGTCGGCAAGGAGTGGGGCGACTTCGAGGCAGCCGGACGGGAGAAGACGAAAGCGGACAATGCGCAGACAGTCGTGCCGCTCACGCCTCCAGAACTGGCGGCCTGGAAGAAATCGGCCGAGCCGGTGGTCGGGATCTGGAGCGACGAGGTGCGCAAGCAGGGCTACGACCCGGCCAAACTCCTGGCGGAGTTCGACGCAACGCTCCTGAAATACGGGGCGAAGGCGAAGTAGCGGCGCCGGCGGGATCCGCAATGGAGCGCTTTGTCCGCATGGTGGAGGGAACGGCGGGCCTGCTTTTGCTGACCGTCGCGCTGGCCACTTTCGCAACGGTCATCCTGCGCAAGCTCTTCAATTACTCGCCTCCGGACTGGTTCGATCTGGCGCAATTGCTGCTGGGCATCAGCATCTTCTGGGGCATCGCCTCCGCCTGTTACCGCAACGGCCACATCCTGGTGGATCTGCTCTGGGAGTTCCTGTCCTCGCGCGGACGTCGTATTTTGGACATCACCGCGACCTCGATCCTGCTGGTGTTCATGGCGGCGCTCTCGCTGATGCTCGCCGACGCCATCCGCGACACGGCCGCAGGCAACGTGCTGACGATGGAGCTGAAGCTGCCGGTATGGCCTTTCCACGTGCTGGCGGGTGCCGGCATTCTGGCCGGCACGATCCTCACCGCTGTGCGCCTGGTCCGCCTCTGCAGCCGCGGAGAATGACCCGGCGATGATCGACAGGGATCTCATTGCCGTGCTCGGCTTCGCACTGATGTTCGCGCTGATGTTGCTGCGCGTTCCGATCGGCGTTGCAATGGGCATTGCCGGCGTGCTTGGTTACGGCGTGGTGTCGGGTTGGGGCCCGGCCCTCGCGCTGCTGGGCAAGGTGCCGCTGTCCACCGTCACCGACTACAAGCTCGCGGTGATCCCGATGTTCATCCTGATGGGCTCGTTTGCCGCCGCGGCCGGAATGAGCCGCGAGCTGTTCAACGCCGGTAGCGCGTGGTTCGGGCATTTGCGCGGCGGCCTGGCGGTGGGCTCGATCGCCGCCTGCGGGGGATTCGCCGCGATCAACGGCTCGTCGGTGGCCACAGTCGCGACGATGACCAACGTCGCGCTGCCGGAGATGCGCCGCGCCGGCTATGAGCCCGGCTTTGCGGCCGGCGTGATCGCTGCCGGCGGCACGCTCGGCATCATGATCCCGCCCTCGGTGATTTTCGTGCTCTACGGCATCATGACCGAGACCGACATCTCGCAATTGTTCGCGGCGGGCGTACTGCCCGGCCTGCTGGCGATGGGGATGTACGCGGTCACCATCCAGATCGTCGGCCGCCTGCGCCCGCAACACATGCCGCGCGGCGCCCGCCACGGCTGGCATGAGCGGTTCAGCGCACTGAGGGAAATCTGGTCGACCGCCGCGCTTTTCCTGCTCGTACTCGGCGGCATCTACGGCGGATTGTTTCTGGTGGACGAGGCGGCCGCGGTCGGCGCAATCGGGGCGCTGGTCATAGGACTGGCGCGCGGCCGGCTGTCACGCCGGGCCATCATGGAATGCTTGGTCAGTTCGGTGCGCGTGTCGGCTTCGATCATGGTGATCGTGATCGGCGCCTATTTGTTCGGCTATTTCCTCACCATCACGCAGGCCACGCAGCAGATCGTCGAGTTCATGGTGCACCTGCCGCTCGGCGCCTACGGCGTGCTCGCGCTGATCATGATCGGCTATCTGATTCTCGGCGCGATCATGGACGAGCTGGCAATGATCCTGCTTACCGTGCCGATCGTGTTTCCGGTGATCATGCAACTGGGTTTCGACCCGGTGTGGTTCGGCGTGATCATCGTGATGGCGGTGACGCTCGGCCTCGTCTGCCCGCCGGTGGGCATGAACGTGTTCGTGCTCAACTCGATCGCGCGCGACATCAGCCTGCCGCGCATCTACGCCGGCACCATGCCGTTCATCGCCACGGACCTGGTCCGGCTGCTGGTGCTTTGCGCCTTTCCCGCGATCTCGCTGTGGCTGCCTCGGACCATCGCATAGCAGGTAATCTCTCAGCGTCCTCCGCGTCCTCTGCGGTGAGCGTTAGCGGTACTTCTCCGCGCAGCGAATTATGGCGGCTCTGTTGGCAGCGTCGAGGCAGATTCGCGCATCCGCATGAGCCCTCGAGCGCCTATGACGGACCCCGTCCCTCCGAACTTTCACAAAATTGGCTATTGCGTCGTGCGAATCGACAAACAGTATGCTTGTCTGAATCTTCTGGTCCGCGGCATCTGGCAGCGTCTGTTCATCAGCCGTGGCCGCGGTCAAATTTAAAAGTACGCCGGCCAACGCCCCCAACATGATCACTATCCGTTGCATCGGCATGGGAATGCTCCCCTTTAATTCGCTGCCGTGAATCATCCGATGCAGTTGCCTTTTCGTCAAGTGATGCAACTCTGTGCTCTATTTCTTATGGCCTTCGCCGCCTCAGAGCGCCTGGTGCGAACGTCCGGCCGATTGCAGGCGCAGGTGCAATGCCATCCGCAATGCGGTTTCCTGCCCGCGGTAGTAACCGACCGCCCATCCGGCTTCTTCGAAACCGAGGGACCGGTAGAACTGCTGGGCGACCACGTTGGTGGCGCGCAATTCCAGCTTGACGATGGCGATGCCCGCCGTCAGCGCCGATTCCTTCAGCCACCCGAACACCTGTGTGCCGATGCCCTCGCGCTGATAACCGGGTTTCACCGCCAACAGCGAGAGGTGGGCCTTTTCCTCGCCGAACTCCATGATGCCGAACCCGACCACCCGGCCGCGATGGCGGGCGGTCAGCACCAGCGTTTCCGCGTCGCTGATCGCCCGCGCCACGCGTTGCCGGCTCCAGGACCATCCGAGCCCGGTCTCGATCAGGTCGCGCGACATTTCGGCGACCGCCAGGGCGTCTGCCGGAAGGGCGGGCACGAGGGCAATATTGCGGGTTTTTCTGTCGCTCATCTGAGCATCGTTTCTGCTTATTCGGAATTGTATTTGCCGCGCGCCTAAGCGCAGATTACGACCCGACCCTGCCTAAGCGGCCAACGTAGAATGCCTTGCCGGCGCCCGGCGTAACGACCTCTCCGGACTTCTTCGCCTCGGGAGTGCCCTTTGCCGCTAGTAAATTCAAGTTCAAGCCCTTCAACGCAGAGACGCAAATGACGCAAAGGAACGCAAAGAAAGAATATGTGAAGAGAAAAATAAATGCACGAGATTCTTGTCGAACCTCTCGCCTCTCGCCCCTAACCACCAGCCACTCGTTGCTTGATCCTCGCCCAAGTATTCCTTTGCGTCCTTTCATTTCCCCTTTGCGTTCTTTGCGTCAACGCTGTTGCCCTATTCACTTGATGACGTCGTTCAAGGTGAGTTGGTGGCGTCCACCCTTCACGGCGAGGAATATCTCTCTGAGAAACATCCCCAGGGATCCGACCAGGGCGAACATCGCCAGGATGAACAGCGTTCCGACCACCTTGGCGAGGTCGGCGGTAATGAAGACCCCGAGAAACGCTCCAGCGACCAACAGGCAGACAAACAGGGCGCATACGACGGCGAGCATGATGGCGTGATAGATCAGCCTGATGCGCTGGGCCAGCAGGTTCAGTTCTTCGACATCCTCCTTGACCCGGCCCGTCTCCTCGCCCGGGGGCGTGCGCAGCCTGTCCTCGAGAACGCGGCGGCGGTCGACGATGCGGCCGAGCCTGTTGTTCAACGCCGAAAGGATGGTTCCGATCGCGGTCAGCAGGAACACCGGCGCGACGGCGAGCTGGATGATGCGGGCGATATCGGTGACATGGGTTTCCATCATTCCTCCATTCCGGCGCAGCCGGGAACCTCTTCGAAGCGGTGAAACACGGCTTTCCCGTGCCGGCGTGCGAGTCCGACCATTTCATCGTGCTCAGGCATTGCGGAAACGCGTCAATCTCGAGAACAGGATGGCCAGAAACGGCAGCGCGAAGGCGATCACCGCCGCCGTGATCATCAGCGCGCCCAGTTCGCTGTAGTCGGCCGGCGCGACGACCTGTCCGGTGACGGGATCTCTCACTTCGCGAGATACCGAAAAAAACCTGTTCAGGTATTTGGTGCCGAGTTGCGAAGCCGACAGCGCCAGGTTGGTGAACGAGGCCATCACAGCAAAGAACGTGGCCTTGAGTTTTTCCGGCGCCGAGTTGGCAATCCAGGCCAGCATCGGGATCATCGCAATCTGCCCCAGCGGCGACTCCAATGCGGTGTCGATCAGCGCGATGAAGCGCGCGTCCACCACACCGTTGGTATGTGCCGCGGTCCACTCATGAAGCCCGTAATACATGCCGATGCTGGGCAGCGACAGCAGCGTTCCGATGATGGTGAGCACACCGACGACGTAGGCGATCGAATGCTCGGCCATGAAGCGGCGGAAGATGAACAGGCTGAACAGCGTCAGGGCCGATCCGATCAAGCCCAGCGTGGCCATGAACTGCTGGTCGAAACCCAGCGCGTCGATCGCCCACCAGGTCGAGCCGGCACCCGGACTCGGTATGGCGCGGAATGCGAACACCACGATCGCGGTTCCCACCAGAAAATTGCGCGCCTCGGGCTCGAGCTCGCGCGTCAGCCGCCACATCAGGAAAATGACGATGGCCATGGACGCGCAAAATACGATTTCCTGCGCGGCCGGTATCTGGCCCAGTCCGACGCTCAGCGAAACCACCGCGAACACCAGCCCGCCGCCCAGTATCCACCAGTTCACCGGCGGCGGATCGAAATGCCTGTCGAGGATCGCCTCGGATTCCGCGCGCGTGCGCCCTTCTGCGGCCAGCCGCGCCAGGCCGCGCCGCCGCAGCCACGATGCCAGCACCACTCCCAGTACGGAGACCAGCGGGATGATCAGGGCAAGCTGGTAGACGGAAAGATACGCAGCGGCCTTCTGCGCTTCCGGCAGCGCACCGACGCCCCGCAGCAGGAAAATGTTCAGGATGGACACGGCCACGCTGCCGCCGATGATCGCGACCCGCCCCAGCGTCTGCATGGTCGTGTGCATCGGCTTGCGCTCCGCAGCACCGATGGGCTGGCCGTCGCTGCCGAAGCGCGGCACCGCCTCGACGGTCATCGCATCGGCCACAACATCCTGCAGCACGTAACCGATCGGCGCGAGCAGTGCCGCCAGTACGAACCAGGTCTCGACCGGCGCGACCGTCCGCATCGCATCGGTGTGGCCCAGCAGACCGATCATGATCAGGATGCTGAGCGTGATCAGTCCCGCACCGAGGTACACCAGCAGGCTCTTCCACCGCCAGACCAGATCCACCAGATGCCCGAGCGGCATCTTCAGCGCCCATGGCAGCATCATCCAGAAACCGAGCGCGGCGAGGAACTCGGCGGACAACCCGAGTTGTTCCTTCACGTAGAAGGCGCCGACGATGCCGGTAAGGCCGGAGATGCCGGCAGCGGCATATACCATCAGCGGCGGCATATAGGAGAGCCGCATCTCGCGTCCGAGCGCGAGGATGTTGCGGTCTATCCAGCGCAGTACCGCGGCAGGAAAACCGGATGCAGTAGTGGCAGTCATGCTGTGGGTGATCCTGAAACAACCAGGCCGTCTTGTTGTGCGTTCCCGCCGGGCAAGCGATACCTGCGGGCCAGAACGGACTTTATCACGCAGGCTGTCTACGGCTACGCGGCCCGGGCGCCCGCTGCACGATCACTTGGACCCGCCGACCGGAGAACTGGTCGCGCCTGTTTCCGGTTTGCTGGCCGGCTTCTGATCGGACACGGGAATGAAGCTGTAGCCCAGGTCCCGAAGCGCGAAGGCGATTCGCGCCACGTCGTAGCCGTAGATGACCTTCGGGCCGATCGCCGATACCGGGACGCCGCGGCCGCGCAGCGTCCAGAAGCCAAGCTGACCTTGCAGGGATTTCTCGACGTCATGCTCCACGTAAGGTACGCCGCTGGCGGTAAGGCTGGTGCGCAGCTTCGCGCAGTACGGGCACCATGCGGTGGTATAGATAATCACGGCCTTGGAGTCGGCGCCCGGGCGATGGGCAAATGCGGCATACCGATCCAGGCCGAGCAGCACTATTGCGAGGCCGGCTGCCAGGATCAGCAGCGCCCAACGGGATTTTCTGGCCCAGGCCGGTTCCGTCCTCATGGCATCAGCTCTCCGGACTCGTTTGGGCACGCGCGGCGTCTGCGCCTTCCGCCTTGCGTATCTCGCGAAAGACTAAAACCAGCAGGATCGCGATGATCGTGAACTCGATTGCGGTGAACAGCAGAATCGACAGGGTCAGTTTCCACGTGCTTTCGAGCAGCCTATCGTTGTCGCGGATGGCGTCGAGCGAAACGGCGCGAAGCTGCTCCAGATCGTTCGTGGTCGCGATGCTGTCCCGCGCGTGCACGGGCGTGGGCACTTTCCCGGCGAGCAGCTCGAATCCCACATAGCCGGCGAACGACAGCGCCGAGCAAAAGACGGCGAGGCCAAGAGTCATCAGCGCGAGTTTTTTCATTCTTTCTGTGTGTAGTGGTGGATAGATGGATTGTAAGGTGGGACAAGCGCTAACCACGGAGGACACGGAGGAAAAACAAAAACGAGGAAAAGAAAATTGGGATTATAAAGAGCGATGACCGTTCGCGATCCTGTACCGCCAACTTTCGCTCCGATGGATCATCAGCCAATGAAAGCTTTTCGCCCGAACTTATTTTCTTGCACTTGCCTTTCCTCCGTGTCTTCCGTGGTGAGCGTTTTCATGCATCGAGATTGTAAGATCTCAAGTTCTGCGACGCGCTTCTTCGACGATCGCATCGAACAGTTTCTGCTGCAGCGGATCGCTGGCGGCGCTGAGTTCGGGATGCCACTGCACCGCGATCAGCCAGGGGTGGCTCGGCATTTCGATCGCTTCGATGGTGCCGTCGGGGGCATGCGCGACGGCTTCAAAGCCGGCGGCCGCGCCACGCAGCGCCTGGTGGTGCCAGGACGTGGCGTCGAACTGGTCGCGCCCGAGGATTTTTGCCAGCTGCGACCCGGTTTTGAGTTTTACGCTGTGCGTGACCGGTTCGCGCGGCGGCGCGCGATGCAGCACTTTCTCGCCGAACTCATCCGGAATGTGCTCGACCAGCTTGCCGCCCTGGACCACGTTCAGGATCTGGGCGCCGCGGCAGATGCCGAGCGTGGGCATGCCGGAGTCGATCACGCGCCGGCCCAGTTCCAGTTCGAGCGCATCGCGCTCCTGATCGATGGCGTAGTTGGTCTCGTGACGCTTGCCGTTGTAGCGGCTCGGGTCGATGTCGCCGCCGCCGCTGAGAATGAGGGCGTCGATCACGTCGAGAATGGCTTCCAGGCGCGGCTCGCCCGGCGTGATCAGCACCGGGACGCCGCCGGCGCGGCGCACGGCATCGAGGTATTCGGCCGGCAGGGTGTAACGGTTGTCGGCGCCGCGTCCGTAGGTGGTCAGGCCGATGAGGGGGTTCTGGCGTCGGGGCATGCTGGAAAAGGACTCGGGACCGATGTTCATGACATTCTAAACCGGTGTCCTGCGCCCGTTGCCCGGGCTCCCGTTATCCACCATACTGGATGCCGACAGCAGGTTCACGCCGTTGTCATGCAGTCCCCTGCTGTTGCGGCGCGGCCCGGTATTTCAGGCGCCTCCAGAGCGTGCCGCCTTGCAAGGCGCGGCAATGTGTCCATCACCGCATTTTCCAGGGGGAAACTATGGAAAAGAAAAAAGTGGGGAGCGTCGAGTACCACGAGGCCGGCGCGGACTATTTCGCCAAACGCCAGTTGCGCAAACACGCGCGCGTCTGGTCACTCTGGGCGCTGGGCGTAGGCGCCGTCATCTCGGGTCACTTTTCGGGCTGGAACTTCGGTCTCGCCGCAGGCGGCTTCGGCGGCCTGTTCTATGCCGCGATCGTCATCGGCATCATGTACGTCTGCCTGTGCTTCTGCCTGGCGGAAATGTCGCCGGCGCTGCCGCACACCGGCGCGGCCTACTCTTTCGCGCGCAGCGCGATGGGACCGTGGGGCGGCTTCGTCACCGGCCTGGCGGAAAACATCGAGTACATCCTGACGCCAGCGGTCATCGTGTTTTTCATCGGCGCGTATCTCGGCAGCATTTTCGGAACGCCGGCGGGGTTCCAGCCGGTCTGGTGGATCGCGATGTACGTCGTCTTCGTCGGACTGAACGTGCTCGGCGTTGAACTTTCTTTCAGGGTTTCGGTGCTGGTTACCTTGCTGGCGCTCGCGGTGCTGGCCATTTTCTGGGCCAGCGCCATCGTCTCCGGGCAGTTCGATTTTTCGCGCTGGGCGCTCAACATCGGCGTCGGCGGCGACGGCAAGCTGATCGAGCTTGCGGAGGGCGGCGGACCGTTCCTGCCTCTGGGGGTCAACGGCATCCTGGCGGCGCTGCCGTTCGCGGTGTGGCTGTACCTTGCGATAGAGCAACTGCCGCTGGCGGCCGAAGAGTCGCACGACCCCAAGAAGGACATGCCCAAGGGCCTGATGCTCGGCATCGCCACGCTGGTGTTCTCGGCGTTCATGACCATGTTCCTCAACTCCAGCATCCCGGTGCAGTCGGCGGACGGCAGTGCGCACGGCGCCTTCCATCTCGGCAGTTCGGGCGAACCGCTGCTCGACGGGTTCCGGGCGCTCTATGGCACAGCGGCCGCGAACATTCTTTCCCTGTGCGCGGTGATCGGGCTGATCGCCAGCTTCCACACCATCATTTATGCCTTCGGCCGGCAGATCTATTCGCTGTCGCGCGCCGGTTACGTGCCGCACTGGCTTTCGGTCACCCACGGCAAACACAAGGTGCCGCACGTGGCGCTGGTTGCCGGAGCGGTGTTCGGCTTCGTGGTGATGATGGCGGTTTACCTGATCAAGGGCGAGGGAGCCGGCGCATTCATCGGCGCGCAACTGCTCAACATGGCGGTGTTCGGGGCGATGATTTCCTATGCGCTGCAGGCGTTGTCGTTCATCCTGCTGCGGCGTAACCTGCCCAACATCGCGCGGCCTTATCGCAGCCCGGTGGGCGAGGCGGGTGCTTACCTCACGATCATCATCGCGCTGGTGACGCTATACATGCAGTTCCAGGATCCGGCCTACCGCGGCGGCATGATCGGCGTGGCCATCTGGTACGCGGCCGGCATCATCTATTTCGCGGTCTATGGCCGCAAGACGCTGGTGTACTCGCCTGAGGAAGATTTCGCGGTCAAGGCGCGTGCCGCGGCCGGCCTCGACAGAGCCTGATTCCGCCGCATAGCAGGTCCCGCAATAGGGAGTCGCGACCCGGGCGCCGGCGATTCACGCCGACGGTAGGAAAGCCGTGCATGAGTCCCGCGACGCGCATTGCGCCAAGTGCGGACAATTGCTAGGGACGCCGGAGCGCGCGAGCGAGGCTCCTTTGGGGAGCTGACCGCGAACATGCAAGGCCAGTCGCGACATGTAGGCCTCCAGCGGTTATGAGTTCGTAGTCGCTACCGAGCGCATTTCCTGCCGGTTGCCCTGGGCTCGTCGTACGATCCTCGCAGCGAACGGGTGAAAGCCTGAAATCACAGGAACGACAATGATCAAAAAATTTTCCGTGCTCTACGTCGGGCAGATTGAACTCGACAACGTCGGCCTGCACGGCACGCCTGCCGATGAGCGTCGCTATCCGAACGAACGTCTTGTGGAAGCTTTTCAGACGTCCAAAGAGATTGCGCAATTGATGGACGGGCTTGGTTTTTATTGTCTGTGGACGGCGGAGCATCATTTTCAGCGTGAAGGCTACGAAGTGTTTCCGAACCTCATTCTGCTCGGCACCTGGCTGGCGACGCAGACCAATCGCTTGAAGTTCGGTTGCGCCTTCAACGTGTTGCCGATGTGGCATCCGATTCGGCTGGCCGAAGATTACGCCATGGCCGATATCCTGACTGGCGGGCGCGTGATCTTCGGTGTCGGCCGCGGCTACCACACTCGAGAAGTGGAGAGTCTGGGCGCACCGATGCTCGACAATAAAGCCAATCAGGAACTGTTCGAAGAACAGATGGACGTGCTGCTGAAAGCGTTCAACGAAGAATCGTTTTCGCATCACGGCAAGCATTTTCAGATTCCGCCTCCGGTGCCGTATCGCGGCTACACGCTGCAGGAGGTGACGCTGGTTCCGCGGCCGCTACGGCGCCCGGTGGAAATCTGGCAACCGGTTGCCAGCGGCAAGACGCTCCCGTACATCGCGCAGCGCGGCATCAAGGGCATGGTTACTCTCAACGGCGAAAAGATTTTCGATCAGGTGGCGCGCACCTATCAAACCGAAGCCGCGAAGGCCGGACGCACCCTCGCCCTGGGCGAGGATCTTTGCTGGGGTGTCGGTGTCTGTCTGGCCAATTCGGCGGAAGAGGCGATTCGTCGGATCGAGCCCTATCACGATGAGCGCTACAAGTGGTTTGCGCCGTTTGGTTTCGTGCGCTACGCCGATGAGAACGGTCGCCCCTGGGGCACACCGGGCGCGCCGGCACGGATGCCGACGATTCGCGACGGCGTCGAGCAACGTGCCTGGTTGTGCGGCCCTCCCTCCCTGGTCATCGAGCAGATTCGCGAGTTCGAGGCACGTTATCCGGGTTTGGATCAGATGATGATTCACTGGGCGGAGGGGATGCCGCCGGCGGAGTTCAAAGAACAGTTGCGCTGGTTCGCGCGCGAGGTGATGCCGGCGTTTAAATCTTGAAGCATCAACTACGAATCGAGCTTCTATTACTTGCGCACTTAGCCCGGACTCTGCCCAATCTCCGCACCGGCCCGCAAGACGCGCACGGAGAAGGCCATACCCCGCAACAGATTGAACAACTACATCGCGGCGAACCCCGTCGACCACGATCAGAGCGGCGTAAGTGCGACGCGAGATTGGCTCCACTCTTCCTGTCCTACCAAGGCTTGAGGGTTCCCGGGCTCCGAGGGATGGGCTAAAGTAGGGGCGGGTTACAGGTGCGCGCACTTCCAACTGCACCCTCGACCGAGCCATCCATGAAAGCAGAAGACGTAAAAACCGTCTCCGACGCAA
>Ga0137409_10002046_pt1 | contig 21728 bp, 16 predicted proteins | sample CZODoug1_16funga_FD_122059 | JGI IMG/M metagenome (GOLD analysis project Ga0137409, IMG submission 122059) | Vadose zone soil fungal communities from Angelo Coast Range Reserve, California, USA - CZODoug1_16fungal (Hybrid Assembly) | ecosystem: Environmental > Terrestrial > Soil > Vadose zone... | reverse complement strand
CCGACGGCTGCATCTATTTCAGCGACCCGTGGAGCAACCCGGCCGCGCCCGAGCAGTGGGACCTGCAATATTCCGGGGTCTACCGGATGACCCCCGACCTCGGCACGCTGAGCCTCCTCGCCGACGATTTTATCCTGCCCAACGGGCTCGCCTTCTCGCCCGACGAAAGCATCCTCTATATCAACGACTCCCGACGCGGCCACATCCGCGCCTTCGACATGCTGCCCAACGGCACATTGGCGAGGCAGACCGACCGGGTGTTCGCCGACTTGCGCGGCGCCGAGCCGGGCGTGCCGGACGGCATGAAGGTCGATGTCGCGGGCAATGTGTACTGCGGCGGTTCGGGCGGGCTCTATATCCTCGACTCCAAGGGCAAGAAGCTCGGTCGCATCGTCCACGGACAGCCGGCAACCACCAATCTCGGCTTCGGCGGCGACGACTGGAAGACGTTGTTCTTTACGAGCCGCGTCCACCTCGGTTCGGTCAACCTCAAAATCGCCGGCATCCCGGTGCCGGTGGCGAAGAAGGCGTAAGCGTAGGGTGGGCATTGCGCCTCCGCGCCGTGCCGACCCCACACGAAGGACCGCAGGCGCAATGCCCACGCGGTCCAGTCTCTCGATTTTACAGCGTGGGCAAAATCGCCTTCGAGGTCGACGCAAGTGGCTCCATTAGAGAGCGCGATTTTGCCCACCCTACGACTCTTCGAAATCCCTGCATCGGAGGAAACCTCATGACCATTCACCCCAACATTTCTCGCCGGCAAATGCTGGCGATGTCCGCCGCCGCCGGCGGCCTTGCGACGACCGGCATCGGCCGCGCGTGGGCGCAGCAGCCTGTCAAGCGCATCGACCAGTTCGATCCAGCACTGGAAAAGATCATCTCCACCGCGGAGCCGATCAACTCCATCGCCGACGGCATGGGCGGGCCGCTCGGACCTGTCGAGGGGCCGGTGTGGTGGAAAGAGGGCGGGTATCTGCTGTTCAGCGATATTCACGCCAGCAAGCGCATGAAGTACACGCCCGGCCAGGGCGTCACGGTATTCCAGGAGAAGACCAACCAGGCGAACGGCCTCACGCGCGATCTGCAAGGCCGGCTGCTCGCTTGCGAACACGAGACGCGCCGGGTCATCCGCCAGGAGCTCGACGGCTCGATCACGGTCATTGCCAACAGCTTCCAGGGCCGCCGCCTCAATCGGCCGAATGACGTGGTGGTGAAGTCCGACGGCTCGATCTACTTCACGGATCCGTGGACCAGTCCGGACATCCAGCAGCAATGGGACATGACCTTCATGGGTGTCTACCGGGTCACGCCCGATCTCGGCACCATGACGCTGCTGGTCGATGACTTCCTGCTGCCCAACGGGCTTGCCCTCTCGCCCGATGAAAGCGTCCTCTACGTCAACGATTCGCGCCGCCGTCACATCCGCGCCTTCGACCTCGCGCCGAACGGTACGCTCGCCAAGCAGACCGACCGCGTGTTCGCCGATCTCGGCGGGCCGGAATCGGGTGTGCCTGACGGCATGAAGGTCGACACCCTCGGCAATGTGTATTGCGGCGGCGCCGGCGGCATCTACATCCTCGACCCCAAGGGCAAGAAGCTCGGCCGCATCGTCCACGGCCAGCCGGCGACCACAAACATCGGCTTCGGCGGCAGCGACTGGAAGACCTTGTTCTTCACGACTCGCACGATGCTGGGCTCGGTCAACCTGAAGGTCGCCGGCATTCCAGTGCCGGTCGCGAAGAAGGCGTGATTGTAGTGTGTGTAGCCCGGATGGAGCCCCCCACCCTGCCCTCCCCCGCTTGCGGGAAAGGGTAGGTGGGGGCTCGCAATCCGGGGCCGTGGTTGCCACCGGCGAGGCTGTCCCCGCATTACGTGCCGGAAGACCGGCACTCCATGCGGGCTACACGAACCGTCTTGGAGGACACATCATGACCACGCAACCCCACATCTCGCGCCGGCACATGCTGGCCCTCTCGGCCGCTGCGGGCGGCGCTGCTGCAAGCGGTCTTGGCTCAGCCCGGGCGCAGCAACGTCCGCGGCTTCCGGCCGAAATCGTGCTCACTCCGCGCATCGACCAGTTCGATCCCGCGCTCGACAAAATCATCTCCACCTCCGAGCCGATCCGCGAGATCGCGAGCGGCTTCGGCGGTCCGCTCGGTCCTGCCGAAGGACCGCTGTGGTGGAAGGAAGGCGGCTACCTGCTGTTCAGCGACATCAATGCCAGCCGGCGGATGAAATATACGCCCGGCCAGGGCGTGACGGTGTTCCAGGAGAAAACCAACCAGGCCAACGGCCTCACGCGCGACCTGCAAGGCCGCCTCTTGGCCTGCGAGCACGAGACCCGCCGCGTCACCCGACAGGAGCACGACGGGTCGATCACGGTGATCGCCAACAGCTTCCAGGGCCGCCGCCTCAATCGACCGAACGATGTCGTCGTCAGGTCCGACGGCTCGATTTATTTCACCGATCCGTGGTCGAGCCCGCTCGCCCCGGAGCAATGGGACCTCCCCTACTCAGGGGTCTACCGGGTCACGCCCGACCGCGGCACCATCACGCTCCTCCTCGACGACATGGTCTTTCCCAACGGGCTCGCTTTTTCGCCCGACGAAGGCGTGATCTATATCGACGATTTCCGCCGCGGCCATATCCGCGCCTTCGATCTTGCCGCGAACGGCACCCTGGCGAAGCAGACCGACCGGGTGTTCGCTGACCTCACCGGGGCGGAGCCGGGCGGTCCTGATGGTATGAAAGTCGACACGGCCGGAAACGTGTATTGCGGCGGCGCGGGAGGAATCTATATTCTCGATCCACAAGGAAAGAAGCTCGGTCGCATCGTCCATGGCCAACCGGCGACGACGAACATCGGCTTTGGGGGTGACGACTTGAAGACATTGTTTTTCACCAGCCGAAGCCACTTGGGCTCGGTCAATATCAAGATCGCCGGCATCCCGGCGCCACCCCCGAAAAAGACCTGAGGGGGAAGAGGGGAAGAAGCATGAAATCGCAGTTTGCAGCTTTGCTGGCGGGCGCCGCCTTCCTGGCAATGGGCGCGCCCGCGTCGGCGCATCATTCGTTTGCCATGTTCGACGCCCTGCACCCGAAGGAAATCTCCGGGACCGTGAAGGAGTTCAGGTTCGTCAGCCCCCACACCATCCTGATCGTGACGGTCAAAGGCCAGGACGGCGTCGAGAAGGAATGGATTTTGGAGGGCGGCGCGCCGGGCCTGCAGGTGCGCGAGGGCTTGACCTCCAAGAGCCTGAGGCCCGGGGACGAGGTCACGGTGACCATCAATCCGCTGCACAGCGGTGCGGAAGGCGGCTCGTACCAGCCGGCGCAGGTCAAATTCAAGGACGGCCGCCTGGTCGTAGCGCCGAAGCCGTAGATGACAGATGACAGATGACAGATGACGGGAGCCCTTCTTGCTTCTCGTCATCTGATATCGTCATCTGTCATCCGGGGAGGAGGAAGCATGGTGTTGCGAAGCGTGATGGGTTCGGTTGCGCTCTTTGTCGCCGTGATCGCCGGGCCGGTCGCGGCGCAGCAGCCGTTCGACGAAAACAAATATCCCCCGATGGCGGGCCAGTGGCAACGCGTGGGGCCGCTCGGCGTCTTCGACTCCACCAAACCTCCTGCGCGCGGCCAGCAGGCGCCCCTGACGGCGGAGTACCAGGCGAGATTCGAGGCCAATCTCGCCGAGGTGGCCAAGGGCGGCTCAGGCGACGATCCGGTCCATACCTGCATTCCAGAAGGCATGCCGCGGGCCATGAACCTGGTCCTGCCGATGGAGATCGTCATCAGCCGCAACACCACCTACATCCTGATGGAATATCTCACCATGCTGCGTCGTATCTACACCGACGGGCGCTCCTTCCCGACCGATGAAGATCCGTCGTGGATGGGATATTCGGTCGGCAAGTGGATCGACGAGGATGGCGACGGCCGCTTTGATGTGCTTGAGATCGAGACCCGCAACCTGAAGAATCCGCGCACGTTCGATCCGAGCGGCTTGCCGGTTCACGACGACGCCGAGACCGTCGTCCACGAGCGGTTCTATCTCGATAAGGCGAAACCGGACATCCTCTACGACGAGATCACCGTGATGGACCACGCCCTCGCCAAGCCGTGGACGGTCCTCAAGACCATGCGCCGCGAGAAGAAGCCGATCTGGGTCGAGTCAATCTGCTCTGAGGGCAATGTCCATGTCACCATCGGCGGCGAGCAATACATGCTGGGCGGCGATGGCCTGCTGATGCCCTTCAGGGTAGGACAGCCGCCGCCGGATCTGCGGCATTTCAATAAGAAGTAGCCGGGCGATTCTTCCGCCGTCGTAGCCGTCGTAGGGTGGGCAACGCGCCCACTCCGCGTCGTCCAGCAGCGCGAGACCATGCCGGCGCGTTGCCCACGCGGTCGGACCTGCTCGTGCGACCGCGTGGGCAAAATTGCGCACGGCTATCGCGGGTCGGCGATGCGACCCTCGAACAGGATTGCGCCCGTCGTATCGTCGACCAGATAGAACAGGAACGGCCGGTCGACCCGGAACGACACGGGAGCCGGCGCCGCAATTGCCGCCGACCGAACGCCGGCCGCGGTTGCAGCTGCTGCCTCGGTGCTTTCCTCTGCGACTTCGATGACGGCGCGGTGCACGATCTGGTCGATGTGAACGCGGCCCGCTCCGGCCGGCCGGCCGGTCATGCCGGAAAAGTCCGCGCCGTTCGCGTCGAACGCCTTTTGAATTCCCGCTTGTCGCAACGGCGCCGTCAGATCGGCCTTGAACTCGGCCTTGAAACGCGGCAGCGCCAGCGCGACGGGCTTTTTCGCTTGCCCGTCGCGCAAGGCCGCAAACAACTCGGCGAGTTCGTTCGCGCCGAGGCGCCTTGCGACCGCGCCGACACCCTCGATGTCGTCCGGCAACACGATAACGAGGCCAAGCTCGGGGACCTCATAGTTCAGCCGGACCGCCCGATAGCCGCCCCGCGAGACGAGCGAAAAGCTGCCGTTCTGGTTCATCAATGCAACATCGGCCTTCTGCGACCTTGTGAGATTGAAGGCCTCGTCCTTGGTGAGACCAGGGTCGAATACCGATGCCCAGCGCGCCTTGAAATAGACGGCATTGAGAATGGTAGCGACAGCACCGGGATCGATCTGATCGAGCATCCGGCCGATCTTGCCCTCGGTCTTGCGCGCGACCCAGCCGTTGATGTCGTCGAGGCTCGCGTTCTTGAACACCTCGGCGGCATATTTGGTCTTCAGCGCCGTCACATAATCCGCGGACACCAGGTCGCCGCGCTTGAGCAACATCAGGGCGTTGGCGGCGAGCAACCGGGCGGAAGCCGGCTTCGCTCCGGGCGCGACGCAGCGGTTGCCGACAAGCCGAAAACCCGGCTGGCACTGGTTCATCGACTCGCCGCCGGGGCGCGATTCGCAATTACCTGCGTTGGCGGTCGTGCGCGGCGGGCAGACTGGCGGCGCCGCGCTTTGGTCGTAGCCGTTGAGGATCGACAACATTTCGGCATTCGCCGCATCGATCGCATCCGCCGCCATGCGCATCGACATCGCCCGCATCATTTCGGAGGCCGTATCGCCGCGCGCACCTGATATCAGCATCGACATCGCCGTGCCGACCGAGTAGGGCGAGAACACGATATTGCCGGGCGAGGCCGCCAATTGGCCGAACAATTGCTGGCCGGCAGCATTGTAGGCCCGCGCCAGCAGCGTCACCCGCGCTTCCGCCGCGATGTGCAGTTGGGCCGTTGCGGGCCCCGCCGCCATCGTCCCCACGATGGCGATCGCAGCGGCAAGGCCGCGTGCGTTCCGTGCGATGGTTTTCATCCTCTTCCTCCCCGCCGCACGCCTCAACCCGCCCCTCCCCACCCGCCCTCCCCCACTTGCGGGGGAGGGTCAGGAGGGAAGGCAGGGTGGGGCGCGGTTCGCTAGAATCCCGGCGTAGCGCCGCCGTCCACCGCGATCGCCGTACCTTGAATATAGCGCGCCAGCGCCGACCACAGGAACCCACCGCGGACCAAAGTACCATTGCGGATCAGCCCTCAAACGCCTAATGATACAACGATTGCGGGAAGCTGATCGTTCTTCGCCTCTGTGCTTGCGGCCGTTTCCGGCTGACGACGTCGGCGAAAATGAATGTTTAAGACCGGGAGGACTTTGAGATGAAGCTCCAGGCGAGCGAAGAGAAGGCATTGGACGACGCAAGTCTGTTGATCAAATACGCTGCAGAAAGTCCAAAGACATTACCGGAGAAGATCACGACGCCCATAGCCGACGCCTGGAAAGCGCGGGAGGACAACGCGTGGACCCCGGACGTTTCATCAAGATTTTGGATTGCGTATAGCACCCTTTGCGATCTTCTCAGGCCCGTCACCATCGAGACTATCTCGGCCAGCAAGCCCACCGTTAAGTATCGCCCATGGATATTTTTCGGCGACCTCGTCGCGGTAACGCAGGCCCAATGGACGGCGAGACTCTACAGGATTCTCCTGTTCATCCTGCTGGCGCTCGCCATCGTACTTGGTTTCATAGCCTCCACGTCGACCAAGATGAGCGATGATATCAAAGATTTAATAACGCGCGGCAATACCGCAGTGTCGGAAACAGCAGCAAACGTCGCAACAATCAAGGGCGATGTCGACAAGATGACGCCGGCCGTCGATAACTCGCTCAATCTGCCGCTCGATGATTCGAGAATCGGCGCCGATACAAAGATTAGAATAACGGCGTTGCGAGAAAAGCTGCAGGATATGTATTATATTTCTGACATGATGTACGAGAGGGAAAAAGGCATTGTCAGTATTACCCCGTTTACCACTATCATAACGTATGAGACCGGTAATCTTAGCCGGCTGCCGAATTTGGAGGATGGTTACGCCAACATTCAGTCATACTACCAAGTTCGTCGAGCTGTGAGCACTTCCCAGCAGTTCGTCTTTATTCTAAATAATCTCTATAATGCAATCGTTCCTATGTTGTTTGGGGCAATCGGCGCGTGCACATATGTGCTCCGTTTGATTTCGGACCAAATCCGGGAATCGAGCTTCTCGGCGACCTCGCCGGTCAGGCATTCGGTGCGCGTCTTATTGGGGGCTCTTTCCGGATTCGCCGTCGGCCTTGGAGGAATTGTGACGGGCGCCGGATTGTCGGCTGCGGCGCTGGCATTTGTGTCTGGTTACGCGGTAGAGCCGGTATTCGCCACGATGGATGGAATCGCGGAGAAATTCAGGCGCACCTGACGCCGAATAGCTGAGTTCAACATGAGCGGGATGCGCTCTAACCGGGCCCGCCGCCCCTCCCCTACCCTGCCCCGCTTGTGGGGCAGGAGGGGGTGCTCCCCTGCGCCCATTTCATGAACGCGATCAGCACGGGCTCGGCGCGCACATCGGCGGGCCGCAACGGGCGGGCAAAGGACAGGCCGCTGAGCGTGCGGACCCGCGACAATGCCACGTAGACCTGGCCGGGCGCGAACGCGCCTGCGCCGAGATCGACGCGAACATCGTCGAGCGTCAGCCCTTGTGCCTTGTGGATCGTCACCGCCCAGGCATGGATGAGCGGAATCTGGCGATACGCGCCCACGACCTCGTTTTCGATGCGCTGCTCGGCCTCGTTCCACCGCTGGCGTACCTTTTCCCAGGTCACAGGCGCGACCAGATGCTCGTGCTGGCGGCGATCGAATTGCACGAAGGGGCCTTCCGGCCCGAGCCGCGTGACGGTGCCGAGCGAGCCGTTGACGAAACGGCCTCCGGGATCGTTGCGCACCGCCATGACGCGTGCGCCGACCGCAAGCTCGAGGTGCTCCGGCACCGGCAGATTGGCGGCACCCATGGCGAAGTCGCGCTCGATCGCGGCGCGGAAGCCTGACCGCGCGCTCCCGAGCGCCGCAAGGCCCTGATGATTGTAGCGCTCGGCAGCGGCGCGCGTCGGTGTGAGCAGCAGCGGCTTGACGCCGTCGCGATGCGGGCCGACGCAGCGCGCGTTGAGCCGCTCCAGGGCCTCCACGATGCCTTCGCGTGACCGGATGCGGCCGAGAATGTCGACGAAGTCCTGTTCGTCCTGGCGCCAGACCCGGTCGAGCGTCACGGTCTCGACCGGCAGGGTTTGCAACGCGTGGGCATTGAAGGCGTAAGGCGCCTCATAGCCGAGCCCTTCGAGCATCGGCCAGTCCTGCTCCTGCACCACGGGCGGCAGTTGCAGGAAGTCTCCCACCATCACGATCTGGACGCCGCCGAACGGCCGTTTGTCGCCGCGCACCTGGCGCAGCCGCGCATCGACGGCGTCGATCACGTCGGCCCGCACCATGGAAATCTCGTCGATGACGAGCCGCTTCATGCGCCGATAGAGCGATCCGAACTTGCCGCCCTTGGAGAGATTTTTGGCGTCGAGAACGGCGTGCTCCAGGTGAAAGAACGAATGAATGGTCTGGGCGCGGGCGTTGAGCGCCGCGATCCCGGTCGGCGCCACCGTCGCCTGCAGCTCGCCGCCAGGCCGGCTCTTGATGTATTGGACAAGCCGCGTCTTGCCGGTGCCGGCGCGGCCCGCGATGAGGATGGCGGGCGTGCGCGCATCGAGCGCCGCGAGCGCCTGGGCGACGCCGGGCGACGCCTCATAGACTTCGTCCCGCACGAACGCCGATTCTGCCGGTTGCGCCGGCGTGCTCCCTTTCGCGGCGAGGGCGCGATTGAAATTGGCAAATTTCTTAGCGTCGCCCGGCTGGTGCGCCGGTTCAGCGGGCGGCTTGACAGAATGCTGCTTCATAAGCTTAGCGATTCCTCCGCCCGACGCCCGTAGCCCGGCTGAAGCGCCGGCTCCTGCCAGCGCGCAATCCGGAGCGACACTCGCAATTGCGCGGGGGAGTTTCAACAGATTCCTGGTTTCCCTGGGGAAAGGTTCGTGTCGGTCCGAGGGCGGTCCCGGATGGCGCGCCGGCAAGAGCCGGCGCTCTATCCGGGCTACTACATGCGCTCCGGCAGCCCTTCGACGATGTACTGCCGCGACTCCGCTTCGCGCTCGCGCACGGCGGCGATCTTCACGTAGTCCGCCGAGCTGCGCCATGCCTGGGCCTGCTCGAAACTGTCGAACACGCTGATGACGATCCGCGGCTTGGGCGGCTCGCCTTCGGTGCCGATAGAGCGGCCGCCGCGGACCAGATAGCGGCCGCCGAACGGCTCTATGGTGGCCTGCGCATGGGCCGCGTAATCGCGCTGGAACGTCGCTATGTCGCCGGTGACATCGACCTCGGTAACGATATAGGCCTTGGGCGTCTCCGATGCCTTTCGCCCCGCGACGGCAGCAGCGCCCACGGCGGCGCCAAAAATCGCCGCTAATGCGGCAGCGTAGTACGTTTCGATCAATGGCGCCTCCTTGGGTTCGATGGGCGACCTTGGTACTCCGACTTGGATCAACCCGGAAGACGCTATCGTTCCGTGCGGAGCCGCGGTAGCGTGCCGCCCATGTTGTCACGACGCGACGTTCTCCTCGGCGCCGGCTGCGCACTCGCAACCTTGACCGCGCGCGCCCATGCCGATCGAACGCCCGACGGCTTCGCGGTGTTGCGCGCGGGCACTGCAGGCTTCGACGGCGCGGTGCCAGGGCCGGTGCTCCGGGTGCGGCGCGGCGACGAGGTCAAGGTGCGGCTCGTCAACGGACTTGATGAGCCCGCAACGCTCCACTGGCACGGCGTGAGATTGCCCAACGCGATGGATGGCGGCTCACCGCTGACAAGCCCCCCGGTCGCGCCGGGCGCGAGCTTCGACTACCGGTTCACGGCGCCGGATGCCGGCACGTTCTGGTACCGCGCCATGCGGCGCGATCAACAGGAACGCGGGCTCTACGGCGCATTGATCGTCGAGGAGCCGGCATCCCCGCCGGTCGATCGTGATCATCTCCTGCTCTTCGCCGATCGCCGCGATGGCGACGGCACGCGGCAATTCACCCTCAACGGCGCCTCTGCGGTCGATATTCCGGCCCGCCCCAACGAACGGCTGCGGCTGCGCTTCGTCAATGCATCGGCCACACAAGCAATGAATGCGCGCATCGACCGTCATCGCGTGTTCGTGATGGCGCTCGACGGCGAGCCGGCAGAGCCGTTCGTCAGTCGCGACAGCCGGGTCTCGCTCGGCCCCGGAAACCGGGCCGACGTTTTCATCGATGCAACACTGCCGTCGGGCAGCATTGCACCAATCGCCTTCATGCAAGGCGGCGGCGAGGCGGCGTTGGCGCGGATCGTCTATGAGGGTTCGCCGGCGCGCGCCGCGCCGGCTGGTGAACCCGCACCGCTTCCCGCCAACCCGCTTCCGCAACGGATGAATTTTTCCGGCGCGCTGCGCATCACGCTGCCGATCGACGGCCGCAAGGCGGCCACCCTCGATCTCGTGCCGTTGTTCGCCGCCGCGCGCGGGCGCACGGTGGTGATGGCGCTCGATAATCGCGCCGCCGCAGCGCACGTGGTTCACCTCCACGGCCATCACTTTCGCCTGCTCGACCGCCTCGATGACGGCTGGAAGCCCTATTGGCTCGACACCATTGCGGTGGCAGGACGGCAGACCGCGCGCATCGCGTTCGTCGCGGACAACCCGGGCCGCTGGCTGATCGAGCAGCATGCGCTCGACGGGCCGGCGGCGGAGGTGGATTGGTTCGAGGTGAAGTGAGGGGCACCAGGCAGAGGTGTCATCGCCCGGCTTGACCGGGCGATCCAGTAACCCCGACGATTTCGATCGAGATCACGTTCCCGCGCCGATGGTTACTGGATGCCCCGCTTTTATTCGAAGTCGGGCCTGCCCGACTTCGGCACTCTGAAGATGAGCGAAATCGGATACATCCGATTTCGCGGGGCATGACAGTCTGAGTTTCATTTAATCGCGGCCAAGTCCAAACCGGCCACTCTCTGCAAACAACCGCCTGTAGACCTCACCAAACCGCGGCGCCAAGTCCTCCGAGATCATTCCGGGCCCGGCCGCCGCGGCGGCTTCGCCGTGAATCCAAACCGCGGCGGCGGCGGCCTCGAAGCCCGGCATGCCTTGTGCCAGGAGACCTGTGATAAGTCCGGCGAGCACGTCTCCGGTGCCCGCCGTGGCAAGCCAGGGCGGGGCGTTGGCGTTGATGGCCGCGCGGCCGTCCGGCGCAGCGATCACCGTATCGGCGCCCTTATGCAGCACGACTGCGCCGGCGATGCCCGCGGCAGCCCGGGTGGCGGAGAGCTTGGACGCGAAGGCGGCGGGACTGCTTTTAAGCGACTTGTCGAACAACCGGTGGAATTCCCCGGAATGCGGCGTCAGAACCGCTCTGCGGCTTTTGTTGAGCGCCGCGAACAGGAGGTCCGGGTGGTCTGCAAAGCTCGTCAGGGCGTCGGCGTCGATGACAACGCTGCGAGGGCCCGCAAGGGCGGCCAGCGTCATCTCCCGGGTGTGCAGCCCAACGCCCGCACCAGGGCCGATTGCGGCCGCGTTGAAGCGAGAATCGGAAAGCATCGCCTCGAATTCCGTGGCGGCATCGATCGGCCGCACCATCACGGCGAGGCTGGCGGCGGCATTGATGTCGAGCGCATCGCGCGGCGTCGCCAGCGTCACCAGCCCGGCGCCGCCGCGCAGCGCCGCCAGCGCGGCGAGTCGTGCCGCCCCGGTATGCGCCCTGCCCCCCGACACCACCACGGCATGGCCGCGGCTGTATTTGTGGCCCTGCGCGCTCGGCACCGGGAACTTGCCGCCCCACAGCGTCGGGCCGTTTTCGCACGTGGCGGGTCGAATGACGGCGAGGAGGTCGTCTGTTATGCCGATCTGCGCCAGCGCAACCTGCCCGCAGTGATTGCGGCCGGGCAGCAGCAGATGCCCCGGCTTCTTGCGAAAGAACGTCACGGTCCGGCTAGCGTTCACGGCGCCCCCCAGGACCGCCCCGGTCGTGCCATTGATGCCGCTCGGCAGGTCCACCGCAATAACTGGGGCCGCTGCCCCATTCATCGCCATGACGGCCGCCAGCGCGTCGCCGGCGAGTGGTCGATCGAGGCCAGCGCCGAAGAGCGCATCGACGATGACGTGGGCTGCTGTCATGCCTTCTGCCAGATCGGATGCCCCGGTCACCGTCCGCCCCTGCCAATGCCGCGCGGCCGCCGCAGCGTCTCCCCTGATGGCGTCCCTGCGGCCGATCAGGTGCACGGTGACCCGGTATCCGGCGTGGTGCAGATGCCGGGCCGCAACGAAGCCGTCGCCGCCATTGTTGCCAGTCCCGGCGACGACGGCGACCCTGCTGCCGGGCGGGTGCCGCGCCATGACGGCTTCGGCCACCACAGCGCCGGCGTTTTCCATCAAGGTTTCGCCGGAGACGCCGGACGCGATGGTACGGCGATCCGCCTCGCTCATCTCCGCATTGGTGAGAAGTTCCAGCATCGATCCTTAAGATAGCAACTCTCGCATGGCAGGAATGACGCCCGTGCAGCCGAATCTTGAGCATCCGCGGCCTAAAATATCATCAACGTCGACGTCGTGCTCGGGGAACGGCCGCGGCATTGCCTACTTATAAGTCATGATGCACATTAATTAGTCAGCAGCAGACTGATCGGCCCGCGGCGACGGCATAAAAACTACGACAAGCCATTGGAGATGATGGCGTTTTTGGCCTTGTCGGAGGTTGGCACGGACCCTGCTAACAGGTGGCGCGGCCCGATTATTGCGAGCGGTCCGCAAGAACCGCGTGCATTCGTGCGGGCCAAGGATGAACGGCATGAAAAAAATCGAGGCGATCATCAAGCCCTTCAAGCTCGATGAAGTAAAGGAGGCTCTGCAGGAAGTCGGACTTCAAGGCATAACGGTGACGGAAGCCAAGGGATTCGGCCGCCAGAAGGGGCACACGGAACTTTATCGCGGCGCTGAATACGTCGTCGATTTTCTGCCGAAGGTGAAGATCGAGATCGTGCTCGGCGACGATATGGTCGACAAGGCGGTCGATACCATAAGGCGCGCCGCGCAGACCGGCCGTATTGGCGATGGAAAGATTTTCGTCTCCAAGATAGAGGAAGCCATTCGCATCCGAACCGGCGAATCCGGGCTGGATGCGATCTAACCAACGGGGGCAGCTTCGTCGTTGTGCACGAACGCCTAGAAACTAGGGGAATTGTATCTATGACCACCGCCAACGATGTCCTGAAGCTCATCAAGGACAATGACATCAAATTTGCCGATTTTCGCTTCACCGACCCGCGCGGCAAGTGGCAGCACGTCACTTTCGACATCGGCCTCATCGAGGAGGAGACGTTCTCGGAAGGCCAGATGTTCGACGGCTCCTCGATCGCCGGATGGAAGGCCATTCACGAGTCCGACATGTGCCTGATGCCGGATCCGAATTCGGCCTGCATCGACCCGTTCTACGCCGAGACGACGCTTGTGCTCGTCTGTGACGTGCTGGAGCCGACTACCGGGGAACCCTACACCCGCGACCCGCGCGGCATCGCCAAGAAGGCTGAGGCCATGGTGAAATCCTTAGGCGTCGGCGACACCGTCTATTTCGGCCCCGAGGCCGAGTTCTTCGTGTTCGACGATGTGAAATACAGCGCCCAGCCTTACAACACCGGCTTCCGGCTCGATCAGGTGGAATTCCCCACCAACTCGGACACCGAATACGAGGGCGGCAATCTCGGCCACCACATCCGCACCAAGATGGGCTATTTCCCGGTTCCGCCGCAGGACGCCTTTCAGGACATGCGCTCGGAAATGCTTGCCGCCATGGCCAAGATGGGCTGCCAAGTGGAGAAGCATCACCACGAGGTGGCCTCCGCCCAGCACGAGCTCGGCCTAAAGTTCGCCCCGATGGTGACGATGGCCGACCGGCTGCAGATCTACAAATACTGCATCCAGCAAGTCGCCCACATTTACGGCAAGTCCGCCTGCTTCATGCCGAAGCCGGTCTACGGCGACAACGGCTCCGGCATGCACTGCCACCAGTCGATCTGGAAGGACGGCCAGCCGGTGTTCGCCGGCAATAAGTATTCCGACCTGTCGGAGATCTGCCTGTCCTACATCGCCGGCGTGATCAGGCATGCCAAGGCGATCAACGCCTTCACCAACCCGACCACGAATTCCTACAAGCGGCTGGTTCCCGGCTTCGAGGCGCCGGTGCTGCTTGCCTACTCGGCCCGCAACCGCTCGGCCTCATGCCGGATTCCGTGGACGAATTCGCCCAAGGCCAAGCGCGTCGAGGTGCGTTTCCCCGATCCGCTCGCCAACCCCTATCTCGGCTTCGCCGCCATGCTGATGGCCGGCCTCGACGGCGTCAAGAACAAGCTCGATCCGGGCCCCGCCGTCGACAAGGACCTCTACGACCTGCCGCCGGCCGAACTCAAGCAGATCCCGACGGTGTGCGGCTCGCTGCGCGAGGCGCTGGGGTGCCTCGATGCCGACCGCGACTTCCTCAAGGCCGGCGGCGTGTTCGACGACGATTTCATCGACAGCTACATCGACCTCAAGATGTCGGAAGTGATCCGCTTCGAGCACACCCCGCATCCGGTCGAGTTCGAGATGTATTACTCGGCGTGATGCCTGATCCCGGAGGGTCGTGGACTTTCCGGGATTGGGTTCATGCGGGATTAAGTCGTGGTTCCTCCCAGGATCGCTCGCTTGATCGATCCAAACTCTAAGGCGCCCCGGTGGGGCGCTTTTTTTTGTTGGGCGGGCTCCGAGTTCCGCGCAGGAGGTATCAACTTTATGGACGCCAGATGAAGCGGCAGCCGAGCTGCCAAGACTCCCTCCCCCCTGTGGGGGAGTAGTGTTTCTTAACCATCCGATCTATCTGGCATAAATCAGCACAAAAACGTCTGTGTAGAAGTTGTGTAGGCTATTTTGGAAATTTCGGTCGGAATCGAGATTTCCAATAGGTGCAAGTCTGCTCACGTAGCGTCGGAAAGGCAAAGTGGAGGATAGCGCTGCAAAAAGCAGTCTCTTATGGCTGCTTTGCGCTTGGTGGATGAGAACGGGGCCACCCTGGGCGTTGCGGCGACTTGCCTCCGCTCCGGAGCACGCCTACATATCGACGCGAGATGTGTCTCGCCTAACGGCTCTAACAGCAGGGGGTGCGATCCCTGAACGCGTCCTGTGGCTCGGCGGTTTCTGCTGCCTCTTTGCTCTTTGGCTCATCAAATTACTTCTTTTGAAGCCCGAACGAAGAAAGGAGAAACCCATGAAGACAGGAACAACCAAACGTGTCAAACCGGTCGATGCGTTATTACTCACTGTAACGGCCGTCGGCACTGAGGCGCTTTCCCACGTAGTGGTGCTGTTAGGCTAGACACATTTGGCGGCCCGGTGAGGCCGGTTGCGACCGGCTGGAAGACCAGGAACACACTTTCGTTGCTTCCGACAATTCGAGGAAAGCGCCCGCCCCGCCGAGATTTTAATTACAAATAATGCTGTCGCGGCGCCGGAGCGCTGCGCTCAATGCTTCCTGTGCAACTCGAATCGGCTATCGCTTCGTCAACGCGACGAGTGTGTTCTGATTGATTTCCCAGCCCGGCTGGTCACCACGTCGTGCCATATCGAAATAGGACTCGTCGCCCACCAGAATGGGCCAAGCCCACCAGGGGCTCATGCAGCTTGCAACCATATAAGTCTCGTCGGGTCGGTCGGGTCTGGCTAACGCTATCGGCAGGAATGTCTCCGAGACGACGACTTGATTTGTTAGCTGAACGTCATTGTCCTCAAGGATGAGAATTGTCTTCGCACCCTCGCGCTTCTTCCATGCCGCGAGTTTGGGAAACTTCTTCTCGCAAGCTCGGCGAATCCGATCGGTACGTGCCTTACCTCGATCCTCGGTAACGCTGTGGACGATCTGAAGGCGGTCGGGGAACCCCATTGTCTCAAAACGTAGGAGACGCAGCTTGAATGGCACACCGGGCACCGCGGCCGGCCCGATGTCACCAATATAATCGGCATATCGCCGCATCGGCACCGTCGGTGCGGTTGCCCTGACCCAATCAGCAATGGCGCCCTGAATTGCGCGGATGGCCGGTTTCTTCAACCCCTGCATCGCCTTTGCCGGGAGGTGAAGCGCGATGACGCCGGGCGGAAGAGCGCCCGTAAGCGCTTCTTTAATCGGATCGAAGTGAAGCTTGGCTTCCGCTTCCAATTGAACGTGACCGTCGAATGGCTCGATGCCGGTATGCTCAAGAGCAAAGAGTTGGGAACCTAGTTTCCAGACGAGTTCGACCGGATCGCTGTGATGTTCGTCTTCAGGCGATCGCAATGCCGTCCGCCGCGCGCCCTCGCGCGCCTCCAAATGGCGAACTATCGCATCACAAGCCTTTCCCTCGTTGTACGTCAACACGTAGCTACCTTTTCGAAATCAGCTTTAGTTTCGTGACGGTTGTCATCCAGATCACCACGGCGGAAGTTGGGCGCGCCCACACATGGGAGATGCCTAGGAAATTCAGGTTTCTTTTTTGAAGATCGCTTTTTCGGCTGCGGGTGCCAACTGAGCGTGGAAAGCTTCCGCGTCCGCCGCATTCCTGAAACGGTATCGAATGAACGCATCGCTGTTCGCGATCTCCCCGTACAGATCAAAGGTGCCGGAACGGCTTTCGAGGAACTGAATAATTTCCTCTTCGACCCTATCGGCGAAGCCTTCCGGCGGTGGGATGAGATCGACGTAATGGAGGTATTTGGTGCCACCTTATTTCAGTATACTACTGCAATCACCCCCCTGCCCCCTGCACCTTCCCCCACGTATCGCGCAATCCCACCGTGCGGTTGAACACCGGCCGCCCTGGCGCGGAGTCCTGGTCTCGGGCAAAATAGCCCAGCCGCTCGAACTGGACCGGGGCGGGAGAATTGGCCGACGCCAGCGCCGGCTCCAGCTTCGCGTCAGTGAGCACCTCAAGCGAATTCGGATTGATGTCGGCGGCGAAGTTCCCGACATCGGGATCCGGCTTGGTGAAGAGCTGGTTGTAGAGCCGCACCTCGGCCGTGATGGCGTCGGCGGCGCTGACCCAGTGAAGCGTCGCCTGCACCTTGCGGCCGTCGGGCGCGTTGCCGCCGCGGGTTGCGGGATCATAGGTGCAGCGCAGGGCGATCACCTCTCCGGCAGCGTCCTTCACTACCTCGCGGCAGGTGATGAAATAGGCGTAGCGCAGCCGCACTTCCCTTCCGGGCGACAGGCGGAAGAACTTCTTGGGAGGATTCTCCATGAAGTCGTCGCGCTCCACATAGAGCTCGCGGCCGAAGCGGACCCGCCGCGTGCCGGCGCCGGGATTGTCCGGGTGATTGACGGCTTCGAGTTCCTCGCTCTGCCCCTCGGGGTAGTTCTCGATGATGACCTTCAAGGGCCGCAGCACCGCCATGCGGCGCAGCGCAGACGCGTTCAGCACCTCGCGGATCGCGTGTTCGAACATCGCGACGTCGACCACGCTGTTGGCCTTGGCGACCCCGATGCGGCGCACGAATTCCCGCAGCGCTTCCGGCGGCACGCCGCGCCGCCGCAGCCCGGCGAGCGTCGGCATGCGGGGATCGTCCCACCCTTCAACATGACCGCCGCGAACGAGTTCGGTGAGCACGCGTTTTGAGAGCACCGTGTAGCTCAGATTGAGCCTCGCGAACTCGTACTGGTGCGGCCGCGACGGCACCGGCAGATGCTCCAGGAACCAATCATAAAGGGGCCGGTGATCCTCGAATTCCAGGGTGCAGATCGAGTGGGTGATGCCCTCGATCGCGTCCGACTGGCCATGGGCGAAGTCATAGCTCGGATAGATGCACCACGCCGTGCCGGTGCGCGGATGGCGCGCATGGAGGATGCGGTAGAGCACCGGATCGCGCAGGTTGATGTTGCCGGACGCCATGTCGATCTTGGCGCGCAGCACGCGGGCGCCGTTTTGGAATTCGCCGGCGCGCATGCGGCGGAACCGGTCGAGGTTTTCCGCCACCGGGCGGTCGCGGAACGGGCTGTTGCGGCCGGGCGCGGTCAGGGTGCCGCGATTGGCCCGCATCTCGTCCTGGGACTGGTCATCAACATAGGCGAGCCCTTCGCGGATCAAGTGCTCGGCCCAGGCATAGAGCTGCTCGAAATAATCCGACGCATAGTAGAGGTTGTCGCCCCAATCGAAGCCCAGCCAGCGCACGTCGGCCTTGATGGCGTCGATGTATTCCTGCTCTTCCTTGGTCGGATTGGTGTCGTCAAACCGCAGATTGCATTGGCCGCCGAATTCCTGCGCGATGCCGAAATTGAGACCAATCGATTTGGCGTGGCCGATGTGCAGGTAACCGTTAGGCTCTGGAGGGAAACGGGTGATGATCTTGCGGTATCGCCGCGCATCGCGATCGGCTGCGACAATGTCCCGGATGAAGTCGCGCCCGGTTTCCGCAATCACTTCGGCTGCCGTCATAATGGTTGGGTTCCCGTGTCGTTCGCAATGGGCCGCGCTTTTCGATCAGATTGCCCGCCACTGCGCTGTCATCGCCCTCCTCGGACTTGATCCGGGGATTGACCGGGCGATCTAGTAACCTCCGACTGGGGATACTGGATTGCCCGGTCATCCCCGGATCAAGTCCGGGGAGAGCAATGACACCAACTGGGTCAACCTTGCCGAAAAGACTCCAATGGCTATTTGCCCATACACGAAGGACCAGCAAGGGTCCAATCTTTGAATAGGGGCCACGATCCCCACATGTCAGGCTCGGCGAGAGCGGGCCGTTCGCAATAAATGCCGTGACACTCATCGCCATGCCTTGTACAGGGGCAAACCCTAAGTCGACCCGAGCGAGATCTGCGTTCCCATATGGCCACCCCCGTCGTTACACGCTTCGCACCGTCGCCCACCGGCTTCCTCCACATCGGCGGGGCGCGGACCGCGCTGTTCAATTGGCTCTATGCGCGAGGGCGCGGCGGCAAGATGCTGTTGCGAATCGAGGACACCGACCGCGAGCGCTCCACCAAGGAGGCGATCACCGCGATCCTTGATGGGCTGACCTGGCTCGGGATCGAATGGGACGGCGACGCCGTCTATCAATTCTCCCGCGCCGCGCGGCACCGCGAAGTGGCTGAGCAGCTGCTGGCCGCCGGGCAGGCCTATCGCTGCTACGCCTCCCAGCAGGAGCTCGACGAGATGCGCGAGCGGGCGCGGCGCGAAGGCCGCGCCAAGCTCTATGACGGGCGTTGGCGTGATCGCGACCCCGCCCAGGCCCCTCCTGGGGTCAAGCCGGTGATCCGCTTGCGGGCGCCGCTTTCCGGTGAGACCGCGATTGAAGATCAGGTTCAGGGCCGCGTGGTTTGGCAGAACGAGAACCTCGACGATCTCGTGCTCTTGCGCTCCGACGGCACGCCGACATACATGCTGGCGGTGGTGGTCGACGATCACGATATGGGCGTGACCCACATCATCCGGGGCGACGACCATCTCACCAACGGAGCGCGGCAAACCCAGATCTACAACGCGCTCGGCTGGCAGGTGCCGGTGATGGCACATATCCCGCTCATCCATGGGCCCGACGGGTCCAAGCTTTCCAAGCGCCACGGCGCGCTCGGCGTCGACGCCTACCGGGCCATGGGCTATCTGCCGGAGGCGCTGCGCAACTACCTGGTACGGCTCGGCTGGAGCCATGGCGACCAGGAGATCTTTTCGACCCGGGAGATGATCGAGGCCTTCGACTTGCCGCAGATCGGCCGCGCTCCGGCGCGTTTCGACTTTGCCAAGCTCGAGAGCATCAACGGTCACTATATCCGACAGGCACGTGATAGCGATCTTGTCGCTGAGATCGAGCGCCTCCTGCCGCACATTGCAAACGGCGCCGAACTCGCGGCCAAATTCACCCCCGATCTCAAGGCGACGTTTTGCGCAGCGATGCCGGGACTAAAAGAACGCGCCAAGAATTTGGTGGAACTAATTGACAGCGCCCAATTTCTATATGCGGAGCGCCCGATCGCGATCGACGCGAAGGCAAAACCGCTGCTTGGTCCCCAAGCTTGCGCCATCATCGCGGAATTGCTCCCCGACCTGTCGAAGGTCGAGCCATGGACCGCGGAGGCGATCGAAAGCGTCGTGCGGGCGTTTGTCGAGCGCAAAGACCTCAAGCTCGGCGCGGTGGCGCAGCCCTTGCGCGCGGCCCTGACCGGCCGCCCGACCTCGCCCGGCATTTTTGACGTGCTGCAAGTGCTCGGCAAGCCGGAGAGCCTCGCGCGTCTCGCCGATCAGGCGTCCTACGCAGCGTGAACACGTTCATGTGACCGCTCTTGTGGCGACAGCGGGTATCGGTACACTATACACGCAGAGTTTGTATCGAACGGGGACGAGGGATTCTTGGGACGCACCCAGAGGCGGGGGAGCCGCCAGGGTGTCGCCCATCTTGCGGCGCACAAATGAATACGGTACGCATTTTGTGGGGGAGCAGGGCCGGGCTCGATACAGCCGGCCGTCTTCGCGCCCGGGGCTGATCGGCTGCAGCTAGGTGGCGCCTTCTCATCGAGGATACCAGCATGGACGCACGTTCCGGTGCCAATACCAAGTCCGGCACTCTGACCCTGGGTGACAAGAGCTACACGTTTCCGGTGTACGAAGGTACCATCGGGCCAGACGTAATCGACATTTCCAAGCTGTACAATCAAGCCAACGTCTTCACCTACGATCCGGGCTACACCTCGACCGCAAGCTGCGAGTCAAAAATTACCTATATCGATGGCGACGAGGGCATTTTGCTCTATCGCGGTTATCCGATCGAGCAGCTCGCAGAGCACGGGGATTTCCTCGAAACCTGTTACCTCCTGCTTTATGGCGAACTTCCGACCGCCACCCAGAAGCACGACTTCGACTATCTCGTGACCCGCCACACGATGGTCCACGAGCAGATGAGCAGGTTCTATCAGGGGTTCCGGCGCGACGCCCATCCGATGGCCGTGATGGTCGGCTCGGTGGGCGCGCTGTCCGCCTTTTATCACGATTCCACCGATATTTCCGATCCCGTGCAGCGCGACATCGCCTCGATCCGCATGATCGCGAAGCTGCCGACGCTCGCCGCCATGGCCTATAAATATTCCATCGGCCAGCCGTTCATTTATCCCAAGAATGACCTCGGCTATGCGGCAAACTTCCTGCGGATGTGCTACGCGGTTCCGTGCGAGGAGTACAAAGTCAATCCGGTGCTGGCGCGCGCCATGGATCGCATTTTCATCCTGCACGCCGATCACGAGCAGAATGCCTCGACCTCGACGGTGCGGCTGTCAGGCTCCTCCGGCGCCAATCCATTCGCCTGCATCGCTGCCGGCTGCGCCTGCCTGTGGGGACCAGCCCATGGCGGCGCCAACGAGGCGGCGCTGAAGATGCTTGCCGAAATCGGCACCGTCAACCGCATCCCGGAGTTCATCAAGCGGGCCAAGGACAAAAACGACAGCTTCCGCCTGATGGGGTTCGGCCACCGGGTGTACAAGCATTATGACCCGCGCGCGAAAATCATGCAGAAGACCTGCCACGAGGTGCTCAGCGAAATGGGCATCAAGGACGATCCCCTCCTCGATGTCGCCCTCGAGTTGGAGCGGATCGCGCTCCACGACGAATACTTCATCGAGAAGAAGCTCTACCCCAACATCGATTTTTATTCCGGCATCACCCTCAAGGCGATGGGCTTTCCAACCACGATGTTCACGGTGCTCTTCGCCGTCGCCCGCACCGTCGGCTGGATCGCCCAGTGGAAGGAAATGATCGAGGACCCGAGCCAGAAGATCGGCCGGCCACGGCAATTATACAGCGGCCACACACAGCGGGA
>Ga0137409_10002045_pt1 | contig 21734 bp, 21 predicted proteins | sample CZODoug1_16funga_FD_122059 | JGI IMG/M metagenome (GOLD analysis project Ga0137409, IMG submission 122059) | Vadose zone soil fungal communities from Angelo Coast Range Reserve, California, USA - CZODoug1_16fungal (Hybrid Assembly) | ecosystem: Environmental > Terrestrial > Soil > Vadose zone... | reverse complement strand
TCCCGACTGGCCGCGGCCGTTTCCTATCAATCCCGCCATCATCTTCTCCACGACAATGACCGTCGTGCTGCTCGCGAGTTCATTGACGATGGTGATGGCCGTGATGGCGGCGCAGCGCAACGACCGCAAGAAGACCGTCCTTTGGATGGTGGCCACCATGATTGGGGGATTGCTCTTTACAGGGTTACACTTAACCGAATGGTTTAACATGATCACGAAAGAACACTTCACGATCACCGCGAACCCCGAGGGCACGCCTCTGTTCGGGGCTGTCTTCTTCGGAATCACCGGGCTGCACATGACGCACGTGATGATCGGCGTCATCTACCTGGGAATCGTGGCGGTGGGCTACGGCCGAGGTAAGTTTTCCGCCGAAGACGTCGAAGTCAACGGCCTGTACTGGCACTTCGTTGACCTGGTCTGGATGTTTGTGTTCCCGTTGATTTATCTGATGTCGGTCAAATACTAGGCCTGCTTGAATCGGGAGAAGATAGAACATGGACGCACACGCGCACGCCGCAGAAGTTCACGCGGGAGCCAGCGTAGGATTGAACATAGCGATCTGGATTGGCTTGGTCGCGATCACGGGGCTGGAGGTTTTCCTTGCCTATGAGCAACTGCAGCCGTCGGTCATGCTCACCGTTCTGGTCGTCTTGTCGGTGGTCAAGGCGGCGATGATCATGTCGTTTTTCATGCACCTGAAGTACGAGAAGTTTTCGTTGGTGCTATTGCTGGTTCCGGCGATGATTTTTTGCATCTGCATGATGTTTATTTTCTTCTTCCCGGAGGCGTTCCGGTTGCTGCAGATGAGGCCGCATTAGAATTGGCAGGATAGGCACTCTTTACCCCGAGCCCCTGCGAGGGGTTTCCTGTCCAGGTTGTCTATTGGCGGAGATTGCCGATTGGCAGTAGAATCGGGTTTCGTCGTAAAGAGGACAGGCAACCCCTCGCAGGCCTCGGGGTAAAGAGTGCTTGTCCTACTGGAATGACAAATGCGTTCAAAGTTTGCACTTCTTGTGTTTTTTATAGCTCTCAGTTCTGCTCGTGGCGCGTACGCGCAGGGCTGCGCCCTCTGCTATACAACGGCTTCCGCGGCAGGTGCTGCCGCGCAGCGGTCACTCGACTGGGGAATCCTCGCGCTTCTAGCTCCGGCTCTGACCCTGTTCCTTTGCGTGATGTTCATGTTGTACCGGCGCGCTGTTTCCTCTTCGGTGTAGTTCTGCATCGTTTTCCAACCCTTTAAATCTGAAATATAGAGTGTACTTTCTATCAGTCGCGAAGCGCATCTCGGACCGCCTGAGCGACGCGCTCGATCTGCGCGGGCGTGAGTTCAGGGTACAGGGGAATCGAAAGCACTTCGCGGGCAGCGCGCTCGCTGATTCGTAAATCACCCGGTTTGCCTCCCAGAGAAGCGTAAAGCGGCTGGAGGTGGAGCGGAACAGGGTAATACACAACACTCGCGATGCCTCGATCCGCCAGGCGCTGCTGAACGATGTCGCTGCGGGTTGCCCCGCCAGGGTCATTTCCAGGGTTGTGACCTGCTACGCGGCCCGCTACGCGAAGCGTGTAGAGGTAGTAGACGTGCTCCCGGTCGTCAGGTACGCGTGGAAGCGTGATGCCGGGCAAATCCGCTAGCAACGAATCGTAGCGGCGTGCGTGTGACTGGCGCATAGCGGTCCATTCTGCCAAATGACGCAGCTTTACTCGCAGGATTGCCGCTTGCAACTCGTCTAGACGGCTGTTCCAGCCGCGCTCCGTGCTGAGGTAGCGGCCTGTCTGCCCGTGGTTCCGGAGAGTGCGCAGCCGCGTGGCTAACTTTTCATCATCGGTCACGATCATTCCCGCGTCGCCGTAGGCCCCCAGATTCTTGCTGGGATAGAAACTCAGGCAGCCGGCGCGTCCCATCGAGCCTGTCTTCCGTCCGTGATAGCTCGCTCCGATGGATTGCGCATTGTCCTCGATGACGGGAATATCATGCTTTGCAGCCAGCGCAAGAATCGGATCCATGTCCGCGGCGAGACCGAACAGATGCACGACGACGATGGCGCGCGTTCGCGGGGTAATGCGTAATTCCAGCTGTGACGGATCGAGGTTGAACGTGGCGGGTTCGATGTCCGTGAATACCGGGCGCGCCCCCAGGGACGTGACGGCGCTCCCCGTGGCGATAAAGGTGAACGCGGGGACGATGACTTCGTCGCCGGCGCTCACGCCGCACGCGTGGAGCGCCAGTTCGAGCGCTTCGGTTCCCGACGCGACTCCCACACCATAGCGCGTGCCGCAGGCTTGCGCGACCTCTTGTTCGAACGCCTCGCACCGCGGCCCCAGCACGAATTGCTGCGCGGCGAGCACTTCGTCTATCGCTGCGCGAATTTCGGGCGCAATCGATTCGTATTGCGCGCGCAGGTCCAGCATAGGAATCGTTTCCGGAGAAGGGCGCGCCGGCGACGTCATCGGGAATTTGAGAATGCTTCGAAGCTCTTTGCAGGATTCACGGCGCGAATATGGTATCACGCGATTCGAACGATCGCCTCACTGTGGGCGGCGCGCGGGAGGCGCACACGAATCGGTATCGCAGCGCGCGGGCGCGCCGGGAAGGCTGTACCGGTGGCGCGCAATAAAACCGTACACGGATGGGCCGAGCCAACGCACGGGCGGCACGCTCGCAATCCGGCCGAGCCAGGCCAGCTTCGGCAACACGCGCAGCAAGACCAGCCACGCTTCAAATCCACGTAGCCACTTTCCTTCCGGAGTGCGCATGTGCATTTCCCTGTCGAGTTCGCCGCGCGGGAAGGGGGCCAGTGCCGCCACCGCGGGGTCGTTATAATCCAGGAATCTCACCCGTTCACCGGAATCGTACGGCTCGATCTTCGCTTGCGACCATCGGCAGAACGAGCAGGAGCCGTCCAAGAAAATGTCGTACTTGGCCGTTTGCGGCATAGTGCTGCCTCGTGAATACACCTCTATTATGGCACTGTGAGCCACGATCGGCCGCACGCCCGAACCGCAGAGCTCCCGCGGGCAGTCCGGTTAAGAATGCGAAGTGCGGATTTATCGAAGCCGGCCTGGAGGATCGGCCGAGGGAGGAATGTGAGGCGTCGACGAAGGCGCGCCTGAGTTTGCGGAGACTTTGGACGGCGCAGGCTGTGGCAGCCCGATGCCTACATTCATTTCCAAATGCTCCTTAGCGCAGCGAGGGCAAAAGGCCTTGCCGGTGTCTTCGTCGCGCAAACTGGCCAGTTCGTAGCAGCCGTGAATGCAGTCGCAATAACCCGTGATTGACGCAGTTTTAATAGCTACTAAGGCCATTCAGTTTGTCCTTTTCGGCAGGATAGTACAGGCGCCGGGCGATTCTCGCAAGGGCTTGGTATGGAATTTCACTGCGTCGGGGCGTCACCTAAACAGTTCTCTGTTGGGACAGGCGGTACGGCCTGCCGATGTTTTCCCGCAATTCGTTCCAGAGCGTGCCCGGCATCGCTAGAAACACCTCAACGACCGTTGGGTCAAACTGCGTGCCCGAGCAACGCTGGATTTCTTCCCGGGCATGGGAGATCGGCAACGCCTTCCGGTAAGGTCTATCGGAGATCATGGCGTCGAGCGCGTCGGCAACAGCGAAAATGCGCGCCCCCAGAGGAATCTGTTCCCCCTTCAGACCGCGCGGATAGCCCGTGCCATCGAAATATTCCTGATGGGAAAGCACAATCTCCGCAGCCTCCCGGAGGAATGGGATTCGAGTGACCATGTTGAAGCCAATTTCGCAATGCGTGCGCATGAGCTCACGCTCTTCGGGCGTGAGTGGTCCTGGTTTGCGCAGGATCATGTCTGGTATAGCCATCTTCCCGATGTCGTGGAGAAACGCGGCGCGGGCGATTTGGGGAAGCAGCCCCGGATCCACCTTGATAGCCTTGGCGATCGCGATCGTGTAGGCGGTCACGCGTTTGGAATGACCTTCTGTTTCGGCGTCTTTCAGGTCGAGAGCGCCGCCCAGCGCCTCGAGTGTGTCGTCGTAGGACTGCTCGAGTTGATCGAGCGCGCCTTTCAGTTGGGCCGTGCGCTGTTCTACGAGCTCTTCGAGGTTACGCTGATAATTCCGGTTTTCCAGCTTCAAGTGGCGATGTTCGAGCGCTCTCCGCACGCCCATATAGAGTTGGTCCTTCTCGAAGGGTTTCAGGATGTAATCGTAGGCGCCGCGACGTATGGCTTCGAGCGCCGTCAATACGTCGTGCATCGCCGTGACCATGATGACCGGGACGTCGGGGTCGTGCTTGCGTTCCCATTCGAGCAGGGTGAGGCCATCCATTTCCGGCATCACCATGTCGCTCAGGACCAGATCCACAGAATTCTTTTTCAGGTATTCGCGAGCGAGAAGACCGTCGCTCGCTGTGGAGCAATCGTAGCCCTGGGATTCGAGCAGGGCTGAAACGATTTCCCGGATTCCTTCCTCGTCGTCGACAACCAGGATCTTGGCTTTAATCAAGCAGCGCCTCGAGATACGCCATTATTGCACAGGACAAAGATTAGCCAAGAGCTTCTTGCTGGAGTAAAAACGCGCGTGCTGAGTTTGCAAACGGTCCCCACTCCGCGGTCTAATTGCTTCGTAACCGTGCGGCGCCCTGCGGCCGGCGCCGCTGTTCGTGGAGGTTACAGTAGCTACGAAGAAGCGAATTTCCGGGGGGTACAGCGCACTTGCCCACCGTTTCAAAAGCAGTTTGGTGTGGAAAATGTACCGCCATCGTGCAAGGCGCCCCTGGGTTCGAATCACAAGCCCGCACCTAGGTATTAAGGCTGGAGTTGAGTCCCGGGGCCGATAGCGCGCTAACGGCGGTCATGGCTTCGTCCATGCGCGTCGCGAGTCTTCCCACCAAACCTGTCAGTTGCTCGATCTGTTCCAGCGACGCACGTCCGCCTGATAGGCGCAGCCACACCCAGGCATAGAGCAGGCGGAATTTCAGACCAAGAATCAGGCGCTCCTTCTCCTGCTCACTGCTGATGACGGGCGACAATGCCGCGACCATTCGGGCGAGCCGCTCAAGACTTGAGAAATCTTCATGCAGCCCGGCGAGAAACTTCCGTGCTACCGCGCGGCGTTCCCGATGCGCCGTTTGCGCGACATCGCTGGGCGCCACTCTGTCCAAATATTCTTCGTCGGAAGCGGAGAGGGCCTGGCGGACTTGAGGAAAGAAACGATAGTGCCGGGGAAGGAAACTCTCCATCTTTAGGTCAATCGGAGATTGGGCGGCCTTTGGGTCGCGGCGCCGGGGTCGCAGGAGCCACAATAGGACACCGAAGAAGGCAATCGCCAGGGATATGGTGATGATCGTCAGCCAACTCATGATTTCAGCAACCCCATCAGCCGGTCATTAAACGCGCGCAGTCGCAGATTCACCGCGGGCGACAGCTCGCGGTAAACTTCCGCAGGTAGAAGCACGGGGTCCTGTGCAGGGGCTGGCAATGGTTTACGCAGCGCATAACACCAGATGCTTATCGAAATGATTTGGCCGGACGTGCGAATCGAGTTCCACAAACCAAGCGCACTTTCCACTTGAGGCCTCAAACTCGGCCAAGAAGGTGCGTATCTTCCAAAGAGCCACATAACTAATCGCCCGGTGAGCGCTTCGTGAAGAATCGTATCATTCATAACGCCGAGAATTGAGACAAGACACATGCCGACTGCAATCCATTTGTGTAGAGGATCGAGAGCGAGGCCATAGTAGTTGCGGATGAGCAAGAGCGCCAGTAGAATCACGACCGACGAAGTTGCGACGTCGCGCTCGATCGTTAATGTGTAAATCCCAATTCCTCCGACTTGGCCCCATGCGTCAACGGCGGCATGTCCAAGGAAGAAAACCGCCAATAGAGCCAAGGTCCGCCATGTAAGCGCCCATATGCCTTGGTACGCGCGAAGCTCATAACGACACAATTCGCCTACCGCTAAAAAGCGCGCAACGACAATCAAACCTGCCGCGGACCAGTAGGCGTTGTGGGAGGCCAAGGACCGAAAACCGAAATGATGATAGAAGAGCGCGAGACCAATCATGCAGGTTAAGGAGAAAGTTGAATACATCGTGAAAAATGGGAGGCGCCGCTGCAAGTTCCTAAGATAAACAAGCACGCAAAGCAGGATTTGGAACCCTGCCGTCGACCAGAAAAGAAGTAACTCGCGATGAGTCATGGCTCCGGGCTGGGCGAATTATAACACGTGGGCCATTGTTCATATGCGGTAATATACAGAATATCTCGCTCAGCCCGGGCCAGAAGATTTAGTGACCGCCAGTGCCGGGAGGAAATGGGGGAGCAGGTCCCTGACTCCAGGCCGGATAAGTAACCGATGTGGCGTTGACTGTACGTGCAACGGAGAGTAGCATTGTAATCGCAAGAACGGTCAGGCATGACACAGCGACGATTTTTTTCATTGTGGATGATCCCTCCAGGATCGCCACCTTAATAACGCAAAACTTTTCGGATGTGTCGGTTACAAGGTGAAAAGTTCAGAAATCAGAACAGGTGATCTTGTGGGGACTTTCGATCGTTTTCAGCAGAGCCGGTGCGTGATTGAGGATTTTACGTCACGGACGCTTGCTGTCATCCCGAGCGAGTTTGGCAGGTTGTATTACGTCAGCTCTTTGAAGGACTCGGCGAACGGACGGTACCTGCATGACGGCCTTGTGGAGCTGTATTCAGAGGATTCGGTTCAGGTGGCGCTGGGAGATTGCCACGAAGAACTCTTTTCCAGGATTCTTGAGACCCCTCTCCCTGAGCAAGAGCGCGATTTGCGTAAGTGTCTTGACACCACCGGTGACAGGTTTTGGACCGTTGTGGATGCTTGGCGGAAGGATAAGTCCTTCCAAACCATGTGTCCGGAGGGCTTGCCGAGCTACCTAAATGACCTGTTTTGTTCGAACCTCGCAGCTTTGCTGGCCATATTTTCGTCGCAGCGGGCCACCGTGGGACCGGCCTCATAGCAGCCTCATAGCAACCCCGACCACCTGGCCGATAATTTCGGCTTCCTCAGGGTAGCGATAGACCTCCGGTGCGCAGGACGACAGTGGATGGGGAACGAGCATGAGTTTTCCATCCTGGCAGCGGCACCAGCAGCAGCGGAATCCCTCACGGACTTCGATGAAGTAAATTGGGCGCTCATATTCATTGTTCCACCCAGAGTTTTGAATTTTCTGCTGGTTTGGGTCGACCAGAACCAGGCTTCCGGGTCGGAGCAGTGGTTCCATCCTGCGATCATCCAGGCCCACGTAACCGTAAAGATGGCGCGAGGGACGGTTGAATAGCGTTCCTTCGAGATCTCCCCATCTTTCCACCATGCGCGTCAGGAATTCCGTGCGACTGGGGTCGAAGGCCGGATCGAATCGTATTGGGACGCGCAGGCTGGCAGGTCCCGCCGCCAAATGGGTATTGGGTGCGGGAAGCTGCAGGCCGTCGGAAAAATGGCCTTCGAAAGGCACGCCATACCATTGGCAAACTTCTTTGGGGTCCAGATGAAAAATGACCGCCAGAGCATAAAGCTTGTAGAGGCTGGGAGTTACATCCCGGTTTTCGATGTCGGCAAGTCGGCTCAAGTGAACAATGAAATCGGGACGCCCGCGCCGGCAAGCTAATTCATAACTCACCCGTTCGACGTCCCGGTAGGTCAAACCGAGACGTTCGCGCGCATTCCGAAGACGCGTGCCGGGCTGTATCTCTGATCCGCGGAATTGACGAGGAGGGCTGACGTTTCTAATAGCCATAGTGTGTAAATTACCTTTCTGTTACGAATCCAGAACGCAAACGAAAGACCCGGTCCTACCCCGTATAGCCATGCCCATGTAGAATAGCAAGGTCCGTTCGGAAGACCTACTCATCCGACGTGCCCAGGGAACCTGCGACTATGGGAGAGAGTGTATTAGAGTCGTGCCTCAAATGAACTTTATTTTTTCGCGTGTTTGGATTTCTCGTTTACGGCACAAACGCTACGCGATCCGGTGTATCGCGGCTGTCTATGCCGTCCTACTGATATTCATCCCATTGGCGAACGGCGTCCGGGCGCAAATCAAAGGCGATTCGGTTACAGAGTTCAAGAGGCTGGCTGCACAACTCTCCGCTGCCAGACTGAGCGGAGCGGCTGAGAGTGAGGATTCACAGGAAATGGCGCTCGGCATCCTGGACGAATTTGCGGCTTCGGCCCTGACCGGTTCGGTGTCGCCGGATCTTGACGCAGCAAACCGGCGCATGGCGGATCTTGTATCGCACGTTCCGCCCGTGGGTGAGAATTATCGCCTCGTGCGGCTAGGCGGCAACCCGGCTGCATACGCGATGGTTGCCAATTTCGGGCTTGGCGGGCCGGCAGCAGTCCGAATCTATTCCAATGCAAGCGGCCGCTACGTCTTGGCCGCGAAGATCGACCGTATCGTGGAGAAAGATTTTTTCGACAGCGACATCGAACTGGTTCCCGTGTCCGCGGTTGAGCCAGGATTTGTTATTGTGTCCGGCCGGACCGATGATTTGGCGACTGGCATGTTTAGTGCCTGGCGGTTCGATGGACGTCGCGCAGTGCCGCTCTGGAGTTCCGATTTGCTGCAGCAGTCCAGCTATGAAGCCGACGGAAATGGATTCCATCTTACCTATTGCTTGGAACCTGACGAAGACCATCCGGCGCAGTGCCATAAGATGGCACGCGACCTTTATCGGCTCCAGACCGGTGAATGGAAACGCATCGAAACCAAAGACCTCGGTCCTGCTAAGGGCACGCCAAAATAGTCCCTTGCAGGCCAAATTTGTCAACGGGGGTGGCGAAATCAACGATCTCGATTACATCCCTTCGCCCGAAGACCTCATCGAAATGTTAATCTGGAGCTTGGCTCTGGTTTGAGAAAGGGACGCAGCCACGTGAAACGTATCGTCGCCAGTCTAATCGTTTTGCTCTTCACCGTGCTAAGTGGCGCCGCGCAACAGGCCGCTCCCCCGGCTTCTCTGCCTCCCCCCGCTACCGAACAGAGCGCTGAGTTTCTCCAAGCGGCCGACGAAGTGCTCCTCGAAATGAGCAAGCTCCTCTCCCTCCCGATTCTTTCTCCGCTGAAGAAGAGTCTCCGCTCCCGGGAGGAAATTCGGGCCTACTTGTTGCAGAAAATGAAAGAGGACAAGGACGCCAACAAGCGCTACGCCGATCAGAAAAGCATGGAGAAGTTCGGTCTTCTCCCGAAAGATTATCCTCTGGAACAGACGCTGGTGAAGGTGCTCACGGAGCAGATTGCCGGACTCTACGATCCCGACGGCAAGGAATTTTTCATTGCCAATTGGAACACGGAAGCCGACGAACGCATGGTGATGTCGCACGAACTCACGCACGCGCTTCAGGACCAGCATTTTCATATCGACAAGTGGACGGACGCAGCGAAGCCGAATGACGACGCGGAACTCGCTCGCGACGCGGTGGTCGAAGGCTCGGCTCTCGCCGCGATGCTCGACTATATCCTGCGCGGGAAGGGAAGTGTTCGGGACCTCGGCGAACTGGACCCTTCCATGTTGATGGGCGACCCCGACAGCAGCCCTGAGCTAGCCAAGGCGCCAAAAGTCCTGCAGGACGAGCTGCTTTTCCCTTACCTGGCGGGCACGACATTTACCCAGCAGGTGCTCAAGTCGTCGAACGGGTGGCCCGATTTCCATAAGGTCTATGAGAATCCTCCGGCTTCCACACAGCAAATCATGCACCCGGATTTGTATTTCCAAGGAGTCGTGCCTCCCAAGATCACGTTGCCCGAGACCGCCGGCCTGATTTCGGCGGATTGGAAAAAGCTCGATGAAAATAATATGGGGGAATTCGGCGTCCTGGAAATCTTAAAGCAGTTTTTGGACAAGGATCGCTCCACGAGTCTGGCTGCGGCGTGGTCAGCCGACCGTTACGCCTTGTTTGAAAATCAGAAGAACAAACGCACGCTTCTGATTTTTCGCGTGCGTTTGGCGAACGATGCCGATGCGGCGCGCTTTTTCGGCGCGTACAGCGAAGTTCTTGAATCGAAGTATGACACTCGAACGAACTTGATGCGGCGCCCGAATTTCTTTTCTTTTGACACCCCGGAGGACGGCGTTTTTCTTCGCTGCGCGGGAACCGATTGCTTTGTTCTCGAAGGCGGGAGCCGCCTGGTGTTCGATCACCTTACCCTGGAAATGGGATGGCCTGGAGGGCCGGTCGTGCCCGTGAAGCCCGGCGATTCGCGCGTCAAGGTTACGATGTTTCCGGTAGTGACTCAATATCCCGGAAGCTCCAATGCGTCGATGAGGTAGGTTTGGTGGCGCCGGCGTCCCGCCGGCTGCTCGCTCTTTCCTGCACCTCTCACACTGCCGGCAGGATGCCGGCGCTACTTCATCACGCTGCCCTACCACTTGCCCACGTAATCCTAGGAATCCTGACACACTTCTAATTCGTTCCCCTCCAAGTCTCGGAAGCGAAAAAAGTGATTTCCGCCGGAGTCACTTTGGATGGGGCCGACATCGACACTTCGAGAAGACAAAAATTCGTGCGCGGCGGCCAGCTTCCGGGCAAACATAATCGGAGGCCTTTCTGGCCGTCTATCGGGATGTTCGTTGCTGGAAACCTCCACAAGATAAATGACAATGAGATCAGCCGAATAGCCTAATTCCATACTGGCCTCTTCAACTTCGGCGGATGAATAGGGAAGGCCAAGTTTTTCCGAGTACCATCGCTGGGCCGCCGCGACATTTCGCACATCAACGGCGACATCACCTCCAGAATAAAATATCTTCTTCGTCCAGAACATTATGTCCCCCAGCGGCACCAATGCCTATAGCTCTCCGTCTCTTCTACTCACATGAAGGAATAAAGCAACTAGTACCCCGGAAATTATGAGCAACCCAAACCACAATGTGGCCATCCGCGATGACAGAATGCTGACAATGATTGCGAAAGCCATGGGAATGACCACTCGCATTTGCCACCACTTTGTTGGGCGCATCACGGAACGCGGATACACAGAGGGGAAGGCCCGTTCGAAGAAGAGAACCAGAAACATCGAGGCAACGAGAAACGATATTCCAGTGACGCGGTCGCTTTCGGAATGAAAGATTGCGCGGACCGACAGACTAACGATCCCGGCCAGGAACACGATGACGAATGCGAAGACGACCCGCAAGAGGCTGCCAGACCAACGATTCATTGTGCAATCCTAGCGTATTTCGATTAGCTCTATTGAACAAAACCACGCACCCTTAAGGCCTAGGGCCGGCCCCAGCTCGCGTCTCGAAACTAGCGATGTCGCACCACCGAGGCAACTTCCTGAAAATCGAGACAATTGGAAAACAGCCTTCTACAAGGCATTTCCAACCCGAAGCAGATCGGGCGTTGTCCCGGTTGCGCAGCGGCGTTCTAATCTCACGAGCCGGCGGGCGAGCCGCTCTTCGATCTTGTGAGCGCGCCCGGCTGAGATTCCGCCATCGCGATGCGCGCATCGCAATTCGGCGATTGCGTGGGAGGTCAATTCGGCGGCGCGCTGTGGCTGTTTTGCCCGGTGCTCATAGTAGATCGCAAGTTGTTCCGCGGCCTCGATAGCGGCTTCGAGCGCTTTCTGTGTGTCTTCCAAGGTAACGGCAGATTTCTTGCGCTTGGCCGAAGTCGATGCTTGTCGCAATTCCTCCCAGAGCGATGTCGCGCGCGTGTAATCCTGCTCGCGCTTCGCAAGATGAGCCAGTTCGCGCTGGGCGAGGCGCTCGACGTGGCGTGGGAGCCCTGAGCGTAGGGCGGTCTCATATAGTTCACGAGCGCAGGCCGATTCTCCGCGACGTTGCATCAGGCGGGACAATCCGTAGAGGTCGAGCGGGTCGTGCGTGCTGTGGTGCGCTGCGTCAGGAAAACCATTGCCGCTATCAAACAGAGCCAGAATCTTTCCGGCCAGTGCGGCCAGCCCGCGTAAATCCATCTGGTTGTGGCGGAAAACTCCGGCAAGCGGTTCAGCAGGCCCGCCGCGAAGATAGTCAAAATAAAGTTGCGGGATCAGCGAGGAGTCGATGTCATCGTGTCGCGACCATTCGAGTGCGCGGTTTTCATCGCCCAAAACATGACGTTCGAGTTCCTTGAGACGCACGGATCCAAGCCGTGGCCGCCAAAGCTGGCGCGCGGGATGCAGCAAATCCAGGTGCAGCTTGGGCGTGCAGGCCGCGATGGCGCGCGTCATGCGGTAGCGTGTTTCAAGCAGTGGCCAGTCGAAGCTCTTTCCATTGAAGGTCACGAGCACGGGGCGCTTCGACATTCGCTCGGAAAGTTCGAGCAGCAGCGAATGTTCCTCATCGAGATCACGCATGAAAAATTGCTCGACCTGCAATCCACCTGCATCCCACCACGCGAGACCTACCAGGAACGCGTACGTGCCCGTTCCGCCTGCCAGCCCCGTCGTTTCCGTGTCGAGAAAAAGCCACTGCTCGGGATCGGCGGCGGATTGCGCGACGCCTAGCGCGTCGAGAGTTCCTTGGGGCAGCAGCAAAGAGAGCGAACGCACGTCAGGCGAACACATCTCCGGCGTCGCATACCATTGCCGCACGGACAGATGCTCGCCGTAACGATTCCGGATCGCTTGGGCGCCAAGGAGTTGGGTGAGCCGATCGCACTGCGTGAGCAGACCCTCAGTGCTCGAAGGTTCAACGCTGCGCTTGCGAACGGGTCGCAAAGCAGCAACGTGTGCGAATTTGTCGGTGACGTTCAAGAGAAATAATCCACAGATGAACACAGATAAACACTGATGAAGAAAAAACACAGGAAAAGAGAAAGGTAAGAACCGTTAGGCAAGAACGTAGTTCGGTCTTTCATTTATCTCCTTGTCTCTTTCTTATCAGTGTTCATCTGTGTGCATCTGTGGTTCCTATATCTTTCTCTGTGGTTTTTTTATGCCCACAGGCGCGAGAGGATTGCCAACGCTGCCTCTTTTGCGCGCTCGCCGCGTTCTCCTACTGGGCCAACGCACGAGGGGCATCCGTTTTCGCACGGGCATGCGGCGATCAGTTCGCGCGTCTTAGAAAGCAACAAGCTGTGCGTCCTGTAGAGCGGTTCGGAGAAGCCGATTCCGCCGGGGTAAGCGTCATACAGATACAAGTTCGGCTCGAAGAATTCCTTTTCGGCAAGCGTTTTTACCGCTTTTAAATCCGGCGTTTCTTCCCATTCAATTTCCGACCCAGGTGATGGTTCACCATGAACGTTCACCATGAAAGGCGGGCGCTCTCCGATGGCTGTGCCCAGATCACGCGCGTCGCACATCAGCAATAGGGTGGCGATCGACTCGAGAGCGTGGAGCAACCCGAACATGCCACTCTGGCGGTCGCTGACGGAAAATGGCAAGGACTCGACCAGCGAACGTTCGAGCGTCAGCCAGAACGCCGTCGTATGCATTTCGTTTTCCGGAAGTTCTAGTTTTCCGTCGCCAACATTTTCATTCGTGAAGAATTTGATTTTCTTGAAGCCGATGACCTGCGAGCGCACCAGCACGTCGCCGTGGGATCGCTCCGCGCGCGCATCGGCGCCGGACGCCAGGATTCGGTCGCCGGCCGCGCGCTCGAGCACTCGCACCTGCGTGTACCGGATGGCGTCGGTGTAGTAGTCCACATCGACGCGCTTCACATAGGCCTTGCGTTCCTTGAAATCGAGCGCGTCGACGTGATATTGCTGCCCTTGGTGGAGATAGATCGCCTTCGGATGAACGATCGTCAGCGCGCTGGAGAAATCAACTTCGCCGATCACTTCGGTCTCATGAGTCGTATCCACAATCACGAAATTGTCCGAAGTCACCGAGCGCAGGCTTACGGTATCGGCTGGATAAGCCTCCTGCGTCCAGTGCCAGTGCTCGCCCGAGCGATGGAGAAAACCCGCTTCGGCGAGGCGGCCGCAGAGTTCGGTGACGTCCACACCCCCGTATGTTTCGGTGGACGAGATGGGCAATTCGAACGCGGCACACTTCAAATGATTCACGAGGATTTCCAGATTGTCCGGCTGGACAAAAGCGTGCTCGGGCGACCGTTCGAAGAAATAATTCGGGTGCTGCACGATAAATTGGTCCAGCGGCGCGGAGGAAGCTACCAGGACAGCGCAAGAGCTTCCGCTGCGTCGCCCGGCGCGGCCCGCCCGCTGCCAAGTGGATGCGATCGTGCCGGGATAGCCGGCCATGACCGTGGCATCGAGCGAACCGACATCGATGCCAAGCTCCAGCGCGTTGGTTGACACGACGCCGCGAATCCGGCCTTCGCGCAGGCCGCGTTCAATTTCGCGCCGTTCGCCCGGGAGGTAGCCTCCACGGTAGCCGCGAATCGCGGGTGGCTGGCCGGGGGGCATGGGATTTGCCTGCTGTAGATACGTGAGCAGCACTTCGGTGTGCAGGCGCGAGTTGGCGAAAACGAGGGTCTGCAAATCGTGTTTCAAGAATTCCTGCGCGACGCGCGAAGTTTCATTGATGTAGCTGCGCCGAATTCCGAGAAAACGATTCACGACCGGAGGATTGTAAAAAATGAAGAATTTCTCTCCCGCAGGCGCGCCGTTTTCCTCGATCACATCAAATTCAGTTTCCGCCAGTCGTGACGCCAGTTCGCCCGGATTCGCGATCGTCGCCGAAGAGCAAATGAATTGCGGGTCCGAACCGTAGAACCGCGCGATGCGCCGCAGCCGCCGAAGCACGTTGGCCAAGTGGCTGCCAAAGACGCCGCGATATGTATGCAGCTCGTCGAGCACCACGAAGCGCAAATTCTCAAACAGCCTCTGCCAGCGCGTGTGATGCGGCAGGATGCCCGTGTGGAGCATGTCCGGGTTAGAGAGCACGATGTGGCCCCGCTCGCGGATCGCCTTGCGGGCGTCGGCAGGCGTATCGCCATCGTAGGTAAACACGCCGAAGCGATGGTCGAGGCGCGCGGAAAGGTCGTGCAACTCGGAGAGCTGGTCTTGCGCGAGCGCCTTGGTGGGAAATAAATACAGCGCGCGAGTATCCGGGTTTTCAAGGACGGCATTGAGAACGGGCAGGTTGTAGCAGAGGGTCTTGCCTGAGGCCGTAGGCGTCACGACCACCGTGTTGCGCCCCGCATGCACGGCCGCCGCCGCGGCCGCCTGATGGCTGTACAGTTGGCCAACGCCTTTCTCACCGTACACAGCCGCAAGGTCCGCACGAACCCAATCCGGCATCGGCGCAAACTTCGCCTCGCGCGCCGGTATATGGTGCACGGCGGTCAATACCTCGCCCGAGCGGTCCCGAGCGGCGAGTTGTTCGACGATCTCGCGGACCCGCGCAAGCGTGACCGAATCCCGTGCAGGTCGCATGGCTAGAGATTGAGACATTCCGCACCCTCCGCTCCAATTCGCCTTTTGTTCGCTTACGCTAACACGCCGGTGCGGACCGCGCAATGCCATTTCTTAAGAATCAGGAATAATGAAACCACGGATGCACACAGATACACACAGATAAGAAAAGAAGAGAAATTGCGGCTTCGGGGCAGTCTGCTCTTGCTATTTCAATTCTTTCATCAGTGTTTATCTGTGTTCAACTGTGGCTAAAATCCGCCTGCTTCAATAGTGAAAGCGGTAACGCAGTTCGACGAAAAGTTCGCGCGGATTGTTCCAGTGGAAACCGCCGAAGGTCTGGCTGTTGTCGAGATCCACGCGGCGATTGGCCACATTCAGAGCGTGCACCGATGCGGAGAATCGGTCGCTGAAATCCTTGCCGAGGGAAAGATCGAAGGATGTGTGTTGCGGCAGGTGGTCCCCGCGATACGGCGCACCAACAAAGGCGTTGCTGAAGCCGGAGCCGTAGTAAACGTTTGTGGATGCAAACGATCTCCACGGAAGATTGACTTCGCCGCCGAAATTGAGAGTATTGCGCTGGTCGTGATCAAGGGGAAATAAAGAAGTTGGCGGAGAAAAGTTCGTCAAACCGCCGGTAATGGGTAAGGCGCCTTCCGCAATTTGATTCGAGTAGGCGACATGGATTTGTCCACGGCGAGCGATCCGAGGCGAGCGAAGGGTAAGTTCCCAGCCGCGAATCACAGCATGGGAGATCGTGATGGGAATGCAAGCCCCCGATCCGATGCAACTATGATCGAAGAAATTATGAGCATTAGTTTTGAAGTTGTCGATGTCAACCGTCCAACCGCGGTAGGGAATGTCTACTCCAAACTGATGCTCTTCGTCGCGCTCGCCTTGGAGCGGGATGAACTCGCAATTGGTCGTACTGCAAAATGAAATTAACGAACCGGTAATGGTCACCAGCGGGGGCGCCTGGTAGTAGTGGCCGTAAAAGGCGCGGAATGTCCAATTGAGACGCGGAATGTTTACGGTGGCGCCGAAGCGCGGACTGATCGCGGTCTCTCCAAATTCGCCGGAAAAGTGGGTGGGGCGCATGCCAGCGGAAAGAGTAAGCCAGGAAAGCGGCTTAAATTTGTCATCCAAGAAGTAAGCTACCACGCTCCCGGAAGGATGCTCGGGGTCGTTAAACAGCTGAATGCTTCCGGGATTTTGAATCGCGGCGAAGAGTTCGTTATCATGTTGGTAGAAGCCGTACAAGCCCGTTTGAATGTCATTTTTTGCGAAATTGGCATTGAAGGCTACTTGGCCTCCCGCATAGGTCGAGGTGCGATGGTCGGTCGAGGCAATGGGCACATCGTTTGGCGAGCTGTCGAAATTTGCGCTGTTATAGTGGTAGAAAGGCGAGATGGTCAGCAGCGTTTTCGAGTTAAAGGTATGTACCCAGGAAAAGTTCACAAAGGCATCACCTTCATGCTGGCCATCGCGGAGCCCGATGCTCGGGTACTGGCCACCAGTTGGCGCGTTCTCGATGTCATTCGGGTTGGGATCATAAGGAATCTGATAGTAGTCCCTGCGCAACGAGGCCACGAACCGGAGTTGGTTGGAAGGATCGACGTTGAACATCAGGGAGCCGAAGCCTCCATACCCATTCGCGGCATCGTGAACCACTTCCGGAACAGGCGGCTGCAAGCCCAGATCGCTTCGATTCCCATTCACGCTGGCATAGTAGGCAAAACGCTCGGTGTGACTCCCAAAGCTTAGCTGCGCGTTGGTCTGGTAGAAGCTTCCTGCGCTCAGAACCAGTTCCGCTTCGTTGTTGCGTTCGAAACCGGTGCGAGGGACAAGGTTGAACACACCATAGGTCCTGTCGCCAAACTCCGCGCCGTAACTTCCACGATTTACTTCCATATAGTCGAAATCTTTGGGGTCAAGTTGCGGGCCGAGGTTGGACGCAATGTTAGTGTTCGGCACAGGAACACCGTCCACTAGCCAGCTCGTCTGGTGTCCGCCGCGAATGTGGAGTTGGTCGTGGGTGATGTACGCGCCTGGGACGTAATCCGTGATGATGGCCAAACTGTTGGTTCGACTAGCCCCAGGAGTCTGCTGAACATCCAGACGATTCAGAAGCGTTGTGGGCGTGACCGAATCCATCGTTGCGGTTACCGGTTCTCCAGTTACAACTGTTTTTTCCGTGACGCTGGCCAGCGCCAACTGAAAATGCAGCACCGGATTTGTGCCGGACTCGACGATGACACTTTGCTGTGCTTGTTGGAAGTTGGCTACAGTGACTGTAACTGTGTATTCGCCGAGAGGCACAGCACCAAAATCGAATTCCCCGCTACCGTTGGTCGTTTGGTGTTGGACCCAATCCGAATGCTGCGCCTTTAGATCGACCATAGCATCCTGAACGGGCCGGTGCTGGGGATCGTGAACGACGCCATGCACGCTCCCGAAAATCTCTGCGTGCGTCGGCGCGGATCCAATCGTCGCCGCACACACGGCGAGAACCAAAACCAATGCCGTAACGCCGAAACGCATATTGAGATTCATTTGCTCCCTCGCTTTTGGCTTAGAATCCGAGCCCCGCCACATGGAAATGATTTCGACGCAGCGAATCTATTTTCTGAATGTGGCTGTTTTAGTTAGCTCGGAAATGTGCGAGGGGGCGGAGTGGAGGGGAGACTGAACACGAAAGGAACGAAACCGGACAACGAGAGCGGCGCGGCCTGCACGGTCGCTTCGTAGAAAATCGTAATGGGCGCCGCCAGTGTGAATAGGGCAGTTCCCACGGCCTGATTCGGCGACGCATCACAAGCTCGCATCGAGCAATCGTTGCGCACGGGATGGCCAGCCGTGTCGCAATTGCTCTTGTCCTTCTGCATTCCGCGGCCTTGGTGGTGATGGACGGGACAATAGGAGGTATTGCAGCAGGCGGGCGAATCGGAAGCCGAAAGCGACTCAGCGAGCGCCGGAGTACTCGCTGCCAGAAGCGCAAAGAGCGCCGCGACCGCCAGGAGCTTTCGCGGAATGTCCTTTAGGCTCATAAGGTCTCAAGAGTTAAGGATACTACCCTCATGCGCGTAGATACAACAGCCAGGATGAAAATAGTGTAGCAAGCGACTTGACACGCAATGCCATGCCCGCCCATATTTATTACATGGCGTATTCTTTTTTAGTTTTCGATTTTGGCGGTAACGAGGACGCTGCCCAGCAGGCGCGTCATCGAATTGAGGGTTGGCGGCAGGGATTCCGGCTCGACAAGAAATTGCAGCTCAAATTTGAGCGCAAGGACTCGGGAGCCAAGCAGGACACCACGGTCGAACCTCCTGCAAAAGTTTCCAAGGGAAGTTCAAAGGGAAAGGCTGCATCGAAGACCAAGGGCAAAACCCCCGGCGCCGCCGAAGCTGAGGCTGGCTCAAATCCTCCTCCTCCGTCGGGAATCCGCATGATCGTGCGTCTGGACTTTTCTGACCACGAAAAGCTCTCACGCCAGCGTTGGCTTGAAAGAATTCCTACCGAAGAACCATTCAAGACTGCGACCCCGAAGGTCATTCGCCCTGGTGGTCCGGAGTTCGAGACAACTGAGGAACTGTTCGAATCATTGGATTGAGTGGATCCGCGGGGTTTACCCGTACCAGTTTGGGCCGGATCCGGACTGTAGTAGCTCAGGGCGGGGCTTCCCCTAACGTGCCACTTGCTTGCTCTCAAAGGTCGAAAGAAGTGCGTTCAAAATCGCTTCTTTTCGGACCCTGTCAGCCGTTGGAATTACAGCTCCCAGACCGAAACCGGTGGCCAAAGCGGCTACCGTCTCAATGGTCAGGACCTTCGTCGCTAGAAGAATCATATTTCGCTCTCTTGGGCGCGTCCTGGAATCTACGAAGACGATATTCTGCCGCGCTCCCCTTCTCGATTTAGGGTAAGCACGTAGGGCCCGCACCCGAGCCAATACGAAAGCCAAACTAGCTACTCCAACCTATTTCTTGTAACCCACAGAAAGTAAATGTGTTACCGTTGCGGCTTTTAAATTTGGATGCCTCTGCGTCCTGTGAACCCCCCTAAAGCCTATACGGTTCGAGAGGTCTTTACCTCGAAGGATAGAACCATTGTTGACAGGATATTTACAGATTCGCCGATCCAGATGGAAGTCGTATCTTCACGATTGTCCGCGTGTACAGCTAAACTAGCCGTCCTGATACTGTCCTTCCGACCAGCATTTTCTTTGGCTCGATCTCGCTAGGATTGACCTTGAGTTGTGGCTGCGGTGTCGGCCATTGGGTGTGTATTCAGGTCAGCGGATAAGAATGCCGATCTATGGGGCCGGAGGACACTATTGATGCGAACGCCGCCGTACCGCCATCTCCTGGTTTTTGGCTTGGTCCTGCTGTTCACGTTTTCAACCTCCGCGCAGACCTGGCGGCAGGTCGGCCCCCCGGGTGGAGACGTCCAGTCGCTTGCGGCTCTTCCCGGCGGCACTCGGATTTTGTTCCTCGGCACCTCGGACGGGCATGTATTCGGTTCGCGTGACGCGGGGGAACACTGGGAATTGCTCGGCCGGATTGGCGCGAATCACGACGACGTGATCATGTCCATGGTTGTGGATGCCCGCTCCGCAAACACACTCTATGCCACAAGCTGGACGCTTAGTTCACATGGTGGGGGCGTTTACCGCAGCACTGACGCCGGCCACACTTGGCAACTCATTGGTCTTGAGGGGCTTGTAGTTCGTGCTATTGCCGAAGCGCCTTCCAACCCGGACATTCTCGTAGCGGGCGCTACCGATGGCGTGTATCGCTCTGCGGACTCTGGAAAACACTGGGCTCGCATCTCTCCGGAGAAACACGAAGACCTGCGCAATTTCGATTCGATTGCGATCGATCCGCACGATGCCAATACGATCTACGCGGGCACCTACCACCTGCCATGGAAGACAATCGACGGTGGGAAGAACTGGACTCCCGTTCATCAGGGTATGGTGGACGACTCAGATGTGATGAGCATCACCATCGACCAGAATGATGCCTCGCATGTTTTTGCCAGCGCATGTTCGGGTATTTACCACAGTCCGGATGGCGGAGCGAACTGGACCAAATTCAAGGTAATCCCGAAGGATTCGCGCCGCACCGTCCACATCCTGCAGGACCCGAAGCGCCCGAAGACGGTGTATGCGGCCACCACGGAGGGGCTCTGGAAGACGTCGGATGACGGCGCAAACTGGCGCCTGATTACACCCGTCTCCTGGAGCATTCTTTCGATGGTGATTGATCCTGAAAATTCAGACCGGCTCATCCTTGGTACCGAACGACTGGGCATTCAGGTGAGTGACAACGGTGGGCAAACCTACCGCGCTTCGAACCAGGGATTCTCGCACCGGCGGATTGTGGATGCGGCTGTCGATCCCCAGCATCCGGAACGCGCGCTGGTGGTGCTGACCAGCAATTTTGAGCCTTTGCTCGAAACGAACGATGCGGGGCGCACTTGGACTCCGCTCGCCACCGGTCTCAAATCCGGCCCGCCGCGCCACATTTTCGCTTCGCCCGATGGCTGGTTCGCAGCTCCCGGCCCGGGTGGTTTGCTGCGTTACGATGCTTCCAAGGGTTCCTGGATGGCTGTGAATCAGGTCTCTGAAAAATCCGTTCCAACGCAGCCCCGCCGCGCCTCTTCTGTAAAGAAGGTATCGACACAGAGCACGAAAAATTCGCCTCCGAAAGCGCCGGCGAGTTCCGCAGCGTCGACAATGACAAAATCAACGGTTCCATTTCACGCCAAAGTAAATGACATGGCGTTTAGCAATCGCGCATGGTATGCGGCCACCGAGGATGGATTGCTTGTTTCACGTGACCGCGGCCTCAATTGGAGCACCGTGTCCCTCGCACCTGCGCAGCAGCCTGCGGCGGGCGCCTCCGCGTTAACCACCGCCTCGATTCGCGCTGTGCGCACCAGCAACGGTGATTCTTATGTCTGGGCGCTGACGTCCCGGCAACTGGAAGTCTCCGGCGACGGCGGGAAGACCTGGATTTCGCGGAATCTGCCATTTGAGCCGCGAGGTTCGCTGCACCTGCATCCCTCGGATGAGAATTCGGTTGTGCTTGCAAGCGATCACGGAGTCTTCGTTTCTCGGGATACCGGAGAATCCTGGCATCAGGCAAACCTCTCGGAGCTTTCGATCGACGATTTGGCCTCGGTCCGAAATGCCGTGGTGGTATCGACGGCGAAGGGAAACCTGTTCCTTTCCCGCGGACACCAGCAGACGAGCAGAAGCTCAAAATTATCTTGGTCCCCATGAACATCGACGTGCCTGTATACATTCCAACCTTGGACCCCGAGCCAGTCACACCGCTCTCGAAAACACCCGCTCATATTTTCAGGAAAGAGAAGCAGAAGTTGAAGCAGGGAGATGTAAAGATGAGGTCCGAAACGTTTATGTACCCGAACTGGGAAAGGTACGCTGTGCGGAAAGGAGCAGATT
>Ga0137409_10002043_pt1 | contig 21744 bp, 19 predicted proteins | sample CZODoug1_16funga_FD_122059 | JGI IMG/M metagenome (GOLD analysis project Ga0137409, IMG submission 122059) | Vadose zone soil fungal communities from Angelo Coast Range Reserve, California, USA - CZODoug1_16fungal (Hybrid Assembly) | ecosystem: Environmental > Terrestrial > Soil > Vadose zone... | reverse complement strand
TGTTGCCGAGGTTGCGCAACTCTTCAAGCGTAGCCAGCAACCGGGCATTGTCTTTGTGGTGAAGACCGATCGAAGGTTCATCCAGAACGTAGAGAACCCCGCGAAGCTTCGATCCGATTTGGGTGGCGAGCCGGATGCGTTGGCTTTCACCGCCGGAAAGCGTATTGGCCGTGCGATCGAGGCTGAGATAGTTCAACCCGACGGCATCGAGGAATTCCAGCCGGTCGCGAATCTCGCGGATGATGCGTCCGGCGATCAATTCTTCGCGGGAACCGAGCTTCAGATCCGCGAAGAATTTCAGAGCATCGTTTATCGGCCAGGAAACCATTTCGGCGATGGAGCGATCCGCAACTTTCACTGCGAGGCTCTCGGGTCGTAAACGGGCACCCCGGCAGGCCGCACAGGGCTTGGTCACCATGAACTGGGACAGGTCGTCGGTGGCGAGACTTTCCTGATCGTAGTAGTGATTCAGCAGGTCGATGATGCCCTCGGTCCGTTTCCCTCGTTCCTTGATGCCGTAAAAGATCGCGTTCTGAACCTTTGGCGGCACCTGTTCGAACGGCACCGATAAGTCCGCTCCGAGCTGTTCCGCGATTCTGACCATCTGACCCTCGAAGTCCTCATCGAACCAGCCATTCGCCAGCGCCAGGCCTCCGTTGAGCAGCGGCCGCGCCGGATCGCTTACGATACGGGCGGGATCGAAGTCGTATTTCATGCCCAGGCCGTTGCACACTTCGCACGCGCCGTAGATACTGTTGAAGGAGAACGTTCGTGGCTCGATGGCGGGAATGCTCACGCCGCAATCGACGCATGCCATCTTTTCCGAATAGAGACGCTCCTCGCCGTCTACCACTGCGACAAGTACGATGCCCTTGGCCAGCTTGATCGCCTGCTCGATGGACGCCTCGAGGCGTTTCTCGACATCTTTCTTCATCATCAGGCGATCGACGACGATTTCAATCGAGTGATTCTTCTTCTTGTCCAGTTCGATCGGCTCGTCCAGATTGTGAAGCACGCCGTCAATGCGCCCGCGCACATAGCCTGTCTTGGCCAGCGCCTGAAGCTGTTTCTTGAATTCGCCTTTCCGTCCGCGCACGATCGGCGCCAGGATCATCACACGTTCGCCTTCAGGGAGGGCCTTCAGATGGCGCACGATTTGATCGGGCGTCTGCTTGGAGATCGGTTTGCCGCATTGGAAACAGTGCGGTATACCAATGGAGGAAAACAGGAGCCGGAGGTAGTCGTAGATTTCGGTCACGGTGCCGACGGTCGAACGCGGGCTCCGTGTGGCTGTCTTTTGCTCGATCGAAATCGCAGGCGAAAGCCCTTCGATGGAATCCACGTCCGGTGGTTCCAGGCGATCAAGAAACTGGCGGGCGTAGGCCGAAAGCGATTCGACGTATCGGCGCTGCCCTTCGGCATAAATCGTGTCGAAGGCGAGACTGGATTTTCCGGACCCGCTCAGACCCGTAATGACAGTGAGCCGGTTGCGGGGAATTTCCACATTAATGCTCTTGAGATTGTGCTGCCGGGCGCCGCGGACCGTAATATTTTCAATCGTATGAGGCATTTGTTTGCGATTTCGCGCGTATGGAAACCCCCTATTCTAGCGCATTTACCCCATCAATTCCCAGCGGGTAGCCAGATCCTGGTACAGATTTTCCAAGGTGACTTTCAACTCGGCATAACGCCGGTGCGTGGACTCCCAATCGGTTCCGGTCGCCGGGTTCTGAAAGGACAGCTCCAGCTCGGCCAGCTCAGCCTCGATCGACCCAATTTTCTCTTCCAGTTCCGCGACTTCCCGCTGCAACTGTTCCCGCTTGTTTTTGCTCAGAGCGCTCGATTTTTCTTCTCGCAGAGGCGCTCCATGAGCGCCCGGGCGGTCATCAACCGCCCCTGCCGTTCGATCTTCCTCCAGCCACTCCTCAAACGCGCTCAACCGATCGAACACATGCGCTCTGCCAGCCTCGATATACAGCAAATGAGTTGCAATCTTCTGCACCAGGAACCGGTCGTGGGTCACAAACAGTATGGTTCCGGGATATTCCCCAAGCGCTCCTTCCAAAGCTTCCCGGGACGAAATATCCAGGTGATTCGTCGGCTCGTCCAGCGCCAACAACTGGGGCGCAAGATAGATAATCCTGGCCAGCATCAGCCGCGACTTTTCCCCGCCGCTCAGCTGCTCGATCTTCTTGAAAACATCCTCGCCGCTGAATAAGAACTGCGCCAGATAGGAGCGTAGCTCTCCATCCGTCGCCAGAGAATCCAGTGCCCGGATCTCCTCCAGCACGGTGTTTTCGGGAATCAGATCCGAAAGCTGCTGGTCGTAATATCCAACATCCAGTGCTTCGTTCCATTCGAGCTCGCCCTCGACGGGGGACCGCGAGCCAATCAAGGTTCGCAGCAGCGTGGTTTTTCCCGAGCCGTTGGCGCCCAGGATCGCCCAGCGTTCGCCGCGTTGTACTTCAAACTCGATGGACTGCACTAGTGGGGTCTCCGAGTAACCGATGCTCAGATTCCGCGCGGTCAGCACGTATCGCCCGCTACGCTCCACCGGCATGAACCGAAACTTCGCTCGTGTAGATGACGTCTTCGGCTTTTCTATCGGCTTTACCCGGGCCAGCAATTTCCGCCGGGATTGAGCCTGCTTCGTCTTTTGTCCGGCAATGTTGCGCCGAATGTAGTCTTCCTGTTTCTCGAGCCATTCGTTCTGCAGCTTCCACTCTTTCTCCTGCCGGGCTAGACGTTCGCCGCGCTCCTTCAAGTACGCCGAGTAATTGCCCCGATAGTCCTGGATCCTGGCGTCCACGACCTCGATGATGCGGTTGGCCACGCGGTCCAGGAAGAATCGATCGTGCGAGACCACAACCAGCGTTTTATCGGTTTCCTTCAAAAACTTTTCGAGCCATTCGATGGAGCGAATATCGAGATGGTTCGTCGGCTCGTCAAGGAGCAACAACTCTGCGTTCGAGAGGAGCAGTTTGGCCAGCGCCAGCCGATTTTTTTCACCTCCGGAAAGTTCACGGCTTGGACGATCCATCGCTTCCTTCGAAAATCCGACGCCGAGCAGCGCAGATTCCGTAAGCGCCCGATAGCTGTATCCGCCCTTCAATTCGAATTCATGTTGAAGCCGTGAATAGCGATCGAGAACGTCCGGCGGAGGTCCGGATGCGATGGCGTGCTCCAGCTCGCGCATTTCCCGTTCGGCCGCACGCAGATGATCGGAGGAGCGCAGGCCTTCTTCGAGGACCGATGTTCCTTCGTGGAAATCAGGAATCTGGTCCAGCGTGCCGATCTGGAGTCCGGACTTGCGAGTTACAGTCCCGGTATCGATTTCGTGAGCGCGGCCGATGATCTTGAGAAGCGTTGTTTTCCCGGCACCGTTCGCTCCGATGAGGCCGATTTTTTCGAATGGATTGATTTGGAAGGAGACGTCTCGAAGGACGGTCACAGAACCGAATGCCTTCGAGACGCCGTTCAGTTGTACAAGCACAGCCGTAACGGCGGTCTGTCACCGCCTGTAATCACGCGGCCTTTCTCGTCGCCGTCGCCTTGCTTGGATCTTTGAGGACTTCAAGCGCCTTCTTCAGCTGCCGATCTTCTTCGGGTTGAGTCTTCACGGGCGGTGGAGGAGCCTGATCGTCGTTAGGATCGAGGTTTTCTTCCTCGGTCTGTTGGACCTCAACCGTCGGTCGAATTCCGGAGTCCTGGGGTTCGACCTGCTGAATCTCCTTTCCCGAAGGGGTGTAATATTTCGCCACCGAGAGGAGCAATGCCCAGCCATCCTCCATAGGAATGAGCTTTTGGAAGGATCCGGTTCCGAACGTCTTCAAGCCCACGAGTTGACCACGGCGGTTATCTGCGATCGCTCCGGCCACGAGTTCTGAAGCACCCGCAGTACCCTGATTCACCAGGAGGACCATAGGAGCCTTGGTCAGGGTGTCCTTGGGATTGACGGCAATCACTTGCTTCTCGAATTTCTGTCCCTGGAGGTAGCCAATCGTGCCGGTATCCAGGAACAGATTGGCCAGGGCCTCACCTTCCTTTTCGTCGCCGCCGGCGCAGTATCGCAAATCAAGAACTACGCTAGTGGCGCCCTTCTTGAGCAGACCGTCGAGTTGTCTCTTTGCGTCGAGAGCTTTGCCTGCACCAAGGTATGGAATCTTCAGATACGCGACATTGCCTTCGAGCATTTTCGCCTCGATCGGTGGAACCTGCATCACCTGCCGGGTTAACGTTACCATTTCCGGTTCCGCGCGCCGACGCCGGATCACTGAAAGCGTGACGGGCTTTCCTGCAGGATTGGCGAGAAGTGCGTTGATTTGAACCAGGTTCATCTCCCGCGTAGTTACGCCATCGATGGATTCAATCATGTCGCCCGTCGTCAGGTCGGCTTTGGCTGCCGGTCCCCCCGGAATCGCAGAGACAATAACGGGATAGCCAAGCCTCACGATTTTCGAAAGAACAATACCGACGCCCGCGGTTTTTTGTGGATTGTAATCCTTGTAGAACGCGACATCCTTGGGAGAAAGGTAACCTCCGTAGGGATCCACATTCTCGATAAGACCGCGAATAGCACCCGCAACGGCGTCTTTGATGGAGGGATCATCTACATAGTCATTCTGGATCCGGCTCAGGACCTCCATAAAAATCGATAGTTGTTGGTACGATCCGTTTTGGGCGCTGACACGGCCAAGCATGCCGCCGATGATGGCGTAAATGACAAGGACGGAAGAGAGCAGCAAAATCGCGTACTTACTCTTCGAATTCAATGCGAACCTCCAGGGAGCACAAAGTAAATTCAATTATAGCTCGGTAACCACGGGCGCTATCATGAAAATATGCGGGTTATGGCTCTTGATGTTGGCGACAAAACCATTGGAATTGCCATCAGCGATGCGTTGCTGCTGACGGCCCAGCCCCGCCCGACCATTCGTCGAAAGGACGTAAAAACCGACCTCGAGACGCTGCGCCGTCTTACTGAAGAAAACGAGGTTCACGAAATTGTTGTCGGCCAACCGTTGCACATGAGCGGACATCAAAGCCCTCAAAGTGAAAAAGTTGCTCGTTTTGCCGAGCAGATCCATAAAGTACTGGACATCCCGGTGGTATTTTGGGATGAGCGCCTGACGAGTTTCGCGGCCGAGCAGCACCTGGAAGAAATGGGTCTGAATTGGCGAAAGCGCCGCGAGCACGTCGATAAAATTGCTGCCATGATCATTCTTCAGAATTACTTGGATAGCCGACCCGGCCGGCCCGCATGAAGCGACTGATTCTGTTACTTCTCGTCTTTGCCCTTGGCCTCGGCGCCGGACTCGCTTTCTATGTCCGCAAGGAGTTGCGAACGTCCGGAAACCCGGCCCAGGGTCTCATTTTGGAAATCCCTCGGGGTCTCGGCGCACGCGACGTAGTTCGACTACTCGAGGATAAAAACGTCATTCGCAATCGGTTGGTGGCCCAGGCCTATATCTTTTATACCGGCTCACGGAACCGGCTTCAGGCCGGCGAGTATCTCTTCGACCGTCCTCAAACCATTCCCGAAGTTGTGAACAAGCTCGCGAGCGGAGCCGTGTATCTGCACAAATTTACTGTGCCGGAAGGATTGACCCTGGAAGGAATTGCCCAGAAGTGGCAGGACGACGGCTTTGGTAAGGCGGAAGAGTTTCTTGCCGCGGCCGCAGGTGCCGTCGATCACGTGCATGTGTTCGACGCCAAAGCAACTTCGGTTGAGGGATATCTCTTTCCGGAGACCTATTCGTTTCCGAGCCACACGACTCCAGGGCAGGTTGTCGATGCGATGATTGCGCGATTTCGCCAGATGATCGAACGGCTCCAGCAAACGATTCCATCGGGCAGCTGGCCCCTGGACTTGCGTGATGCCGTCATTCTTGCATCACTTGTTGAATCCGAGGCTGCGCATGAAGACGAGCGTCCGATCATTGCGTCGGTCTATTTGAATCGCCTCAAGCGAAGGATTCTGCTGCAATGCGATCCAACCGTTATATACGCCCTCCAGCAGGCGCACAGTTATCGCGGATCTCTTACTCTCGCCGACCTGAAATTTAAATCGTCTTACAACACGTACATGAACGTCGGTCTGCCGCCCGGACCGATCGCCAATCCCGGTTATCCATCTCTGCTCGCCGCTTTGCAACCCGCCACAACGAATTATCTTTTCTTCGTCCGCACGGTCGCAGGCCGGCACACCTTCTCTGAAACACTCGCGGCTCACAACCGCGCTGTGGCCGCGTACCGGAAATCGGTGAGGCCCTCCCCTGAAAGAACTCGCCGTCCGGGAGAGTAGGTGTGACTAGGGATGCCGGGTAGACTCCGGCGTCTTCTTGCCCCGCATGAAGAACTCTTCAAAGACGTTGGATGCGAATTTACCTGCGAATCCCAATGCCGTGCGAGTCACAGCTGCGCCTACCGTGTTTTCGCTTTGCACTCGCCAGGTATTCGAGAGGAAATTGGAGCCGGCCATGCCGCTGTATCGCGCGTACGCGGGTGCCATGGTTCCATTTGCGCGGTATGCCATGAAGGTCAAGCGGCCGGCGTGTCCGATGCGATTCCAGAAACGCTTATCGACGGAGTGGACGTAACGCGGGTCTTCACCCCACGCCGCACCCAGGCCGGCTTCGAGAGCGTTACTCGCGGCATTCGTACTCAGCCACGTTCCGTAGCGCTTGCCGAAACCTTCCCAATGAGGTCCATATTCCCGAGGTCTATTCCGCGCCGTTCCCCAACCCGCGCTGACTAAACCGGCTGACAAACTCCCGGGACCCACGGTTGCTTTCGCGAACCAGCGCACGCGGATCGCAGTCGATAGGGGCTCACCTGCCTCCTCGGCGCGTGCGAATGGCGGCAGCATCAGACTGGAAAGCAGTGACACGATGATCAAGGACTGCCGAAGCATATTCACTTATCTCCGCTCGTTTTGGCCAGGCTGGCTGGTACTTCGTCTTTCTTCTTCTGGCGATCGCGCCCGAATTCTGGTTTCTTCGCGGTGCCTACTACCTGGATGTGAAGCAGTGTTCCGGCTCCCTGCTTTGAAAAGAAGGGATCGACCGGCTTCAGAACCCATCGTTTCCAACCCGTCATGGTTTGTGAGACTTTCGCCTGGAGGCTCAACGTGCCGTGAAAATCCATGGCATCACCGTCGAGATCATAGGTTCCGGCCAGATCGACCCCGGCGCCAGGAACAGCGAACGAAAGAGAGCGAAAAGTAATCATTTCGTTCTCGAGGTGAAAGATGCCGGCCATGCCGGACAAGACCTGATCGATCTCTTTGTTCGTCGGCTGGCCCTGGCCCCGCCGGCTCAACGTATCGATTTGATCCTGGATTCTGGATTTCAGGAATCGGGCTTCCGATATTTCGAACTGCCCGTCCAGAAGCAGCTTTTGCCGCACCGTACCGGTCAATGGCGGAATGTCGATTTTGGTTTTAAGGGAGATTCGACCTTCCATGAAAGGCGCGCCTTTCATGGCAAGCCTCAGCAAGTCACGGATGTTGCCCTCGGGCATCGTGACATCGAGGCTCACACTGCGATGGACATCCGTCTCTCGCTTGATCACAGCGCCGCTGGTCGTGAAGTTCGTTTTTCCCAGCGTGCCTCTCACAGGTTTCAAAGTGGTATTGCCGTTGGTTCCGTCGACCAGAACTTCGAAGCGGGTCGAGAGAGGTACGACGTTGCCCGCCTGTTTCAATCGAAAGTTCGGTACCGTTGCCTGGCCGCGGACCGCAATTGATGAAAGAGTGCCTTCAAAATGTCCGGTCGATTCCAGGATGCCGGCGATTCCGGTGAAGACGCCGAGATCGGCATTATCGAAATCATATTCGCCGGCCAGCGGCGTGTTTCCGGGTTCATCCGCGACCCATGGGCCAAAGGCGCCTTCGCTGAGAATTTCGCCCGGGGGCGTTGCATTGGTCAGCGCGGCGTTGTATTTCATTGCGACGTTGGTTCCGGCGGATTCGAGCGTGACCCGATGAAGGTCGAAGCGGAGAGGCTTCTTTTCCTTTTCTTTTGGAATAATCGTGAGGACGGAATTCAACACGAAGACTTCTTCGATAATGACTCCCGGCTCTTCCGGTCTGCCGTAAAGGCCTTTCGGCTGTTCCTCATCTGGTCCGAGTTTTGGCCGCTCGCCTTTGGGCGGGATGTTGATTTCCATTCCGTCGAGCGTGACCCGGCGAACCTTCTTCGGCACATCAAAAAGGCTTCCCAGTTCCACTTCGAAGCTGAAATGCTTCATTAGAAACATCGGCGGTACATCGCGTCGACCCTTATGGCGTACAGCTATGTCTTCAGCTTCCACTAGCGCTACGGTGTCGTGGCCGTGCCGCAGCAGTAGTTTTAGAGGCGAGACCTTGGGCAAGCTGACTCGAAGGGCCGCCAGCTCTACTTCGCTGTCGAAGCGTTCTTGTAGATACAGAACGGCTTGCTGGCGGATGTAAGGCTCGAAGCGGTTGGCCAGCATGGCTGCGGCCACGAACAATGCCGCAATTCCAGCCCCCGCGAACAGTCCAATGCCGATCAGCCAGTTCCGTTTTCGATGGTTCACCCTGCTTCAGAAGAAGCAAGTAACGCGCCAATGGGCTCAATTGCAATGGGTTTGCCGTGGCCGGGCGGAGAGGAAGCCCCTCTGCGGCGTTTGTCGTCGAGGTCGCAACTTCCTTCGTATGCTAGCGCGCGCCCCAAATGCAAGATCCGGCAGTTTGCTGAACTTGGCGAGGGCGGCAAATGCAAGATCCGGCGCGATTTGAGCGTGGCACCTGCGCCAGACAGGCTCCTTTATTTACTTCCCACAAGTGCGAAGATTCGCGCGGGACCGCCGGTGCCGTTCTCGATCTTGATCGGTGCGACGATGAGCGAAGCTCCCGCCGGAGGCAGGCTGCCGAGATGCGCCACATTTTCGAGGTGATATTTTCCTTTGCCATGACTGATGTGGTGAACGGCAAAGTCCTTCGACATGCCGTAATCCACACTCAGCGTATCGATCCCAATGCCCGCGATATTTCTCTCCTCGGTCAGCAGCTTCGCCGCTTCGGCAGAAAACCCCGGGAAGTGCAGGGTTCCGTCCTTCTCCGCGTTCTTGTATTTTTCGAAGTCCGTCCAGCGTTCGTCCCATCCTGTGTACATCATCACCACGGCATTCTGCGGAATTGGACCATTGGTCTGTTCCCACGCCGTGATGTCCGCAGGAATCAAAACGTAATCCGGATTTCCCGAAACCTTCGTACGGACATCGATGACGACAGCAGGCGCGAAGAATTTTTCAGGAGGTATCTTGTCGAGTGAAATTTGTCCCTTGGCGAAATGGTTGGGAGCGTCCAGATGCGTGCCCGTATGTTCAGCCAGCGCGAAACGCCCGGAGAGAACGCCATCCTTCTCCAGCGTGGCAAAGAGTTCGTATCTGAATGGACCGTAACCGGGTCCGGGCCAGTAGGGATTTTGGGGATTCAGCGGATGGGTAAGGTCGATGATGCGTGTCTTGCCTGTTGCGATACCCTCCATGAGTCCCGCCTGTTGGGCGGTTGGCTGTTGGGCAGGCTGCGGCGCCTGGCACGATGCAATGAGAAACAGAGCTGCAAGAGCCATGACCTGTTTCATAATCTCCTCGTGGTTGTGTATTTAGCGCTCGGTTCGAACCTTGGGAATCGCGAGCAGTTCCTGCGATCCGCTCTTGATGGCCTCTCGAAAAGAGAAGTCCAGATCATCCGTTCCGCCTCGATCTATTCGACAGAGCCACTGGAGGTCCGTGACCAACCCTGGTTCCTCAACACGGTCATCGAAGGGAGTACGTCGCTTGGGCCGGAAGCGCTACTCCAAACGTGCCTCGCTGTCGAAGAAGAGAACCAGCGTAAACGTGGACGGGCCAAAGGTCCGCGGACTCTCGATATCGACATCATTTTCTACGGAGACGAAATTGTTCAGCGGCCGGACCTCTCGATACCGCACCCCCAGTTCTCCGAGCGTCGATTCGTTCTCGAGCCGCTGGCTGAAATCGCTTCCGAGTTCGTCGATCCGATGAGCGGCAAAACCGTCCGGCAATTGCTTGCAGCAACCTCGGATAGTGCGGAAGTCCGCCGCATCGCGCCCCCTTTACTTCAATAACTCACGGAGCCGGAGTTCTAGCTTCTTGCCGTCCCGTGCCGACCGTGCGGCGACGAACACCGTATTCTCTCCGGCGATGCTTCCGACCCACTCCGGCCATCCTGCCTCATCCAATGCTTGTGACACCGTCGACGCGTGTCCGGGCCCCGTCTTCACCACAACAATGTTCTCCGCCACATCGATATCCAGTGTGAACTCGCGGATGATCCGCCGCAGCGATTCTTCCGATGCTTTTACCGGCTCGGTCTCGACTACCGTATAAACACCCCCTGATTTTGCCAGCCTCAGTTCCTGTATATCCCGCGACAATGTCGATTGCGACACCTTGATGTTGCGAGCTTTCAACCCACGCATGAGATCGTCCTGACTGGTGATTTCACCCTCCCGCACGAGCTCCAAAATCGCATTGTGCCGCCGGCGCTTCATGAAGTCGAAAATTATACACAAAACCATTGACCCCTCAGCGACATGCATGCATACTTATGCATCTGTATGCATAAGTATTCAGCAGCCGCGCTCGCAGCGCATCCGGACTTCCTGTCGATCACACAACTTCGCCGCCAGGACCTGTTTACACTCCTGTCACTGTCACAGGATCTCCGCTCGAAAACGTTGTTTGCAGATGCGCTGGCCGGCAAGTCCGTGGCAATGATCTTCCAAAAACCCTCGCTCCGGACCCGGGTCACCTTCGAAGTGGCTATCCGGCAACTGGGCGGGTGGCCGATACTTCTGGGGCCGGTGGAAAGTCAGCTCGGAGAGCGCGAAGCCATTCAGGATGTGGCACGGAATTTGTCGCTTTGGGTCGACGCCATTGTGGCACGCGTGTTCTCGCACAGTCATCTTGAAGAACTTGCTTTATTCGCATCGATTCCGGTGATCAATGCCCTGAGTGATGCCGAGCATCCGTGTCAGGCCGTATCGGACCTGCTTACGCTTCAGGAAACCTGGTCCAGCTTTGCCGGCAAAGAACTCGTCTATGTTGGCGATTGGAACAACATGTCGCGGTCGCTCTGGCAGGTTTGCAAGCTGGCGGATCTCCGCTTTCGGGCGATCTGTCCCGAGAGGTATGGCCCGTCCCCGGAAGAGCATGTGGACTGGTCCACGAAACTCAAGGACGTGAAAGGCGCCGACGCCATCTATACCGACGTGTGGGCAAGCATGGGGCAGGAACACGAGCTGCAGGAAAGGCTCGAGATCTTCCGGCCGTATCAAGTCAACGAAAAGCTTCTGGCGAAGACCGGAAAGCCCACTCTATTCATGCATTGTCTGCCCGCGCATCGCGGCCAGGAAGTTACCGATTCGGTCATCGAGTCCGATTATTCAATCGTTTTCCAGCAAGCCGCCAACCGGTTGCCGGTGGAAAAAGCCATCCTTGTCAGTTTCGTGGAGAACTCCTATGAAGCAGAAAGTGAAGAAGGTCGTGCTGGCGTACTCCGGCGGCCTGGACACCTCAATCATCATTCCGTGGCTCAAGGAAAACTACAATTGTGAAATCATCGCCATGGCCGGAAATATCGGCCAGGACGACGAGCTGAACGGACTTGAAGAGAAGGCGCTCCGGACCGGCGCATCGAAGTGCTACGTCGAAGACCTTCGCCACGAATTCGTAACCGATTATCTTTGGCCGCTGGTCCGCTCCGGCGCAATGTATGAAGGCAAGTATCTGCTCGGGACATCCATCGCCCGCCCGCTTCTGGCAAAGCGGCAGGTCGAGGTAGCGCTCGAAGAAGGCGCCGACGCCCTGGCTCACGGTTGCACGGGCAAGGGCAATGACCAGGTGCGTTTCGAGCTGACCTACAAAGCGTTTGCTCCGCATCTCAAGATCATCGCGCCGTGGCGCGAATGGAACATCCGCTCCAGGCACGACGCCATCGCGTACGCGCATGAGCGAAAGATTCCGATCACTGCGACCGCAGAAAAAATTTACAGCCGTGACAGCAATATCTGGCACATGAGTCATGAGGGCGGCATCCTCGAAGATCCCTCGCAGCCGCCTCCGGACGATCTCTTCATGTTGACCCTCGATCCCCGGTTCTGTCCGGAAGGCGAGAGCGAAATCACCATCGACTTCGAACAAGGTATTCCCGTGGGCCTGAATGGCTATCGGATTTCTCCCGTTCAGCTTCTGGAAGATCTGAACGAAATCGCGGGTACAAACGGCATCGGCCGAGCTGATGTTGTCGAAAACCGGGTGGTCGGCATGAAGTCGCGTGGCGTCTATGAAACTCCGGGCGGCACGCTCATTCTGGCGGCGCATCGCGAGCTCGAGGCGATGACGCTCGACAGACAGACGTTATATCAGAAGCAAATGCTCAGCATGACTTATGCCCAGTTGGTCTACGAAGGCCATTGGTTCACGCCGCTCAGAGAAGCCATCGATGCCTTCTTCGCGAAGACCCAGGAAGTAGTGACGGGATCGGTGACCATGACTCTCTACAGAGGCACGATGGCCGTAAAGAGCCGCAAGTCACCCTTCAGCCTCTATCGGCAGGATATTGCATCCTTCGACACGGGTGGTTACGATCACCATGACGCCGAAGGATTCATCAACCTTCTCGGCCTGCCGGCGGCCGTGCGTTCCCGGTTGATGGCCAATCACTATGAAACTTTGGCAAGGACGGTTTGAGGAAGACAGCGATCCGGTTTTCGAAAAGATGAACCGGTCGCTGGGAGTTGACGCTGTTCTCCTCGAAGTCGATATCCGTGCCAGCCGCGCTCATGCACGCGCTCTTCTCGGCTGCGGCATTCTCTCCCAGGAAGAATGGAAGGCCATCGATCAGGGTCTGGAACAGATACTTTCCGAGTACACGCCGGATCAGGTGAAGGCCACCCCGTACGAAGACATTCACACGTTCGTTGAAGCCACGCTCGCATCAAAGATCGGTCCAGCCGCGCTGAAGCTGCATACCGGCCGCAGCCGCAATGACCAGGTCGCGACGGACTTTCGCCTGTTCGTGCGGAAAGCCATCGGACTTGTCCTGGCCGATCTCGAAGCCTTGCAACTCGCCCTCATTGAATGCGGCGCCCGGCATTCGGATGTGATCATTCCTGCTTACACCCATCTGCGGCGCGCTCAGCCGATTCGCTGGAGCCATTACTGCCTCGCTTTCGTCGAGATGTTCGGACGTGATTGCGAACGCTTCCAACAATCGCTTGGCCGTGTAGACATTCTCCCGCTCGGATCCGGCGCTGTAGCGGGTTCCAACTTTCCGCTGGATCGTGAAGCCATAGCGAAAGAACTGGGATTCCCGAAACTCTCAGCGAATAGTCTCGATGCAACATCCGACCGCGACTTCGTTCTCGAGTTTCTTTCCAATGCCGCGATCCTCATGACCCATGCCAGCCGGCTCGCCGAAGATTGGATCATCTATTCCACAGAAGAGTTCGGTTTTCTGGAGCTTTCCGAGAAAGTGACGTCCGGAAGCAGTCTGATGCCCCAGAAGAAAAACCCCGATGGCTTTGAGCTCATTCGCGCCAAGGCGGCGATGACCGCCGGCTTGCTTGCCGGGTTCCTATCGGTGATGAAGGGTCTGCCCACCGGCTACAACAAGGATTTGCAGGAAGACAAGGAAGCGTTTCTAAAGGCATTCGAAAACGTCCGGCTTTCGTTGAGCGTATTGCGCCTCTCGGTGAGAACTGTAGTTTTGAAAACCGATCGGATCGACAAGGCTGCGGCCGATTCATTCATGGGCGCGACGGACCTGGCGGACTTTCTTGTGATGAAAGGCGTGCCGTTTCGCTCGGCTCACGAGATTGTCGGCCGCGCTGTGCGCGAGGCCCTCGAGCAGCACAAGCAGCTCAACGAAATCGATCTGTCGGCCTACTCGGAGTTTTTCTCAGAGCTTCCAGCGGACTATCTCACGCCTGAGAATATCGTGAATCGAAAAAGCCACTCTCCGTCACTTCCTTAAATGTCGTCGCTCGAATCGCGAGACCTGAGCCGCGGAGCTGCTTACTACGGTCTGGCGGTCGTGACGGTCCTGAACTTTCTGAACTACATTGACCGCTATATCCTCGCGGCTGTCCTGCCCCGCGTGCAGAGTGAACTGGCGTTGACCGATTTTCAGGCGGGGCTTCTCGCCCCGGCTTTTCTGGTGGTGTACTTCATCACCTCTCCAGTCTTTGGTGCGTTGGGCGACCGCATATCCCGGACGCGGCTGATGGCCATCGGTGTGGGTGCATGGAGCCTGGCGACGGCAGCAACCGGCATGATGCGCAGCTTCGTCCAGTTGTTGATCGCGCGATCCTTTGTGGGCATCGGTGAAGCGGCATACGCAACGATCTCGCCGGCATTGCTCTCCGACTATTTTCCGCGCGCGCAGCGTGGGCGGGCCTTCGCGGTTTTTTACGTTGCCATTCCAGTTGGAGCTGCGGCCGGGTATCTGCTCGGCGGTCTGATCGAACCGGCATTGGGCTGGCGCGCGGCATTTTACGTCGTGGGGTTGCCGGGAATCGCTATGGCGCTGCTGGCCTTGACCGCGCCTGATCCTGCTCGCGGGTCCGCCGAACAAGACGATTCTCCCGCGGAGGCGCAACCCGTCTGGATGACCTTGCGCGGATTCTCTCGCAACCTTGCTTATTCGGGAACGGTGTTGGGATATGCCGCCTACACATTCGGGCTTGGCGGTCTCGCATTCTGGATGCCCAAATACCTCGAACAGGTTCGCGGGGTCGAGCTTTCCCGGGCGAACTACCTTGTGGGGGCCGTAACCGTGCTCGCCGGCCTGAGCGGTACGTTTGTCGGCGGCTACCTCGGCGATCGGCTAGCGGCCCGAATGAAGCAGGGCCAATTGTGGCTTTGCGGAATTTCCGGTCTCGCCGCAATCGTTCCCACCTGGTTGACCCTGTCTTTCGCATCGCCAGGACCCTACGTGCTGTGGTTCTTCGTTGCTGAGTTCCTGCTGTTTCTCAGCACTGGTCCGGTGAATGTTGTGATTGTGAGCGTCGTCCCGGTGGGTGCGCGCGCCATGGCGATGGCAGTGAGTATTTTTACGATTCATTTGCTGGGTGATGCCATTTCGCCGCCGATTATCGGTTTGTTGGCGGATACGGCCGGCCTCGCCACTGCGGTTCTGATCGTCCCGGTGGCGATTGCGATTTCGGGTCTTCTCTGGATTATTACGGCTGCTGTGGCAGCCGAGTAAGACGCTGCTTTTAATTGAGATCCAGCACCATCGCGATTTCGTCACAATTGCCGTACTTGGGGCAGGCTACACAGTCCCGCCAGACTTTCATAGGCAGGTCCTTGTGCTCGACTGTCTTGAAACCCATCTTTTCGAAAAAACGGGGCGCCAGGGTGAGAGCAAAAACCTTTGAGAGGTTGTCCGATCGAGCCTTCTCAATAAGCGCTTGAACAATCGCGCTCCCCGTTCCGCGGGCCGAGCGGCCGGGCGCAGTTGCAAGGCCGTAGATTTCGGCGACATCGGCCGAATATGGTTCCAGGCCGCCGCAGCCAATGACCTGTCCGTCCAGGTCGGCCACGAGATAGTGCGGAAGATTTGCGGCCATTGCTCCGTGCGAGCGGGGAAGCATGAGGCCCTGTGAAGCATAGTGCGCAATGATGCGCACGATGGTGTGGACGTCGTGGTGTTCTGCCGGACGGATCTTCATGAGGCGCTCTCGAAAAGCTTTCGGCCCCCTCGGACCGTGCCGATGCCGCCATCTATGGCAGCCTTCACAGCGCGCAATTTGGGAATCATGCCGCCCGTCACGAAGCTGGCTTGCAGCAGTTCGTCGGGTCTCGCCGAACGATCGATGACCTGTCCCTCGCCGTTTTTCACACCTTCGACATCCGTCAGGAAAACCAACTCGCTCGACTGCAGAGCAACCGCCACAGCAACTGCGGTCTCATCGCCGTTCACATTGAGCAGCGTCGAGTCACCAAGAGCAAGCGTGGGAATCACGGGCAGCCAGCCCCCATCCAACATCGTATTGAGAGCGGCCGCGTCCGCCCGGACATCGGTTCCGACCAGGCCCCACGGCCCGGATTTCTTCGAGGCTCGAATCGCCCCAAACATTCCTACTGCCGGCAGTCCTTTTCGCCGAAACGCGCCAACCAGCGCGGGGTGTACTTCACCGAGCAGCGCCATGGCCACAGCGCCGAGGGCGTGGTCGTCAGTGACCCGCAACCCATCGATGAACGTCGAAGTGATTTTCATTCGCTCCAGCACCCGAGTGATCTGAATTCCGCCTCCGTGAACAACCACGGTTCGACCCTTCGCGACCCGTTGAACCTCCTCGACGGCCTTTTCCGCGTTCTCGAGAAGTGCGCCACCGACTTTGACCACCATACTCATCAGGACAAACCAGCTCCCGGCTCGCATCCTAACATGAGGTTCAGGTTTTGAACCGCCTGTCCCGCGGCGCCTTTCACAAGATTGTCTATCGCCGAGATGATGACCGTAACCGGTCCTTTCGACACGATTCCAATCGAGCACAGGTTGGTGCGAACGATGCTGTGTATATTGGGCAGACTGCCTTCCGGGAGTACCTTCACGAAAGGCGTCTTCGCATATGTTTCCGTCAGGATGGACCGGACAGACACCCGCTCGGCCGGGCGCAGGACAATCGTGTTCAGGATGCCCCGGTTGATCGGCATCAAATGCGGTGTAAAAACGAATTGATCGAATGTTGCGCCGGGAAGCTGAGAAACCATCTCTGGAGTATGTCGATGTTTCAGCACACCATAGGCGCTGATGTTTTCGTACACCTCGCAGAAATGAGTTTCCTGCTTGGGTTGCCGCCCGGCTCCGGAGACGCCGGACTTGCCGTCGACGACCACAGTGGCTCCAGGATCCAGCGCATGCGCCTTGTATAGCGGGGCGAGGGGCAATATTGCGGCCGTTGCGTAACACCCAGGATTGGCGACCAGCCTCGCGCCACTGATCTGTTTGGCGTAGAATTCCGGCAAACCGTAAACCGCTTCTTTCAGCAATGCCGGTGCGGAATGGTCGAAGCCGTACCACTCGCTATACAACTTCGGGTCCTTCAAGCGAAATGCGCCGCTCATGTCCACCACCCGAAAGCCGGCATCCAGTAACTCCGGCACCAGATGCATGGAAAGCTCGTGTTCGGTTGCCAGGACGACAACATCGGGCGAATAGGAACGCAGCCTTTCAAGGCTGAACGGCTCAGCCCCGGACTTTGCGTCAGCTTTCGAGGCGAACCGCCCAGCCACCTGAATTTTGGGGTGAGCGGCTAAAAGACGATCGAGCTCCTGGCCTGCATAGCCCGTAACTCCAACGATCGAAGTCTGATGTGCATAAATATTCATTGACCTGCATATTTAACCATAACTGACATCGCGGGGTACAAGAATTTTTCACTGTAGCGGCGGTCTATGACGTCTATGACCGCCGCCGCTCCCGCAAGTTGGCGTACCGTCGGCGGTCATAGACCGCCGCGAACAGCAATTCTTTGTATCATCGAGGTTATGAGCGCACATGCCAACTACTTCTCACCGGACTATTCGACCGCGAGGTCGCGCTTTCGCCAAATGGTGGAGGCGGCTGGGGGCCGGCTGGACGTTTTGCCACTGGAGGCCAGAGGTCCGGCCGGAGAGAATCTGGGCATCGATATCGGTTGGTTTGGCGCCGAGAATCCGCGCCGCGTGCTTCTCCACTCATCTGGTCTTCACGGCGTGGAAGGGTTTGCGGGATCCGCGATCCAGCTTCAATTCCTGGACAGTCTTCCACGGGCGCACGCGGAAACGGCCTTCGTCATCGTTCATGTGCTCAATCCGTATGGCATGGCGTGGCTGCGCCGAGTGAATGAAAACAACGTGGATCTGAACCGTAATTGCCTCGGGAACGACCCGTATGCGGGCGCACCCCCGGTTTATCGTGATCTGAATTCATTTCTTAATCCAGAGGGTCCGCCCACGAACGACCTGTTCGCGCTAAAGGCTGTGTGCTTGATGGTGCGGCATGGTATGCCGGCACTCAAGCAAGCTGTAGTCGGTGGTCAATACGAATATCCGAAAGGGTTGTTTTTCGGCGGAAAGGGATTGCAGGAAGGCCTCCAGCGATACGAATCTTTCCTTGCCCATCGCCTGGCATCGGCGAGGCAAGTGCTCGCCATAGATGTGCACACAGGTTTGGGAAAATATGGCGAGGACACCCTGCTCGTTGATGCGATGCAGTACGCCGCGCTCCGCCGCCGCTTTGGGGAGCGTGTCGCAAGGTCGGATCCACGTGAGAGTCCGGCCTATCAGGTCACCGGGGCCCTCGAGTCGATGATTTTCCGTGTGCTATTCGGAGCACAGGTACAGTTCCTCCGTCAGGAGTTCGGAACCTATGGGCCTATCAAGGTTCTCCAGGCATTGCGGCAGGAAAACCGTGCCCACCATTATGACGACGGACGGTCTCGTCGTCCGGCGAAGACCACTCTGAGGGAAATCTTCTGCCCCGCGGACGAGTCGTGGCGGCAATCCGTCTTGAAGCGTGGCAGTGAATTGTTGAGCCAGGCACTGGCGGAGCTCTAGCGAGGCATAGCCCGACTGCTCAGCGATGCGGGTCCGAAGGTTGAACGACGCAAGTCCGGAGGGCGAACGACGCAGGTCGGGAGGTCGAACGATGCAGGTCGGGGGTTGAACGATGCGAGTCCGGAGGTTAAACGATGAAGGCCCGGGGTTCGACTATGAGGGTCATGAGGTTCAACGATGCAGGTCCCCAGAGTTCATCGGGTCAGATTTGGGGAATCCAGGTCGACCTTATTCATTGGGATGACTTCGACCTTGCCTAATCCCTCGAGTTGCTTCTTGAAGTCGTCCGCCTTTCCCACTAGGACGACAGCTGCGTTGTCTGTTGAAATCTTGTCTTTGGCGACGCGCAGTACATCGCCTGCACTGACGTCGGAAAGCTTGTCGCGGTAGGTCTTCAGATAATCCTCGCCGAGGTCATAGAGGAAGACGGTGGTGAGCCGTGAAGCGAGGTCGTTGGGGACTTCGATGCTCAGTGGAAAGCTTCCAATGAGGTACGATTTTGCATTCTGCAGTTCCTGGGGAGGGACTTCACTGTCCCGAAGCTTTTGAAGTTCACCTAACACGAGATTCAGCGCTTCGGCGGTCTTTTCGGTGCGAGTATCCGTCGTCGAATAAAAACTGCCGGGTCCTTTCCGTGGTTGAATGGAGGCATAAGCGCCATAGGTGAGGCCGCGCTCGACCCGAAGAGTCTGACTCAAGCGGCCGGAACCTGTGCCGCCCAGGACATAGCTGGCCACGAGTACGTTGAAATAATCCGGGTCTTTACGAGGGACCGTCGTGTGGCCCACTCGTATTTCAGTCTGCACGGCATCGGGCTTGTCGATAACAACAATCCGGCGCCCTTCCATCTTCGGAACCTCGGGATTCTGGGGCCGCGGGACGTCCTTCTTCGTCCACGATCCAAACCATTGTTCGGCAAGTTTGAACGCGTCGGCCGTCGAAAGGTCACCGACGATGGCAAGCGCTGAAATATTGGGTGCGTAATACTTGGAGTGAAACTGAACAAGGTCCTCGCGCTTGATCTTTGGAATCGACGTCAATGTGCCGCTTGTAAGGTGACCATAAGGATGAGATCCATAGATCACGCGGTCAAACACGGCATCGGCGATGAAATCCGGATCTTCCATATTCGCTGTGAGGTTGGATAACGACTGTTGCTGAGCCCGGGCAAGCTCCGCTGGGGAGAAGGCGGGGTTCATGAGGACGTCGGTCATAAGTTCGAACGCCAGTCCGACGCTGTCGGTCAACACGCTGGCGGATATCACCGTGCTTTCCATGTCTCCCGACGCTTCCACGCTGCCGCCAACCTGGTCGATGGCTTCGGCAATTTGCGTCGCCGTCCGCGTTTTCGTGCCTTTGTTGAGAAGATCCGCCGTAAATGCGGCCACTCCCGGCAGGTTCGCCGGATCATTGTCTGCGCCCGCTGTAATCATCAGCCGGAGTGAAACGACCGGCTGTTCGTGATATTCGAGCGCATATACCGTCAGCCCATTCGGAAGGACCCGTTTTTCATATGTTGGAAAGTCAACCCTCGCCAGAGGTTTGGGTTCCGGCGCCGATTGCTTGTCTGCTTTCGCCGAACATGAAGCCAGTAAGAAAAGTCCGATAAGTCCGAAATACTTCTTCACCCGACCTCCAGTTGAGGATCGCGCCGGCTAAAGCCGGCGCCTACTTTGGCGCCTACTTCGGGGCCTGTGGAGTCACTACAAGGACTGTCCTGTTTTCAGGACGAAAGTACGTCTTTGCAACACGCATGATGTCCTCTTTCGTGACTTTCATGAACAGTTCGTATTCCTTGTTCACGGTGGCGGTATCACGATGGATCACGGCTGCGTGACCCAGCGACTGTGCCTTCTCCTGAACGGATTCCCGGCCAAAGGCATATTCCCCGCGCATTTTGTTTTTTGCTTTCTCGAGTTCCATGTCGCTGACAGGTTCGGTGGTCAAGCGCATCAGCTCCGCATTGAGCGCCTTCTCGCCTTCCGCAATGGAAGCGCCGCGATTCATGATCAAAATTGCGAAGAACAGGTTCGGGTCTTCCGTGAAGTTGCCGCTGGCGTCGGCTTGAATGGCGAGTTGTTTGTCATAAACAAGCGATTTGTAGATGCGCGAGCTTCGCCCTGCCGACAGAATGTTGGATGCAATCGTGAGTGGATAGGAATCGGGATCTCCATCCGCCGGTATGTAGTATCCAGCCACGTAAGCGGGCAGGGGTACGGCCTTTGGATGCGAGATGCGGCGTTCCTTGTCGTGTGGTGGCTCTTTTGCAGTGGAGCGGACGATAGGTGTCTGCCCCCGAGGTATGTCGGCAAAGTATTTCTTCACTTCATCCAGTGCCTGATCCGCTTTGAAATCGCCTGCGAGGACGACAGTTGCGTTATCGGGAACGTAGTATGTTTTGTAGAATTCGCGCACGTCCTGGATCGTTGCTGCATTCAGGTCTGCCATGCTGCCGATGGTGATGTGCTTGTAGGGATGAACGTCGTAGGCGTTGTCGTATAGCAACTCCAGCAGATTTCCATACGGCGGATTTTCGATTCGCGTCAGCCGCTCTTCCTTCACGACTTCGCGCTCGGATTTGAAATTTTCTTCCGAGACATCCAGCGTGGCCATGCGATCGGCTTCCATCCACAAAATCTTTTCGAGGTAGTTGGCTGGAAATGTTTCCCAGTAGACGGTCACGTCATCCTGCGTGTAAGCATTGCTGACGCCGCCGGCATTCGTGATGATCTTGTCGTGCTCTTCGGGCTTGATGTGTGCGGAGCCTTTGAACATCAAATGCTCGAAAAGATGCGCAAAGCCCGTCTTGCCCGGTTTCTCGTCTTTCGAGCCCACGTGATACCAGATCTGAGCATTGATAACCGGAGTGGAGTGATCCTCGTGCGTGATGACAGTGAGGCCGTTCGGCAGCCTGGTTTCCTCGTATTCGACCGGCTTTGGCTTTGAAGGCGCCGTTTGCAGAAGGAGAAGCATCAACACTGATGCAACAAGTCGCATGATTGTCTCCGAAATTGTTCAGATCGTAACAAACCAGGCCGCGAACGCCCATCCCTGCACTATCGCCGCGAAAATTGCGGTGGCGAGGGGATCCTGCGTGTGCCTGTAAACGATGCCGGCTGCAAACCAGAGCAAGATCCAGAACAATACTAT
>Ga0137409_10002042_pt1 | contig 21744 bp, 20 predicted proteins | sample CZODoug1_16funga_FD_122059 | JGI IMG/M metagenome (GOLD analysis project Ga0137409, IMG submission 122059) | Vadose zone soil fungal communities from Angelo Coast Range Reserve, California, USA - CZODoug1_16fungal (Hybrid Assembly) | ecosystem: Environmental > Terrestrial > Soil > Vadose zone... | reverse complement strand
CCTGGGATCGCCGAAATCTGTTGAGTCGTGCGATCGAATATCTGGATTTCAAGCTCACCCAGATATGACGGGCGGCCAAACGCGATCCGGTTACCGTCCGGGGACCAACTCGCGTCGTTCTCCTGGCGGTCCTGAGGCAAGAGTTCTTTTGGAGTTCCTCCTTGTGGAGAAACCAGATAGATCTTCCAAGCCTTCCCCGCTTCCGTTCCGATGAACGCGATGTGTTTTCCGTCGGGCGACCAGTGCGGCAGAGTCGCGAACAGCGGCCAGAACGTTAGCTGCATTTTTTGTGTGCCGTCGGTTCGCGCCCGCCAAAGCGTCAACTCCGGATAACTCACATAAACGATCCACTGTCGGTCAGGTGAGAAGTCGGCTTCTCCCGCCGAGACTCCGGAAAGATACGACACGAACTGGCGCGAGGTCGAGTCGTAACGCACGAGCTCTGCCTGCAAGAGGATGCCGTTCACGAACACGCGCTTTTCCCGCGATGCGAAGACTGGGTTGGTGGTCGACTATCAGAACGAAGGGAACAAGGCGACGCCGCAATTCGGCAACAACGACGACCGGGTCGATCAAATCGCGTCGGACATCGTCACAAGCTTCATGGGGAAAATACGAAAACACCCCACCTACCGCAACGCGACGCACACCCAAAGCGTGCTCACCATCACGTCGAACGTGGTGTACGGCAAGGCTACGGGAAACACGCCCGACGGCCGCCGGAAGGGCGAGCCGTTCGGGCCAGGCGCAAATCCGATGCACGGCCGGGACAGCCACGGCTGGCTCGCCTCCTGCCTGTCCGTTGCAAAGCTTCCCTACAAGGATGCGCAGGACGGCATCAGCTACACCGTCTCCATCGCTCCTCAAAAGGCGCATTTGTCCGAAGGCCAGCTTCTGGATGAGGCCGTCAAGGCTTTCGACGTCTACTTCGAGCGGGGTGGCTTCCACATGAATTTGAACGTGATCGACAGGGAGAAGCTCGAGGACGCAATAAAGAATCCTGACAAATACCCGCAGCTCACGATCCGTGTGTCGGGCTACGCCGTGAACTTCGTTCGCCTGACGCCGGAGCAGCAGAGGGATGTGATCAGCCGTACTTTCCACGGCCAAATCTAGCGGGGTCTCGCGATGTCGACGGTGCAGCCGCTTGAATCCGGAAGTCGTTATGACATGCGGGTCGGGATTTCGCCCGACGCCCCTGATGAAGATAAAATCAAGGACGAAGAGGGCTCATTCGGATATTGCCATTCCTATGAGACCTCGTCGCGCTACGACGGGCCGGGCCTGCGCCTTGTCCTCTTCGTTTCGGGATGCCTTCTGCGCTGCACCTACTGCCATAATCCGGACACTTGGCACCTCAAGGACGGCACCTACGTGTCGGTCGATTATGTGCTCCGCCGGCTCGGCGACTTCGCGCCCGCACTTCTCAGCCTGGGTGGGGGCCTGACGATATCGGGCGGCGAGCCCATGGTGCAACTTGCCTTCACCCGGCGAATATTCGCCGGCGCCAAGGCAATGGGGCTGCACACGGCAATCGAGACGTCGGGATTTCTGGGCGATCGTGCCGATGAGTCGTACCTGGCGGCGATCGATCACGTTCTGCTCGACATCAAGAGTTCGGATCCGGCCACCTATCGTCGGGTGACCGGCCGGGACCTTGCGCCCACCCTGCGCTTCGCTGAGCGCCTTGCTTCGCTGTCCAAGCCGGTCTGGGTCCGCTTCACCCTCGTGCCTGGCGCAACCGACGATCCGGCGAACGTTGACGGCATTGCCCGGTTCGTTGCGCCGATGAAAAACGTCGAGTGGGTCGAGGTGCAACCATTCCATCAGATGGGTTCGTTCAAGTGGAAGGCGATCGGTCTCGAATACAAACACCTCGATACGCCAGCACCGAGCCGGGATTTGGTGAATCGAGTTCTCGAACAGTTCCGAGCTGCGGGCTGTCAAGCGCGCTAACCGAATAGAAGTGGTCTGGGGAGATTAGACATGCTGGACGTTGCTCGCGACATCATCGGAAGCCAACCCATCCTGACTGCCTTCCTGGCGATAGGCGTGGGTTACCTGGTCGGGCAGATCAACATCTTCGGCTTCTCGCTTGGCGTCGGCGCAGTTCTTTTTGTCGGTCTCGCCATCGGCGCATTCGCACCGAAAGCTCAGATTACGGGGCCGATCGGACTGACAGGCCTGATCATGTTCCTTTACGGGATTGGCATCCTTTATGGCCGTCAGTTTTTCGAGGGGATGGTGGGCGTCGGGCAGAAGTACAACTTGCTGGCGCTGGTCGGCTGTTTAGCAGGCTTGTTCGTTGCACTCGGCCTGGGGCACATCTTCGGCATCAAGATCGGGCATACGCTGGGCCTCTACGCCGGATCGATGACGAGTACCGCAACCCTCCAGGCCGCCCTCGACGTGATGAAGAACAAGGATCCCTCCATAGGCTATTCCATCGCCTATCCTTTCGGCGTCATCGGTCCCATTCTCTGCATCTACTTCATGACCCGTATCGTGAAGCCGAAATTCCCTGCAAAGACCCAGCGCTTCCACATGGGCGAGATTTCGATCGGCCAAGGCTTTGCAGGACGGCGGCTCAGTGAGCTGACGACGGAAGCGCTCGGCGACTTGCAGGTGACCATGATTCGAAAGGACGGTCGCAATTTCGTCCCGACACCTGATACAGTCTTGTCTGCCGGGGACGGCGTCCTCGTCGTTGCCGAGCGCCAAGAGGCGATCGCGAAGGCGGCCGCTCAGCTTGGAAGGTTAGAGCCCGGCCGATTGGCCAGCGATCGCGCCGACCTCGACTACATCCGCGTCTTCGTCGGAAAGGCCAATGTGGTAGGTGTGCCGCTTGCTGATCTTCCGATGCCTGTCGGCTATCCAACACACCTCCTGCACGTTCGTCGCTACGACGCCGACTTGGTGCCCGCGCCCGACCTCATGCTGGAATTCGGCGACCGGGTCGGAGTGCTGGCGCCTCCCGATCGAAAGGAAGAGATCCGACGCCACTTCGGCGACACGGTCAAGGCGACGGCGGAGTTCAGTTATGTCTCGCTTGGGATCGGAATGGTCCTTGGCGTCCTTCTCGGACTTATTCCGATTCCCATTCCCGGTGTGGGCATCGTGACGCTCGGAATCGGCGGCGGACCGCTGATCGTTGCTCTTATCCTCGGCAAATTGCGCCGCACAGGCCCCATGCTCTGGACCATGCCGTTGCCGGCAAATATCGTGCTGCGAAATTTCGGCCTTGCCATGTTCCTCGCCACCGTCGGCGTCAACGCCGGACAGCCTTTCGTCCGTACCGTCGCGGAATCCGGCTTCACGATGCTGTTTATCGGCGTCGCAGTTCTATTGACGACTGTGTTCATCGTCCTGCTGGCCGGCCATTATCTTCTGAAAATTCCATACGACGACCTCGTTGGCGTCGCATCGGGCGCGACAGGAAATCCCGCCATTCTTGTCTATTCGACCAAAATGGCGCCGACCGATCGTCCCGATATCGGGTATGCCATGATCTTCCCCTCGATGACCCTCGTGAAGGTCATCGCGGTACAGATCGTCGGTCTTTTGACGGCTGCGGGTAACGCCGGCTAGCGACGCCGATCTGGAATTTTAGCCGCGAGTGTTTGCAGGCCCTATTATTGGCGAATCCCGTTTCCCGTCGTGCGCCGGGCCTGCTTTTGGAAACTCTTTTCGTTTACTCTCTGAGGAGTGATCATCGATGAGCGAGACCGAGAAAGAGAAAGCAAAGAAAGCCCAGACCCAGATGTTGCGCAATGCTTTTGAAGGAATGAAAGGCCGGCAGCCGAGGTCGGATCAGGAACTGAAGGAATGGCTCGCCTCTCCCGAGGGCAAACAAGCGACAATGTTTGAGCCCACATCTCTTTCGGTGTGGGGCGAGACTGGACGATCTTAACGACCACCGCCCCGGTCTTCGGGCGCCCGCAGCCCGTCCGCAGGCTTGTCGAGGACGATGGCGCGGCGAAATGTTTTTGATCGTGTAATCCTCTGGGTTCGAGAACCCATGGCCCGAGTCGTCAGAAAACTCCCAGCGCGTTCGAACAGGCGGTCCCAACAGTCACGGGCGGCCGTCGGTCGCTGCCCGATCTGGACAATAAGAACCCGCGCAGAGGAGATACAGGATGGCTGACCGAGCACCTGTGCCGCAACCACCCATCTTCAATTTAAACGCCTACAGCCCGGCCGAGATCAAAGAGGCAGTCGAAAAAGTCGGCGTCAAGAAGGCAAATTTGCCACTTCAAGCCTCCTTCATGCTGGCGATCGTGGCTGGCGGCAGCATCGGCCTCGGAGCGCTTTATTATACCATTGTCGCCAGCGACGCAGAGCTTAGCTTCGCCACCACACGCGTGGTCGGCGGACTGGTGTTCTCGCTTGGGCTGGCGCTTGTCTTGGTGGGAGGCGCCGAGCTGTTTACAGGTAACAACCTGATCGTAATGGCGTGGGCGAGCGGAAAAGTTTCAACGAGAGAAATGCTGCGCAATTGGGTCATCGTGTATTTCGGCAATTTGGTCGGCTCCCTTGGACTTGTTGTCCTGGTCTTTTTTTCACATCATCTCGACATGAATGGCGGCCGCATCGGGTTGTCGATATTGAATACGGCTGTCGCAAAGATCCAGCCCGACGTTGTGACACTCTTCCTCAAGGGCATTCTGTGTAATGTGCTCGTCTGCTTGGCGGTTTGGCTTGCATATGCGGGCCGGTCGGTCACCGACAAGATTCTCGCTCTCATATTGCCGGTCTCCGCCTTTATAGCGGCCGGCTTCGAGCACTGCGTCGCCAACATGTATTTTCTACCGTTGGCTTGGCTGCTGACCCGGACGGGCAACGTTCCGACTGATTTCGACGCCTCGCTCATTACGATATCCGGGATTATCCATAATCTCGTTCCGGTCACACTCGGCAATATCGTCGGGGGTGCGGGCTTGGTTGGTGCTGCGTACTGGGCCATCTATCGGGCAGCGTTCGGCGCGGCGTATCTGGGCGAGAAGTGAGATCCTCCGCGACCCAAATATTTCTGCCCGCTGGCTCAGTAACCGTCGCTCCAACGATACTGCCACGCGACGCCGACAGCGCTAAATTCGCTGCCGGTGCGAGTTGTAATGCCGGTGCTGGCGGACAGCTTCAGAGAGTTACGGGTGTCGATCGGCAGGGCGAGCGTGAAGCCGGCACGCGTGTTCGCCTGCTCGTTGTCGCTCTTCGCGCCGTTGAGAGCGGTGCGGCCGCCCGCGAAATAGATTCCATCCAGCGCCATCCACACGCCGGACTGGAAAGTATAGAGGATATGTCCCTGCACGGCATAGATCGGCGCCTGGGCGAAGGTATTGCCGCCGACGAAGTCGGTGTTGTTGCTGAAGAATGTCACGCTGGGGGCGACCTCGAATGTCCACGGACCCCAAGCCTTGGAAATCCCCAGCTCGGGCCTGAACGACCAGCGATTGTTGCCGAGGTTGAGCAGCTTGCTGTCGTCGTACTGCCCCAGCGGTGTGGAGACCTGCAGGCTCACTCCGACAATGAGATCCTGCTTGTAGCTCGCAAAGTCCTTTACCGACAGCGCTGGTGCTCCAAACAAATTGAACGAGACGCGAAATCGGGGGTCGCCGAGGCCCGACATCTCGCGCTCGCGCGGCTGGCCGTTCACGATTCCCTGCGCGGAGAACGACGACGCCGGTACGATTACATCGAACTTGGCCGACTGGCCTCCGACATCGAAGGACCGGACATAGGCCAGCACCTCGGTATTGGAGTGGAATTTGGCGTCGGCGATAGCCGAGTTCGGGTCGAACGCCAACTTGCCTTGAGCATAGACGTAGCCTGCGATCAGGAAATTCAATCCGACCGGCGTGTTCGTGTACGACCTTGGTTCGGCCTCTTGGGCGTTCGCATTGGCGACTCCTGACACGGATGCGATTATTCCAAGCGCCACACCAAGCGAGAGTCGGCTCGGGGCACGTGCTTTGGGTGCATTCCAGGCTCGATCAACCATGATGGGCAGCCACCGACCACCAATTTATTGAAAGGTATTCGACCAACCAGCCTAGTCAGATCAATGGTCAGGGGCGATCCGATTCGTCACGATGCAAACCGTTCGCAGCCACAAGTATCCAGTTTTGCGCCAAATGCGTGACCTGCATCAATAGGTCAGGGGCCCTAACGCACTAAGGTATAAAATACGGTCGCGCGATTGCAGTTCGCCGTTCGCGAAGGTCGCGGCCGCTGCGCACCCATTGGATTTGAGCTGGGTAATGTGAAAACAGTCGACATCATCTATCGATATGCGGCGGGCGGTATTCCGCCGAAACCTTTGCCGACGGATAGTAATACCGCCTTGCTCCGGCTGAATCACGGCAATCGGGATTTCTCCACGCTTCTCGATCACCTGGAAGACGAGAGTGGCGTGATCCAGCAATTCATCCCGGTCGATCCGCGCGATTTGGGTCTCATGCCGGGCAGTGCTGGAATACCAAAACAACGTCCATTTGCCGCCGTGCTGGGCTGTTCGGATGCCCGTGTACCGATCGAGCTCATTTTCAACGAGGGGCCAAATGATCTCTTTGTTATCCGCGTCGCAGGCAATGGCCTCGGAACGGAGGTGCTCGGCAGCCTGAAATATGCGGTGGAGCATTTGGGCGGTACGTTGAAGCTTATTGTCGTCCTGGGACATAGTGGTTGTGGGGCTATTACCACAGCCGTCGATGTGTTTCTAAATCCAGGTGACTACTTGACGGTCGCCACGAAACATTCGCTTCGCAATATTCTCGACCGCTCCCTCCTCGTCATCCAAGCGTCCGCAAACAAGCTGCTTTCGACGCTCGGCTCTGATGTCGCACGCAACCCGGGATACCGACAAGCACTGATCGAGGCATCGATCGTCACCAATGCTGCGCTCGCGGCCTATTCGATACAGCAGGAGTTCGAGGCTAGCGAGCGGACCGAAATGCGAGCGGTCTACGGCGTCTACCTTCTCGAGACCCGTGAGGTATGGGCGCCACGCCTCAGTAATGTGAAAGGGATCGGGCTGGCCGCGGCACCGCACGACCTCGCCGGATTTGCCGACCTTGGCAATGCAGTTGTTCAATCAGAGCGAATTGCTTCATATATCAAGTAGCGATCGCGGTTAAAGGTGCGCCGTGTGTTCGAGCCAACCCTGCGACTCTGATCAAGGCCGAAGTCTTTTGGTTTCAGCATTTCGGCGCGACAGGCCGAGGCCTTGCCGATCCTCCTGGCGCGCCGTTTGCTGATCATCCGCAGTGAGATGCGAGCGATCGACGGCCGCATCGAGTTGCTTGAGATGCCGCACCACCGCCCCGATCCGCGTATCATCTGTCACCGAATCGGCCAACCCGACGAGCGCCGACCTCAGGCGCCGCATGATTTGCACCGAGTCAGAGCCGTACTGGCGAATCTCGTCGAATGCCAACGCCAGATAGTCCTCCCATGTCGGCATCGGGAAGATGAGACGCAAAACACCATCCGCGTCGTGGGCATACCCGGCGTCCAAATCATGCCCTCCCAGCCGACGCAACAAATCGTCGATCTGGTCGATAGCCTGGACCGCCGTCGTCGGATCATTGATCGCTGGCGACAGCGCCTTGATGGCGACGTCAACCAGAAGCCGAATAGGATATTTTGGGTCCTGTTCGGACGTTCGTTCGAACGCCAAGTGGACGGCCCGCATGAGGTCGCTTTCGGGCAGTGCAGCCTTCGCACCATGGACCTGCAATAGCACCGTATTCTCGACGAGGGTGTCGCCGACCCCGCATGCCATCACGATCACGGCGCCTGCCTGCTGTCCCTGGCGAACCAAGCTGTCGATATCGATTTTGGCAATCGTGCGCGGCGCGGCGACATATGTCAGCGTTTGGACAACCGGACCCGGTTCTGGATTATCGCCTGTGCCGGGTCGGCCCTCCGATTGGCCATTTGCCTTCGCATCGAGACGCTGAAACGTTTCGCGTATGACCTCGCGACCTTTGTCGCCGATCCGGTGAAGCACGTTGGTGATCTGGAGGTCGCTCAGGCCCTTCACCAGCGCGGCAAACAGCAGCATACTGAGCGAAAGCAATCCAGCGACTGCGATGCCGGAGATCAGCGGCACGCCCCCCAACCCATTGCGATCGACATAGAGAAGAGCGGAAAGAGAATAAGTAAAGGTGGCAATGAAACACCCAGCGAATGAAATAGCTTTGGGTCGCGGACAAAAAGCAGAACGAGCCTCGGTGAGTAGGCAATGGCGCCGAACTGGACCATAACCAAGCCGACGGAAAACACGATACCCGTGAGCGTGATCATGCCGGAAGCGACAGCCGCAAGGAACGCCTGAGCCGAGGCAATGGAAATGCCGGAAGCGTGTGGAAAGTATGCCTGCTCAAGTCGTGGCAGCGTAATCCCAGCGAGGAAACTCGCAAAAGCGTATATGACCGGAATCAACCAGAGAGGCATCTGACTGCACCCTTCAGTTTGCCTGCGGTTGGACCGATTTCCTCCGCAGCCGTCGGAAGCATCACACAGCATCGCGAAGTTTCGAGGCGCCGAATGTCTGCTTGTGGGTGCCTCCGCGCGTGCGCTACTCAGCCGCGCGCCCGCCGACTGGTATTGCGACCTCAAAAATGGAGCCGTCGGAGTCGGACTTAACGAGCCGCAATTTGCCTCCGTGATTTTCGACCACAGTAAAACAGATGGCGAGCCCCAACCCCATACCGCCAGATTTTGTCGTAAAGAACGGGTCGAATATCCGCTCTCGATCTTCCAAGGGAATTCCGGGTCCGGAGTCCTGGACCGACAGCAAAACGATCGAGTGACCGTCGAAATTCGTTGCGAGCCGCAGACGTCGTGCTTCAGGGGGCACGGAGCTCATTGCGTCGATAGCGTTTTTGACGAGGTTCAAGAGAACTTGCTGGAGGTGCGTGTTATCAAGATGCACCGCGGGAAGGTTGCCTTGAAACTCTGTAGCGACGGAAACTTCGTTGATTTGAAGATCATGTTGCAGCAATCTTAGTATGAGCCGAGCAACATCCTCAACACTCGCCAGCGCCCTTCGATCAGTCGTCTTTTTCGACAGTTCGCGCATGCTCGTAATGATGGCACCCGCGCGATGGCTTTCGGCCCCAATGTCAGTAAGGATGTCGTCCATGTCTTCCAGTTCGGGAGGGTTCGACCGTAGCTGACTGAGGGCTGTGTCGGCATTAAGCGCAATGACCCCTAATGGCGTCCTCAGCTCATGAGCGATAGCGGCCGTGACAGCGTCTACTGTCAAAAGCCGGTTGGTGCGTTCGCGTCGCTGTAAAATGATCGCGCTGGCGAGGCGCGAATAGAGAAGCGTTGTTTCGACGAGCAACACGCCCAGCAACATGCAACTTCCGACGAGAATGAAGCAACGAGCCGCGTACCAGCCGATGGTAAATCGTATCGAGCTGCCGATGATCGCCACCAAGAAGTTTGGCATGTAGGCAAGCAAAGTCACCATCAACCATAAATCGAGGATTGTGCGTCTGCGAAATAGCAGCACCGCCAGCGCGGTAGAACCCCATAGCAAAAGCGCAATGTTGATCTGATTGGGAAGCCGCGTGTGAAACCTGACGTCGGTGGTGAAGAGGACCGGGAGATATTCCGCTTTCACCGTCACGATCCAAGTCAGTCCAGCTATCGCCGCAAGGACGCAGGCAACAGTGGTTACAATGGCGGTCATTGCCGGTCTGTCCGGCGGTCTGGCGGCTCCGATCGTATCCTTGGAGAGCGCATAGATGAGGATCGCCGCCGGAAACGTCGTGTGCCAAAGCACGTACATCCAGGCTGGAGTGTTAAGTCTGTCACCGATCAGACCGGCGGGGGCGTACCCGCCCGGAAAGGCCAGCGTCTGCAGGAACGCGAACGAGCCGCTGAATATGTAACCACTTGCGAGCGCGAGAAGGGCAAGCTGAGGCTGGATCGAGAATTGAGCGAAAAGGAGGGTTGCCGTGACAAGATCGACAACGCACACGACGGTCTGCAAAACCGGAATGAAGGCATCAACTCGGCCGACCTGTATGCTCGCGAACGGTGCGATAGCGGCCGTGGCGGCGGCCAGAGCGATAACGACACCGATCGCCACCGTCCGTTGCCGGTCGGTCGCTGGCATCGTCGCGATCACTAATGGGAAGTCTTGCCACTCTCTTTGAACAGAGTTTTCGGCTGCGGCCTCTGGCGACGCGGCCGTTCCAAAATCAGCTTGAAGACCTTGCGCCGATTTCATCGCCGTCATCCCTGGGTATTAGACAATTCTATTCCCTCAGGCTGGCCGAATGGAAGAGCGCGGTTATGCTCGAAGCCGCAGCTGGGCAGGTCTAATTGGCGTCACGCTCGAACTTGCCTGAACAGAGTGTCTCACTTTACCGACGCACCGCGCTTTCCTTTATCTGCATCGACGGCGTGGGGGGCGGGAGTTCGGCGAGGCGAGCAATAATGATGATGAAATCGAAAACCGTCGATGCAGACGCAGACAAAACGAATCCACCGGCTTACGATTGTCTCGAAAGCCGGCAGGCGTTTAATCCCCGCACGCATCGTTCAAATCGACAGGCCAACTGTTTCACAAGAGATAGCCCAGCCGAAATACTTCAATATTCGGCTCCAAGAGCGGGAACACGTTGATATGAATCAAGCGATCCAGCTCATGGGGGTCGATATCCAAAATCGAACCAACTGATGACTTTTCGGCACCGCATGGCGGATTTGAAGAGACTCTGGAACGAGACGATCAGGCTTTGGTGGTTTCCTCCAGCCCGTTGGCTGGCTGAATACCGCCGCTCTTGGCTGCTCGGCGACATCGTCGCCGGAATAACCCTGGCGGCTTACGCAATTCCGGTTTCCCTTGCCTATGCCAGCCTTGCAGGCTTGCCTCCGCAGGTTGGCATCTACGGCTACTTGCTGGGCGGGCTGGGCTATGCCCTGCTCGGATCCTCGCGTCAGCTCGCCATCGGGCCAACTTCCGCCATCTCGCTCATGATTGCCGGAACAGTAGGGGCAATGGCTGAGGGGGATGCGAAGCGTTACGCTGAGATCGCGAGCCTCGCGGCCTTCACGGTGGCAGCGCTCAGTTTCTTCTCCTGGCTATTGCGATTGAGCGTACTGGTAAAGCTGATCAGCGACAGTATTCTGGTGGGTTTCAAGGCTGGCGCCGGCCTGACGATCTCCATGACTCAACTGCCAAGCCTTTTTGGCGTGACAGGTGGCGGTCACAACTTTTTCGAACGGGCTTTCTTGCTTGTCGGGCAACTCGGTCAGATCCACTACCTCGTTCTCCTCGTCGGGATCATCGCGATCGGGCTCATCGTATTCGGCGAACGCTGGCTGCCCGGAAAACCCGTCGCGCTTGGTGTTGTCGCGCTATCGATTGCCGCTGCAACGCTATTGGGGCTGCCGGCGATCGGAGTACCAGTGACAGGCAAGATTCCGGCGGGTCTGCCCACCCTGGCAGGTCCGGCTCTCAGGTTGAGGGACGTCGAAGGAATGGTTCCGTTGGCGGCAGGCTGCCTGCTGCTGGCCTATATCGAGGGCGTATCTGCCGCCCGCACTTTCGCGGCAAAGCATGGATACGCGCTCGATCCCCGGCAAGAGCTTCTAGGCATCGGTGCGGCCAATCTCGCAGCCGCGATAGGGCACGGCTATCCGGTGGCCGGCGGACTGTCGCAATCAGCCGTGAATGACAAGGCTGGAGCGCGCACGGCGCTGGCGCTTGTCTTCGCGTCGATGACGCTGGCGCTTTGCCTGCTGTTCTTGACCGGCTTGCTCGAAAATCTGCCAAAGGCGGTGCTGGCCGCCGTGGTGTTGACCGCCGTGTACGGGTTGCTGGATTTTCCGGCGCTGCTCCGGATGTGGCGGGTGAGCCGGCTGGATTTTTACGCCGCAGCGATCGCGCTCGTGGCTGTGCTGCTTCTTGGAATACTTCAGGGCATCCTGCTTGCTGCGTTGGCCTCCATATTGCTCCTGCTCGCCCGGGTGTCGAGCCCACACGTGGCGTTTCTCGGTCGCATTCCCGGCACCAACAGCTATTCCGACCTGGCACGCCACCCCGAGAACGAGCGGCTACCGGGGATCATCGTCTTTCGCCCCGAGGCCTCGCTGATTTACGTCAATGCCGACGCTGTCCTGGGATCGGTCTTGAACCGTCTTCATCAGGCTGCTCCTGGCTCGATCCGCCAGGTCTTCTGCGATCTTTCCGCTGCGCCGTATCTGGATCTGGCGGGCTCGCGCATGCTGCACGAGCTGCACGCCGAACTTGCCAGCCGCGCTATTGGCCTACGCATCATCGGTGCCCGTGGATCGGTGCGAGATTTGTTGCGAGCCGACGGGGTCGAAGACAAGGTCGGAGCGCTCGACCGCGCTGCGACGCTCGAAGGTCTGCTCTCCCAGCTCAAGTGAACAGTAATTCTGCCCACGAAATTGAGCCGGCGGATGATTGATCCCATGTCGGAGGTTTCGAGTATGCGCTTCAAGCGCGTGCTGGATCCGGTAGAGCGGATCTCGGAGACCTTGTTCGGCCTGATCATGGCTCTCACCTTCACCTGCACGCTCGGCGACTGGCTTCCAGATATCTCAATCGCGCCCGGGTGCTGGTCGGCTCCGCTTGAGTCGGAGTCTTGCCGTTCTCAAGCGCTGTATCTCTTCGTTAGTCGTCTTAATTTTCTCGTCGAGCTGCATGATCCGAGAGGTGTTTTGTGCATCGTCGCTGCGCAGCTTGTCGAGCAGTTTGCCAACGGAGAGTTTGTTTATTTCGGCCATCGTAAACTCCGCTTCTAGTAGCCACCTTGGTCAGCTTGCTCGGATCCCGAATGCAAGCCGTCGCAAGTACGGTTACAAGCGATCGGTCAGCATCGAAAATCCGCGCCCCTAGTATCGCTCAGTCACGAACTTCACCCCGCGCAATCCCGCCTGATCGTTGTATCGGCCCTTGTCGGACCTTTCCGGCAACTTGACCTGCTCCTGCGACACGCGCTTGTAGGGGATCGTCTTCAGCAGGTGCGAGATGCAGTTCAGCCGCGCGCGCCGTTTGTCGTCGGAGCGAACGACGTGCCACGGCGCATGTTTTGAATTTGTAGCCTTGAACATCAGATCGCGCGCCTTCGAATATTCGTACCAACGCCGATAGGACTCCGTATCCATCGGACTCAATTTCCACTGCCGCAGCGGATCGTCAATTCGGGCAGTAAACCGCTTCTCCTGTTCCTCCATGCCGACTTCCAGCCAAAGCTTGATCAATATGATGCCGCCACCCACAATATATCCTTCGATCTCAGGACAAAGTGAAAGGAAGCGCTTGTGCTCTTCCAGAGTGCAAAAGCCCATCACGTATTCGACGCCGGCGCGATTATACCAGCTTCGGTCAAAGATAACGATTTCGCCCGCAGCGGGAAAAAACTCGATGTATCGCTGGATAAACATTTGGCCCTTTTGCCGGTCGGAAGGAGCGGGGAGGGCCACCACCCGGAATACGCGCGGGCTTACTTTTTCGGTGAGGGCTTTGATCGTGCCTCCCTTGCCGGCGGCATCGCGCCCTTCGAACAGGATGATAACCCGCAGACCTTTTAATTTTACCCATTGCTGAAGATGGCAAAGCTGAACCTGGAGCTTCCGCAATTCCTTTTCATAGGCCTTCCGTTTCATTTTCGAAGACGGTTCTTCGTTTGCCATCACCAATTTCCTGGTTGGAGCCATTCCTGGATCGTACGGATGGCCGAGGGACAGACATCCTGTTTGATCGTGCAGTTAAGATCGGGCGAATAAGCCTCATCCCCAGCTTAGCGTGATGCCAATATCGCCAGGCATTCCGCCGGGAAAATCGATTATCTGATAGGAGATCTTGTAGCCACGCGGTTGCAGGTAGTCCTGCCACAGCTGATAAATCTCCTTCGGAATCCCGTTGAGCGTTTTTTCCCAACCTGCTTCCTGCTGATTGATCGCTCGGCCGCGGTCCGAACAAAGAATGTTCGGGAAACGGTAGACCTGAACCTCATGCAGTCCATTTCTCACGGCGCGCTGGATAACAGTGGCAGCAAGCTTGACCTTTTCGTCTTCTGAGAGGCCGGAAGGCTTGGTGAGCTCTTCGATCAGCGCGCTCTTTTCGGCTTCGGCCGCAGCCATGTGTCGCATGTGCTCCTCGGCCTTTTCGGCTTCCTTGAGCGCGGATTGTTTCAGGATATCTTTTGCAGTGGGGAGCAGTTCGTCGATGTTCAACATGTCTGGATCTCCTGAATGTTGTTCTCTCTGCATCTGCGTCGCCTATTAGGCGTATCCGAATACCGAATTCATCGATTTAAATTACCGAACTTGCAATTTGCAGATAACTCCCTCGCAGAATGTACCCTTGAGATAAATCAACCGAGCGTCTGGCAGCATCGACTAGCTGGAAAATAACTAGCCTATCATGAAAAAGATGGAGCTGAAAAATGTCGACTGACAATCAGCACGCATCAGGCAGCACGCCGCTGGGTCTTTTCGGTGCCGCCTTCGATTACATGACAGATGCGGCTCAGCGCAGTGTGTTGTTCTGTGACGTGATGCGCCAGCGCGGCAATCAGTATCGCGACCATCTCGCTGAGACGGTCCCGAATGTCCTCGACTACAGGGCCGAGCTGGTGACGGACGGCCGGACGCTGAAGCGGCCGGTAAATTACCTGCTGGTGCGCATTGTTCCGCCGGCGGGAGTTGATATCGATCCCACGCGTCGGCCCTTTGTCGTGTTCGATCCTCGCGCCGGACATGGTCCAGGTATCGGCGGCTTCAAGGCCGACAGCGAAATCGGAGTGGCCATGAAAGCGGGGCATCCCTGTTACTTCGTCGGCTTCATGCCTGACCCGATGCCGGGTCAGACCATCGGGGATATCGCCCGCGCCGAAGCGCTGTTCCTGGAAAAGGTCATTTCGCTGCATCCCAAGGCGGACGGAAAGCCGTGCGTCATCGGCAATTGCCAGGCCGGCTGGGCTGTAATGATCCTGGCCGCAATCAGGCCCGAGCTGTTCGGCCCGATCATCGTGGCCGGTGCGCCGCTGTCGTATTGGGCGGGGGTTCGCGGAAAGAACCCGATGCGCTATTCGGGCGGTCTGCTCGGCGGGAGCTGGCTGACGGCGCTCGCCAGCGATATGGGGGGCGGCAAGTTCGACGGTGGCTGGCTGGTGCAGAACTTCGAGAACCAGAACCCGGCCAATACGCTGTGGACCAAGCAGTACAACGTCTACTCCAAGGTCGACACCGAGGCACCCCGATACCTTGAGTTTGAGCGCTGGTGGGGCGGGCACGTCAACCTCAACGCCGAAGAGATCCAGTTCATCGTCGACGAGCTGTTCGTCGGCAACAAGCTGGCAGCGGGGCGCATCGAGACATCGGACGGGACCGCCGTCGACCTCCGCAATATTCGCTCACCGATCGTGGTGTTCTGCTCGAAGGGGGACAACATCACGCCGCCGCAGCAGGCGCTCGACTGGATTCTCGACCTCTACGATGATGTCGACGAGATCAGGTCGTTCGGCCAAACCATTGTTTACACCGTCCATGGGACCGTCGGTCATCTCGGAATTTTCGTTTCCGGCGGCGTGGCCAAGAAGGAGCACAATGAATTCTCCAGCAATATCGACCTGATCGATATGCTGCCTCCCGGTCTCTACGAGGCAACTTTCGAACGCAAGACGGACGACACCACCCACCCGGATCTCGTATCAGGTGAATGGATCATGCGCTGCGAGCAGCGGACGCTGGATGATATTCGCGCCATGGGCGGCAATTCTCCCGAGGACGAACGCCGTTTCGCGACTGCGGCACGCGTCTCGGAAATCAATCTGTCGCTTTATCGCGCGTTCATGCAGCCGATGGTCAAGGCCATGGTCACGCCGCAGGTGGCGGAATGGCTGAAGCGCTGGCATCCGGTTCGGATGTCATATGAGGCGTTCACGGACAGTAATCCGTGGATGCCGTCGGTGGCGAAGGCCGCCGAGCAGGTGCGTGAGCACCGCAAACCCGCGGCTTCAGACAATCCGTTCATCGTTGCTCAAGAGAAGGTTTCCGAGCAGATCGTCAAGGGGCTCGATGCCTGGCGGGAAACGCAGGAAAAACTCGCCGAGTCGATGTTTCTCGCCATGTATGGATCGCCGGTACTTCAGGCCGCCGTCGGCGTCAACCCTGAGGCCGCCAGGCCGCGAAGGCCGGGGAAGTCGCTTCTGCATCGTGAACTCCTGAAAGCCCGCATCGCGGAACTGAAATCGCACATCACCGAGGGCGGTCTGCAGGAGTGCACCATCCGCGGCCTGCTCTATGTCGGCATGGCTCGGGGAATCGTCGATGAACGCGGCGTCGAGGCGCTGCGTCGAATTCGTTTGTCCGAACAACGGTCGCGAATGACGCTTGCGCAGTTCAAGGCGATGGCGCGCGAACAATTCTTGCTCTTGCTGCTGGATCCGGAAGCCACGCTGCTGGCGATCCCGAAATTGCTGCCTGAGAATGTCGACGAGCGCCGGAAAGGCCTTGCCGCCATTCGCAACGTCCTGAGCGCGAGCGGTGAAATCTCCGGAGATACCGCGGAACGACTGAAGAGAGTTGAGACACTGTTCGCAGCCAATGAGACGGGCCCCTCAACAACAGGCGCCAAGAGGGTTCCTATCACGCAGGACGTCGGGAGAGCCAAGGCATCCTAGCATCCTGGCTCTCCCCGAAGCCGAAGGCGAGATTATCAGGAGCCGAGCCATGAGCGTCGTTCAGATCGACGCCACTGAATCCCAGCCTCATGTAAAGTATGAGCGCCTGGTCGCAGCCGCCAAGCTGGTGCCGTCGGCTGTGACCATCGTGGCGCATCCTTGCGACGAGGCGTCGCTGCGGGGGGCTGCGAAGCCGCCGCCGGCACTTGCGTTTGACAACGCGATCGACAAGGAGGCCGCCAGAATCAAGGGCATAAAATCGGCGGTTGCCGGTCAAGCGCAGATCCTGTTGGTGCCGGACCTCGAGGCCGGCAACATGCTGGCAAAGAATCTCACCTTCATGGCGAAAGCCGACTCGGCTGGCATCGTCCTTGGCGCGCGCGTTCGGCTACGACGTTGTGAAGCGCACGGACAGCGAAGGCGAGCCGGTTCGGGGCGAACGCAAGATCAATGAGGCCGAGGCTACGGTTGTCCGCCGTATCTTTCGAGAGTTCGCAGCGGGAAAATCGCCACGCGCGATCGCGACCGATCTGAACCGGGACGGCATTCCCGGTCCGTTCGGCCGCACCTGGGGCGATACGACGATCCGGGGGCACGCCTGCCGGGGCAACGGCGTCGTCAACCACGAGCTTTATGCCGGCGTGCTGGTCTGGAACCGGCAGCGCTTCATCAAGGACCCGAACACGGGCAAACGCGTGTCGCGTCCGAACCCCGAGGCCAATTGGATCAGGACCGAGGTGCCGGAGCTGCGTATCGTCGATGACGAACTGTGGCGTCGGGTGAAGCTGCGCCAGGCCGAGCTTGCGAAGCAGTTCGAGGCGACGACCAAGGGTGTCCGGGCCGCGCGTGCGGAACGACTGAATCGCCTCCGTCGTCCTGCCTCCTTTTGTCGGGGCTGCTCACCTGCGGATGTTGCGGCGGAAAATATGGCATCGTTGTTAATGACCGCTACGGCTGTCTTGGTCACTTCCGCAAGGGGACCTGCGACAATGGCCGGACGATTCGCCGTGACGACATCGAGCAGCGCGTGCTGGCTGGCCTCACCGACAAGTTGGTATCTCCCGAGGCTGTAGCGGTCGCGGTGCGTGCCTATGCGGAGGAGACCAACCGCCAGAACCATGAGCGGCGCGCGCAAGCGGAAACGAGCCGCCGTGCTCTTGAGAAGATTGATAGGGGCATCAAGGGGATTCTCGAAGCCATCGAGGACGGTATGTATCAGCCGGCCATGAAGGCAAGGATGAGCGAACTGGAGCAGCAAAAGGCCGAGATCGAGAACCGTCTTGCTGAGGCCCCGGCCGATCTGCCGGACATACATCCGAATATCGCTGAGCACTACCGCGCCAAGGTGATCCGCCTCGCCGAAACGCTCGCCGAGCCGGAGTCCAATGGGGAGGCCTGCGAGGACATCCGCTCGCTCGTTGGCGAGGTGGTGATAACCCCCGGCGACAAGCGGGGCGAGAATCACGCCACCCTACGCGGCGACCTGGTGGCCGTTCTTGACCTTGCAGCCGGCCGTCGGAGGTCGCCTCGGCCAGAAGTTATAACAAACGCGCTTGCAGGTCCCTGCAACCAAGTTTTATCAGGTGAAACGGCCCGCCGTTCAGCGTGAGTTTTCATGCGCGGAAAGGTGCGCGTCATGGGTGGCGATCGTCCGATGTCGAGAGCGTCCTTGAAGGAGGATGTATTGAAGATCCAGGCCTTCAACCAGAACACTGCTGACGCGATCCGACCGAAGAAGCAAGGAGTGGGTAGAAGTTGGCGTCAGGAAGCCGGTGGCGCCGCGCCTGACCCTGAATTCCAGCCGTCCGGCTATGATCGAAAGATTAGATCAAGCAAGAGCGGCTTGACGTCGGTCGCCGCCAATTTCGTTTTGCCGAGCGGCTCACTCGAAATCACGAGTGGGCCGTCCTCGGTCTTGTCGGTGAGGCGGCCATGCGATCCCCGTACCAGCGACGCGTCCAGCGGAATGACATCCATCAGGGTGCGGAATCCCAGCTTGCGCATGAGCAGACGCTTGCCAATAGCGAGCTTCGGTAACGAGATGCTAGGATCGACGAAAAGCTCGACTGGATCGTATCCGGGCTTGCGGTGAATTTCGACCGTGCGGGCAAAGTCCGGCGCACGGTCATTGTCGTTCCAATAATAGTAAGTGAACCACGACTGAGAGTCGGCGATCGCGACGAGTTCACCGGATCGTCGATGATCGAGATGGATAAGGGATTTGTCCGTTTCGTCGTAAACCCGTTCTACGCCATCCAGTCCCTTTAAAAGATCCTTCACTTTCGCTTGCAACCCCACATCGGACAGATAGATGTGCGCGATCTGGTGGTCGGCTACGGCAAAGGCTTTGGAAGAGATGGGATCGAGCAACTCGCCGCCGTCCTCTTCTCGCACGGACAACAGGCCGGCGTCGCGAAGCGCCCTGTTGATGTGGATGGGCCGATTGACGGGGGTGATCCCGTATTCCGACAGAATGATGACTGAGCGCCCGCTGGCGCGTGCCGCGTCGACGAGGTCGCCCGCGACGGTGTCAATTTCGGTCAGCGATTGCCGGACCTTTGGATGAGTTTCATCGGGGCCGAAGCGCTGTAGATCGTAGTCGAGATGCGGAAGGTAGGCGAGGGTCAGGGTTGGGTTGGCCTCGGCCATCACGAACTTGCTCGCGTCGGCGATCCAGCGCGTGGAGACGATCGAAGTTCCTGGTCCCCAAAACTGAAATAAGGGGAATGGTCCAAACCGTTCCGTCAGTTGATCCCGCAATTGACCTGGCACGGTGTAGCAATCGGGCAGCTTGCGACCATCCGCCTTGTAGATAGGGCGCGGGGTGGCACCGAAATCATGGCTCGACGCCATGTTGTACCACCAGAACATGTTGGCGCAGGTGAAAGCGGGATCACGCTTCTTGCCGGCCTCCCAAATCTTCTCGCCGCCGACGAGTCGATTGGATTGGCGCCACAGAAAGATTTCCATCTGATCGCGGAACAACCAGCCGTTGGCCACGATGCCGTGATCTCGCGGGGAGAGCCCCGTCATGAAACTTGCCTGTACGCTGCAGGTGACGGCGGGAGTTACGGTATCAAGCGCGGCCATACCGCCTTCGCGGGCGAGCGCCGAAAGTCTTGGCGTCAAAGGTCCCAGGTGCCGTGGCGTCAATCCGACCACGATCATCGCCAACACTGCCTTCAACGCCTGCCTCCGCCTGCTGAGTTGCGACGATTTCCGTCACTTCGGTCGCATTGCAGCGACCGAGCGAAACGGCTTGCCAAACTGGCAAGCATAGTGGCACGCTGTCCAATAAAATGGTAAGCGAGAGGCGGGTTTTCAAGCGAGCCGCGGATCGCTTCGTGACCATTCGCCGGCGCCGTCTGCACCACAAGAACAAGGGCGCCGCGTGGGAGGATGCCATGCTCGATACGCCCTCGCAAAGCGCCGAAGACGTTCGACTGCAGTCGTTCAGCGTCACCTATGAATATCCGGTGGTCTTTACCCGCGATGCGTTTGCGCTTGGAAATCGTTGCCTGGTTGATGCGCTGTCCCGGCGAGAACCCTGCAAGCGGCACAGATGTCTGATTTGTGTTGACGAAGGTGTCCTGGCATCGCTTCCGGATCTTGCTTCGCAGATCGAAAACTACGCTGCGGCGCACGCCGGAAGCATCGACCTGGTCGGACTTGTACCGGTCGCGGGAGGCGAAATCTGCAAGAACGATCCGAAAACCATTCCCAACCTGCTTGAGATCCTTTCGCAACGCGCGATCGATCGGCACTCCTTTGTAATTGCGGTCGGCGGCGGCGCTGTCCTTGACGCGGTCGGTTATGCGTCGACGATCTTTCATCGTGGCGTCCGCCACATTCGTTTTCCGACTACGGTACTGGCACAGGATGACAGCGGCGTCGGCGTCAAGAACGCCGTCAATCTGTTCGGTCTCAAGAACCTGATCGGCACCTTTGCGCCGCCCTGGGCGATCATCAATGACAGCGCATTCGTCGACATGCTGCCGCCGCGCGAGAAGCGAGCAGGCATGGCCGAAGCCGTGAAGGTTGCCTTGATACGCGACGGCAAGTTTTTCGAGTGGCTCGAAGCCCATTCGGATGCGCTTGCGCGCTTTTCCAGGCCGCATCTTGATCATCTTATCAAGGGCAGCGCCGAGCTTCACATGCGCCAAATCAGGCTTGGCGGCGACCCGTTCGAAATGGGGTCGGCGCGTCCGCTGGATTTCGGTCATTGGTCCGCGCACAAGCTCGAGCAGTTGACGAAAAATCAACTCAATCACGGCGAGGCCGTGGCAATCGGCATTGCGCTCGACACGCGCTATTCGGTCTTGTCCGGCCGTCTTGCCGCCGGCGAAGACGACCGTGTCGTGGGTCTTCTTCAACGGCTTGGTTTCGACTTGTGGCATGACAAGCTGCGGCAGTGCGACTCGCGGGGATTGCCGGTGGTACTGAAAGGGCTCGCGGATTTCCGGGAACATCTCGGTGGTGAGTTGACCGTTACGCTCCTCGCAGAAGTCGGCCGTGGCGTGGAAGTGCACGAGATGGACGACAGAATTGTCAGGAATTGTATTGACTGGCTTAAACAACGGGCGTGACCGCGCATGAAACTCAACCAGCTTTCGGGCAACGTTCATCTGACGTATTGCACAAACATTCATGCCGGCCAAAGCTGGCAGGATATTCGGGCAAGTCTTGACGAATATGTTCCGGCCATCAAGTCGACCGTCGCCCCGAGCCAGCCGATGGGCATCGGACTGCGGCTTTCCGGCGAAGCTGCCGCCGTGGCAAGGCAGCCGGAGGCGTTAGCTTCGTTCCGCGATCAACTGTCGGTGCTCGGCGCTTATGTTTTCACTATTAACGCCTTTCCTTTCGGGCCGTTTCACGGCGTCCGCGTGAAGGAGGACGTCTATCTGCCTGATTGGCGCGACCGCGAGCGTGTTGCGTTCACGGCGAACAGTGCTGCGGTCCTTGCTGGAATCCTTCCCGACGGGATTGAGGGCAGTATTTCGACGGTCCCGGGCGCCTTCAAACCGAACGGCCGGTCGAGCGAGGCCGTTGCGGCGATGGCACGCAATCTCAT
>Ga0137409_10002041_pt1 | contig 21757 bp, 25 predicted proteins | sample CZODoug1_16funga_FD_122059 | JGI IMG/M metagenome (GOLD analysis project Ga0137409, IMG submission 122059) | Vadose zone soil fungal communities from Angelo Coast Range Reserve, California, USA - CZODoug1_16fungal (Hybrid Assembly) | ecosystem: Environmental > Terrestrial > Soil > Vadose zone... | reverse complement strand
AGGACAAAGTTGCGGCTGGGTGGAACCCAGCCGTCCGTGCCGCGCTGGCGGCTGCATAAAGAGAGAAGCGGCCGGGGATTTCCCCCGGCCGCTTCTGTTGAGGAGGCTCGGTTAGTTCGTTGCGGCGGCTTTGGCTTCGGCGGCTTCGGTCGGGACGTTCTTCTCGATCCAGGCCTTGATCGGGGCCGCCCCACCGGGGTAACCCACCAGCCGGTCGACCAGCTTCCCGTCCCGGAAAAGGCCGAGAGTCGGGATGCCCATCACGCCGTAGCGGATGGCGATGTCCTGGTTGGCGTCCACGTCCAGCTTGCCGATCGTCACCTTACCGGCGTACTCGAGCGCAAGCTGCTCCACCACCGGCGTCATCATCCGGCAGGGGCCGCACCAGTCGGCGTAGAAGTCCACGACCACAGGTTCGCTGGCTTTGAGCACGTCGGCCTCAAATTCCGGGCCGTCGAAGTGCTTCATGTTGTTCATACCTACTAGAAGGTCCCCGTCGCCGCTCCTATTCCGAACCCGGAAGCACCCCATAATCGGGTCGATGGCGACTATCCCGGCGGAGCGTCAAGCGTCGGCGCTCCACCAGGCGCTGACGCAGTTCGGAGCACGCCTTTTCGAGGCCGCGCCCGGCCTCGTGACCTGGATCCTCATCCTGGCGCCGGCCTGGATTCCGATCATCTTCCAGACGCCCGGCGCCCTGGCCGTGGCGTTTGGCGTGCTGGTCTTCGACGTCTACTGGCTCTTCCGCTCGATCACGGTCGTGACCGGCGTCTACAGCACCTTGTGGCGGATGCGGCGGGACATGTCGAAGGACTGGCTGGCCATATGCCGCCTGGATCAGAAGGCTGGGAAGACCGACCCTCTCCAGTACTACCACCTGTCCATCATCCCCACGTATACCGAGCCCTACCACGTGCTCGAACGTACGGTGCAGGCGATCGTCGATGCCAACTACCCGGCTGAGTTGAAGCTGGTCGGCATCATCACCCGGGAAACGGACAAGCCCGGCTGGGAAAACGTCGCCCGGCTGAAGGAGAAGTTCGGCGGTCAGCTGCGCGGCTTCTATCACATCAAGGATCCGCTCGAGCCAGGGATCGTCGTGGGGAAGTCGGCAGCGATGAACTGGGGCGGGCGGTGGATGGTCAGGGTCCTCACTGAGGAAGGCTTCAACCTCGACCAGGTCCTGATCACCGACCTGGACTCCGACTACCGCGTTCACCTGCAGTACTTCGCGTGGATCAGCGCGCACCACGCGCGCGAGCCTCTTCGGGACTACGTCATATGGCAGCCGGTGCCGCTGTTCCACAACAACTACTGGCAGGTGCCGATGGCCGTGAGGATCATGTCCGCCAGCACGTCCCAGTGGCAGATGTTTCTGCACTCCCGGCCGCACCGGCTGGTCGCGTTCAGCAGCTACACCTGCAGCCTGGCGTTTGTCCGCAGCGTGGGCTACTGGGACAAAGACGTCATTCCCGAAGACTCGCGTTTTTACTGGAAGGCGTTCTTCACCTTCGGCAAGAGGTTCTCGGTCAAGTCGGTCTATCTGCCGATCTATGGCGATTCGCCCAACTCACGCGACTACGCATCGACCCACATGAGCCAGTACAACCAGATCAAGCGCTGGGCCTGGGGAATCACCGATGTCCCATACGTCCTGGCGCGCCTTTTCAAGCATCCGGAGATCCCTCTGTTCCTGCGCATCCGCCGGTTCATGAACCTGTTCTTGAACCACATCAACTGGATCTTCCTGCCGCTGCTCTTGATGTTCGGCGCCTCGGTCCCGCTCTGGGTCAGCCAGGACTTTTCCCTGACCGACCTGGGTCAGACGCTGTGGTCGTATTCAGGCATCCTCCTGTCGACGACGCTCTCGACGGTGGTCTTCTTTCTCTACTTCGAGATCCTGCTGCAACCGTCGAAACCGGCGAACTGGCCGCTGTGGAAAAGGGGCGGGGTGTACATCCAGTACTTTGCGTATCCGATCGTCGGCCTCGTGCTGAGCGTGCTTCCTGCACTCGAAGCGCACACGCGACTACTCTTTGGCCGCTACCTGGAATATCGCGTTACGGAGAAGGTTTGATGGACGAAGCCGCCGCGAGAACTGTCGCAACCACGATCGGCGCGCTCTTCCATTCGGTGCACGACGAGATGCGCAAGCAGGTCCGCGGCCTGGACCACGGCAGCATCAACTGGAAGCCGCTTCCGCTGGCCAACTCGATCGCGGTGCTGATCGTCCACACGTTGGGGTCCGAGCGCGAGATGATCCGGGCGGTGCGGAAGCTGACCACCGAGCGCGACCGAGACGCCGAGTTCAAAGCCGAGTCGGACGCTGAGGACCTCGTCGCGTTGCTGGACCAGGCCGATCGCGAGCTTGGCGAGCATCTAGGCGCGCTGACCGCCGCCGACCTGACCGAGATGCGGCCTCGCGGAGACAGGCCGCCTAAACCAGGACTGGAGTGGCTGGCCTCAAACTACGGCCACGCGCGCGAGCATCTCGCACAGATCGAGCTGACCAAGCAGCTCTACGACAGCCGGACGTAAAGGCCGTTTCTCCCCCTGTGCCGGCACTCGCTCGTTTGCCTCGAGTCGGATAGCAGCTCAGGCCGGCACTCGCGCATAAATTCGGTCTTTACGGGCAAGGTTTCTTTCCTTCTGAACAGATTCCATCCTTCTCTCATGGGACGGAGGGCACTCGTGCCTGCGGAGCTGACGGCGGGTCCATTCACCCTCAAGGAAGCGATCCAGGCTGGGCTCGATCGCGGGCATCTCAAGGGTGCGAGCTGGCGGCGGATCGGCCCCGCCGTTTACGTGTGGAAGGGCTTACGTGACGCTCCGGAACTCAGGATCGAGGCCGCTCGGCTGCGGCTGCCGTCTATGGCTATATTTTCTGGACTTACAGCAGCCTGGCTCCATGGCCTGGACGTCGAAGCGTGCCAGCCGATTGAAGTAACAATTCCAAAAGGAAGCGGGGTCTCGGCGCGATCGGGACTCGCTGTTCGTCGCGACGCGATATCCCCGAAAGAAGTGGTCCGCGTTCGTGGGAAACGGGTTACGACTGTGCTTCGCACTCTGTGCGATCTCAGCAGCAGGCTGAGCGTGACCGAGGCCGTGACAGTCGTAGACATGGCTTTGCACGCGGGCTTGGTGAGCGTTGACGATCTGAAAGGTTTGTGCGCGAGACGCACTCACTCGTTCGGGGCCGCACGTTTGAGACGCGTCGTCGGGTTCGCCGAGCCGGCCGCCGAGTCGCCGATGGAGTCGCGGCTGAGGATGGTGCTATTACTCGGTGGCTTGCCGCGGCCGCTGGCGCAGGCGCCGCTCCACGACAGCAGAGGTCGGTTTCTAGGCCGGCCCGATCTTTACTACCCGAGTCACCGGCTTGGGCTCGAATACGACGGTGGCACCCATAGGACCAGCCTGGTAGAGGACAACCGCCGCCAGAATAGGCTGCTAGCTGCGGGAATTCGTCTGCTTCGATTCACTGCCGGTGACGTGTTCCAGAATCCGGACACGATCAGGACGCAGGTGCGCGGCTACCTGGCGAGTCGGCCGGTTTTGTCTCCTTTGCCGGCACACGTGGGTTCGACTCGAGTGGGATAGTCGCGGGGGCCGGCACTCGCGCCGAACTGTCAGGCTCCGCAGACCTCACCGGTGAACCAGGGTAAGCAGAACTCGGGTCCCGCCAGAGCCCACAGCGTGAGCCCAAGGATCGTCAGCAAGAACAGCACCCAGATCGTGCCCGTGTAGATGTTCCGGCCCGGCACCGGCCAGGACTTCCAGCCCAGGCGCTTGGCAATCCGCGGCCCCGCGATCGAGTCGATGAACGGCCAGAGGATCAACCACCCGACGAGGATCGCCGGGGTGCCCAAGGCCATCAACGTTTCGGGGCCCAGCTTCAGGATCTGGAAGAGGAACAGGAAGTACCAGTCAGGCCGCGGGATGGTGACCGCGCGTGGGTCGGCCGACGGCTCCAGCTGAAGGTTTTTCTGGACGAAGGCCGCAAGCAGGCCGACGGTGACCAGCATGACCACGGCGATGATCGGGTAGGGCCAGAAATGGTCCGGGAAGAAAGGATGGGTTTCGTCGTCCGGCATGTCGTCCGCGAGGTGGTGGCCCGCGTCGCCCATCAGGATGGGGAAGAGGGCCAGCCCGACCACCACCGGGTACAGGATGTGGTCGGGACCGATCGGCAGGCGCTTCCACTCCGGCTCCAGCGTGTGGCCCGTATGGCTGTCGACCTCGATGATCGGAATCTCTTTCGGAGCGACCGCCGCTCCAGGTCCTTCCTTCCGGATGTCTCGCTCGCTCACATCGGCTCCGAGATTCCGTGCGCCCGGATGAACCGGAAGTGCACGTACATGAGAAGGACGATGAGGGCCGGCAGCAAGAAGACGTGGATGGTGAAAAAGCGCTGGAGAGTGGCCGGTCCCACGACAGCGCCGCCCTGAAGGATTTCGCGAATCAACGCCCCAAGCTGAGGCGGTGGGGTCAGGCCGCCGATCTTGATCGTGACCTGGGTGGCGAAGTAGGCCTTGTTGTCCCAGGGGAGAAGGTAGCCGGTCAGCGACAGCAGCAGGATGCACAACAGCATGATCACGCCGACGATCCAGTTGAGCTCGCGGGGCGCCCGGTAGGAACCGGTCCAATAGACCCGCGCCATGTGAATCAGGACCATGATGATCAGCAGGTTGGCGCCCCAGAAGTGGGTGCCGCGGATCAGCCAGCCCAGGTACTGGGTGTTCTGGATGAAGAGGACGCTGTTGTAGGCGGGCGAGTTGCCCGGCGTGCCCGCGTCGGGCACGTAGTAAAAGGACAGAAAGACACCCGTCAGCAGCTGGAGGACGATGAGGATGAACACCATCCCGCCGAAGCAGTAGTAGAAGGCGTTGGCAAAGTTAGGGACGCGCTGGTACAGGGCCTCGTCGACGGCTTTGGTGAACGGGTAGCGATCATCCAGCCAGTTGACCACCGCCAGCTGGATGTCGCGCGGGTGGGGGATGGCCATTCGCTAAAACCCCAGGACGATGCCGTCGACCTGGATCGTGTTCGGGTCGGTCCCTTCCTTCCAGGTCAGGTGTGACAGCGGGGCCGGCGCCGGACCACGGAGGACCGTGCCGTCGAGATTGAAGCGCGATCCGTGGCAGGGGCAGTCAAAGCGCCGGGCCTGTTCGTTCAACGCGATCGAGCAGCCGAGGTGCGAGCATGTGATGGCGAAGACGTCGATCTTCCCCTTGTTGTTCACGGCGTAGCCCCCAAACGCCAGCTCACCGGCGGCGTTGTCGCCTCCACCGTCGGCCATGATGAACGCCGAGTTGGGGTTCGACGGCGCGTCGAACTTGAGCGCCTCACCGTCGGCGAGCTGGCTGAGCGGCTTGGGTACGCTGATCGTCAGGAGGCCCTTCTTCTGACTTTTCGGCGGGGCAGGCCACAGGTAGAGGAGCAGGGGTGCCAGGGCGGTCACGACAGTAGACGTCAGCAGGGCCGCCATCCACCATCCGAGGAAGGTGCGACGGGTCACCCGCTTCGGCGCCGCAGCGTCTGCCATCCGGACCAAATGTTAGCGGGAACGTAGCAGTGGCAGACCGACCGCCTGGCGCACCTCCGCCATCGTCCGGCGCGCCACCTCGCGAGCGGTCTGGCTGCCCTCCTCGAGTATGTTCGCGACGATTTCGGGGGTCAGCTCCGCCCGAGCTTCGCGGAAGGGCCGGAACGTCTCGATGATCCGCTCGGCGAGCAGCCTCTTCTTCTCACCGCAGCCGATCTGCGCCTTGCGGCACAGGTCCCAGTAATGCTGCCAGTCATCGAAGAAGAGCTTGTAGAACGCGCAGACGTTGCATGACCGGGGGTGCCCGGGTTGGGTCATGTAGGTGCGCTTCACGTCCGTCACCATGCTGCGTACCTGCTTGCGGATCACGTCCGGATCGTCGGTCACCCCGACGATGTTGCCGATCGTCTTCGACATGCGCTGCTTGCCGTCTGTGCCCTTGATGAGTGGCGTTTCTGTGAGCAATACACGCGGTTCGGGGAAGACCGGAGTGTAAGTACGATTGAACCTGCGCGCGACTTCGCGCACGAGCTCCACGTGAGCCAACTGGTCCTTGCCGACAGGCACGCCGACACCCTTGACGATGAGGATGTCCGCACCCTGGAGGATTGGGTAGGACAGCAGCCCGAGGTTCACGTTGTCGGGGTGCTGCTTCGCCTTTTCTTTGAAGGCAGGCGTGCGCATGACCCAACTCAGCGGCGTGACCATCGACAGCATGAGAGATAGCTCGGCGACCTCAGGGACTTGGGACTGAAGGTAGAGGACGCTGCGCTTAGGGTCGATCCCGACAGCGAGCAGGTCGGCGGTGAGGTCGAAGACCTTGCTCTCGACCGTATGGCCGTCAGGCTCGGTTGTCAGCGCGTGATAGTCGGCGACGAAGTAGTAGCAGTCGTACTCGTTCTGGAGGCTGACCCAGTTCTTCGCGGCGCCCAGGTAGTTGCCCAGGTGAAAGCGCCCGGTGGGGCGCATGCCGCTGAGAATCCTGATCCGTTCTGCCATCCGGCCATCGAGTCTAACGAGGCCGGTTACGCCTCATCTGTACGATTTCGTCAGTTGCCTGATCACGACCTGACCGCCGACCTGCCGGCGCCGAGCGCCGGGCTCGGTTCGCGGGCGCTCCGCAACACGGTCATCGTCCTCACCGCAAAGGTCGCCGCGCGTCTGGTTGCACTGATCACTGTGCTCGCGATGCTCCGCTATCTCGACGCGCCGCGATATGGCGCTTTCGCGGCCCTCGTCAACTTCACAGCAATCGTCAGCGTCGTGCTGGATCTCGGCTTCAACGTCCTGTTTGTGCGGGAGGGCGCACGGCACCCCAACGAGATCCAGCGCTACCTGCGCAACGTCATGTCGCTGAGGCTCTTGATGTCCGTGGTGAGCCTGGGCTTGCTCGCTGCCTTGCTGGCCTTCGCAGGGTTGGAGGATCTGTTGCTTCCAGCCTTTCTGCTCATGGTCCTCACCTCCTACTCGACCCTCTTGCGCAATGGGCTCTATGCAGTGCAGAGGCTCGGGTACGAGGCGGTGGCGGTTGTCCTCGAAAGCCTCGTTCTACTTGCGCTCGTCCTGATCGGCATCAAGACCGGGCGCGGCCTCACCTATTTCGTGTGGGCATACGCGGCTCAGTACGCCTTCAGCTGTGCCTATTTCGCGGTCGTCCTGGCGGTCAAGCGCATCGCCGTTGTCGGGTGGACGCTCGAGCTCCCTTTGCTGCGCGAATGGTTTTGGAAAGGCCTCCCATTTGCACTGACGTTCGTGCTCACGATCCTCTATTTCAGGATCGACCAGCCTCTCGTGTTCTTGATCAAATCGCCCACCGAAGCCGGTTGGTACGGAGCCGCCTACAAGCCGTTTGAGTCCCTTCTCTTCATCCCGATGACCTTCCTGTCGGTCGTCTTCCCGGTGCTGTCCGTATATCACCGGGAAAGACCGAATGAGCTGCTGAGCGCTGTGAACCGATTTTTCAAGGCGCTCCTGCTCATCGGCTGGCCGATGAGCGTGGGCATCTTTCTCCTGGCGCATCCGCTGAACCACCTGCTTTTCGGGCAGAAGTACGACCCTTCAGAACCAGCCCTGCGCATCCTTTCCATTTCTTTGGCCATCGCTTTTGTGAACAACGCATTCATCGGCGCGCTGAGCGCCTCAGATCGCCAGTCGTCCTTCACCTGGGCGGCGGGCTGGAGCCTGGTGGCCAACGTGGCGATGAACCTCGCGCTCATCCCCACGTTCGGCTACCTGGGCGCGAGCTGGGCCACCGTGATCACCGAGATCGTCCTCGGGGTGGTGGCGTGGACGCTCACTGCGCGCTACATCGGCCGGGTGCCGGTCGTCCGGCTCGGATGGCGCGTGTTGCTGGCCGGCCTCGTCATGGGGGCTGCCGTGTTCCCGCTGCGTGACATGGGCGGGGTGGCGATAGCGGTCCCCGTCGTGGTCGGTGTGATTGTTTACGCCGGTGCTGTGCTCCTGCTGCGGGCGTTGACCAGGGACGAGATCGACTGGGCTCGGCGAGCCCTGGCCGAGGCCCGATGAGTCCTAAGCCCGTCTATCTCAAGCCCCGCGGAGCGGTAGAGCCCGTGCCCTGGGAGGAGATAGCGGTTGACGCGCCTGACGTCAAGCCCGAAACCAGGCTGGACGAGGCCCAGTTCGTCGCGCTGGATGTCGAGTCCACCGGCAACACCCCGTTCCTGGTCCTGGAGATCGGGGCCGAACGCTTCCGGCTCGACGGCCCGCTGTCCTTCTTCGACACGCTGGTGGACTGCCAGGCTCCGATCAACCCTTATGCGCACCGGCGCCATCACATCGACCGGTCGATGCTCATCGGCGCGCCGGAGTTTCGTGACGCGCGCCGTGCCTTCCTGCGCTTTGCCCAGGGGGCGGTGCTGGTCGAGCACAGCCACGACGCGTTCGACACGTGGCTGGTGGGTCGAGGCCTGGAAAGTCCGCTCGAGCACCCGATCATCGACACCTCGGCCCTGGCCCGGCTCGTGCTGGAGCTTCCCAAAGGCCAGACGCCCGGCCTGGCGCGCCTCGTCGAGGTGCTGGGCCTCGACGTGACGCCCGCGCATGCGGCGCTCGACGATGCCCGAGCCACAGCCATGGTGTTCCGGGCGCTGATCGCGCGGGCGCAGGAGACGCTCGGCTGGACGACGGTGGGCGAAGTCCTCGCGGCTCTGCCCCGTCCGATCGTCGACCGGACCGCGCCTAGTCGAAGAGCGTCAGCTGCAGGTCGGGCGCCGGGTGCTCGAGGCCCGAAAGGCCCACCCCGATCAGCCGCACCGGCCGCGACTCAACGTGCGACTTCTCCAGCGCCGACCGCGCGGCGCGGAAGATCGTCTCGACGTCGTCGGTCGGGCTCGTCCGGCTCACCTGGCGGCTCACGAGCCTGAAGTCAGGCAGCTTCAACTTCACGTAAATCGTTCGCGCTCGGACGCCCTCGGCCTTCAAACGCTCGACCACGCGGTCAGTCAGGTCGCGCAGCGCACCCTCGAGCTGAACGCGATCACTGACGTCCTCCTCGAAGGTGGTTTCGGCCGAGATGGTTTTGGCTGGCTTGCTGCCGTCGACGGGCGCTCGATCGCGACCCTGCGCGAGCCGTTGAAGCACTGCGCCACCGACTCCAAGCGCCTGGACCAGCCGCTGGGTCTCATAGGAGGCGAGCTGCCCCACAGTGCGGAGGCCCATCGCGTGCAGGCGTTCCTCGGTCTTGGGGCCGAGGCCGGGGATGACCCCGATGGGTAGGGCCGCGAGAAAATCCGCCTCCGCTCCGGGGGGTACCAGGACCAGGCCGTCCGGCTTTCGAGTCCCGCCGGCAACCTTGGCGACCAGCTTCGATGTGGCGCCGCCGACCGACGCTGTGAGCCCGACCTCGGTGTGGACCTGGAACTTGATGCGGCGGGCCACCTCGTCCGCGTTTGAGGTGCCGTGGCGGGTCCGGGCTGTGACGTCCAGGTACGCCTCATCGAGCGCGACCCCTTCGACGAGCTCCGGCGACGTGAAGCGGCGAAAGATCTGGTGCACCAGGCGGCTTGCGTCGCGGTACCGAGCGCCGTCGGGCGTCACGACCATCAGCTGCGGGCAGAGCTGCAGCGCCTCATGCAGCGGCATCGCGGAACGCACGCCGAACGATCTCGCCTCGTATGACGCACCCATGACGACGGCCCTTTTCGACCGGCCGGCCACGGCGACGGGGATGCCGCGAAGCTTCGGATCGTCTCGCTGGTGGACAGACGTATAAAAGGCGTCCAGGTCGACGTGGAGGATCGTTCGGGGCCAGTTGTCGGGTCTCGGCATGCTCTGTGTCGGCGCCAGTCTGCCACAACACCTTGTGGCCTACTCCTGCTTGGGCTGCCTTGTTTAGGGGCTGTTGAGGGCCGCCGCCACGTTCGAGAACACGTTTGAGATCTGGTTGCCCATGGTGGCCAGGATCACGACGGTGACGAGCGAGACCAGGACAATGACGCCCAAAAAGATGGCGATCGTGATCCCGATCGCAGCGCCCGCCCCACCGCGTCCGGCGGGGGCCGCGGCCGGGCGAGCCGGTTCCCAGGACTGCCCGTTCCAGCGCCAGAGCCTGTCCTGCGAGACTGCCGGTCTCCATTCCGCCCCGTCCCACCACCAGAAGCCATCGGCGGAGAAGCGCGTTTGAGCGGCGGCGGGCGCCGGTGTGTTGGGGTCTCCCATGATCGAAGCCTACCCGACCCCGCAAGTAGAATCCGCCAGGTATGAAGGGCGTCATCCTCGCTGGTGGAACGGGAAGCCGGCTGCACCCGTTGACCCGCATCACCAACAAACACCTGCTGCCGATCTACGACCGGCCGATGATCAGCTACGCGATCGAGGCCCTCGTCAAGGCGGGCGTGGCCGAGATGATGCTGGTGACGGGCGGTACGCATGCAGGCGAGTTTCTTCGCCTGCTCGGCAACGGGCAGGAGTTCGGGATCGACCGGCTCTTTTACGCGTACCAGGAGAAGCCGGGAGGAATCGCCGAGGCGCTGAGCCTGGCGGAAAAGTTCGTCGGCGGCGATCGAGTGGTGGTCTTGCTCGGCGACAACATCTTCGGCCAGTCGATCCGTCACTGCGTCGAGGCTTTCCGCAAGCAGGACCACGGCGCCCGCGTTGTCCTGTCCAAGGAAGCCGACCATGAGCATCTGCGCCACCTGGGTGTTGCCCAGCTGAACGGGAGCCGTCGCATCGAGAAGATCGTCGAGAAACCCGAGCACCCCCCCAGCGATTACGCGGTCACGGGCGTCTACTTCTATGACGAGACGGTGTGGAGCGTGCTGCCCGACCTCAAGCCTTCAGGGCGCGGTGAGCTCGAGATCACCGACGTCAACAACTGGTATGTCGAGCGCGGCCTGATGGAGTACGACATCCTCGACGGCTTCTGGGGGGATGCCGGCGAATCGATGGACGCGTACTACGCGGTCCACGATAGGGTGCGTGCGCACGGGGCCAACCGGGAGTAGGTTGGAAAGGCCTGCCATCGAGGGCGTCGTGTTGAAGGAGCTGGTCACGCATGCCGACGAGCGCGGCTTTTTCCGCGAGGTGATGCGTGAGACCGACGAGTTCTTCGACCACTTCGGTCAGTGGAGCCATTCCTTGATGTATCCGGGCGTCGCCAAGGCCTGGCACATCCATCAGCGGCAGACCGACTGGTGGTACGTGCTGGGAGCGCTCAAGGTTGCGCTCTACGACACCCGTGAAGGCTCGCCGACCAGAGGCAAGCTGATGGAGTTCCTGATGGGTGACATGAACGCGACCTGTCTCAAGATTCCGCCTGGCGTGGCACATGGATGCCGGGCGCTCGAGCTGAGCCACATCCTGTACGTCACCTCCAGCGTGTATGCGCCGGAGGACGAGGGCAGGATCCCGCACGACGATCCCACGATCGGATACGACTGGACCGCGGGACCTACGATCAAGTGACCGCACGCGCGCTGCCTCGGCTCCTTGTCGCGGGAGCCGCCGGTTTCATCGGCTCCAACTTCGTCCGCCTGATCCGGACCACGCGGCCGGAGGTCCAGGTCACCGTGCTCGACAAGCTCACCTACGCCGGAAACCTGGCCAACCTGGTGGAGTTCGAAGGCCAGCCCGGCTACCGATTCGTGCACGGAGACATCTGCGACGCGGAGCTGGTCGAGTCATTGGCCGCCGAGGCCGACGCGATAGTCAATTTCGCCGCCGAAACCCACGTCGACCGCTCGCTCATGGATCCGTTTGCGTTCATCGAGACGGATGTGCGCGGTACCGCCGTCCTGTGTGAGGCTGCGCGCAAGTTCGATCACGAGGTGTTCCTCCTGATCAGCACCGACGAGGTTTACGGAGACGTGGTCACCGGCCGCTCCCGCGAGGACGACGGGCTCAAGCCGCGGAGCCCGTATTCGGCAAGCAAGGCCGGGGGCGAGCACCTTGCCCGCGCCTACGCAGAGAGCTTCGGGCTGCCGCTGCTCGTCACGCGCGGGTCGAACAACTACGGTCCGTACCAGTACCCGGAGAAGCTCGTTCCGGTCCTGGTCACGAATGCGATCGACGACCTGCCGCTTCCCCTCTACAACGACGGGTCGGCGGTCAGGGACTACATCTACGTCGAGGACCACTGCCGCGCCATCGACACCGTCCTTCACGAAGCGCCGCTCGGGGGCGTGTACAACGTTGGCACTGGCGCCGAGACTTCTGGCCTGCAGGTCGCGGAGGCCCTGCTCGAGATCATGGGCAAGCCAAAAAGCCTCATCGAGTTCGTCGCCGACCGCCCTGGACACGACTACCGCTACGCGCTCGACATCACGCGAGTCACCGAGCTCGGCTGGGAGCCCAAGGTCAATCTGGCCGAAGGCCTGGAGCGGACGGTGAGCTGGTACCAGAAGCACCCCGAATGGTGGCGCCCGCTCAAGTCGGGCGAGTACTGGGACTACTACAAACGGAACTACCGGCCTCTTAAGAAGACCTCCTGAAACGACCGGCAATCCCGCGCCAGTACCACTTGAGGTAGCGCGGCAGCCACTGCCACAGGCGGAATCTGCTTTGACCCGCCGTGCGGTCGCGCCACGTGGTCGGCACCTCGGCCACTCGCATCCCGAGCAGGTGCGCCTTGACCGTCAGCTCGATGCCGAGCTCGAAGCCGCCCGTCGACTCGATGGTCACCTGGTTGAGAAGCCGCTTGGAGTAGAGGCGAAAGTTGCTGGTCGCGTCGTGGACCGGCACGCCTCCGAGCCAGTGAAGCGACAGGCCGGCGGTGCGTGACATCGCGCGCTTGAGCAGAGGACCGCCAAGCTGGCGGCCGCCGTGCATGTAGCGGGAGCCCGCCACGACGTCAGCCCCGGCGCGGGCAAGCTCGTACATCGGATCGATGTCGTTCGCATCGTCCGAACCATCGCCCATCGTCACCACGACGTAGGCTGCTCGCGCCGCGCGCAGGCCGGACTTCATGGCATTGAGCACACCGCGTCCGAGGGTGTTGCGATGGAGGCGCAGCTCAGGGATCTCCGCCTGGAGGCGCTTGACCACCGGCACCGTGGTGTCCTCGTCGAAGTCGTGCACGACCAGCACCTCGAGCGGTCGCATGTGTGTGTGTTCCACGACCCCTCGCAGCGTCGGAACGACGTTCTCGCCCTCGTTGTAGACCGGGATCACAACGCTGAGCACCGGCGTCTGCTCGCTCAGATGCGACCCACCTTGATCTCGTCGCGAATCCAGGGGATGACCTCGTCGAGCATCTCCTCGAGCGAGGTGGTGGCTTCGAAGCCGAGCACGTCTTTTGCCTTGCGGACGTCAGGCACGCGCATCTGCACGTCGTGCTCGTAAGGCGGGTCCGATACGAGATGAAGCTCGCGGTCCCTGCCGTACACCTTGCGCCAGATGACCTCAGCCAGCTCGCGTACCGTCGTGGACTGAGCCGTCGAGAGGTTGAAGTCCTCGTTCAGGGCCTGCTCCGATTCGACGGCCAGGCGGATGCCACGCGCGAGGTCTCCTCCGTACGTGTAGTGGCGAACCTGGCTGCCGTCGCCGAGGATGTGCAGAGGGTCCTGTCCCTTCAACACCTTCTGCACCAGGTCGGGCACGACGTGGCTCATCGCGAGCTTGACGTTCCCGCTCATCACCTGGTGGTCGCGCAAGGCTCGCCGCTCGCCGATGCCGACGCAGTTGAACGGACGCACGATCGTGAACGGAAGGCCGTACTGCTCGTGCGCTCCGTGAGCGAAGAACTCTGTCGCCAGCTTCTGGAAACCATACGTCGAACGCGGCGGCGGGCTCTTGAGCTGGGCGCCCTCGGGGGTGGGGAAGACCGTCGCGGATTCGAACACCATGCTGCTGGAGATGACGGTGATCTTCTGAAGCGTGCCGTTGCGATGGGCGCTGATCGCTGCGTCGAAGGTGGCGGCGCAGATGCGCTCGTTTTCGGCCAGCAGGTCATAGGCGAACTCGTGGAAGTAAGAGATTCCGCCGATCATCGCCGCCCCGGCGACCACCTGGTCGCAGCCGGCCGCGAGCTCGGTCAGCAGCTTTGCGTCCTTGGCATCACCTTCGACCAGGCGGTAGCGCGGGTCGTCGTCGAAGCTGCGTTTGACCGGGCCGTACTTGCTGAAGTTGTCGACTCCGACCACCTCGTGGCCGGCCTGCAAGAGGTCGGCGACGAGATAGCCGCAGATGAAACCAGCGGCGCCGGTGACGAGGACTTTCAGAGTCGGATTGGCCCCGTGATGCCCCAAACGTCGACGACGTCGCGACCGGCGAGATCGAGCTTCTTGTAGGCGCGGTGCGGGGCAGCGATCACCAGAACGTCGGAGTCACGCAGCACCTTCTCCAGCGACTCGAAGGAAGGATCCTCGACGTACGGGTCGGTGCACATGACGCGCGCTCCCTTGAACGCGGCCAGCTTGCGCAGCTTGTAGCTCAGCGATGCACGGGGGTCGTCGGACTCGCCCTTGAAGGCCATGCCGAGGATTCCCACCGTGCGTCCCTGCAGGGACCGTCTGGAGTTGAGCGTGTCCACGATGTAGTTGGGCAGCCCCTCGTTGATCTGCATCGCAGCCTGGCCCATCGGAAAGTGGTCCGGCGTGTACGCGGAAAGCTGCATCGTGTCTTTGAGGAGGCACGGCCCGGCGGCGAAGCCCGGGCCGGGCAGGTCTGCCGCGCGGGGGTAGTCGTGCCGGATGGCGTCGAGCACGTTGTTGTAATCGACCCCGGAGCGATGGGCGATCTGGAAGAACTGGTTGGCGATCGCAAACTTCATGTAGCGCCAGGTGTTGGTGAGCAGCTTGGCGAGCTCGGCCTCGAGCGGGGTGGTGCGAATTGTGCTCACGCCGAGGCGTTCGAACAGCCTGCTCGCCTTCTCGAACGCGCGATCCGAGGACGCTCCGACGAGCTGGGGCAGCGTCCGCAGCTCCTCCAGTGCGTGGCCCTCGGCGATGCGTTCCGGGCAGAAGACGACGTCGGCCTGGATGCCTGCCGCGCGGAGCCGGCGCTCGACCGACTCGGTCGTACCCGGGAAAACCGTCGACCGCAGCACGATCATCGTGCTGTTCTTCAGGTGTGGCACGAGCTCGTCCAGCACCTTGTCGAAGATGCGCACGGACGGGTTCATGAACTCGTCGATCGGGGTGCCGATGACGAGGATGACAATGTCGGTTTGCTCGACCAGGCGGGGGTCTGAAGCCAGCTCCAGCCGGCCGGTGGGCAGAAGCTTCTTGAGCAGCGCGTCAGCGCCGTTCTCCAGGAACGGAACGTTGCCGGCTTTGACGTACGCGACCTTGTTGGCATCGATGTCGTCGATGCCCACCTTGTAGCCGCAGTCGGCAAGCGACAGGGCCAGGGGCAGGCCGACGTGACCGCAGCCGCCGACGACGACCATATCGAGAGAGGAGCTCATGGCGGCCAAATTATGATGGCTCGACCTTTGAGCTCATCTCGGGTGCTGATCGATATGCGGCCGCTGCAAGGCCCGAGCGCCGGCCGCGGTGTCGGTTCCTACGCGAAGGGCCTGCTCAAGGGGCTCATCGCGGAGGGCTTCGATTCCAGGCTCACCCTGCTTCTCGACGCTGCTCTTGACGAGCCTTCGCTTCCGCCGGGCCGGTACCAGCTTGCCGGCTCGCGGCGGCGCTATCACGGCCAGCTTGCGGGCTACGAGGACGCGGCGGCCCTGAGGGCGGACCTCGAGCGCATCCGGCCTGACGTGTACCACGCGATCGACCTGCGGCTGCCCGGCCGGGCGCCGTGTCCGCTGGTCGTGACGCTTCACGATTTGATCCCGTGGGCCTGGGGCGGTCCGCGGATGTTGGGCGAACGGCTCCGTTTCTGGCCGGGCAAGCGCCTGCTCAAGGGTGCGGACCTGGTGATCGCGGTCTCGAAGTCGACCGCGGCCGATGCGGCGCGCGTCGCTGGGGTGGATGCGCGCCGCGTTCGGGTCGTCCTTGAAGCGGCTGACGAGATTTTCGGGCCGAAGGACGGCGCGCCGGGGCGAGTGCGACAGCGTTGGGGGGTTGAACCCGGATTCCTGCTGTTCGTGGGCGCGCTCGACGCGCGCAAAGATCCAGCTTCGCTGTTGCGGGCCTGGACCGCGGCCCGCGAGGTCAAGCCGGACCTGGAGCTGGTCATCGCCGGCGATCCCGGCCGCCAGGCGCCGTCGAGCATGCCCGGGGCGACGATGCTCGGACGCGTCGACGACGCGGAGCTCGCCGACCTCTACACGGCGGCCGGCTGTTTCATATTCCCCAGCCGGTACGAGGGATTCGGGCTGCCTTGCCTCGAAGCAATGGCTTGCGGGTGTCCTGTCGCCGCGTTTCGCAACTCGAGCCTCCCCGAGGTGGTCGACGACGCGGGGGTGCTCGTCGAAGACGGCGACGCCGCCGCGCTCGGCCGGGCCGGGGCGCGCATGAGCACGGAGCCGGAGCGCTGGCGGCGCGCCGGGCTCGAACGGGCGAAGGGGTTCAGCTGGAGAAAGGCGGCCCGGGAGACGATCAGGGCTTACGACTCGCTTTTGTAGGCCTTTACGGGCAGCGTTTTCTTACTTCTGGATAGATCCCATCCTTGCTCTCGTGGCACGGAGAGCACTCTTGCCGCCGGAGCTCAGGCATGGACCATTCACGGTTGCGGACGCGCGGCGTGCCGGACTCGCCCGCTGGCATCTCGAAGGCGCGAGTTGGCGCCGAATCGGACCAGGGCTGTACGCGTGGGCGGCGCTCGCCGAGACTCCGGCCCTCAGGCTCGAAGCCGCTCGCCTCCGCTTGCCGGCATCGGCAGCGTTTGCGGGGAGAACGGCGGCCTGGTTGCATGGCCTCGACGTTGCTGCCTGCGAGCCAATCGAAGCAATTCTGCCGGGCGACGGAGAAGGCTGGGAAAGGGGTGGTATCGCTGTGCGTCGCGCGGCATTGGACGATTGTGAGGTGGTGGTTCGGCGGGGGTTCAGGACCACCTCGCTCGTTCGCACGCTGTCAGACCTCAGCCGGAAGTTGAGCTTGACCGAGGCGGTCGTCATCGCAGACATGGCGCTACACGCGGGGTTGGTCCGTCGCGCTGACTTAAGCGAATGGGTCGATCGCCGCGGCGGACGAAAGGGCGTCGGTGCCATGCGGCTCTTGCTCGAATTCGCCGAAGCAGCGACGGAATCGCCAATGGAAACGCGCCTACGGATGTTGCTCGTGCTGAATGGGCTGCCGCGTCCCGATGTGCAGGTGACCGTCCGGGACGAACGAGGTTCCTTTCTTGGCCGCCCAGATCTCTACTACCGGGAACACCGGCTCGGGATTGAATACGACGGCGAGACGCATCGCGCCAGCCTCGTTGAAGACAACCGGCGCCAGAATCGGTTGCTGTTGGCCGATATCAGGCTGCTCCGATTCACAGCCGCCGACGTGCTGCGTCGGCCGGATGCCGTAGTAACGCAAGTGCGGAATGCTCTGGCCCAAGCCCCACCGAAACCCGCATTCAACAGTCCAATGCGGGTATCGCATCGAATTCAAACCCGCATCGGACAGTCCGATGCGGGCTCTGCTGAGATAATCGGCCCGGCTTGAGCAAGGTCGCGGTCATTGGCGCCGGCTACGTCGGTCTGACCACCGCCGCCTGCCTCGCCGACCTCGGAAACGACGTGATGGTGGTCGACATCAACCGCGAGAAGATCGCCCAGCTCAAAGCTCATCGCGTCCCTTTCTATGAGCCCGGGCTGAACGAGCTCGTCGAGCGCAATGCCAAGGCCGGCCGTCTCCGTTTCACAACCGCTTACGAAGACGCCGTCCCCGGCGCCGAATACGTGATCATCGCGGTCAGCACGCCTGAGGGCGAGGGCGGCGAAGCCGATCTCTCGTACGTCGAGGCGGCCGCGAAGTCGATCGCGGACTGCATGGACGGGCCGCTTGTGGTCGTCAACAAGTCCACGGTGCCACCGCTGACGGGCGACATGGTCTCCAGCGTGTTGAAGAAACCCAATCGCGGTCACTCGGCGGCCGTGGTGTCGAACCCGGAGTTCCTGCGCGAGGGCTCGGCGATCCAGGATTTCATGCACCCGGACCGCGTCGTGATCGGCAGCCACGATCGAGAAGCGGCCGAGAAGGTGGCCCGGCTTTACGCGCCCCTGGACGCCCCGATCCTGATCACCCCCAACATCTACACCGCGGAGATGGTGAAGTACGCGTCCAACGCGTTCCTCGCCGCGCGCATCTCGTTCATCAACGAGATCGCTCGGATCAGTGAGCGGGTCGGCGCGGACGCCAAGCTCGTCGCGGAGGGGATGGGACTCGACAAGCGCATCGGGCCGACCTTTCTCGACGCCGGCATCGGCTACGGAGGCTCGTGCTTTCCGAAAGACGTCAAGGCGCTGGCGGCGCTCGCGGAGCGATTCGACTACCACCCGGAGCTGCTCCAGGCCGTGATGGACATCAACCGGGACCAGCGGATGGTCGTCATCGACAAGCTGCGCGAGTGTCTCGAAGAGCTGCCCGACCGGTTGGTCGGGCTCCTCGGGCTCGCCTTCAAGCCGAACACCGACGACATGCGAGAGGCGCCGAGCCTGGACATCGCCAAGGTCCTCCTGGCAGCCGGGGCGCGTGTGCGCGCCTACGACCCGGCCGCGATGGAGCGATCGCGCGCCCTGCTGCCTGACATCGAATATCTGAATGACGCGTACGAGGTCGCCTCCGGCGCGGATGCGCTGGTCGTGGTCACGGAGTGGAACGAGTTCCGACTGCTTGACCTCGGCCGGATCAAGAGGTCGATGAGAAAGCCGGTCGTGATCGACGGGCGCAACATCTACGACCCGCAGCTGATGCGCGCGCTGGGCTTCACTTACCGAGGGATTGGCCGCGAGTAACGGAAACAAGCCTCGAGCCGTGGTCTCCGGCGGGTCCGGGTTTATCGGCTCCCACCTTTGCGAGGCGCTCCTCCTACGCGGTATGCGCGTGCTGGCGCTCGACAACTTCATCACCGGCTCGCGCGATAACCTGCGGACGCTCGAAGGGAATCCCGACTTCGAGTTCCGTCAGGCAGACGTCAATCAACCCATCTTCCTGGATGGTGACGTCCGCTACGTGCTGCATTTCGCCTCGCCCGCTTCGCCGCCTCAGTACCACGCCAACCCGATCCACACCCTGAAGGTGGGCACGCTTGGCACCACGAACATGCTCGGCCTGGCACGGGCCAAGGGTGCGACCTTCCTTCTCGCCTCGACCTCTGAGGTCTATGGCGACCCGCTCGTCCATCCTCAGCCGGAGACTTACTGGGGCAACGTCAACCCGATCGGCCCACGCGGCTGCTACGACGAGGCCAAGCGCTGCGCCGAAGCATTTGCCATGGCCTACAAGCGGTCTCACGGCGTGGACACCAGGATCATCCGCATCTTCAACACGCACGGCCCCCGGATGCAGGTCTCGGATGGACGCGCGGTGCCGAACTTCATGGCCCAGGCGATCCGCGGCGAGCCTCTCACCGTGTACGGGGACGGCTCCCAGACCCGCAGCCTCTGCTACGTCTCCGACCTCGTGCGCGGCGTGCTGGCGGATCTCGAGCGCGGTGACGAGATGCCGGTCAACCTGGGCAATCCAAATGAGGTGACCGTGCTGCAGCTTGCCGAGACCATCGTTCGCCTGACCGGCTCCAAGAGCAAGATCGTGCACAGCGACCTGCCTATCGACGATCCCAGGCAGCGCCAGCCCGACATCACCCGCGCGCGCACCTTGCTCGGCTGGGAGCCCGAGGTTTCGCTTGAGGACGGGCTCATGCGCACCCTGGAATACTTCCGATCGGTGGTATGAGCACGCCCGACGAGCTGAAGAGGTACGTCCGCGACATTCCCGACTTTCCGCAGCCCGGCATCATCTTTCGCGACATCACGCCGCTGCTCGGTCGCAAGGAGCTCTTTCGTGAGGTCGTCAACATGATGTCGAAGAGGTGGACCGACCCCGCACCCGACCTTGTTGCGGCCATCGAGGCGCGTGGCTTCATACCCGGCGCCGCGATTGCCGTCAAGCTCAACGCGGGCTTCGTGCCGATACGCAAGATCGGAAAGCTGCCGTGGAAGACCATCAGCGACGCTTACCAGCTCGAATACGGCACAGACCAGCTCCAGGTGCACGCGGACGCCGTGGAGCCCGGCCAGAAGGTGCTGATCGTCGATGATGTACTGGCGACGGGCGGCACGGCAGCCGCCGCGGTTCGCTTGATGCGCAAGCTCGGCGGCGAGGTGGTGGGAGTCCAGGTCCTGATCGAGCTACAGGAGCTGGGCGGACGAAAGCGCCTCTCCGACGTGGAAGTCGTCAGCGAAATCGTCTATTAGATAAAGTCCGAACCTGATCGCCCTCCCCCCACTGGGGGGAGGGCTAGGGGAGAGGGGCTGAGAGCAGATTTGCAGTGAGGAGAAGACCAGAGACTTGAAAGTCAGCGCGAAGGGAAACGACGTTAAAGACCTGAACCTGGCCACGCAGGGCCAGGATCTCATCGACTGGGCGGCGCGGGAGATGCCGGTGCTGACCCTGATCCGTGAACGGTTTGTCAAAGAGCAGCCGCTCAAGGGCCTCAAGCTCGCCGCGTGCCTGCACGTCACCAGCGAGACGGCCAACCTGATGTTGACTCTCAAGGCCGGCGGCGCCGACGTCGCGCTCTGCGCGTCCAACCCGCTTTCAACGAACGACGCGGTCGCCGCGGCGCTCGCGTCCCAGCACGCGATCAAGACCTATGCGATCCGCGGCGAGGACAACGACACCTATTACCAGCACATCGAGGCGGCGCTCGACCACCACCCGTTGCTGACCATGGACGATGGAGCCGACCTCGTCTCCGTGCTGCACAAGTCGCGCCAGGACCAGCTGGCTGAGGTCATCGGCGGCACAGAGGAGACGACCACCGGCGTGGTCAGGCTTCGCGCGATGGCCGACAAAGGCGTCCTGCGCTACCCGATCGTCGCGGTCAACGAGGCCGACACGAAGCACATGTTCGACAACAGGTATGGGACCGGCCAGTCGACGATCGACGGCATCATCCGCGCGACCAACGTGCTGCTCGCCGGCAAGACATTCGTGATCGCGGGATATGGGTGGGTCGGCCGCGGGCTGGCATCACGCGCGAAGGGACACGGAGCCGATGTCGTGATCACCGAGGTCAACTCCGTCAAGGCCCTCGAAGCGGCGATGGACGGGTTCAGGGTCATGAAGATGGACGAGGCCGCGATCGATGGCGACATCTTCGTCACGGTGACCGGCGACATCAACGTCCTCGACCGCAAGCACTTCGAGGCGATGAAGGACGGGGCGATCCTGGCCAACTCCGGCCACTTCAACTCTGAGATCAACCTCAAGGCGCTCGACGAGATGGCGACTGGCGTGCGGCAGGTCAGGCCCTCCGTGCAGGAGTACAAGCTGGGCGACGGGCGCAGGCTGCATGTCCTGGCGGAAGGGCGGCTCATCAACCTCGCCGCGGCCGAAGGTCATCCTGCCGCAGTCATGGACATGAGCTTTGCCAACCAGGCCCTCTGCGCCGAGTACGTGGTCAAGCATGCAAAGACGCTTGAGCGCAAGGTATACGACGTGCCGGCCGACATCGACGCCGAGGTCGCGCGCCTGAAGCTGAAGGCGATGCGGATTGACATCGACACGCTGACCAAAGAGCAAGAGCACTACCTGACCTCCTGGGAGGAGGGGACGTAACGCTGTTCCAGCTGAAGCCCCTCACCCCGACCCTCCCCCCGAAGGGGGGAGGGGGGTAGTGTTCGGGCCCGCTCGGCGCACCTGGGTGCTG
>Ga0137409_10002040_pt1 | contig 21761 bp, 24 predicted proteins | sample CZODoug1_16funga_FD_122059 | JGI IMG/M metagenome (GOLD analysis project Ga0137409, IMG submission 122059) | Vadose zone soil fungal communities from Angelo Coast Range Reserve, California, USA - CZODoug1_16fungal (Hybrid Assembly) | ecosystem: Environmental > Terrestrial > Soil > Vadose zone... | reverse complement strand
GTGGACACCATCGGGCTCAACGACCGGACCTGGCTCGACACGGCTGGCCATGAGCACAGCGACCAACTTCATCTGGTCGAAACATTCCAAAAGAACGACAATAACAACATCAAGTGGACAGTCACTTTCGAAGATCCAATGTTTTATACGGAACCGTGGTCCATCACATTGCCCATCGCGCGGCAGAACACCGAGATCATGTCCTATTCCTGCGAGGAGAACGAAAAAGATAGAGCTCACCTGCGACGGACAAAGAAATGAAACGCTCTGATGATCGGCCATCTGCTCCTGGAGAGCTTCTTCAAAATCCAGATCGCCACGTAGCCTTGTCACGGTCATTCCGCCGAATCGGTTTATCGGGAGCGTGAGCGAAATCTGAATCGTTTTTTCGGATGTGCGCGCAATCCTGCTAGGTGGCGCCACTCTTCCCAGAATTTCACAACTTATTCCTTCCGAGTACCCGGTGATCCGGGCGTAGCAACTCCTTGATAGACATTACTGAGCTAAATCGCGCGCACATTAGGATAAATGTCTTGCACCGGAATTGAGCTGATGCCACACTCGCCGCCATTCTTATGAAATATGGTAACCGTGTGGTGGCCCTGCTCTCGCTGTTGTCGATCATTACGTATCTGGACCGCGTATGCATCGCTGTTGCCGGACCACGAATGCAAGACGAACTCCACATCAGCCCGCAAGCCTGGGGCTGGGTGACGGGAATATTCGCACTATCGTACGCATTATTTGAGCTTCCGAGCGGGGTCCTGGGAGACCGGATTGGGCCACGACGGGTGCTGACTAGAATCGTGCTTTGGTGGTCGGCGTTCACGTCGTTAACCGGAGCCGTCTCGAACTACATTCTTCTTCTACTCACCCGGTTTTGCTTCGGCATGGGAGAAGCCGGCGCATACCCGAATGCAGGTGCCGTGATCGCTCGATGGATCCCGGCCCAGCAACGGGCGCGCGCTTGGGGAATTGTGTGGATGACCAGCCAAGTCGGCGGGGCGATATCGCCATTGTTGGTAGTGCCAATACAGATGCGCTTTGGGTGGAGGGCATCATTTTTTACATTCGGCATTCTGGGCGTGATCTGGAGCGGCATTTGGTACTGGTGGTATCGGGATTCGCCGAAAGAGAAACCGGGCGTCACCAAAGCAGAACTCGATCAGCTTGCCGAAGTGTCGGATCGGAAGCACCAGCCAATCGCATGGAGCGTGGTGCTTCGCAGCGGAAACCTCTGGCGTATCATGGCCATCGGATTCCTTTATGTTTACGCACTGTATTTCTTTCAGTCCTGGTTCCAAACATATCTTGTCAAGGGCCGTGGTTTCAGCGAGGGAGATCTCTTACTTTCGGCGGTGCCCTATTTGGTAGGCGCCTGCGCTAATTTATTGGGCGGAATCACGAGCGACTGGCTGGTACGCCTGACTGGCTTGACCGCGGGGCGCCGTATAGTGGGAGTCGTCGGCCTCGGTATCGCGGCCATGTGCATGACGGCGACACTCTTAACCAATAACAACCACCTGACATTAATTTTCCTGTCACTCGCATACGGGGGAATGACGTTTCAGCAGCCGAACATCTTTGCGGTTTGTTCGGAAACCGGCGGACTGCTGGCGGGAACGATAACAGGATTCTTCCAAACGGCTTGCCAAGCCGGTTCCTTCGTTTCCTCGGTGGTGTTCGGATACATGGTGAAAAGCTTCAATAGCTATCAGGCTCCCCTGATTCCTATGGCGCTATTCCTGGGCGTCGGAACGTTATTGTGGCTGAGGATTGATCCCTCCAGAAAACTCTTTTCCCCGCTCGAACTGGAGCCCGCCCTCATTCCTTAGCGGTACAACACAAAGTTTTTCGAAATGTTTGGTCGGATCATGGATGGATGGTCGGCCATACGGAAGTTATCCTGGAACGGTGTTCGGCGAGATCGAAACACAGAGCGGGGCTGTCCCTCGGAAAGACGGCCCCGCTCCGTGTGTCCGTTATGTTACTTGCGGACGCGTTTCGACGTGATTGCGGATTTCGGTTTTCCTGGGGTCTTTTGAGCTTTCTTCTGCGCTTTTTGCTTCGCCTCTTCGGCGACGCTGGCGCGGAGTGTCTTCGTGTCGATTTTGAAGACAGCGGCAGCGATGCTCAGTGGATCGTCATTTTTACTGTCGGTTGTTCTCTCGGCGGAGCCTAAGAGCATTGCCTCGAAGATGAGTACTGCCAATCCAGCGCCATCCGCCTTCTTGTAAAGTGTCCGGGCCTTCTCGGCCATCTGATAATCGCGGGGGTCTTTCGGATCTAGCAAACCATGCCGCTTTGCAAGCCGGCAAACCAGTTCGCGTGGCAGGGAGCGCAACGCGAAGCACGCCACCATCCGCATTTCTTCGGTTCCAAATTGCGGCTTGACATGTTTGAGAACATCGGCTGTCGAAACACGCTGCAAGTCCATGTACCGAGTTATCGTCATCACCCCGGCCCAGACGTTCGACATTCTGAAATCCCTGACAAACATTCTCCATCACACTCTGGTGCTCACCTGCGCGGCGACGGCACTCCGGTCGTCGGAGATTCTGGCGCTGCGCTGGGCCGACATCCTGTGGGAAGAAGAACGAATCCGGGTTTCAAAACGTTGGGTGAAGGGCAAAGACGGCGAAACGAAGACGGAAGCATCGGACGGCTACCTCCCCTTACATCCAGTCCTGGCGCACTATCTGCACGGTGGCACAGCCAGACGCCCCACACGAAGGACATGGATTTTGTTTTTCCGTCCTTCAAGGCGTGCGGCCGTGTTCCCGTATCCTCTTCCTCATTCGTTGCTGATCATCTCCGGTCGGCAGCGAAAGCGGCCGGGGTGCAGATCGAGAACGGCCAGAGGTTCGGACCTCACAACCTTCGGCACTCGCTTGCAACTGGCTTGTGAACAAGGCGAAGGTCGAACCTAAGACGGTGCAGGGCATCCTGCGTCATTCGCGAATCCAGACGACGCTTGATCTCTACACCCAAGAAGACAGCGATGAAGCAAGGGGAGCCCCGGGGAAGTTCCTGAAAGCAGTCGGAATGCATTCAGGAGTGGTGCAATAGATGTTCGTGTGGGTTGGATTGTGGGTTGGAGATTTTTCGGGTTTTTCCTCTAACCCACTGAATGATATGGTATGCCCGTGCGGACTCGAACCACAGACCTCTACCGTGTCAAAAGTTTGGTGCTTTCGGAGCTACAAAATCGACTACAATCCACCGGGGCAGTCGATCCCGCAGCCGTCTCGAATTTCGGAGAACCAGAGGGCGCTATGACCCCCGTGAACAAGCGCACTTTTATCAACACGGCCCGAGCAATAACGCCCCGGTCGTTGGTGCTACAATCCATCGCCTGAAACCTAAAAAGGAGTGAAGAACATGTTGCGTACACTGTTCCGTTCCGTGTCGGCGCTCGTCGTCATTGTTGCCGGAATGTGGGTCGTCCCGCGGGTCTCCGGGCAGACATTTGTCGGAACGCCCACGCCAGAGCAGTTCTCTCGTCAAGGACAGCCTTCAACCCAGAACGGTGAATGGCCGCACAACATGGGCGATATCAGGGGGACCAGGTACTCGCCGCTCGATCAGATCAATGCGTCTAACTTCAACAGTTTGGAAGTCGCCTGGCGCTTCAAGACCGACAATTTCGGGCCGTTTCCCGAATTCAAATTGGAGGGGACGCCCCTGATGGTGAAGGGCGTCCTCTATACGACCGCTGGCACGCGGCGGTCGGTCATTGCACTCGACGCAAAAACGGGCGAGCTGATCTGGTCACACAGCTTGCGTGAAGGCAAGCGCGCCGCGGTTGCCCCGCGCCAATTATCGGGCCGCGGCGTTTCGTACTGGACCGACGGCAAAGGCGACGAGCGCGTGATCTATATCACTACGGGCTATCGACTCGTCGAGCTCAACGCCAAGACGGGCGAGCTGATCGACTCGTTTGGCACACACGGCATTCTCGACCTGAAGGTTGGCGTCGTGAAAGGAATCAACCAACAGATCGATTTGGAAACTGGCGAGATTGGCGTCCATTCGACACCGGCTGTGGCTCGAGACATGGTGATCGTGGGTTCCTCGATGAGAGAAGGCGCAACCATTGAAACCCACAACAACACGAAAGGTCTGGTTCGGGCTTTCGATGTGCGGGCAGGAAAAAAGATTTGGCAATTCAACACCATCCCCGGGCGTGGTGAGTTCGGCAACGAGACCTGGCTGGACGGATCCTGGGCCGAAAACGGCAACACTGGCGTATGGAACCAGATCACTGTGGACGAAGATCTGGGCCTGGTCTACCTGCCGGTCGAGACGCCCACGTCGGACTATTACGGTGGCCACCGGCCGGGCAACAATCTGTTTGGCGAGAGCCTGGTCTGTGTCGATCTGAGAACCGGACAGAGGAAGTGGCATTTCCAGTTTGTGCACCACCCTCTGTGGAACTTTGACATTTCTACGGCGCCGATCCTGGCTGACATCAACGTCAACGGACGGGCCATTAAAGCGGTGGCTGTGCCCACCAAGCAGGCCTGGCTTTACGTGTTCGATCGCGTGACGGGTCAGCCGGTTTGGCCGATCGAAGAACGGCCGGTGCCGCAGTCCGACGCGCCGGGCGAGAAGACCTCACCGACGCAGCCGTACCCGCCAGAAACGCTGCGTTATGCGCGCAACTTCTTCAACGTACCCGATGACCTGCTCGACTTCACCCCAGCGCTTCGTGCCGAGGCTGTCGCGCGAGCCGAGCGGTACCGTTGGGCCGATACTCCCTTCAATCCGCCGATGCTCGGCGACGTCAAAGGCGTGCTGGGCGCGATTACGGTCGGCACCGCCACGAACTGGCCCGGCGGCGGCTTCGATCCAGAGACGCATATCCTCTATGCGCCAGCGGGCAATACGGCGGGTGTGAGGTCGCTCGTTTCAACACCGCCGGGCTTCTCAGATCTTCGGTACGTCACGGGAGTTGCTGGGCGGCCCATCGTCGAAGTCTGGGGACCTGGTGACTGTTGCGCAGCGGATTCAGGGCACCGAGCGAACACAGACCTACCGGTAATGCCGGGGGTGCAGCCTCCCGCCGGCGGCGCCGCCATTGCCCCTCCTGCTGGGGAGGGCGGTGGCGGTCTCATTATCCAAGGTCTGCCCATCGTCAAGCCGCCTTACGGGATCCTCGCCGCAATTGATCTCGATCGCGGCCAGCTCCTGTTTCAGGTTGCGCACGGAGACACACCCGATAACATCCGCAACCATCCCGCGTTGAAGGGTCTGAACATTCCGAAGACCGGTCAGGCCGGCACTTCGGGGGTTGGATTGGTGGTCACAAAGACTCTGGTCGTGATGGGTGATTCACAGATTACAACGACGCCGGAGCATCCGCGTGGCGCGATGCTGCGGGCCTACGACAAGAAGACAGGCCAGCAAGTTGGGGCGGTCTTGATGCCGGCCATCCAGAGCGGCACGCCGATGACCTACATGTCGGGCGGCAAGCAATATATTGTGGTCGCCGTCAGCGGCGGCGCCTACTCGGGCGAGTACATCGCATACAGTCTGCCAAATTAGAAAACAGGGGGCCCTGCGGCTCGCGCGAGGCGTTGGAAGGAAATTCGGTCGCGACCGCACAGTTGGGCACGTGCGTGACGTTCGGGCCCCACGAGCAATGAACACGGCGCGAGATGAAAAAAAATATCGTGTTTGTGGCCCTCATCCCTTTGGCGGCCGTAATCGCTTTTCGCTCGTCAGCGCGCGCCAAACAGATGGCTCCCTCGCAACAGGCTGCAGCTTCCTTGATGGAACCCGCACAGTCCGTGTGGGATGGCGTTTACACGGAGGAACAAGCCAACCGGGGGGGAGCGCTCTATGCGCAAAGATGTGTGCGCTGCCACGGCGCCGACCTCACGGGCGGTGAAATCGCTCCAGCCCTGAATAGCGCCGAGTTCAAAGCAAACTGGAGCGACCTCTCGGTCGACGCTCTGCTCGAACGAATCAAAGTTTCAATGCCGCAAGACAACCCAGGAAGCCTGAGCCGCCAGCAGACCGCCGATGTCGTGGCGTTCGTCTTATCCAGGGTCGGTTTTCCAAAGGGCAATACAGAACTCGCGCGTGAGGCTGAGGTCTTGAAGACAATCCGCTTCCTGGCGAGCAAACCAGAAACCGCTGGCGATGAGGAGACACCAAGGCCGCTTGAAACGGACAGAACAATGTCCGCGAAAGCGGCAGCGAGCAGATATCACGTGATCACGCGGATCCCCATTCCAGGCGATACCGGATGGGATTACATTGCGGCAGAGAGCGAAGGCCGCCGGCTGTATGTTCCGCATGGCACGGAAGTGGTTGTGCTCGACCTGGATTCCGCCGCTATCGTCGGAAAAATTGCGGGCCAGAATGGCGTGCACGGTGTTGCTATCGCGCGGGAATTTGGTCACGGGTTCATCAGTGCCACAGACCCAGGCTCGGTCACGATGTTCGATCTCAAAACCCTTTCCGTGTTGGACAAAGTTAGGGTGGGCGACGACCCCAACGGGATTATCTATGACCCAAAGACCCACCGCGTTTTCACCGCGGACCGCGGTAGCAAGCGCGTCACTGCAATTGATGCCAGGACGGGGAAAATCGCCGGCACAATCGACAACCTTGGTGGCAGGACCGAACATTTAGCCTCTGACGAGGCTGGCCACGTCTTCCTGAACATGCAGGACGTCGGTAAGCTCTACAAGCTCGACGCGCAAGGGTTGAAAGTGATGGAAACTTGGCAACTGACGCCGCCCTGTGGCCAGCCCAGCAGCATGGATATGGATCGTCTCCATAGTCGCGTTTTCATCGGTTGCAGGAGCGGTCTCTTGGCGGTGGTGGACGGCGCTACTGGGAAGATTGTTGCTACGCAGCCGATCGGCATGGGCGTAGATGCGCTTGAATTCGATCCCAAGACAGGATGGATCTATGTCTCCACTGGGGGAGGCGATGGCGCTCTCTCCATCTTCCACGAGGAAAGCCCAGATATGTATCCGTTGCTGGAAAACATAAAGACCTTGCCGGGAGCCAGGACCATGGCGTTGGATCAAAAAACCGGCAAAGTATACCTACCTGTCGCAGATCTTGGTCCCCTCCCCGTCGCTACGCCCGAAAATCCGCAGCCGCGAGCGCCCAGGATTTCCGGCACGTTTTCGATCCTAGTCGTCGGGCAATAGCGAACTGCGGTCTGAATTTGGGCCGGACAGAATTTTCACTGGCACTGTCGCTAGTGAGAATCCTGTCCTCCTGTGATTTCAGCAGGATATAGGATTGCGATCGACAGGCTTATCGTTTTGTCAATAAATGGGCCAACTTGCTCGAATCCGGCAGCGTCTCCAAGTTTAGAACAGCGTCTCGGATCGCCGTCACTTGGTTGGCTCGAAAGACGTGTGTTGCCAGATTTTCAAACTTCTCAATCACGTCAGCTTTGGTCGCAAAGCTCCGCTCGCTTCCGCGCGGCGTCTCAACGGTTTCCGTCAATACTGTTCCATCATTCAAAAATACTTCTGCTCTAACCATCTGCCGGAATTCAGAGCCACGCGCCATGATATCCGGATCGGCCACGACTTTGACTCTGTCAGCAAGGGCGATCCGGACCGGATCGACGATCTTCTGTGCAGTGAACTGATCGACAAAAACATTACCGTCGAGGAGGAGCGTCGCCACGCAGAATGGCAGGTTCAGTTGTGCCGCGGAGATCCCCGCGGGACGATACTTCCAGCCCACATGATCAACGGTCACCTGAGAGCCATGCACAACGATGTGGTCAACCTCTTCGACAGAGAACGGCCTTCGTGCCCGAATGGCACGAATCGCGTCAAGAGTCGTGTGGTTGCTGCTCACGCATGAGTAAAACTTGAGCGATACCTGCATCGTCTCAAAGCGCACCCCCAGGCCAGAGGTTAGCTCGGCCAGGTTGAACCGGTCATGCGAGCGGGAAAATGTAGTGCAGAAGCCGCCATAATCACTCTCGAAAACATTTACGATTCCCGTGAACCCGTTTGCGGCGAGCAAACCGCCGTAGAGGCCGCTCTGGGCTGACCGGCCCGTGTGCATCCGTAACACCATGGAACCATACTGGGCAGCCATGAGGCCCGCAGACTGCGTGCCGGCGATTCCTAACGCATGGACTGTCTGGTCCTTCGAGAGCCGCAATGCGGATGCCGCCGCTGCCGCCGATGAGAACACTCCAACAGTCGCCGCGGAGTGCCAACCCTGGCCGATGTGTTCTTCTCCCATACACCTTCCCACCCGCGGCCCGATCTCGTAACCGGCAACGGCGGCGGTGAGAAAGTCGCGTCCGCTCATCCCCGGTCTGATTTCCGTAATGGCCAGAAGAGACGGCAGCGTAACAGCCCCCACGTGCATCACGCCCAACCGATGTATATCGTCGAGTTCGAATCCGTGCACCAGGGTGCCGTTGACCAGCGCTGCGTGCGGTGCAGAGAGCCTCAGCGACGTACCCCAGACGCCGCAGGATGTTGACCTGTCGAGGTGTTCGAGAGTGCGCATCAGGATGCGACTCCATTCCAAGTCCACGCCATAGATCGCGCAACCGAACGAGTCCAGCATCAACAGCTTGATTCGATCAATAACCTCCTCGGCGATTTGTTCGTAACGCAGACCCGATACGAATGCGGCCATCCCTTGGGTATATGGATTATCAGCCGGGGCCTCAGTAGTGCGCTCCGTGGCCGGTGCATCAACCTTCTTGGTCTCCTCGGATGTTTGCTCGTGAGAGGGGCGAGCGCTATTCTCTTGTGCGCCCACTCTGGGCGCGCTTGCAACCAGTACCGCCGCACTGCCGGCGGCGATCTTCAGAAAATTGCGACGATCCACGGAATTTTCTTCTGATTTAACCATGTTGATATCACCGCCTCAGACTTCTCCGCACCCGTCATACACTTTCGATGCTGCACGTCCGCCAGCTCAAATGCTTTTAACAATGGACGGATGTCAATTGTCAGTCTCAGCGTATGTAACACGCGTATCGCATAATGTAAATATCCAGGGCCATTAGGCGGCAGCGAGTTCGGCCCAGGAGGGAGGATCACTGGCAAGCTTGCTGACTCCCTCTGAAAGAGTTCGATATGAGAAGGCTCCATACGTTCTTCAGTGGGAGAGAACTTCGAGAGATACCCCAGAAGTCTTTGGTCCCAGGATCCCGATCGCCAAAGCGACAACGGCCATTGAACCGGCGATAAACGCGAAGACACCTACCGTGCCAAAGTCTTTCAGCAGTGCCGCAATCACGAAACCCACAAAGATTCCGCTGAGCCGGCTCCAGCTGTAAACAAAGCCCACAGCCTTGCCGCGGATGCGTGTTGGATAGAGTTCGGCCTGATAGGTGTGGAAGAGGCTCCCGAACCAGTTGTTTGCCACCGTGATCAGGGAGCCGAACAGTATGATGAACACCGGATTGCGCATTTGGGCGAAGACGGTCCCGAAGACGGCTATGGCCAACGCCAACCCCACGATTTGCCATTTTCGCTCCAGGACATCGGCGTACTTCATCGCTATCAACGGACCGAAAGGGTTCAGGATTGCGATCCAGAATGTGTACTCGAGTGAATGGACAAACGGGACACCCTGCTGGGTCAGCAGCACGGGTACCCAGGAAGCAAATCCATATACGGCGACGGTCTGGAAAATATTGAAAAGCACTAGCATGATTGTCCGCGCAGCATAGCCGTGACTCCAAATCTCACACCACCTGCCTTCTGCAAGGACTTGGTCTCCTCCGGGTTCTGGTGGGGGCAAATCGCGGTCTAGGCTGGCCCGAGCCGCCTCTTCCATCCGGACCGTAGCAACTTCGGCTTCCGCCGCCCGGCCGTGAGCGGCGTACCAGCGCGGGGATTCCGGCAGCTTCGACTGGATGAGCAGGAAAATCGGTGCGCCGAGGGCACCGATCATTACCAGCCAACGCCATCCATCGAGGCCGAGGATGGTCCTGGGGATCAGAATATAAGCGGCAAACGCAGCAACTGGAACAGAGCAATAGGAAATGAATTGACTAAACGCGATGTAGTGGCCGCGGCTCTCCTTCGGTGTTATCTCTGAAATGAAAGCGTGACTGGTTATCAGCTGGACCCCGATCCCGAGGCCGGCGATGAACCTCCACAGATCGATAGCCACGGGAGAACTTTGGAAGGCCATCACAAACGTGGCGATTGAGTGACAGAACAGCGAGTAGATAAAGGTCTTCTTTCTACCGTAACGGTCCGATACCCCGCTGAACAGAAATGTTCCGACGAACATGCCTGCAAAGCCGGACGCGATGAAACTCGCAAAGCCGGTCCAGTCGAACAAACCCTTCGTGGTGGCAGTGAAGATGCCCGCCTTGATAAAACCAAGCGAGACGTAACCCGCCATGAAGAGATCATAGAATTCGAACCAGCCACCGAGGGAGATGAGCGCGACCATGCCGCGAAGGTAACTGGATTGCGGGAGACGGTCGAGACGCGCGGAAATGGTGATTGGCTTTGTTAGAGTTGTTGGATCTTTAAGAGCTGTCACTCTGCGTTTCCTCTGACGATTGCAAGTGCTCTAAAGGAAAGTGGATTGTCTGATTTGATCCCCTTGCTGCAGCACTACAACGGAAAGGGCATTTATTAACATCTTCTCCTCGGCACTGTAGTCGATCCTCATACGCGCAGCCACTCCAGATTGGCTTCAGCCTCAATGTTTTCCAGTCGCTCGAACAGGCGCTCCATCTGTTTAGCCGGGTATTTTTGCGTCAGCAGCTGGAACTTCTGCCGCATGTCGCGGCCCGTCAATGGACGAGGGGGTGTTCCCAGGAACTCTGTTACGCGCTGCGTAAGAACGCGCCCATCTTTGAGCGTGACAGCCACCGTACTAGAAATGTCGTCGGCATCCTGACCCGGCGCGACCGTAACCCTGACCTGCGACGCCATAGCCCGAATCGCTGGATCGTGCACTGCGGCTTCATCGAAAGAGTAGGGATCGATCGGGTCCCGATACATTGCCAGCGCCACACAGAATGGAACACTAAACTGCGCGATGAGGATATCGGACGGCGCCGGAATATTGTTGGTCGTTGCCATGCGCCGGCTTCCCGCGATCTGGATTGAGGCGACATCACTGCCCGAAATCCCGTATTGATTACGAAGGTCGAGAATCGCCTCCACAGCGGTGTGAGCAGTAATGTGGCTGGCGAAGCGTTTCATCATTATTGTCAAGGTCAAGTAGGTTTCGCCGAGCCCGCGCGTCAATTCCGCGAGGTCGCTCTCGTTGCAGAACGCCTTAAGAAATCCCGCCGCGCCTTCGAGGACCGTGTTTGGTCCGGTAAAGCCGTCGGCGGCGAGGCTTGCGGCCAGAACGCCGCCCTCGGCAGCGCGCCCCAGATGTAGCCGTTTCACCATGGCGCCGTTTCCACTATGCGCGAATTCCAAAAGGCCGCTGGACGTCGAACCAGCAATTCCCAATGCGTTTGTCATCTTCGGGTCATCGAAGTGCATCAGCTTTCCGCTCGCGACAGCCGCGCCGAACGGTCCCAAGGTGCCCGGCGCGTGAAAGCCGCGCGCTTCGTTTGTCCGTTTGGTCGCGCGTCCTATGCGAATCATCACTTCAGCCCCCGCGACAAAAGATGTGAGCAGGTCGCGTCCGTTCATGCCACCTTCCTGCGCTACGGCCAGGCCAGAGGGGACCAATGACGCACCCGGGTGCACACCGGAATCGGGAAACGTCAAGTTGTCCTGTTCGAATGCATGGGTCATTGCGCCGTGCGCCAGCGCCGCCGCGGGCGCGCACACTCTGGTTCCGGTGCCGAGGATGGCACATTTGCCGCCCGTGCCCATTCGCTGGGCTTGGGCGACAATCATCTTGCTCCAGGGAAACTGTGCGCCAAACAGAATCGTCGCCACCGTGTCGGCGATGCAATCCTTGGCGCGTTGCAAGACGTCTGACGGGATGTCCTCATAGCGAAGGCGGACCGCGTATTCGGCAAGTCGCGTCGTTTGGCCCGTGTCACTCGCCGCCGCCTCGACTTTTACCGGGATCGCAATCGCCGCCGCGGTAGATCCTAGAAACTGGGGCGGGAGGCTGGCTGTGCCGGCTGCCACAGTCATCGCGCGCAAAAATCTCCGGCGCTCGAGAGGCTCAGCTTTGGTCTTAGTCATGCAATGTCCTTCCTTTTCCGCCAAATTCCTTACAATCCGGCTACAGCGGGGAGCCTCATACTGTTTATCGCAATATGGGACATCAATTTCTTGGTCAGTTTTTCCACCCAAGCACTGTAAACGATTTCATTTTGGCTGGTTTGGGGAACCAGCAGAAGCACCCGGCGGGTGAGTAGGTCGACGGAATTGCACCGCCGGCCTCTCGCAGAACCGGACGTGACCTCTCGGCTCATGCGGCTCCCATCAAGCAAACACGCCAGGCGAAACGGCTTGTCTGTCGCACGCATCGAAGTCCTCCTGTTACCAGTTGCTTCGGTCATGCGACCGCTTGACCCGACCCCTTCGCTCCAGCCCCATTACGAGCCTTCCTCGCTCATACGAGTCGGTCCGCCCCAGTGCTCCGCCTTGGTACGCTCGCCTCGCGGTTTTCGCCGCTTGGGCTTCTCCCTTCACATCAGAGCGACTGGTTCCTGCAGTTCCACGCGACAGCCTGCATCCGCTTCAATTCTGCGGTCCGTCAGAGTTTTGGCGAACCACAACTATGGGTATTTGATTGTCCGCTTGTACCACAAAGACCGCACACACCTCGGACTGGGGAAGGAGACACCGCACGGCAGGACTCGTTCGGCAGGGCCGGGCCGAGTGACTTCTTACGAGCGACTCGGCGGATGGCATCATCGTTAGGATCGAGCTGCCTAGGAGTATGTCCCACCGAACGAAAAAGTCATGTCGGAGCCACACGATCTTGGCAGCGGACTGCGTGGCGTCCACAATCTGTGGGGGTCGAAATTTTCTGTGGGACAGACTCCTAGCCCACGCGTTTCGCTCGGGAGCTGCACGTCCGAAATGCGTCCTCATACGTATACTGGCCTCGTGCACAAGCCGATGACAGAGGTTATCGTGGACTCGGCGCAAGAATTCTTGGTTCAAATCGTGTTTATTTTCGCATGTTTGTAGCAGGAAAACGCTCGGTTTTGGCACGGACGACATTTTGGCGAGGGACAGGAGCGAAAGCAAATTCCTCATTTGCGCGTAATGGGTCGAAATATCCGCTTTCTCAGATCAGATCTCGAAACATTCCGTGCGTCTTTCAAGCAAGACATAGAGCAGGTCTAGCGCTTGTAAGCTACGGACGTGGGGTGGGTGGCTTCGCGGCTGGAAGACACAATGGCGTGATTAATGGCGAGGTTGTGGCGAGAATATGGTAGGATTATGGCGAGATTAAGGCTTACAAGATGGCTAGAAAATATATATACGAACTTGCGAATTGGCCTGGTTTTATCTGGAATTCAAAGGCCCTTGCCCCATTGCTCTCTGAAGTCCGTTTACGTCAGGGATTGCTGGTCGGCAAGATGCGTGGCTATGGCCTTGCTTCCCGATGGACCGCGACCTTAAAAGTTCTTACCGAAGAAACGATCAAATCCAGCGCAATCGAAGGCGTGGCGCTTGATCCAGAGAATGTTCGTTCTTCGCTCGCTCGCAGGCTGGGGCTAGAGGTCGGTGGACTCACGGCGCACAAGGATCGCTACGTCGATAGCGTCGTCGAAATGATGTTGGATGCAACGCAGAAATTCAGCAAGCCGCTAACAAGGGAACGGTTGCTTGACTGGCACGCGCATCTCTTTTCGACCCTACGCACGACCCGCGATAAATTTCGAGGTGGCGCATGGCGTGACGACAGCCAGGGGCCAATGCAAGTTGTGTCCGGGCCAGTCGGTCGCCACAAGATTCATTACGAAGCACCTGCGGCTGAACGCGTCGAAAGCGAGATGGGAAAGTTTCTCGCGTGGTTCGAGGGCAACGAACAGGAAGACCCGCTCTTGAAGGCCGCAATCGCGCATTTGTGGTTCGTTACGATCCATCCCTTCGAAGATGGCAACGGGAGAATCGGAAGAGCAATCGCAGAGATGTGCTTGACCAGATCAGATAGGAGTGCTCAGCGTTTCTACAGCATGTCGTCGCAGATTCTCGAAGAACGGAAAGGCTATTACGAGGTTCTGGAGAAGACTCAGACTGGGTCGCTGGATATCGCGGAATGGCTAACGTGGTTTCTAGGATGCCTGGATAGAGCCATCGAACAATCGAATCAAATCACAAGCAGCGCTCTGGAGAAGGAATCGTTCTGGAAGACCTTAAAGCAAAGGAAGGTCTCTCTCAATAGTCGGCAGACAAAAGTCCTAAACAAACTATTCAGCGGATTCGAAGGGAAGCTGACGAGAGACAAGTGGATGAAAATAACGAAGGCTTCTTCGCGAACTGCCCTTCGAGATATAGAAGAGCTGATCGCGCTAGGGGTCATTGAACAAGAAGAGGCCGGTGGAAGAAGCACGTCCTACAGGTTAAAGAAGGCAGTCGAGCAAGACACTGGAAAGCCGCGTCCTGGTGCTGGTTGGGGTGAATACAAAACTCACAAACCATAGCTCATAAACTTGTCCCCATTTCCGCTGATGTCGAACATACAGGGCATGGCTCTGAGGTTGACCCTTTCACTCGCCTGGTACAAGAACTCGGTCAGACCAGTTCCTGGCCTATCGCACCGTTTTTCCATGGTCTAGCGCGCCGAGATCAGCAGCAAGCGCTTTCACTATCGCGTAATACTGTTCCGCATACTTTCGCAGTGAAGCGCGGTCAAAAATCAATTTCAGATAATGTGTCAATGGCGTCCCAATGTTGGATGGGGGACATGCTGTAAGCGCTGTTGGGGGAAGGGTTTGATGGCAGAAGGGAGCGAAATCGATTTGAATTCACGGCCACGCTATTTCCACCCCGAAGCTTTGCAGGGGGTGGTGCATGAACAGCGGCCGAACGATTTTTGCGCAAGTGATGGATTTTCTATCGTTGCCGGAGTTTCGCCGGTGTGTCGAGCGCTATCGAGGCGATTACAAGATTCAGAGTTTCTCCTGCTGGGATCAGTTTCTTTGTCTAGCCTTCGCGCAACTCACCGGGCGCGAAAGTTTGCGCGACATGGGTTGCGAAATCCTGCGTTCGACGCACATTGGAAAATTTTCTTTCCTCAATCGCTGAAGTAAATCCGTAGGAAAGAACAAAATGTAAGGCCGTCAGTTCGTATCGTTGGGTTCAATTGAATACGTAAGCTCCCGCCCAAATCTGCAACTCACTGTAAGCAAAGATGTTGGTAGGGGCGGTGGGGTGCTTCCTTACGACCCTGGCATAAAACACTGCATGCTATGTCAGGCCAGAGCTTTGGAGTTGCGGCAGTCACAATCGGCTTTAGAGACCGTAAATCGCCAGTGCCCGCTCGACGCTCTCCAGATCGAAATGGTGCGTGCGAAGAATCTCCAGGTAACCAAGCCTATCCCCCAAACACAGTTTGTGGTCTGCCTGGAGCTTGCAACCATGGCAGACCCCGCATATACACTGAAGATTCTCGCGGCGATCCGGATTGCCAGCTCTTAATCGCCGGATAAGCCTCGCTGGCACGATGTGGTCCACATGGCGGCTGATTCCAGCCTGCTTGAAATCCGCACCGCACGACTCTACCTCGCATTTCCCCCGCAGTGCTGACGTCCGACATTTCCTCCATCCCTTCCGGGATGGTCGCGGCCCCGGCCACTTCCGTTCCACGCGGCTCCAGCGTACTGGCCTTTCTTGGGTACTGAAGCGGGACCCGCAATAGACGCATCGCCGGTGGCGATACGAGTTGTGGCCGCGGTAAACGGTCTTTAGAACTTCTGTTCGTCTGTCACCGCAATATGGACAACGCATTTGCACAGCACTCCTTTCCTTGGGTCCTCCGCGCTCGAAACAGCGAGACAAAGTGATGGATTCAAAAATCGAGTCGAGCCGCGCCCTGGCCTCATACGCGAGCCTCGGCGAGCCGCCTGCACTATTTCGCTAGATTTCTCGCGGCGAGTTTCTGCTTGGATGGAGCAGCAGTTTCGACCGCTACTGCAGGAATGCTCAGGCTCCGCGCATCCCGCCGCTGGATTGCGAGTTGGATTGCTGGGAACTGAATGGATTTCACGTGTGATTGGAGGAAAGGACTCGAGTGGGCACAGCCAAAATCGTTCGAGAACTTGATGCCGAAATTGCGAGACTTATGTCAGCTCGCAACATTCTAAGTAGACCTGGTGCTAGCACACCGCCGAAGCGGCAATCCAAGCGAGCAGCGATCGCGAGGGCTCCGAAAGCAAAGAGAGCGAGCAGGCTCAGCGCAGCCGGTCCCAAGAAGCTATCCGAACTGATGAAGAAGCGATGGGCCGAACGTAGGAAGAAAGCCGCTGCCAAGGCTAAGTAATGTTCGTAGCAACGCGCATCGGCCTACCTGCTCACACAATGCTGGGAAGGGTTGCCGCATTGCAGGATGCCTTTTTACCCGAACCCCGGACATCCCTCGATCCTGGTGAATCAAGGGGACAACATCTGCAACGCACTCCGGGGCTAACAGTACATATGGCTCATCTGAGTGGGTATAATTCGCGCCACTTGCGGATCGCCTCAGCGAGCGCGTGGACGTCTTCGAAGAAAAACCGCTCGCGCGTTTGGGTGGGCCCCTTCACAGTAGCTTGGCAGTGACCACCTGCAGCATGAACCCAGACTTTCCAATCTTCCTCCTTCGGTCGATCACCGATGCAGTCTCGAATCAGACTTTCTACGTTCCGCTTGACTGCCCCGTCTGAGATCTCGTTCAGCTCGATGGAGATTGCCTATGAGCGCTCCCTGTTTCGATATCTTTGTCCTCTTGAATGCAGAACCCGGGGCCCGGGCCGAACGGGACTTCCCACATGCAGTGTGTCAGCGCGCCTTTCCCAGTTGGGCAAACGCACGGTATCGTCTTCCGATTGGCGAAACCCGTGCCTCCGACATTCATTCCCTATATGTCAGAGCTTTCTCAATCTCAGTGATGTAGGTCACACATCTGGGATCGGTCGTGCGGCGCGGGAGCTAGTTGTGTCGCGGCAGCAACTGGGTTTGAGCCGGCGCGATAGAAGGTCGCTCGGCTATTGGCTCCGAAGCCTTATGCAGTTCCCGGGCCCTGGTTAGGTCAAAAAATCTCACTCCTGAAGGGATAGCTGTCGGAGGCGGTTCCTCGCCCGTCGCAAGTACAATCGCTTGATCGAGGTCACTTTTCAACAGCAAACCAGTAAGCAGCTTCCGCCTCTCTTTGTCCAAGACATCGGCACGGTCAATGACAACGAACCGAATTCCGGTCACCGTTGCCAGAGCAAGCTGGAATGCGATGCTGAATCGAAAGCGCTCGGAATCTGCGAGGTGCTTCAAAGGCAGAGGCCCGAAACCGGTCGAGAACATGACACCGATCTCGAATGGGTTGAGTGTGAAATTGGAGGCGTATCCAAAACCTTTGAGATGCCGGTTCAAGCTTTCGGTGAACGATCCCATCCGACCGTTTGCTTGACCCATGATTGGGCCGCTCGGTCCGAAGAATTCGGTCAGCCTATCCAGTAGACCGATCTTCGTCTCCAAGGCCGAGTTTTCCCTGAGGTACGCGTGCCAACGTTCCGTGGCGCTCTCAGCTTGTTGGGCTTTCTCCAGCACCCGTTCTCCCTTGTTGATTCGCTCCACAAGGATGGTCATCCGGCTTTCGAGGTCGCCACCATTCGGTCTCTGGACTGCCTGGAGCTTCGATTGTTCCTCTATCAACCCTGTGCGCAGGGCAAAAGCTTTGCGGTGTCCTTCGAGGCGCAATGTCGTTAGGTCGATCCCGCCGTATTCGCTCAATTCCTCTCTCGTTCCCTGAACCAATCCCTCAAGGTCAGCAAGGCGTTCGCGTAACGCCTCCATTTCTGCCGTTTTTACTTCCTTCGACATGGCTTGCCCGCACGTTGGACACTTGCCCTTCAGTCCCTCCACCGCCGCAAGAGATATCTCGACTGCCTTTTGGTCGGCAATCAAGTCCGTTAAATCCTGACGAAGTTTCTCAGTATGGTCTCGTTGCGACTCAAGTTGAAGCAACTCCTGCTCCTGGCTCGGGCTGAGGCTCTCCGACGATAGTTCGTCGGTTTCAGCCTGTAGCTGCTTCAATCGCGCCTGCGCACTTTCCCAAGAGGCATCTGCCTCTGCCTTTTGTGCGACCAGTCGCTCCTTCTGCTGTCGCAAATCCTCTAGTTTCTGCCTCACCTCCTTTACGGAAGGGACCTCAGGTGGGATGTCCGGCTTCTCCACCTGCCCCAGTGCCTTCATAGTGCGGGTCGCCTCTGTACGCAAGTCATAGAACCGTCTGTGGGCAACCTCAATGTCAGTGACGCACGTCAGTTTTGGCTGCTCTTCATTCATGGCCCGCAGCGCGTTGCCAATGTCTTCAGGGATGTCTACCTTTCCAGCGTCGACCACCTGGGCCATGAGCCTCTTCTGCTCCGCCTCCGACATCTCGGTGAATCGGCCCGCGTTCAGCACAGCGGACAATACGTCAGTTGAGCCAAAGCGTTTCTCCAGGGAAACCTCCGCAGCGTCCACAGGTACTCTGTTTCCGTTCAGTTCAACGATGTGCGATCTCGACGTTCTCCTTCGGCTTATCGACTCACCGTTTTCAAGAGTCGCCGAGACCTCGAGTTCCTTTGCCCCTGCCCGAATCAAAGCCTCAGCTCCTCGGCCAACTGCATCCGTCATCTGACATCGCCCTATGAACAGGTACTCCAGTGCCATTTGGATGGAGCTCTTTCCACTGGCATTCGGCCCTCGCACGAAATTGAATCGATCGAGGTCTAAGATCGTCTCCTTGTGTGATCGAAAGTTCCTTAAAGTCAGGGTAGTGATTCGCATCGGATTCTCCATTGCAATTGCACACTATTGGTTCTGCAGGCCCACAGGCGGGACGACTGGCTTTAGAAACGACAGATGGTGGTACTTCACAGATAAAGGCAGTGGTTTGGGACTGCGGGAAACAGGAATGCTGAGTTCTGATCAACCTCAGGGATGAATTACAGTGAGGCCCAGAAAAACTTCGAATTGATCGTAGTCGCGATCCCGGTGTAGCAGTGAATGCCCGTGACAGAGACAAAACGTCGCAATCAAAAAGTCGATGGTCTTGCGGACGGTGCACCCCCGCTGACGGAGACTCCTGAACTTTCTAGAGGCCTCGATTGCCAGTTCCTCACTACCGGTATCGAAAATCTCGAACTTGCGAAGTTCCCGCAAGACTCGTGTGAACGCCTTCTCGTCTCCGATACCTTGAAGAGTTTCGCAGAGAATCAGGTCCGTTAGTCCGAAGCGTTGGCGACCGAGCTCGCGGTCAAAGTAATCGGTCTCTTTGTTCCGCAGACCGCGCAGATAGTCGATCCAAACCGTGGTGTCAACGATGACCATTGATCTCTACTCTGCAAATCGCCCGACACGCGACTTGCGAAGGTCGCCGTTCCAACGGATCTTGCCTCGAAGGCGCCGAATGGTGGCCTGCGCCTGGGTCTGAATCAGCAGGCGCAATCCTTCCTCGACCGCAGCCCGTTTTGTCCGTGATCGGCTGCTCCTCATTGCCTGCCGCATCAAGCGGTCATCTATATCGATGTTGGTACGCATCCTCTTCACCTTCCTATGTGTAAGGATATCACATTCTTGTGTATCACTCACGTGTGGTTCTCATTTCGCTCTCGGTTCATTCCGCGTTTTTGCGATTGAGAAGAAGCCCTGTCGATCTTGAGTTCTGTTTCAACACGCACATCCGCGATCTCCGCCAGCTTTTGCGCAAGTTCAGCACGCTTTTCCGCCTTGAGCGCGGAAGATAGCCCTGAAATCGTGAGCTTCTCTCGCAGGGCTCGCTCATCGGGATTATTTGCTCCTTGCCCTGTCGATCCTTACGCTGGCAAGGCAGCCTTACTAATTCGGGGAGGGGAAAAGCGCCACCAGTATCACCCCGCGTCAGGATCGGCATTGCGGCGAAGGATAGCATCCGACTCTTGACCATGGATTGTCCTTCCGGAATAAGTTCATATTCATGGGGGCAAGGGACGGATGCGGGACCAATTGCTCTACCTCGCGAAAAAACTGAGTCTCCGTGCTGCCTCGGCCGTTGGACACAATGCGTATCACCGGATGACGTGGATGCGAATACTGACTTTCAGCTTCTTCCAAGATTTGTCGGCCGTGTATACCGGCGCCCTCAAAGCGAGCCCGAGTGCCAAACAGGCCCGGTCCCCCAATGACAAGCCCAGCGCACGGGTTTGTGCGATCAAATCGCCCGTCTGCCTAGCGTGCTCGGGGGTAAAGGCCACAGCTTCCCGGATGGGACTAATCGAAGCCTCCCACGCATCGTCAGGGTTGAGGCCCCGACTGACTAGTTTTCCATGCACTTCGGCCAGATTGACGGTGCTAGTTGCCGCGGCGCTCAACAACTCCGGCGTCAACTTTTCGGCCCCGGGTTCCTGATTGAGAATTGCGAGCAGGGCGGAAGCGTCCAGCACGACCTTATTCATTTCGGGCGGCCTCGCGCCGTTCCGCGATCAATTCGTCAACCAGAGAGGTACCCGGCTTCACATGCTTGCGGACAAGCCGCTGAGCCCGCTCAATATTGCGTTTCAAGGTGATGATACGCAGTTCATCGTCTTCAATCTGCAAAACTACCTCGTCTCCAATTCGGATGCCCAGCCGTTTGCGAAAAGAAGCAGGAATGACCACTCGCCCGTTTTCATTCACGCGCCTGCGGGTTTTTAACTTCATGTCGATTCTTCTCCTTGTGTCATAATTCTAGCATATGTCATGATGGTTCGCAAATGACATATGGCTGGCATTCGGGCACATGCTGCCAGGTTTTCCTGACGCAAACAACCACCTCCGGCGGGCGGCCGTCAAAAACTACCGAAGTCGGTCTGCTCGCCAGATTTCCTCAATCTTTGCTCTCCCGGCCAAAAACACCACTTACAGGTGAAGAATTACAGGTGAAGTTTCTCTCGGATTCCGAAGAAAACTCTCTAAAGTATTGAAAAGAATGGTAGGCCCGTGCGGACTCGAACCGCAGACCTCTCCACCCCTCCCCCGTGTCAACGGGCGGCGAAGATGCACGATCTGAGATGTTGTCCCTCGATGATAATGTCCCCTTTTCTCCTCGATAGAAATGTCCCCTAATAAACGGCCTCGGAAGGAGGCCGGATGGGGAGAATCGGGATGAGTCAGAAGGAACTGCGTCGAGTGGAAGTGCTGGCACGCGTGAAACGCAGAGATCTGAAGGTGGTGGATGCCGCCAGCCTGGTAGAAGTGAGCTACCGACAGGCGAAGCGGCTATGGAAGCGATATCGGGAGGAAGGGGCCGCAGGACTACAGCACCGCAGCGCGGGGTGCCGCTCGAATCGGGCCCACGACGAGAAGTTTCGACAGCAGGTGCTGCGGCGAGTGCGGGACAAGTACGGAGGAGCGGTAGGGGAGCGCTTTGGTCCGACGCTGGCGGCCGAGCACTTGGAATCCGAGGACGGACTGAAAGTGCACGCCGAAACGCTGCGGCGGTGGATGCTGGCGGAAGGGTTGTGGAGTCGCGAGCGGAAACGGCGGCGGCACCTTCGGCGGCGCGAGCGCAAAGAGCATTTTGGAGAGATGGTGCAGATGGATGGCAGCTTCCACGCCTGGCTGGAAGAGCGGGGACCGCGGGGCTGCTTGATCGATTTGGTCGACGACGCCACCAGCACGACGTGGGCGCAACTGGGCGAGCAAGAGACGATCTGG
>Ga0137409_10002037_pt1 | contig 21771 bp, 16 predicted proteins | sample CZODoug1_16funga_FD_122059 | JGI IMG/M metagenome (GOLD analysis project Ga0137409, IMG submission 122059) | Vadose zone soil fungal communities from Angelo Coast Range Reserve, California, USA - CZODoug1_16fungal (Hybrid Assembly) | ecosystem: Environmental > Terrestrial > Soil > Vadose zone... | reverse complement strand
CGACCGCCCGCACCTCGCGGCCGCGCTCGATCTGCTTGCGGAGCTGCTCCGAGAGCTTGTCGCGGCCGCTGGTCCATTCTTGCTCGAAGTTGGCCGCCATCTCGGCTTCCAGGATGGTCTTGTGCCACGCCCAGGGCTCGCCGCCGGCGACGACGAACGGATCGGCCTCCTCGACCCGGTCGCCGAGCGTCTCGACGAGCTCGGCCATGGCTTCCTTCGCCTCCGCATCCGCCCTGTCCCAGTGCGGCGTCCTGACGAACGCCAGCATGGGCGGGACGGGAGGCTCCTCGGCCAGCGCATCGCGGAACGCGATGCGAGCCCGCGGGCGCGTATCGGCGTCGCCCTCGTGGTAGCCCGCAACCGCTTCCGCCAGGAGCGCGACGTCCTCCAGCGTCCGCGCGAACAGGCCGACGTGATCGAGCGTGCGTGAAAGCTGCAGGATGCCGGTGCGCGGCACCAGGCCATGCGTCGGCTTGAAGGCATAGACGCCGCAGAACGCGCCGGGGCGGATGGTCGAGCCGGCGGTCTGGCTGCCGAGCGCGAGCGGCACCATGCTCGCGCCGACCGCAGCGGCCGAGCCGCTCGAGGATCCGCCGGGCGTGTGCTCGGCGTTGTGAGGGTTGCGCGTCTTGCCGGGCGAGAAATACGCACATTCGGTGGTGACCGTCTTGCCCAGAACGACCGCGCCGGCGGCGCGCAGCATCGCGACGACCGCAGCATCGTTGCGGGGTGCGCGTCCCTTGTGCAGCGCGCAGCCGTTCTCGGTCGGCATGTCGCCGGTGTCGATGATGTCCTTGAGGCCGACCGGCACGCCATGCAGCTCGCCGATCGGCTGGCCCGAGCGCTTGTGCTCGTCGGCAGCGCGGGCCTGGGCGAGCGCCAGTTCCTCGTCGAGGAAGGTCCAGGCCTGCACGGTCGGCTCGACCTGCCGGATGCGCTCGAGGCAGGCCCCGACCAGCTCTTCCGACGTGAGCACGCCGTCACGGATGCGTTGCGCCGCTTCCGTGGCGCTCAGCTGTGCGGCAGACCTCTCGTCCATCACTCAGCGGCCGTAGACGACGCTCGGCAGCCAGAGCCCGATCTGCGGGAAGATGTAGAGGAGCACGAGCGCGAGGACCTGGATGCCCATGAACGGCATCATGCCGGCGAAGATCTGGTTCAACGTGACGTGGGGCGGCGATACGCCCTTCAGGTAGAACGCCGCCATCGCCACCGGCGGCGAGAGGAACGCGGTCTGCAGGTTGAGCGCCACCAAAAGGCCGAAGAACAACGGGTCGATGCCGAACTTGGGCAGCAGCGGGATGAAGATCGGCATGAAGATGACGATGATCTCGGTCCACTCCAGGGGCCAGCCGAGGATGAAGATGATGAACTGGGCGAGGATCATGAACTGCAGCGGCGTGAGACCCAGCGACAGCACCCACCGCTCGACTACTTCCTGGCCGCCGAGCAGCGCGAACGCCGCGGAAAAAATCGCCGAGCCGATGAACAGCCAGCACACCATCGCACTCGTCTTCGCGGTCAGGAACGACGAGTCCTTGATGATGACGCCGAGCTCTTTCAACGTCTTCCAGGCGATGCCGTCGCTGCTGCTCTTTCCCGCTTTGGCATCCTGCCAATGCGAGATGTAGCGGTAGACCACGGCAAGGATGCAGCCGCCGAACGCCCCTACCGCCGCCGCTTCGGTCGGCGTCGAAAGGCCGAACACGATCGAGCCCAGCACCATCAGGATCAGCAGCGCCAGCGGGAAAAATGACGCGAGCAGCATCTTGAACACCTCGAGCCGCTCCCAGGACCAGAGCCACGCCAGCAGCACGACGATGGCGACGCCGATCGCAAGCATGATCCAGTACCAGGTCGGCGCAGGCACGCGCTCGGCAGCCGCCGCAGGCTCGGCCTTGGCCGGCGCAGCGGTGCTGGCGTCCGCGCTCGGCGCGGCAGCCGCTTCCTGCGGCCTGTCGGCATCCTTTTCCTCTTCCACGCTTGCGAGCCCCGCGATCTGCTCGTCTGCCGAAACGCTGCCGGTTTCGATCGTCAGTCCTGCGAAGTCGGCCTTTTCGACCGGCGCGGTGGCCGCCTGGTAGGTGAAGGCAAGAAGCGCCGCCAGCGCGATCGCGGGCAGCAGCGAGACGAGAAGTTGCGAATAAACCCTTCGTGCTGGCACCCCGGCAACGCCTCCTGCAGCGCGAGCGAGCCCAAGCAAGGCGTTGCTCCCACCCGCCGCGAGAACCTTCGCATGCGCAGGCAATTCGACGCGTCGGTCTTCGGCGCTGAGCGGCGGCATCAGCGCTGGGCGCCACTTGGCGAGCACAATGACGTAGCCGACGTAGAGAAACGCCAGCATGAAGCCGGGGAAAAACGCCCCTGCGTAGAGCTGCACCACCGATACGCCGGCGGTGGCGCCGTAGACAATCAGCAGCACGGACGGGGGGATCAGGATGCCGAGGCAGCCGCCCGCGGTGATCGCGCCCGCGGAGATCTTGACGTTGTATCCGGCGCGCAGCATCGCCGGGAAGGCGAGCAGGCCCATCAGCGTCACCACCGCGCCCACGATGCCCGTGGCGGTGGCGAAGATGGCGCAGGTGACGATGGTGGCGACGGCGAGCGATCCCGGCACGCGCGCGAGCGCGAGGTGCAGGCTCTTGAATAGCCGGTCGATCAGCGCAGCGCGTTCCACGAGATAGCCCATGAAGACGAACAGCGGGATCGCGATCAGCACGTCATTCGACATCACGCCGTACGAGCGCTGCACGAACAGGTCCAGCGTATGCGCCACCGCCACCTTGGGATCGACGCTGCGGTAGTTGAGCCAGGCGAAGAACACGCCCATGCCCATCAGCGTGAACGCGGTCGGGAAGCCGAGCATGATCGCGATCACGATCAGCGCCAGCATCAGCAGGCCAAGGTTGCCGTTGGACAGGCTGGTCCACGGCGTGAACACGATCACCGGGATGGCGATCATCGCCATGATGATGAAGCCGAACCACAGCTCCTTGCGCACCTTGATCACCTGGCGTGCTCCTGCTTCACGACCAGCGCGTCCAGCTTCTGGATGTCCTCGTCCTTCACGTGCACCATCTCTTTCAGCTTGTCGACGTCGACTTCCTGCACGTCGGCCTCGCGCGAGGGCCAGTCGCCCTGCCGAATGCACAGGACGCAGCGGATGATCTCGACAATCCCCTGCGTCAGCAGGATCGCGCCCGCCAGGGGAATGATCGCCTTGAATTGGTACACCGTCGGCCCGTCCGCGGTCACGCTCGAACGCTCGAGGATGCGCACCGAATCGACGGCGTAGAAATAGCCGGCGTAGGTCAGGGCGAAGGTGCCGGGCAGGAAGAAGACGATGTAGAGAATCAGGTCGATGGTCGCCTGCGTGCGCGGCCGGAAGAAGCTGTACAGCACGTCGCCGCGCACGTGGCCGTTCTTCGACAGCGTGTACGCGCCCGCCATCATGAACAGCGTGCCGTACATCTGGGTCATGGCGTCGAACATCCAGTCGTGCGGACGATCGAGCGCGTAGCGCGAGAACACTTCCCAGGTGACCGACACCGTGAGCACGACGATCAGCCAGGAGAAGAACTGGCCGACCCAGGTACTCAGCTTGTCGACGGACAGAAGGATCTTCTGCATGCGGTCAGTCTAGTTCGCCAACCTTTCGTGAACCTTTTGCGGAAACAAAACAGCCACCCGGCGCGAACCGGGTGGCTGGCGACTGCACTCGGCGGCTACGCCTTCTTGGCGGCCGGCTTGGCGCCGAAGTAGTGGTTGTACGCCATCTCGCGGCGCACGTTGTTGTCGAAGTCCCACTTCAGCACGCGCTCGGCGAAGACTTTCTGCGAAGCCTCGATTTCCTTGAACAGCGCGTTGCCCGCGCCCTTCTTGTTCGCGGCCTGGTCGTAGGCGGTGAGCTGCGCCTGCAGGATGGAGGTCGGCGTGCGATAGAAGTTGACCTTGTCCTTGGTGCGCAACTCGACGTAGTCCTTCGAGTAACGGTCGATCGCCTTCCACACCAGGTCCTGCGACGCCGCTTCGACGCCGTTGTCGATGATGGCTCGCAGCTTCGCCGGCAGCCCGTCGTACTTGGTCTTATTGAACATGATCTCGAACTGCTCGGAGTTCTGGTGGTAGCTCTGCAGCATGCAGACCTTCGACACATCCGGGAAGCCGAGGATGCGGTCCGAGGTCATGTTGTTGAACTCCGCCGCGTCGAGCAGGCCGCGGTCCATCGCCGGAACGATCTCGCCGCCGGGCAGCGCGTTGACCGCCGCGCCCATGCCGGTGAACACGTCCACCGAGAGGCCGACCGTGCGGTACTTGAGGCCCTTGAAATCCGCGACGGACTTCACCGGCTTCTTGAACCAGCCGAGCGGCTGCGTGAACATCGGGCCGTAGGGATACGAAACAACGTTGGCGCCGATCGACGCGTAGAGCTTGCTGAGCAGCTCCTTGCCGCCGCCGTACTTGTGCCAGGACAGCAGCTGCTGCGCGTCCATGCCGAACGCCGGGCCCGAACCCCACAGGGCGAGCGCGTTCTGCTTGCCGTAGTGATAGACGAGCACGCCATGGCCGCCGTCGAGCGTGCCCTTGGTGACCGCGTCGAGCAGGCCGAACGCCGGCACCACCGCGCCCGCGGGCAGAACTTCGATGCGCAGGTCGCCGCCGGTCATGTCGTTAATCTTCTTGCCGAAGTCGGTGGCGTATTCGTGGAAGATGTCTTTCGCCGGCCAGGTGCTCTGCCAACGCATCGAGATCGGCCCTTGCGCCTTGGCGATCATCGGGAAGCCGAGCGTCGCCGCGCCCGTTGCGGCCGCTGCGCCGGTCAGGAACTTGCGGCGCGAAGCCTTGGGTTGCTGGGTGCTCATGATTGTCTCCTCTCTCCTCGGGAATTCGAATTGTTAAAGCCGGACGATTCTAACCCTCGGCTCAAAGCACCCGCAAGGCGATCTCACGATGCGGAATAAACGTTGGCGCGGGGTGTTTCGGCGGCCGGCTTCGTCTTGTGCGGTGCATTCGGATGCCAGCCCAGAACGGCGTACAGGACGAAGAAGCCGATGACGTAGGCAACCGCGACGTGCCAGCCGTGCTTCAGCCACAAACCGACCGATTTCGCCTGCGGATACATGTTGGCCAGCGCGACGCCGGCGCTCGAGCCGAACCAGATCATCGAGCCTCCGAATCCGACCGCGTAGGCAAGGTAGCCCCAGTCGTACCCGCCCTGCTTCAGCGCCAGCGCGGTGAGCGGGATGTTGTCGAACACGGCGGAGACGAACCCCAGGCCAAGCGCGGTCTGCCATGAAGCCGTGGGCAGCTTCTCCACCGGCATCAGTGACGCGCAGAGGATGAGCGAGAGGAGAAAAATACTGCCCTTGAAGGCGCCGGGAAGAAGCGACCACGTGGGGCGGCGCCAGGGTACGGCGAGGAGGATCGCCAACCAGACGCCGACGCCGATGAACGGGAAGCGGTCGGACAGCTCGCTGTACTTCACGTTGACCACCACGTTGACCGCGATCGCCGTCGCCAGGATGAAGGCGACGATGGCAACGCGGGCCCAGTCGACCTTCACGCCGGCCGCCGCGTCCTTGATGATGGGCGAGTAGCGCTGCTGCTGCATCGCCGCCGGGATGCCGAAGATGAAGATCGCCACGCCCGCGGCGACGAAGGCCTCCAGCACGTCGAGCGGGTCGACGCCGTCGATCCACATCATGGTCGTGGTGGTGTCGCCGACCACGCTGCCCGAGCCGCCCGCGTTCGAGGCGGCGACGATCGCCGCGAGATAACCGATATGCACCTTGCCGCGAAAGACCGTGCCGGCGATGCTGCCGCCGATCAGCGCCGCGGCGATGTTGTCGAGGAAGGACGAGAGGACGAAGATCATGACGAGCAGCACGAAGCCGCCCTTCCAGTCGTCGGGCAGGTAGCGCGGCAGCACCGCTGGCACCTTGCTCTCCTCGAAGTGGTTGGAGAGCAGCGCGAAGCCGAGCAGCAGGCCGAGCAGGTTGGTGAGGATCACCCACTCGTGGAGGAGATGCTGGCCGAGACCGCCGAGGCCCGGCCCGGTCTTGAAACCGGTGAAGCCGAGCTTGTAGAGCACGATCACCGCCAGGCCGATCAGCGCCACCTGCAGCGTATGGTGGTGGAACAGCGCGACGCCGGCGAGCGTGAGAGCGAAGAGCACGAAGTCGACCGGCACGCCGAGCGCGACGCAGGCCGCGGCGATGACGAGCGCGCCGGCGAACAGGCCGCGTTCCTTGTGCAGCAGGCGCAGGGCGACGGATCTCATTCAGGTTTTAAGCGACATCAGCACTTCGTCCAGCATCTTCTTCGCGTCGCCGAACAGCATGCGGTTGTTGTCCTTGTAGAAGAGCGGATTGTCGACCCCGGCGTAGCCCGAGGCCATGCTGCGCTTCATGACGATCGAGGTCTTGCCTTTCCACACTTCGAGCACCGGCATGCCGGCGATCGGACTCGCAGGATCTTCCTGCGCCGCCGGGTTCACGATGTCGTTGGCGCCGATCACCATCGCCACGTCGGTGTCCGGGAAATCCTGGTTGATCTCGTCCATCTCCATGACGATGTCGTAGGGCACTTTCGCCTCGGCGAGCAGCACGTTCATGTGCCCCGGCATGCGGCCGGCCACCGGGTGGATGCCGAACCTCACGTTGACGCCCTTCTCGCGCAGCAGCTTGGTGATCTCGAACACGGCGTGCTGCGCCTGCGCCACCGCCATGCCGTAGCCCGGCACGATGATCACGTTCTTCGCGTTGCGCAGCAGCTCCGCCGTCTCAGCCGCACTGATCGGCGCGACCTCACCTGCCGGCTGCGCGCCCGTGGCGGCAGGTGCGGTGCCGCCGCCGGTGCCAAACCCGCCGGCGATGACGCTGATGAAGTTGCGGTTCATCGCCCGGCACATGATGTAGGACAGGATCGCGCCGGAAGAGCCGACCAGCGCGCCGGTGACGATCAGCAGGTCGTTGGAGAGCATGAAGCCGGTCGCGGCCGCCGCCCATCCCGAATAGCTGTTCAGCATCGACACCACCACCGGCATGTCGGCGCCGCCGATCGCCATCACCATGTGGATGCCGAACAGCAGCGCGATGACGGTCATGATCGCGAGCGGCTTCATCCCTGCGTCGACCGACGGCGTCTGGATGAACCAGCCGCCGCACCACAGCACCACCAGCAGCCCGAGCAGGTTGATCCAGTGCCGCCCCGGCAGCAGCATCGGCTTGCCGCCGATCTTCGCCGAAAGCTTGCCGAAGGCGATGATCGAGCCGGAAAAGGTCACGGCGCCGATCAGGATGCCGGCATAGATCTCCAGCTCGTGGATCGTCTTCTCCGCCCCCTGAAGGTGGCCGGTTGCGGCGGGATCGATGTAGTTCGCGTAGCCGATCAGGACCGCGGCGAGGCCGACGAGACTGTGCATCAGCGCCACCAGCTCCGGCATCTGCGTCATCTTCACGAAGCGCGCCGCGTACAGGCCGATGGCGGCGCCGACCGCCATCGCGCCGAGGATCCACGGCAGGCCGGCCGTGGTGACGTTGGGGCCGAGCACCGTGGCCAGCACGGCGATCGCCATGCCGACCATGCCGTAGAGGTTGCCGCGGCGCGAGCTCTCCGGGTTCGACAGCCCGCCGAGGCTCAGGATGAAGAGGATGGTGGCGCCGACGTAGGCGACGGTCGAAAGCGTCGCCGGCATCACTTGCGGAACATCTGCAGCATGCGTTGCGTAACGGCGAAGCCGCCGAACATGTTGACCGCGACCAGCGCGATGCTGACCACCGCCAGCCCGACGATCCAGGCAGTCGGCCGGCCGGCGACATCGACCATCGGCGGCGCCACCTGCACCAGGGCGCCGATGGCGATGATGCTGCTGATCGCGTTGGTGACGCTCATCAGCGGCGTGTGCAGTGCGGGCGTCACGTTCCAGATCACCATGTAGCCGACGAAGCAGGCGAGCACGAAGACCGTGAAGTGAGCGATGAACGCCGCCGGCGCGTTCGCGCCGATGAACCAGAACAGGACGGCGGCGACAAGAAAGACGATCGCAGTCGATTTTGCCGACGCGGGCGCGCCGGCTGCGCCATGACCCTTCGGCGCCGGCGGCATGGGCTTCGCAGCAGGCTTGGGCGGCGCGGCGGACAGCTTCGGCGCGGGCGGCGGCCAGGTGATCGCGCCGTCCTTGATCACGGTGGTGCCGCGGATCACCTCGTCATCCATGTTGACGACGATCGAGCCATCCTTCGCCTTGCACAGCTCCTCGGTCAGGCGCAGCAGGTTGGTCGCGTACAGCGTGCTCGACTGCTTGGCGAGGCGGCTGGGGAGGTCGGCATAGCCGATGATCGTCACGCCGTGCTTCACCACGACCTGGCCGGGCTCGGTCAGCTCGCAGTTGCCGCCCTGCTCCGCGGCGAGATCGACGATCACGCTGCCCGGCTTCATCGAGCGCACCATCTCGGCGGTGATCAGCTTCGGCGCCGGCTTTCCCGGGATGAGCGCGGTGGTGATGATGATGTCGACTTCCTTCGCCTGCTTCGCGAAGGTCTCGCGCTGCGCCTTCTGGAAGCCCTCGCTCATCACCTTGGCGTAGCCGCCGGTGCCGGAGCCTTCCTCGACGTAATCCACCGGGACGAACTCGCCGCCGAGAGACTTGATCTGGTCGCCGACCTCGGGCCGCGTGTCGTTGGCGCGCACGATCGCGCCCAGGCCCGCCGCCGCGCCGATCGCCGCCAGCCCGGCGACGCCGGCGCCGATGATGAATACCTTGGCCGGCGGCACCTTGCCGGCCGCGGTGATCTGGCCGGTGAAGAAGCGTCCGAAGTGGTGCGCAGCCTCGACCACCGCGCGATAGCCGGCGATGTTCGCCATCGAGGAGAGCGCGTCGAGCTTCTGGGCGCGCGAGATGCGCGGCACGCTGTCCATCGCCAGCACGGTGGCCTTCTTCGCTGCCAGCGCCTGCATCAACTCGGGGTTCTGCGCCGGCCAGAGGAAGCTGACCAGCGTCTGGCCTTCGCGGATTCTTCCGACCTCCGCGGTCGTGGGCGCGCGGACTTTGAAGATGATGTCGGCGCTGCCCCAGACCTCCGGGACGACTTCCGCGCCCGCGGCGCGGTAGGTCTCGTCGGCGAAGTTCGCGGCGTCGCCCGCGCCTGACTGGACGGCGACGCGGAAGCCGAGCTTGATCAGCTTCTCGACGACCTCGGGGACGGTGGCGACGCGCTTCTCGCCCGCCGCGGTTTCACGCGGCACTCCAATCAGCTGCGGCATAGGGTGGCCGGGATTCTAATGGATGAACGTGCCGTGGAAGCCGAGCGGCACGTTGACCGGCGCTTCCGCGACCGCGAGGACGTCCATCGTGGTCGCGTCGAGCACGAACAGCGCCGCGGCGGTGCGCGTCACGTGCGAGCCCACGGCGAGCAATACGCCGGCGTCTTCCGCGGCGGCGCCGGGCTCGGGCACGAACAGCGGCTCGCCCGCCATCCAGCCGTCCAGGCGCGCTGCACCCACCGCCCCGGTCTGCACGTCGAGCCGGTAAAGCGCCGAGCCGCCCGGGTCACTCCAGGGGTCGGCGCCCCAGCAGTAGCGGTGCGCCCGACCGACGGCGCGCGGATGGATGGCGGGAAAATCGAAACGCCGCTCGAGGAGCCGCTCGACAGTGACGCGGCCGCTCGCCGGGATGCGAATGCGCACGTAGTCTGGCTTCGCCGTCGGTGCACGCGCCAGGTTCTCCACGCGCAGCTCGCCGACGACGCCGGGGTCGGGATAGGCGAGCGCGTCGACGACCGTCGCATCGCGTTCTTCGTACGCATTGGCGACGTGAAAGACGAAACAGGCATCGGTCTCGACCACGTGCGGCTCGCCGCCGGCGCGGTCCAACACCACGAGCCGCGTGCCGCGCTCGGGCTGCCAGCGGAAATGCTCGATGAACGGCCGCTCGCTCCAGAGCATGGTGCGCGGGCGCACCAGCAGCGGATGGCCGATCAGCACCGCGCGGCGCGGCGTGAGGCCGAAGGAATGCAGGTAAGGCAACTCGCGCGCCTTCCAGCGCGCGAGCACGCGGCGGCGCAGGTCGTTCGGCGCGTGCTGGTAGAGGACGCATTCCGGCCGAGCACCGAACACCTGCGCGATGTTCACCACCACGCCAGCTTCCTGCTCGAGAACCGGATGCGCGGTCATCGACACGGCGCCAAGCGGGTCGTCGTAGTGCAGCCAGCTCTTCACCGCCAGGCTTTCGGCATCGATCAGCGCCTGCTTCGGTGCCTCGGTCATCGCCACCAGCCCGCCGGCGAAGGGCTGCACGTTGACGTTGACGTTGTCCGAGATGCGCGGCACGGGCTGGAAGAGCCGCCGCCACCAGGGCCGGCGCATGCGCGTGCCAAAGGTGGCGAGACGCGCCCGCCCCCGGCGCGCGTCCCGGCTCGCCTCGCAGTCGATGAGCCGCCAGTCGAGCCGCGGCTCGTCGGCGATGCGAAAGGCGAACAGGGCACCGAGCCCGTCGAACAGGTGCGTGCTCTGCCACCCTGCAAGGCGGAACACCGCCGGACAGGTGCGCACCACCGAGCCGCGCAGCCATGCCGGCCGCTCCCCTTGCCAGCGCGCCGCGTAGGAGCCCGCGTCGTCGCGGGGGCGGCGGTAGCCGGCTATCGTTTCGACGTCCATGCCGTCAGGCCGGTGGTGCGCTCGGCCAGCTCGAAAATTCCCTGCACTGCGAGCGCCAGCAGCGCCGCGGGCACCGCGCCGGCGAGCAGCGTCGCGTTGTCGTTCAGCGCAAGGCCGGCGGCGATGCGCTCACCGTAGCCGCCGGCGCCGATGAAGGCGGCGATGGTCGCGGTGCCGACGTTGATCACCGCCGAAGTCTTGATCCCGGCGAGGATCGCCGGGGTCGCCAGCGGCAGCTCGATCCGGAACAGGATCTGACCTGGCGTCAGGCCAAGCGCCATCCCCGCCTTCACCGGCCCGCGCGCGCCCTGCGCGATGCCTGCGTACGTATTGCGCACGATCGGCAGCAGCGCATAGAGGAACAGCGCGATCAGTGCCGGCACGACGCCGATGGCGCCGACCAGCGCGATGAGGAACGCCAGCAGCGCGAGCGCCGGGATGGTCTGGATGACGCCGACTGCGGCCAGCACCGGCTGCGCCGCGCGCGGCAGTTTCGCCGCCACGACGCCGAGCGGCACGCCGGCCGCGACGCTCGCCGCCAGCGAAGCGAACACCAGCAGCAGGTGCTCGCCCGTCAGGCGCCAGAAATCCGGGCCGAACAGCACGCCGAGGAAGCTTCTGCGCTTGCCGGTCTCTTCGCCGAAGAAAAGCCCGGCCGCCTGAGCGAAACTCTTTCCCTCCAGCTCCGCCGCCGCGTTCATGCGAATCATGTTTTTTTCATCAATCTTTCCCTCCAGGGATCGCAATGACGAAAACTCCCTGGGGAATCGCTCTGGCGCATCGAGCCGGTGGAGGAGCACGGCTTCGTAGCGCGGAAAGTAGCGGCGATCGTCTTCGAGCACGCGCATGCGGTAGCCGAGGATCTTGCCGTCGGTGGTGTAGACGTCCATGACGTCGATGTCGCCGCCCGCCAGCGCTTCGTAGGCAAGGCCATGATCGAGGCCGACGGGCGAGAACGGCAGGCGGTACGCCGCCTTGAGACCGGGCCAGCCGTCCTCGCGGCCGATGAATTCCTGCGACAGGCCGAGTTTCAACCGCGGCTGGCGCGCCAGGTCTGAAAGCGCGCGCACGCCGAGCTTCTCCGCCCGGTCCTCGCGCATCGCGAGCGCGTAGCCGTTGTTGAAGCCGAGAGGAACGCTGACGGCGAGCCCTTGCGCGGCAAGCGCGCGATTCAACGCGGCGAGGCGAGGCTCACCCGGCAGCTTGAGGATTTCCTTGGCGATGGTGCCGGTGTATTCGGGGTAGACGTCGATGGCGCCGGCTTTCAGCGCGGCGAAGACGATGCCGGTGTTGCCGAGGCCGGGCCGATGCTGCGCCGGGGCGACGCGCGCCAGGATCTCGCCGAGGATGTAGGACTCGGTGAAGCGCTTCGACCCGACCCTGAGCGGCTCTGCCGCGCTTGCTTTCTGGGAATCGGCTGCCGCGCCGCACACCGCCGCCAGCGCGAACGCCGCCAGCAGCCTCACGTTCAGTAGCCGGCGTCCGCCAGCAGCTGGGAGAGACGCGCTTCGCTGAAGCCGTTCATGCGCTGCGGGCCGACGAGGATCACCGGGATGCCGCGTGCACCGAGACGGTCGTACTCCGCGCGGCCTTCACGCGACTTCTCGATGTCGACCTCGACGTAGGCAATGCCGCGTCGCGCGAAGTAGGCGCGCGCCTTGGCGCAGTAGGGGCACCAGGACGTGGCGTACATTTTCACTTCCGCTTTCGCCCCCGCCTCTGCGAACACCGGCGCCGGCAAAACGCAACCGGCGGCGATCAGGAAGGCGGCGAGCGTGGCTTTCATGCCCCGCTAGGCTACACGTTCTATCGGAGCGGCGCCCAGGAACTGCAGGCGCGCGAGGCTCGAGTACAGCCCGCCCTGCCGCATCAGCTCGGCATGCGTGCCGTGCGCGGCGATCGCGCCGCGCTCCAGCACGACGATGCGGTCCGCGTGCTGGACGGTAGCGAGTCGATGCGCGATGACCAGCGTGGTGCGGCCCGCCTCGAGCGCCTCCAGCGCCTGCTGCACCAGCCGCTCGGCCGCTGCGTCGAGCGAGCTGGTCGCCTCGTCGAGCAGCAGGATCGGCCGGTCGGCGAGCAGCGCGCGGGCGATCGACAGCCGCTGCCGCTGGCCGCCGGACAGCGTGATGCCGCGCTCGCCGAGCGGCGTGTCGAGGCCCTGCGGCAACCGCTCGATGAATTCGAGCGCGTATGCCTTCTCGCACGCGGCGAGGACTTCCTCGCGGCTCGCGCCCGGCCGGCCGTAACGCACGTTGTCGAGCACGCTGGCGGCGAAGATCACCGGCTCCTGCGGCACTACCGCGATCAGGCGGCGCAGCTCGCGCGGCTCCATTTCGCGCGCGTCGACGCCGTCGATGCGCACCGCGCCGAGCTGCGGATCGTAGAAGCGAAGCAGCAACGAGAAGACCGTCGACTTGCCGGCGCCGGACGGGCCGACCAGCGCGACCCGCTCGCCAGGCGCGACGCGCAGCGTGAAGCCGCGGAGCGCGGCGACGCCGGGCCGCGCCGGGTAGTTGAAGCCGACCGCGTCGAACTCGATGGTGCGCGAGGCGCGCGCCGGAGGTGCGACCGGCGCCGCCGGCGCGACGATCTGCGGGCTGGTCGCGAGCAGCTCCATCAGGCGCTCGGTCGCGCCCGCGGCGCGCTGCAGCTCGCCCCAGACCTCCGAGACAGTGCCGGCGCCGGTGGCGACCACCACCGCAAAGAAGACGAAGGCGGACAGCTCGCCGGCGCTCATGCGTCCCGCAAGCACGTCGTGCCCGCCGACCCAGAGAATGATGCCGACCGCGCTGAAAGCGATCAGGATCACCGAACCGATGAGAAACGCCTTCTGGCGGATACGGGTCAGCGCCACGTCGTAGGCCGCCTCCGCGTGGCGCGAGAAGGCGGCGCGGTCGGCATCCTCGTGCGCGTAGGCTTGCGCGGTGCGGATTTCGTGGATCGCCTCGTCGACGTAGGCCGAGACGTCGGCGACGCGGTCCTGGCTGGCGCGCGACAGGCGCCGCACGCGGCGGCCGAGGACCAGGATCGGGATCAGCGTCGCCGGCACGCCGAGCAGGACGAAAGCGGCGAGCTTCCAGCTGGTGACGAACAGCATCACCGCTGCGCCCATCATCAGCAGCGCGTTGCGAACGAACATCGAGATGCCGAAGCCGATGACCTGCTGCAGCAGCATCGTGTCGTTGGTCAGCCGCGAGATCACCTCGCCGGTGCGTTCGGCCTCGAAGAAGGCGGGGTCGAGGCCGAGGATGTGGTCGAACACCGCCTTGCGCAGGTCGGTGACGACGCGCTCGCCGGTGCTCATCATCAGGTAGAAGCGGAACCAGGTGGCGACCGCGAGCACCGCGGCGATGGCGAGCATCGCCGCCAGCGCCTGGTCGAGGAGTTGCGGCGAGCCGCTGGAGAAGCCCGCGTCGATGACATGGCGCAGCCCCTGCCCGAGCGCCAGCACGCAGCCGGCGGCGACCAGCAGCGCCAGCGCCGCGAACAGGATGCGCCACTTGTGCGGCAGGAGAAACTCGGCGAGCCGGGCGAACAGCTTCAGATTCGTTCCACCTGCACGCGGCAGTCGTAGAAGGTCGCGGCGCCGCCGAGGTCGGCGGTGCGCTGCGAAGTGACGTCGTTGGCGTTGCGACCGTCGGGCGCATGCTTCTTCCACCACACCGAAGGCGCGACCACCACGCCGGGCCTCGGCTTGCCGTTGACGCGCGCCTTCAGCTCGTAGCCGCCGCGGTCGTTGAACACCCGCACCGCGTCGCCATCGGCGATGCCGCGGCGCTTCGCGTCCTCGGGGTGCATGTCGAGATGCGGCTCGCGCTCGAACTCGCGAAAACGCGCGAGGTTGGCAAAGGTCGAATTGAGGAAATGGCGCGCCGGCGGCGAGAGGAAAGCGAGCGGAAAGCGCTCGGCGAGCGCGCCGTCCTTCACCTCGGCGGGCGGGTTGTAGAACGGCAGCGGGTCGATGCCCTGCTTCTCCAGCCAGACGCTGCGGAACTCGCACTTGCCGGATGGCGTCGGGAAGCCGCCCTCGGCGAACGGCGCGAAACGCTGCGGCACGGCGAGCCGCTCCCAGCCTTCGGCCTTCAGCTTCTCCCAATCGAATTTCTTGCCGAGCGCGGTGCGGCAGATGTCCTCGTCCGAATCTCGGAAGCACGGCTCATCGAAGCCCATCCGCGCCGCCAGGCGGCGGAACACCTCGGAATTTGGCAGCGACTCGCCCACCGGCGCGATCGCCGGATTGTTGGCGAGCGCGTAGAGATGGCCGTAGGACTTGTGCACGTCGTAGTGCTCGAGCTGCGTCGTTGCCGGAAGCAGGATGTCGGCGTAGTCGGCGGTATCGGTCTGGAAGTGATCCATCACCACCGTGAACAGGTCCTCGCGCGCGAAGCCGGCGATCACCTTGCGCGAATCGGGGCAGACCGCGACCGGATTGTTGTTATAGACGACGATCGCCTTCACCGGCGGCTTCGCTTCGAGCAGCGCATCGCCGAGCTTGGACTGGTTGACGACGCGCGGCTTGCGCCCACCGAGCAGGTCCGCACGCTCGAGCGCGGCATGGTCGAAGCTGTAGAAGTCGGCGGTGGTCAGGACGATGCCGGCGGCCGCGTCGCGCCATGCACCGATCAACGCCGGCAGACAGGCGATGGTGCGCGCGGCGATGCCGCCGCCGGCGTGCCGCTGCATACCGTAGTTCAGTCGGATCGCGGCCGGCTTGATGGTGGCGTAGTCGCGCGCGAGCTGCACGATAACTTCCGTGGTGAGGCCGCAGACCTGCGCCGCCCACTGCGGCGTGTACTGCTTTACCCGTTCGGCAAGTTCGTCAAAACCGAGCGTGTATTTCTCGATGTAATCGTGATCGAGCAGGTTCTCGCTGATCAGCACGTGGATCATCGCCAACGCCAGCGCGCCGTCGGTGCCCGGCAAGAGCGCCACGTGCTGCGTGCATTTCTCCGCTGACAGGCTGCGGTACGGATCGATCGCGATGATCTTCGCGCCGCGTCGCTTCGCCTCCTGCACGCGCGACCAGAGATGCAGGTTGGAGACGATCGGATTGGCGCCCCAGAGGATGATCAGTTTCGCCTCGTCGAAGCGCTCCGGGTCCATGCCCACCGAGCCGCCGAGCGTCGCCTTCATCCCGGCCTTCCCCGCCGACGAGCAGAGCGTGCGGTCGAGCAGCGATGCGCCGAGCTTGTGGAAGAAGCGCCGGTCCATCGACATGTACTGCACCATGCCCATCGTGCCGGCATAGCTGCAGGGGAGGATCGATTCGGGATTCTCTGCGGCGACCGCTTTCAGGCGGGCGGCGATCTCGTCGAGCGCCTCATCCCAGGAAATTCTCTTGAACAGGCCCTTGCCCTTGGGGCCCACTCGCTTCTGTGGATAGATCAGCCGGTCGGGGGCATAGGTGCGCTCGAGGTAGTGCGCGACCTTGGTGCAGAGCGTGCCCTCGGTAAAGGGCATCGACGGATCGCCCTGGATCTTCTTCGCCACACCGTCCTCGACGGTGACCAGCATGGCGCAGGTATCCGGGCAATCGTGCGGGCAGGCAACGCGGACCACTTCGCTCATGACACCGATTTTACGCTGCCGTTGTGCCTCTATGTTCCACTGGCGCCGTCAATCAACTCGATCCAATGCCGCACTGGTGTTTGCGCCGCACCCTGCAAGTGCGACAAGCAGCCGACGTTGGCGGTGGCGATCCAGCGCGGCGCGCCGGCCTGCAGCGCACCGAGCTTGCGCGCGCGCAGTTCGTTCGCCGTCTCCGGCTGCAGCAGGGAGTAGGTGCCCGCCGAACCGCAGCAGAGATGCGCGTCCTCGACCGGGGTGAGCGAGTACCCCGCGGCCTGCAGCAGCCGCTCCACCTTGCCGCGAAGTTGCTGCCCGTGCTGCAGCGAGCAGGGCGACTGGAACGCGACCTTGTCCTGCTTTTGAGCGGAAGCAATCGCCTCAGGGTCGATGACCTCGCAAAGGTCCCGGGTGAGCGACGAGATGCGCGCGGCTTTGTCGGCGTAGCGCGGATCGTCTGCGAGAAGATGGCCGTACTCCTTCACCGTCGTGCCGCAGCCGCTCGCGGTCATGACGATCGCCTCGACCTCGCCGCGCTCGACAAGCGGCCACCAGGCGTCGATCAGCGCGCGCATGTCGTCGCGCCCGCCGTCCTGGTAGTTCAGGTGGAAGCGCAGCGCGCCGCAGCAGCGGGCGCGCGGCACTTCGATGAGCGAGATGCCGATACGGTCGAGCACGCGCGCAGCAGCGACGTTGATCGAAGGCGCCAGGGAAGGCTGCGCGCAGCCCGCCAGCACCAGCATTTTGCGGCGATGACGCGCCTCCGGCCACATCGCCGCAGGCCTCGCCTTCGGCTGCAAGCCAAGCACGCGGGCAATCCCGAGCGCAGTGCCGAACAACCGCGGGCGCGAAACGCCGAAGGCCAGGAGCGCGCGACGCAGCCGGTCGGCGAGTGGCCGCCGCGTGCGCGCCTCGACCACCGCCCGGCCAATGTCGACCAGGCGCCCGTAGCGCACTCCCGAGGGGCAGGTGGTCTCGCAGGCGCGGCAGGTCAGGCAGCGGTCGAGGTGCAGGCGGGTCTTGCCGGTGACTTCGGCGCCCTCCAGCGCGCGCTTGATGAGGTAGATGCGCCCGCGCGGGCTGTCGAGGTCGTCGCCCAGCACCTGGTAGGTCGGGCAGGTCGCGGTGCAGAACCCGCAGTGCACGCACTTGCGCAGGATGGACTCGGCCTCCCGGCCTTCGGCGCTGTCGCGGATGAATTCAGCGAGACTGGTCTGCACTGGCTATACTTTTTCCATGAAAGCCATGGTCTGGTTCATCGCCCTCGCCGCGGTCGCCGGCGTCGTATATGGCCTATACCGTGTGCGCGCGAAGTGGGAGGAGCGCAACAAGGCCTCCGAAGATCGCTTTGCCAGCTTCATGTCGCAAGCCCTGCCGGGCGGTGCCGTGGCGCCAAAGGCTGGCGCCGCACCCGCATCCGTGCCCTCGCCGGCGCTCGCGCCGAAGCCCGCGCTCGTGCCCAAGGCGGGCAACGACGCCGCCGTCCTGCAGCGGCTGCTGCTCGAGGCCGCTTCGAAAGCAGGGGAAGCCGGCGAGCCGGCGCTTTCGATTCAGCTCTACGCGAAGCTGCTCGCGCGCTACCCGCAGAGCCCGTTCGCCGATCAGGCGCGCGCCGCGGTCGAAGCGCAGAAGAAGAAGCTCGCTCCTCCCAAGCCCTAGAAGTCCGCATAGAGCCTCCCGGGGTTGAGAATGCCCGCCGGGTCGAAGGCGGCCTTCAGCGCCGTGTGCAGGCGCGCGTTCACCGGATCGAGCGGCGTGAACACGCCGGCGGACTTGTCGGCGGCGCGGAACAGGGTCGCGTGACCCCCGGCCCGCGTCGCGGCTTCCCGGACCGCCTTGGGCGACGCGTCGCTCTTCAGCCAGCGTAGGGCACCGCCCCACTCGATCAGCTGCCGGCCGGGCAGATGGAGCGGCGCTGCGGCGCTCGGCAGCGAGATGCGCCACAGGGGCTCCGCACCGGCGAAGAACGGATGGGCCTGCTCCTTCAGCTCGGTCCAGAGCGAAGCCTGCTCCGCCTCGCCGCCGATCCGCTGCGCAGCGGCGTGAACTGCCGGCTCCGCGCCTGAAAGACGCAAGAACAGGCGTCCCTCGTGCCACGCGCTCGCGGAGACCGGCAGCGGCTGGCCGGCCCAGCGATTCATCGTCGCCAGCGCCTCGCCCTCATTCGCCTCGAGGCGCAAGCTGCGCTCGCTCGGCAGCCGCGGCAGGACTTTGAGCGACGCCTCGGCAATCAGGCCGAGCGTGCCGAGCGACCCCGCGAGCAGACGCGAGACGTCGTAGCCGGCGACGTTCTTCATCACCGCGCCGCCGAACTGCAGCACCCGGCCGCGCCCGTCGATGAGCTTGGTGCCGAGCACGAAATCGCGCACCGCGCCCGCGGCGGCCCGCCTCGGGCCGGACAGCCCGGCCGCGACGCATCCCCCGATCGTCGCGCCGGCGCCGAAGTGCGGCGGCTCGAACGGGAGGAACTGATCGTTCTCCGCCAGCGCGGCTTCCAGCTCCGTGAGCGGCGTGCCGCAGCGCGCGGTCACCACCAGCTCGGTCGGCTCGTAGCTGACGATGCCGGCGTAGCCGCGGGTGTCGAGGATCTCGCCGCGCGGCGCGTTGCCGTAGAAGTCCTTGCTGCCGCCGCCGCGCAGGCGCAGCGGCGTGCGACTTGCCGCGGCCTCGCGAATCCGCTCCTGGAAGGGCTCGGTCAAAAGCGCGGCAGGTCGGCGTGCGGCAACTTGCCGCCGTGCACGTGCATCCGACCGTACTCGGCGCAGCGCGCGAGCGTCGGCACCGCCTTGCCGGGGTTGAGCAGCCCCGCCGGGTCGAAGGCGTGCTTGACGGCGCGGAACAGCTCGAGCTCGTCGGGGCGGAACTGCACGCACATCTGGTTGATCTTCTCCACGCCCACGCCGTGCTCGCCGGTAATGGTGCCGCCGACCGCGACGCATTTCTCCAGTACCTCGGCGGCGAAGCGCTCGGTGCGGTCGAGCTGCCCGGCATCGTTGGCGTCGAACAGGATCAGCGGATGCAGGTTGCCGTCGCCGGCGTGGAACACGTTCGGGCAGCGCAGCCCGTACTTCTTCTCCAGCGCGGCGATGAAGTTCAGCACCTCGCCCAGGCGCTTGCGCGGAATGGTGCCGTCCATGCAGTAGTAGTCCGGCGAGATGCGACCCACCGCCGGGAACGCCGCCTTGCGGCCCGACCAGAAGCGCAACCGCTCGGCGTCGTCGCTCGACACGGTCATGCGCGTCGCGCCGGCGCCCTCGAGCACCGCCTTCATGCGCGCCACCTCGTCCTCGACTTCTTCCGCCGAGCCATCCGACTCGCAGAGCAGGATGGCTGCGGCCTCCAGGTCGTAGCCCGCGCCGACGAACTGCTCGACGGCGCGCGTCGCCGGCTTGTCCATCATCTCCAGGCCGGCGGGAATGATGCCTGCCGCGATGATCTTCGCCACCGCGTCGCCCGCCTTTTCCACGTCGTCGAACGAAGCCATGATGACGCGCGCGCTCTGCGGCTTGGGCAGCAGCTTGACCGTCACCTCGGTGACGACGACCAGCATCCCTTCCGAGCCGATGCACAGCGCGAGCAGGTCGTAGCCCGGCGTGTCGAGCGCCTCGCCGCCGAGCACGATCGCCTCGCCCTCGATGGTGAAGCCGCGCACGCCGAGCACGTTGTGCACCGTCAACCCGTACTTCAGGCAATGCACACCGCCCGAGTTCTCGGCGACGTTGCCGCCGATGCTGCAGGCGATCTGGCTCGAGGGGTCGGGCGCGTAGTACAGGCCGTGCGGCGCGGCGAGCTCGGAGATCGCGGCATTGCGCACCCCGGGCTGCACGACCGCGACGCGCGCCACCGGATCGACGCGCACGGCACGCATGAATTTCGCCATCGACAGCAGCACGCCGTCGCCCGGCGGCAGCGCGCCGCCGGAAAGCCCCGTGCCCGCGCCGCGCGGCACCACGGGGACGCCCATCGCGTGACAGGTTTGCAGGATCCGGCGCACCTGCTCTTCAGTTTCCGGCAGCGCGACCACCATCGGCAGCTGCCGGTAGGCGGTAAGGCCGTCGCATTCGTACGGCCGGGTGTCCTCTTCCTCGTGCAGGACGGCGCGCGCGGGTAGAAAACCGCGCAGCGCGCTTACGACAGAAAGGCGCGAGCCCACTTCAAGCCTTCGACCGTGTCACCCTTCGGATTGTATTCCGCGCCGATCCAGCCCGAGTAGCCGAGCGAGTCGATGTGGCGCAGCAGGAAATCGAAGTTGAGCTCGCCCGTGCCGGGCTCGTTGCGCGCCGGCACGTCGGCGATCTGCATATGGCCGATGCGCGGCAGCAGCCGCTCGATGGTCATCGCCAGATCGCCTTCCATGATCTGCATGTGATAGAGGTCGTACTGCAGGAAGGCGTTGCCTTCGCCGACCGCGTTCAGCACGTCGAATATCGTGCAATTCGGGCCCTTCAGTCGCTTGCCCATCACGAACCCCAGCTCGCACTCCAGCCGAGGCTGGATGAACCGGCTCATCGGGATCTCTTCGCCCGTATTATAAAACATGTCGGCCATCAGCGAGCCGTAGTCAGGCTCATTGATCGCCGACGCCCGCTGCATCGCGCGAGACGTCAGGCCGATCTTGTGACCGCGCACGAGCTCGCCTGCCCTCACCCGGCGTTCGATGTTGATCTGCTGCACCGCATAGGCATCGCGCAGCGTCAGTTGCGGGTACAGTTCGGTCAACGGCGCGCCCGGCTGACGCTGTTCCTCGGCCGCCGCCAGCAGTGCGGCGCAGTGCGCCACGGGATTCTCTTTCACCTAAATCACCTCGTCATTTTTCCAGGGCGCGTTTGGCAATGGCACGGGCGCCGTTCGCCAACATGCGCCCATCGAAGCTCACGCATTGCAGGACGAAGCGCCGCTTCAGCCAGTCGGCGCATTGCGCGGGATCGTCAATGTAGATGCCGAGTGCAATGTCGCCGGGAACGGTTGCGGCGACCTTCTCCGCGGCGCTGAACACGGCCGCGCTGTTGGGCTCCACATGTAAGGAGAGCGCCAAGTCGTACGGGCCGACGAAGATCGCATCGACGCCTTGCACGGAGGCGATGTCGGCGACATGCTCGAGCGCCGAGCGACCTTCGATCTGCACCACAACGTAGGTGGCGGCGTCGAGATCCTGGAATGGCCGTTTGAGGGAGTCGTACTGCACCAGCGGCGAGAACCCGCGCAGGCCGCGTGGCGCGAAACGCGCCTGGGCGACGATCTCGCGGGCCTGCTCGGCACTTTCCACATGAGCCGCGAGCACACCGTTGGCCCCGAGGTCGAGCGCCTTGCCGATGAGGCCGTGTTCAGTCCCCCAGGTGCGCACCAATGCCGGCAGTCCCGCCGCCTGCGCCGCCACGATCAGCGTCTGCAATTGCCCAAAATCGACGCTCGAGTGCTCCATGTCGAGGACCACGAAGTCGAAGCCCGCGAGCGCCAGACTCTTCACCGTGGCCGGGCAGGGCAGCTCGATGAGAAAGCTGCCGAGGGCACGTCCCTGCGCCAAACGCGACTTGAGCCGCTCGCCGG